>Ga0181528_10000108_pt1 | contig 78150 bp, 55 predicted proteins | sample PEATcosm2014_Bin_47_FD_119742 | JGI IMG/M metagenome (GOLD analysis project Ga0181528, IMG submission 119742) | Peatland microbial communities from MTU Mesocosm Facility, Houghton, MI, USA - PEATcosm2014_Bin10_10_metaG | ecosystem: Environmental > Terrestrial > Soil > Wetlands > Peat | place...
CGTAAGAGAGCGGCCAACCGACGCTTTTCGCAAAGGGCCGCTCTTTGACATTCGCGGCTCTGTGCTGGCTGTGGGTAAACGCGAACAGGCCACGGTTCATAGAAATTGTGAAACAGCCCTAGAAATCGAGCCGCACACCAAGCTGCAGGTTTCTGGGATTGCCGATCGTGTTCGTAATCGTGCCGTAACCGGCGCTACCCAGAGTAGTGTTGGGCCGCCCGTATTGCGGCGTGTTGGTCACATTGTAGGCCTCGGCGCGCAACTGGAGGCGGAGCTTCTCCACGATGTTCCAGGACCGGCTGAGGCTCAGATCGACGTTAGCGGTAGCGCCGGTTCGAACGTTGCCGACAAAGCGGGGCATGTCCCCGACCGTGTAGGCGGCTGGCGCCGTGGTGTAGCGGGTGTCGAACCAGTGGTCCGGACCCTTGTTTGTGATGTCCGTCAATTGACTGAGCGAAGTGATCGTCGGGCGCTGGATGGCAAAGCCGTAGGTGCTCAGGTTGTTGGGTGCATAGAATTCCAGCGGCAGGCCGCTCGCCAGACGCGCGACGGAGGAGATCTGCCATCCTCTGATCAGCGAGTTGGTGAACTGGTTGACAACGCCGGAACTCTTCTCCCGCCCGAACGGAAGCGCATAGACGAAGTTGACGGCCAGATCCTTCGGCACGTCGTGCGCACTCAGCGAGCGTTCTCCGTTCAGGTTGTATACGTTGCTGACCCCATCGTTGATCTCGGAACCGATGGATTCCGAAGCGTTGTCGATCGCTTTCGACCATTGGTACGTGAACAGAACGCTCGTGTCCCTGGAGAGTTTGTAGTGGTACTTCAGGAGTAAAGCATTGAAGCCGGAGCTCGCCTGAGGCGTCAAGGGCGATTCCATCACGCTAGTGAATTGTTCGTAGGGGAGCAGAAGCTGGTAGGCGGGCACAGTGGCTCCGGAAAGCGGGCCGGACGTGATCGCCTTGGCGAATGGGTTGGTCACCAGCCGGTTCAATTCAGGCCCCTGGGTCAGGTAGGTGGGGTCGAGTTGGTTGATGTTCGTAGCGACGCCCTGTGAGAGCTTTCGGCCCTGTACCGAAGCGAAACCGACCTCCAGCACGCCGTTGCCGCCCACCTGGAATTCGAGATTGGCCGTGAAATTGCCCACGTAGCTCGTGGCGTGACTCTTCAGATTGGCGTCGATCGACGTGCCAACCCCGGTGGACAAGCCGTCAGCGCTGCCAACGGGCGCCGTGACTCCGTTGGGATATGGATTGTTGAGCAGATACCGCGGAACGAATCCAGCGCTGCCCAACGTCGAAAGCCAAGTCGTGTTCGTGGAGTAACCGTCCGAGGCCGCGAGACCTGCCAGGCTGGTAGGCACGTATGAGATACCATAGCCGGTCCGGAAGATCAGGTTATTGGTGAGCTTATAGGCGATACCGACGCGAGGCGCAACGTTATTGGTGTTCGTCGTCCACAGCCCGGGCGCGCCGTAGACCAGACCGCCTTTCAGGGTTAACCCCGTGATGGTTGAAAGCGGGTTCGATGCCAGGGGGTCGAAGTTGTTGAAGCGGCCATCCCGCTCCTTGGGGCCGCCCTGCACTTCATAGCGGAGGCCCGCCGATATCGTCAGGCGCCGGGAGAAGCGCCAGGTATCCTGCACATACAGGGCGTAAGATTTCTGGCTGATCTCCAGGCCCGGATTGTATGGCGCATTGCCGGAAGCTCCGATGCCCATGAGCATCGAAGCGATCGCGTTGCCAGAAGAACTCGTGTCCACCGAAGCCGTGGGACCGGAGGTGAGTCCGTTGTTGAAATTGAAGAGCGCCGAGTAAGTGTCCGTTGGATCCCAGCGTTGGATTTGGTAGGCAATCCCGAATTTCAAACTGTGCAGGAGGTATTGACGGGAACCGTTGAGCTCCCCGTGGTAGTTTCCGCTGACGCTCTGTTTGTCCTCGGCGTTCCCCAACCCTTGATAGTTGCTGGCCGAGAGCTGCGGCATGGTGGTGGCCTGAAACAGGGCCACCGTTGTGGCGGGGATGCCGATCGCGGCGGCATTGTAACCCTGGCTCGCCGTCGTCTGGACATCGCGCCAGTAGCTGGCCCCGAGCAGGATGTTATAGGTCGATTTCGCATCCGGAGCCCAGATGGCCCCGCCCGTGAAGCCAACGCGAGGCTCATTCTGCCCGGTGGTCTGATCGGCGCCGTTATTGAAGAATGTCGGCACGCTCGCGGTCTGGCGGGCGCGTGTTCCCCTGCCAAATACCGTGAAGTGGTCGGTTGGCGCCCAATCTAAACGAGCGTCCTCGCGGTTGTTATTCGTCTTGACGTCTGACGTTCCGACAAACTGGCCGTTGCTGCCGGCGGTACCCGGAGCATTGGCCTGCGGATAAAGATGGACTGCCAGCGTTCCCGCCGAATTGATCAGGTTGGCCGGAATTATATTCCCCGGGAAAACGGTGCGTGTATAGTTGGCCCCTGGCAGCAGTTTTGATGTGTATGGGTTATAGATGGCCATCAAAGCGCCTCCAGCATTTGTCGCCTTGCTGAAATTCCCCTGTTTCATGGCTTGCGTGGGGACTGTGGCCACTTCCACGGACGGCTCGGTCTGCTCTAACCCTTCGAAGCCGGCGAAGAAGAAGAAACGTGACTCCTTGCTGCCGAGAGGTCCCGCGAGATCCCCGCCATACTGATTCCGATGGAAAGGCTGGCGGTCCACCCCATATTTGTTGTTCTCCCACCGGTTGGCGTCCATTTTGTCGTTACGCGCGAACTCAAAACCGTTCCCGTGGAAGATATTAGTCCCGTTCTTCGTAACCAGGTTGATTGCGCTGCCGCCGCTTGTCCCGTATTGCGCGTCGTAACCCGAGTTGACAATCTGGATTTCCTTGAGAGTTTCCTGGCCGGGAGTCACGATGGCGTCCCCCCGCCCCAGGGAGTTGATCGAGATGCCGTCGACGAGGATGGATGTTGCGCCCTGTCTGCCACCGTTCAAGCCAAACCGGCTGGAGAATTGATCGGCGGTATTAACGGGCGTCGCGCCAGTAGTGATCGCGGTCACGCCCGCCGTGTCATGGATCAGCAGGAGGGGGTTCCTCAGCGATGTGGGGAGTTCCGCAATATCCTCGGCGCTTAAAGTCGTACTGTTGTTTGGCGTCTGCGTGTTGAACGCCACATGGCTGGCAGTGACGGTAGACTTCTTGGAGGCGTCTAATACAATCAGCTTAGGACTATACTCGGCATCCTGGCTGGCGCTCAACGTAATATCGTGGACGTCATATGGATTAAGCCCTTCTGCCTTGACAGACAAGTTGTATGTACCGGGCATCAACTCCAGAAACGCGTAGTGTCCGCTGGTGTCCGTAACGGTCTCCCACATCTGCTTATTCCCGGTATTAAGGATTGAAACAGCGGCTTCTTCCACCGGCGTGCCCTTTGCATCAGTGACATATCCGGTAACGTTGGCTGTGAAAACCTGGCCGTCGACCGAAGCTATGGGTATGAGAATAGATAGCAGTAGAAATGCTACTGGAAAGCTGAGCAGCCTGTAGTTGGTCAAACGAGACACGCGCGCAAGGCGCTGGCGTACAGACATAGAATTCATGGTTTTACTCCTTTTAAGAGCACGAAAATCTTCAGTACTTCATTCATTTTGGTTCCGCCGTAACTAGGAGTTGCGATCCGCGGCGAATCCGCGCCGGGGACCGCAAGCCTGCGCGGATGGTCTGCTCGCGTTGCCGGCCCGCCGTTTGGGGTTGGCGCCGCCTGTACGCGTCGCGAGCGAAGCATGCAGTCAGCCCGCGCCTCAAGTCCAGGAACCCTGTCGGGGCCTTGCCTTGAGCATCTGCGTCTTGTTGTGCCTTGTCAGGGCTCACGGCCTTTCCGGTTCCGATCGGCAAACTTCTCCCACCGTCCTCCACCTGGCAATTCGGCGTGCCCGATGGAGCCTCTCGTACGTGGACCATCGTGCCGGAATCAGCCGCAACCAGCGCGGCAAAGAGTCCCACACCAGGCGCTGGCGTTCGCCCCGTTTCCGCCATTCAGAGCGTCTACCGCCAGCCCATCGGCCGTTGCCTTCCGACCGGCAAGGAACGAAAGTGGCTTCCTCAAACAGGTATCGACGTATCGCGAGCCAGTTCCGGTTTCGTGGAAGATGGGACTACAAAGATTATGACATCCTCAGCGGGCACAGACCAGCGGGTCGGGCGCCCTGCCTTGTTAACGCACCCGAATTGGAGCGCAGGCTTCAGTGGCGGGCGCATTTCACGCCAGCGTGTGGTTACACGCCGTGATAAGGCAGTGCAAATTGATTGTAAAGACTGCGTAAATGCAGGATAGAGGATTCACCTACGCTCCGGGCGTAAAGGAATCGGCACGCGCGGGCGGGGATGGCATTGTCCTCGCCATTCGCCTGCCATGTTCCGGGATCCAGCCGCCATGAGCGGACGCGGTGCGGCAGGTCAGGGTGCGTTGGAAGGGAGTTGCCGCGAAACGAGTGGCCACTCCCAGGCACTGGCGGCGGGTTGGGCGCTGGGACAGATCGAATGGCCAGCCGGGCCAGGATCTTATTAATTAACCTATTCGAGGCGGGAGGTTAGGAACGTCTGCGAAATCATGTCCTGCATGGAGTAGCGTTCCTGGCTCACCACGGCCCAGAGGGCGCCTACCATGCCACCTACCGTCAGCCAGCCGGCGAACACCCTGACCATGCGTTGGCCGATGGTGGGGCGATGGCCGTCCATGCTGATGACGTCCAGGCCGAAGCTTTGCAAGCCAATGGTGGGGTGCTCGAACACGGCCCACAACGCTTTGTATCCGAGGCTGAGCGCGACAGGAATGGCCGCCAGCAAAAGCCAGGGCACCGCGGAGAGTTCAGCGAGGCTCAGCCTTTCGCCGGAGGCGCGAAGCGCGACGAAAACTGCCCCGGCGAACATAATGCTGAGAACCGCCACTACCAGCGCGTCGATCAGCAGTGAGTAAAAGCGCACACGAAGTGGAGCGGCCGAGAGTCCGTGCAGGGGCTTCAGTTCGTTGCTGAAAGGCCGGTGTGTGGGAGGTTCAAAACTGAACTCGGACTGCGACGATGAAGACCGCCGGCGTGGCGCCGACTTGCCGCGAGCATAGAGCGGATCCTCGGAGGGAGAGCCCTTGGCCGATGCCGGAGGCGGCGCCGGGCGCGCCGTCCGTTCAGGCTGCGCGGCGGGAGTCGCGATGGTCATACGCATCCGCACCACCTTGCCCTGCGGCGCATACGAGAACAGATCGGGCTGCAGGGGGGTGTGCATGCGGTTCGACGTGGGATTTGAGAGAACCCCGAAAGTGTGCGGGGCGGGCGAGCTTTGCACGTCCTGAACGAAATCCAATTGCGGGACGGCCGCCGACTGCCGGTAGCGCGCCGGCGCTGTGAACCGGATCTGGCAGCGCTGGCATCGGATGGCCTCCGGGGGATTCGTGGCGCCGCACGAGTTACATTGCATGAGTTCGCCTCCGTCGTATTAACGTCCTTGCCGCTCTATCTTGGATCATGCTAGGTTTGTGGTTTGAGCGATTCCCTGCCGCCGAAACGCGTCTGTCGTCTCCCTTTTCGTAACATATTCCATCGAAAATGTCATGGTTTTTCTGCAACTTGCGAAAACGCGCGAAGCGTCCGCTACAAGTTGTGGTGTTTTTGTTTAGGGGTTGCCTCTCTTGTGGCGCCATTGCGAGCCCAGATGTACCAGGGCGGAATTTACATTCCGGAGCCAGGGGACGAGACGTTCACCCAGACGCGCACGGTCAAGCCTCATCAGAAACGGGAGAATGCTCCTCCCGCAGGTGAGACGCTGTATCGTTCCGACGAAAGCCAGGAGCATATCGGCAGTCTGGTGATCCTGCGGGGCAACGCGGAAGTCGAGACGACGAACGCCATCCTCAAGGCCGATCAGATCCGGTACGACCAGGAATCGGGACTGGCCGAGGCCCGCGGCAACGTTCATTACATCGACTTTGAGCGCGGCGACGAAATCTTTGCCGATCGCGCGGACTACGACATGAGGAACGAGACCGGTACGTTCTATGTGGTTTCCGGTTCCACCCCCGGCCACGTGAATCCGCGTCCAGGGTTTCTCACCACTAGCGAGCCGCTGCGATTCCAGGGCGATTGGGCGGAGCGGATCAAGGATCGCTACATGCTGTACCAGGGGACGCTCACCAACTGTCCTCCGGGCACGTCGTGGTGGACGCTGTCCGCGCCCCGGATCTTGATTATCCCCGACGATCATGCGCTGGCATACAAAGCGCTCCTGCGCCTGCGCGGCGTGCCCCTGCTCTGGGCGCCGGCGTTCTATAAGTCGCTGGAGAAAGAGGCGCGCCGGAGCGGATTTCTCACGCCGAACATCGGCAACAGCAGCACCCGCGGCCTGATGTTCGGCGCCGGCTATTTCTGGGCCATCAACCGGAGCTATCAGGTGATGTACCGCCCGCAGTATTACACCGTCCGCGGTTTTGCCCACACGGTCGATTTGAGCGCCAAGCCGACCGAGCACACCAGCTTCGACGCCTACCTCTATGCGGTGAATGATCGCGGGCTTCCGCAGAGCGATGGCACATTACTGAAGCAGGGCGGCTATATGGCGAGTTTCCGCGGCCAGGCAGACGCGCTGCCCGACGGCTGGTATGCGCGCGGCATAGTGAACCTGTTGAGCAGCTTTACGTTCCGGAACGCGTTCACGGAAAGTTTCAATGAGGCGGTCTTCTCGGAAGTTAATAGTGTGCTGTATGCCGCGAAGGACTGGAAGAGCTACGATGTGTCGGTTTCCTACGAACAGCAGGAGAACTATCGCAGCACGACTGCCGGCGACACGATCACCATCCGGCACCTGCCGGAATTTACGATGCGCGAGCGCGACACGCAAATCCTGGACGGTCCTGTTCCCGTCTGGTTCTCTTTTGGGACCGACGCGGGACTGGTGCGCCGGGATCAGCCTCTCTTCCAGACGAAACAAGCGATGGAGCGACTGAATATTGAGCCTCGAATTGTGAGTGCCTTTCACTGGCTGGGCATCGACGTTCTGCCTTCGTTCTCGATGCGGGAGACCTCTTACGGGGAGAGCCTGGACAATCAGAATGTGGTGGCCAAGCAGTACTTGAGGTCGAGCCGCGAATTCGATCTGGACATTATCCTGCCTTCGCTCTACCGCATCTACAAGGCGCCAAAGTGGATGGGTTCGAAGTTCAAACACTCCATCGAACCGCGGCTGCAGTTCCGCAATATCAGCGGTGTGAACGATTTCAACCGGGTCATCCTGTTCGACGAAGGGGACCTGGTCGCCAACACCACTCAGGTGAGCGCCACCATCGTCAACCGCATCTGGACTAAGAGCGCCTCGGGCGAAATTCGCGATTGGTTGAATTGGGAGATCGGCCAGCAGAAGTACTTCGATCCCAGCTTCGGCGGCGCAGTCGTCACAGGCACGCGCAACATCTTTGAAAGCACATCGGACTTTGGTGCTTACAGCTTCATCGAACGGCCTCGCGGCTGGTCGCCCATCACCTCCATCCTGCGCGTCCAGCCTTTGCCGCGCTTCGGCTTCGAATGGCGAGCCGACTACGATCCGAGCCGCGGGTTGATGGTGGATAGCAGTTTCACCGCCGATGCACGGTTCGAAAACATTTTTGCCTCAGTCGGCCATCTGGAGGTGGGCTGCATGCCTTTGCGTCCAATGGCTACATACGCGAGCAATCCCTGCATCGGACAGCCCACGCCCGACCTCGTCTTGAGCGCGCCCTCCGATCAGTTCCGGGGCATGCTTGGTTTCGGGAAGGAAAGCAAGCGTGGCTGGAGCACAGCTTTCCTGGCCATTTACGATTACCGCACGCAGACCTTGCAGTACGGCAATGCGCAGATCACGTACAATGCCGACTGCTGCGCCTTCAACATGCAGGTGCGCCGGCTGGCCTTCGGCACGCGCAACGAGAATCAATACAGATTCTCCTTCGTCATCGCCAATATCGGCAGCGTCGGCACGCTTCGCAAACAAGACCGCCTGTTCTGAAACGCCCCAGTGGGGCGGCTCTCCGGGCCCCGCAAGCTTGGCGTTGGCGAACTTCTGCCCAGCACTGTGATCTCACTTTGCCACCGTCCGCAACGCTACGCTTGCCGTGAGGGTCGAGCCTCCGATATGCTTCCCGTGAAATGACTCTCCGAAGACGTGAGTTCGTGGGCGGAATTGCACTGGGTGCGGCGGCTTGTTCCCTAAGCAGGAGTGCGCAGCCGGCGCGCAAGACAGAAGGACACGACGCGGGGCGGATGGCGTGGCCTCCGGGCGACGGTTATGTCTCTCCGGACTCGCTGTTGCCAGGCGCGACGCGTTGGGTTCAGGTGGATCTCGGCGCTTCGCAACCGATCGAGGCAGTGAAGCTCTATCCAAAGTTCGGCATGCCCGGCGACCATTTCAAGAGCGAGGGCTTCCCGCTCCGTTTCCGTGTCGATGCCTCCGACGACCCCGCATTTCAGACCGCCGCGACGATTGTGGATGAGACGGGCGCGGACTTCCCCGATCCCGTCGATCACATCCAGGAGTTCCGCTGCGCGGCTCGAGGCCGCTTCGTGCGAGTCACCGCCACCAGCCTGCAAGCGCGCAAGTGGAACGCTCATTACTTTGCCCTGGCAAAACTCGACGTGCTCTCCGCTGGCAAAGACGTCGCTCAAGGCCGTCCCATCACTGACTCTGAGAAGGGATTGCTGGGCGTCACGGCCCTGACAAGGGCGTCTCGCCCACAGGGCGAAACCGATACCACGGACAATCCGGGCAACGTCATGCCATCCCGCGCCTGGAAACAGGTCCCATACCAAGTTCATGCGCCGCTCACGGGCGTCACTCTGGACGGGGGCCCGATGGCGCGCGGCTTCCAGAACAACATCGCCTACCTGCTCGGCTCGTTCAGCGTCGATGAGCTGCTCAAGGAGTTCCGCGACCGCGCCGGCAAGCCGAACCCGCCCGGTCTGCGCAAGCCCGATCAGTTCTGGCAGACAGATCTTGCCGGATCGAATGCAGGCCGCTTCCTGATGGGCGCTGGCAACTCCGTCCGTTGGAGCGATCACGCCGAGTTGCGCAAACGGCTGGATCAGGTCGTCGACGGCATCGCGGAATGCCGTCAGCCCAACGGCTACATCATGGCGTACCCGGAGGACACGATCTTCTATTCGGAGCGCGCGGCGTACACCCGCGCCTGGCTCACGCACGGCCTCATCGAAGCCGGCTATGCGGGCCGCAAAGACGCCTTCCAGCTCTTGCGCGGCTACTACGACTGGTTCGACCAGTGTAAGTACTTGCCCGAACTTTTGCGCGGCGCGGTCCAAGGCGTGCAGGGCATGATTGGCAACACGCGCATGGCGCATACGCCCACAGGCAAGCCCAAGGACATTCAAGTAATCCAGCAGTATTTCCAGGAAAACTACTGGCTCGATCAGCTTGCCAGGCGTGAGGAGCGCGCGATCTGGCTATACCCGTACGATCGTCCGCACTGCTATCTGATCACCGATCTCGAAGCGTATCTCGACATTTATACGGCCACCGGCGCGAAGCGTTATCTGGATGCGGCGCTGGGCGGCTGGGACCTTTACCACGACAAGTGGGAGCACGTCGGCGGGACCATCTCTATCACCGAGTTCGGCGTGTACCCGCCCGGCTCTTACAGGCTGCACGCCGAGACCGGCGAACTGTGCGGCAGCGTTTTCTTCGCGCTGCTGAGCCAGCGCCTTCACTTCCTCTATCCCGAGCAGGAGAAGTACGTGAACGAGATCGAGAAGGCGATCTACAACTCGGCGCTCGCCAACCAGGTTGGCACCGAGGGCATCATGTACCACGCCAATCTCGTCGGCAAGAAGGACTTCAAAACCGGCATTCACATCAACACCTGCTGCGAAGGACAGGGCACGCGCTTCCTCGGCGCCATGCCGGAGTTCGTTTTCTCTGTTGCGCCCGACGGCCTGTACGTGAATCTCTTCGAATCCTCGACTATCAATTGGAGTCACACGGGGCAGCCGCTCAAACTCCAGTTGAAGAGCGAGTTCCCCTTCAAACCGGAAGTGGAGTTGCACCTGACTGCCTCCGCGCCGGCGCGCATGAAGCTGCGGGTTCGCGTGCCGCAATGGGCTGCTAGAGAGATGGCGGTCATGGTGAACGGCAAGGCCGCCGGCACCGGCAAGCCGGGCTCCTTCGTGACCCTCGATAGAACCTGGAAGGACGGCGACGCCATCGCCTTCACCCTCCCGATGGGCTTCCGCCTGACCCATTACACGGGCATCGAGAAGGTCGCCGGCCAGGAGCAATACGCCATCGAGTACGGCCCTATCCTCCTTGCACTCGTCGGCAAGGAACCCGGCGTGATCGACGAAAAGGGGAATACCACGCTGCCGGCCAGCCCCGCGGACATCGTGAAGCGCATGCAACCCAAACCTGGCGCGCCGCTGCATTTCACAGTAGAAGGAGCTCCGCGCCACGAGTACATTCCATACTGGCAACTGGGCGACCAGTTGTTCACCTGCTACCCGGTGCTGAGCGCCTGAGGCCCGGCCCAAGCCGGATGTCCGCATCACGATCAACGCCCGAGCCCGGGCTGAGAGTGTAGGGGCGAAGACTTACCCTGACAAACAACAAAAACTCTTGTAATCCGGAGTTTAGTATCATAAGATGAAGTAAAAGTAATATAACTTTTACCCCAAACCGACTGACCTCAATAGGTCGAAAAAAGTATTCACCCCTCCCCAGCCGCCCCCTTTCTTCCTGGCTCCGTAAGGCCGTGAAGATTCGTCCCTTGTTTGTCGAAAGAGAGACCATAAGTGTCACAGACACCCTCTACCCCTCAGCCGGGCTACGCTTTGCCGCCCAGCCAACCAGACAATTCCGGCCTGAAAACGGTGATCATCTCCGGAGCCGTCATCGTCATTGCGCTCATCGCCGCCAACATCTACCTCTATACGCAGATCGACAGTCTGAAGCAGCAATTGGTCAAAGTCCAGGGTTCGCTCAGCACCGAAGTGAGCCGCGTCCGGGAGACCGGAGACGTCAGCAACGCCGCGGCGCAGAAGAACATTGAGGACCTCCAGGTCAGGCTGAACGAAGCCAACAAGGCGGCCAGCCAGGCTGCCGGTCAAGCCAAGGTCGATGCCACAAAACGAGCCGCGGCGCTCAAGCTCGAACTGGCCCAACAACAGCAAGAGCTGCAGGGCCAGATCGCCAAGGTCGAGGAAACCACCACATCGAAGATTGGCGAGGTCTCTACCGATGTGTCGAATGTCCGTACTGAAGTCGCCACCAACAAAGTCGAAGTGGACAAGACCATCGCTCAGCTTCATTCCACGCAGGGCGACCTCGGCGTGCAAAGCGGCCTGATCGCAACCAACGGGAAAGAGCTGGCCGCTTTGAAGGCGCTCAACGACCGGAATTACTTCGAGTTTAGCCTCGGCAAGACGAAGACCCCGCAGCGCGTCGGCGACATTCTCCTTAGCCTGAAGAAGGCGGATGCCAAACGAAACCGTTTCACGTTCGAGATCACGGCCGACGATAAGCGAGTGGAGAAGAAGGACAAGAGCGTTAACGAGCCGGTCCAGTTCTACACATCCAAGGCGCGTCAACCTTACGAGGTTGTGGTCAACGATGTGAAGCAAGACCACATTACCGGTTATCTCGCTACGCCGAAGATCCAGACCGCGCGGTAGCTCCCGCCAGTCCGGGAGTCCAGCTTAGGAATAACGGGATCCGAGAGCGCCACGACCGAACCCAGCGTAACTGGGTATTGTATTCGCGGCGATACCAGCCTAAACTCGTATAGATTCAGCGGACTCGTGCCCCGGGCTGGGCCGGGAAGTGACGAGTCCAATGAACTTACAGAGAGGCTCTTAGGAGATCCCATGAAGAAGTTTGCCATCGCTTTTGTTCTATTTGCCGCCGCCGCCTTCGCGGGCGAGTGGACCGGTTACGTTTCGGAGACCAAGTGCGGTGCGAAGCACAACGACGGCTCGGCTGCTTCCGTAGGCTGCGTGAAGGCCTGCATCAAAGGCGGCGCCAAGCCTGTCCTCGTCGTGGACGGCAAAGTTGTTGCAATCGCGAATCCGGATAAAGTTCCAGAGGCCCTCTACGGTCTCAGAGTAACCGTGACGGGCGAGCTCAAGGACGATGCGGTGGAGATCGACACCATCGACACCGCCAAATAGCCTGACTCCATTTCTTCAGCCGGTTCAGGCCCTCATCGTGTGTGGCGACTGGCATGGACCCGGGCGTAAGGGCGCGCCAGTCTTCACTTTTTTGTATTGTGGAGATTCACATACTGGACAACCAAGGGAAAGCAGGCTTGAATAATCTCCAGAGGGCCGAGCATCCCGCTCGACCGCAGAGGGAGAAAAATGCCTGACCGGCTGAAGATTACAGACGAACGAACTGGCCTGCAGTACGAGGCGAACATTCAGGATGAGGCCATCCGCGCCATCGACCTGAGGCAGATCAAGACCGGGGAAGGAGACTTTGGAATCCTCTCCTATGACCCGGCGTTCCTGAACACGGCTTCGTGCCGCAGCGCCATTACATATATCGACGGGGACCGTGGCATCCTGCGTTATCGCGGCTACGCCATTGATGAGCTCGCGGAAAGATGCTCTTTCCTTGAGGTGGCATGGCTGCTGCTCAACGGCGAACTTCCGGCCGAGCAGGAGTTGGCCACCTGGCAGGCGCAAGTCAAGCGGCATACCATGCTGCACGAAACCACCAAGAAATTCCTTGAGGGGTTTCGCTACGACGCACATCCCATGGGGATGCTCATTTCGACGGTGGCCGCGCTATCCACTGTCTACCCGGAGGCGCGCAATATCTTCGACGCGAAGAACCGCGGACTTCAGATTGCCCGTCTCGTGGCGAAGATGCCCACCATCTGCGCCTATTGCTATCGCCATCACTTCGGCCTGCCCTACATCTACCCGGACAACGAACTGAGCTTCACCGGGAATTTCATGAACATGATGTGGAAGATGTTCGAGCCGAAATACGTGGCGAATCCCATCCTGGAGCGTGCTCTCGACGTCCTGTTCATTCTCCATGCCGATCACGAGCAGAACTGTTCCACCAACATCATGCGCGGTGTCGGCAGCGCGCAGACCGATCCCTACTTATGCGTTGCCGCCGCAGCCTCCGCTCTGGCGGGTGCACTGCATGGCGGAGCGAACGAAGAGGTTCTCCGCATGCTGGAGGAGATCGGGACGAAGGCGCGCATCCCCAGCTACATCGAAGAGGTGAAGTCGGGGAAGCGCAAGCTGATGGGGTTCGGCCACCGCGTCTACAAGAACTACGATCCGCGAGCCCGCATCATCAAGCGCACGGCCGATCAGGTGTTCACCGTGACCGGAGAGAACCACAAGATCGAAATCGCGCGGGAGTTGGAGCGGATCGCCCTGGAGGACGAGTATTTCGTCCATCGCAAGCTCTATCCGAACGTCGATTTCTACTCGGGTATCATTTACGAAGCGATGGGCTTCCGGCCCGATCTTTTCACCGTCTTATTCGCCATTCCCCGTGTAGTGGGGTGGCTGGCGCAGTGGGAGGAGATGCTGCTCGATCCCGAGCAGAAGATTGCACGGCCGAGGCAGATTTACACCGGACACGACTTGCGGGAGATTATCCCCATGCACCGGCGAGGCAAGGAGCCGGGTGCTCCGGGCGAGCGCGATCCACAGGTCGCCGTCTAGTTCCGTCGCGCAATTCCAATGTGGGGCGGACCCCCAGGTCCGCGCGGGTCCCCCAGGACCCGCATCGGGGAGGTAGCGGCAGGTCTGCGCCGAAGTAGAACGAGCAGCCTGCCGACCAGCGCGTCGGCCCCCAGATCGGAGGCGCCCCATTGGTCCTTTCCACCCGGCGCCGCCGGCAGCATCCTGACAACCGCCGGATCGCGGCGGGACAACAGCGACAAAAGGGGCAGCGGTGCCCCTTTTTGTCTCGTAACCTATTGATTCTGCGTTCAAAAACGGGTAAGGTCTACCCGTTTTCCGTTGTTGGCGCCGGAGGCGACCACGCGTCGTTGCCCCGATAGCCCCACCACCGCCGTGTGTTCACGCCAGCGCCATGGTATCCAAATCAGCCGGAAACCAACGTCCTTCAAGTAGATTGAGTTGCGGCCACAGGCCGCTGCGTCAGCCCTCCCAAATCACGTACCCGGCGACAAGCAGGAAGGGCCTACGAAACTCGATTCGAACGAATGGACGAGTCTGAATGTAACCACCAGGTTCGAGGCCTGCCAGAATATGGCAGAATGATGGGAAGTTATCGGTAACGCAGGCAGGTTTTTGGCGGAAATGGCGAGTCTCTCCGCAAACCGCTGATTTGGTCCTGCCGCACGTGGCCGATTCGTCGGCGGATCTCTGAGCGTGACAGGAGTCGGGATGAATAGAAGGACCTTCCATCGTATGGCGCTCGGAGCCGCCGCTGGCTCGTTCGGCGGATCTCTGCTGGCCCGCAGCGCCGGCGCTTATGAGCCTACGTGGGAATCGTTGAAGAAGCACCCGCTTCCGGATTGGTTTCAAGACGCCAAACTGGGCATTTTCATCCATTGGGGGCTGTACTCGGTGCCGGCCTGGGCGCCGCCGTCGGGTGAACTGGGCAAGGTCGACCCGAAGAAGTGGTTCACGGACAATCCGTACGCGGAGTGGTATCTGAACTCGCTGCGGATCGTCGATTCGCCGACATATAAGCATCATATGGAGACGTACGGGAAGAACTTTGACTATTACGATTTCATTCCCAAGTTCAACCAGGAAGTCGCAAAGTGGGATCCTGACTCCTGGGCGAAGCTGTTCCGCAAGGTTGGCGCGCGTTATGCCGTTCTGACCACAAAACACCACGACGGCTTTACGTTGTGGCCCAGCAGCGTGAAGAACCCGAAGCGCGCGGGAACGACTTCAGCTTCGCGGGACCTGGCTGGTGAACTCACCGCAGCCGTCCGCGGCCAGGGCCTGAAGATGGGCCTCTATTATTCGGGCGGTCTGGATTGGACGTTCACGAGCGAACCGATCAAGACCGTGGCTGACCTGATGCTCAGGGTCCCGCAGACGCAGGAGTACGCCCGCTACGCGGACGCGCACTGGCGCGAGCTGATGGATCGCTACAAGCCGGCAGTGTTGTGGAACGACATCAGCTACCCAAGGGCCGGAGAGATCCCACAATTGTTCGCGCAGTATTACAACGCTCTCCCCGAGGGCGTCATCAACAATCGCTTTAGCGCGCCTTTCGCCGACTTCACGACGCCTGAATACGCCAAGTACGACAAGATCACCGAGAAGAAATGGGAATCCTGCCGCGGCCTGGGATTCAGTTTTGGATACAACCAGGTGGAAGGTCCGGACCAGGTGATTGCACCCGACAAGCTGATCGCTCTGTTGATAGACATCGTCAGCAAGAACGGAAATCTGCTCCTCAACATTGGTCCCAAGCCCGACGGGTCGATCTCTGCGATTCAGCTCGACCGGCTGCAGAAGCTGGGTGAATGGCTGGCCGTGAACGGAGAGGGAATCTTCGATACCCGGCCATGGGTGCGCGCATCCCCGCCGGCCGGGAGCGGCCCGGAAGTCCGGTTCACTCGCAAGGGCGAATCGCTTTACGCGTTCTTCCTCGATCGTCCGCAAGGGCAAAGTGTGACGGTGCCCGGCGTCCATGCCGCGGAGGGCGCCAAAGTCCAAGTGCTGGGAGCCGCCGCGCCGAGCGCGTGGAAACAGAACGGACGGGATGTGTTGGTTGATGTCGCCCAAGCCGCGTCCGGTCCATACGCGCTGGGATTGAAGTTCACTCCGGCGCCAACGCCTGGCGAGTGATCGCCGGTGCATGCAGCGGGAGCGCTCGCCGCGCGGCTGTTGGTTCCCCGGCGGGCCTTTTGCAAGTGGAAGTTACGACCGCCGGTTCGAAAGAGCGCGTCTCAGGGCATTCGGCCTTGCAGGTGTGGCAGTTTACAGGAAGATTGATTGATCCGCATATGAAGCAACACATACTTCGCCCCGCGCTGTTAGCATTCTGTGCTCTGGCTCTGCCCGTTGTGGCGAGCGAAAGAGCGATCGAACAGGCCATGGCTCGCGTGGACGAGGTGATCGCCGGCGGTCCATTCAAGTCGTACTGGCAGTCCCTGCAGGACTACCAGGCGCCGGAATGGTACATCGACGCGAAGTTCGGCATATTCATCCACTGGGGTGTGGACGCTGTTCCAGCCTACGACGACTGGTACTTCGGACATATGTACGAAAAGGGGAACGATGTCTACAAGCATCACCTGGAAACATATGGACCGCAGGCCAGATTCGGATATAAAGAGTTCATTCCCCTCCTGACCTTTGAGAAGTACGACGCCACCCAGTATGCGTCGCTGTTCAAGGCCGCCGGCGCGAAGTTTGTCGTGCCGGTTGGCGAGCACCACGACGGATTCCCACTCTACGATTGCGGCTACACGATGTGGAATGCAGCCCGTATGGGGCCGAAGCGTGACATCGTGGCGGAACTCGAAACGGCCGTGCGCAGCCAGGGGATGCGCTTCGGCGTCTCCTCGCACCATGCCGAGAATTGGTGGATGTACCACGCCGGGACCGAGATCGACTCCGACGTCAACGATCCGCGCTACGCGGGTCTATATGGGCCCGCGAAGCCGAAAACCATGCCCCCGAACCAGGCGTTTCTGGAGGATTGGCTGGCGCGCAGCACCGAGATCGTCGACAAATTCAAACCGGACGTCGTATGGTTCGACTGGTGGATCGAAGAACCCGCGTTCCAGCCTTATTTGCAGAAATTTGCAGCCTATTATTACAACCGCGCTGCCCAGTGGAAGAGTGGCGCGGTGATCAACTACAAGTACCGCGCATTCCCCGATGGCGCTGCCGTGCTCGATCTGGAACGCGGGCAGCTGAACGCTATCCGGCCCATGGTCTGGCAAAACGACACTTCGGTGAGCAAGAACTCCTGGTTCCACGTGGCCCATCCCGAATACCGCACACCCGGCTCGCTGGTGGGCGACCTCGTCGACATCGTAAGCAAGAACGGCGTGCTGTTGCTGAATGTCGGACCCATGGCGGACGGCAGCATCCCGGAGCAGGAGCAGGCCATTTTGCGCGGCATCGGTGCGTGGCTGAGGGTGAACGGCGACGCCATCTATGGAACGCGTCCCTGGAAGGTCTTCGGGGAGGGGCCGACGCAGGTTCACGAGGGTCCCTTCAATGACACCAAGCGGACACCCTTTACCGCACGGGATGTCCGGTTCACCACGAAGGGCGGGATGCTATACGCGATCGTGCTCGGCTGGCCGGAAGACAGGCAAGTGAACATTGCGGCGCTAGCGGAGGGGGCTGCGGGCGACATTCGGAGTGTCAGGCTCCTCGGATCCAATGACGCTCTCAAATGGAAGCGCGAGTCAGTGGGTCTCCACGTCGAACTCCCGGAGAAGCCGCCTTGCGATTACGCTTACTCGCTCGCCATCGAGTTCGTCGCACCGATACAAATCCATGCCGGGAATTGACTCGCGCCAGCGTCTTTGGAACTACACGCCGGAAGAATGCGGGGGCTTGGCCGGATCCGACGATTCGGTCAGACTGGCGTCAAGGTCATGTTCCGTGAACCGGGACAGGACTAGCAATGGCCGCAACTGAACGGACTACTTTCGATCAATGGGATGGAACGGGAGGCTCAGGTGAAAGTGAACAGGCGAAGATTTCTCGCGTCCGCGACTGCCGCGGCTGCGCTCGGCTCGAAAGTGAAGGGCGCCGCAAGCAACAGAACGATCTACGTGGTGCCGAATTTCCATCCGGCAAGTTGCGGCTGGCTGACCACATTCTCCAAGGAGCGTGTCTTCTGCGCCAACAGCTATCTGAATCACCTCGACCGGGTTCGTGACGACCCGAGCTACGCCTTCGTGCTTTCGGAAGTCAACAACATGATCGCCATCATGAACTTTCGGCCGGAGCGCGTTCCAGAACTCAAGCAGCGGATTCTGGAGGGCCGCGTCGAGTTGGTGAACGCCTTCTTCCTTGAATCCACGATCAACCTGTCGGGCGGCGAGGCGCTGGCCCGGTTGGGCGCCGAAGGTCTCCGCTGGCAGCAAAAGGTATTCGGTGTGCGGCCACGCTTCGCCTGGACGATCGACGTCTGCGGGACGCACGATCAGATGGCGCAGATCACCTCCGGCCTCGGCCTCGAAGCGATGGTGTACACGCGTAAGAACCCGACGGGCAAAGCTCTCCACTGGGCTCTGTCACCCGACGGATCGCGGACCCTCGCCATCTCGCCCGGGCATTACAGCGAGTTGAGCCCCGTGTTCAAGACGAAGGAGCCGCTTACTCCAAAAGAGTTGGACGAGGTGGCGAAGTTCCTGGATGAAAAGCAGAAGGTCACTCCGGAGGGCGCGCCCGTCCTCGTGCTGGGAGGCAACGACGATTACGCGCTGGCTCCCGCCTACCAGAACTACCCGCGCGAGTTCATAGCGAAATGGAAGGAGCGCGATCCGGCCACGGAGATTCGATTCAGCACGCTCTCCAAGTACCTGGACGCAGTTCTGCCCGCCCTGAAGTCCGGCGCTGTCAAGATCCCGACAATGCCCGGCGGGACCGCGTATGATTTCGACGCTTTCTGGATCGAGTCGCCTCGGATGAAGTCGTGGTTCCGGCGGAACGAGCACGCGCTCCAGTCCGCTGAGATGCTCAGCACGGTAGCCAGCTTGAAGGCGCGATTCGACTACCCCGCGGACACGCTCTACAAGGCCTGGGTCCAGATGTTCCTGAGCATGGACCGCAACTCGCTGTGGGGGTCGGCGGGCGGGATGGTTTTCGAGGACGCCAAGTCGTGGGATGTGCGCGACCGGCTGACGTGGATCGAGAAGGAGTCGAACAAGACTCTGACCGGCGCGGGATCGGCTGTGCTTGCATCCGGCGATGCAATCGGCGTTTTCAATTCAGCGAATTGGAAGCGCTCCGATCCCTTCGTGATCCAGGCGCAAGTGGCGCCCGAAGGCTCCCAATCCCAGACTCTCGCCGACGGCTCGGTGCTCTGCGAGATGGAATTGCAGCCGGCTTCGATAGGCGCGTGGAAAGCGGTGCAACCCGCCAAAGAGACGAGCGCTCCGTTGCCCGAAGTAATCGAGACGGACCACTACCTGGCGCGTGTTTCGCCGCAAACCGGAGCGCTTGTCAGCTTGAAACTAAAGCCGGGTGGACGTGAAGTTCTCGGGGGGGCGGCAAACGTGCTGGTCGCGGAGAAACCCAAATCGCAGAACGGCGAACCTGGTGATATGATGCTGCCTCGCCCGAAACGGAATCGCCTTGCTTCGTCAACCGACTATTCGGCTCAAATCAGCGTCACGACAGGCCCGCTTGCGACGACGGTCATTGTTGAAAGCGAGTTCCTGGGAGGCAAGACGAGTCGCAGGCTGATGCGGTTCTATCAACACAATCCGCGAATCGATTTCGAAACCGAAGTGGAGGATTTGCCCAACCTCACGGTCCTCGTGGCAGAGTTCCCGCTAGCCGCCAACGTGGAAGAAGTGCGGCGCGGCATTCCATTCGGCTTCTCGCACGGGGCTTGGGCCAAACCGAATCCGGAGTTGCACGGCTGGACCACGGGGATCGTACCGGCTGTGCGCTGGTCGCACTATGCGCTGGCGGGAGGCGGCGGGGTGGCGCTGTTCGACCGCGGCCTCACAGGACGCGAGATCAACGGCAACACACCGGTCATTTATCTCTACAACGCCACGGACAAATACTACGGGCATCCCAACTCCTGGCTGAGCGGGGCCGGAAAGCACCGGTTCCAGTACGCGCTCATGGCGCACGGTGGAGAATGGGCCACGGCGCGAGTCCCGCACGCGGCTTGGGAATACAACTGTCCTCCCGTGATTCTCCAGGGACGCGTGGCCGCACCGCCGAAGTCGTTCCTGCAGACCTCGCCGAATGTGATTGTCGAAGCCTTGCACCGTGACGGAAACGAAATTGAACTTCGTTTGGCTGAGTGCATGGGAAGCCGAGGAGATGCCGAGGTTCTGCTCGATCTGCCGCACAAAGGCGCCTGGCTGACCGACCTGACGGGAGGACGGCGCAAACCGCTGACGGGCGGTCCGCGCTACCACTTCCCGGTCCACCCGCAACAGATCGTGACCCTTCGCTTCGAGGCGGGCTCGGCCGTCCCTGTCCCGGAACCGATTAGGCAGTGGGACGACCTGGTCCCCTCGGGAAAGCTGCCTGCATTACACGAATACTCAGACCGGAAAGGCCATCCTCGAGACGCGGAATGATGCCTGAATAGAAGTTTCCGGCGCATACGCGGGGACCACTGCGGAAGACTTCACCGTCCGCCCGCAGGAGCCCTGCGCCCGATGCTGTTAGTGGCTGCAAGCGAAGGCGCAACCGCTTGCAAGAGATGTGAGACCGCTCCAGTCGCTTTCAACTCGACGGCGATGCTCCGTTCGTTTCGCGATTCCAGATTAACCTGTTTTCGGGCCTTTCAATGGTCGCATTTTTCAGATACTATTCACCTGACCATGCATAATGCCAGGGGTGTGTCGAGTGAGCGGGTCAGCGCAATTCTCGACGATCTCCCGGTGCTGATTTGGACGTCGGATGCGGACGGCGCCACGGGACGCTGGAGTGCAAAGGCTCGCGAGTGGTTCGGAATCCCGTGCGAGCAGCCGTGCGGGCCGCTGACCGAATTCATCCATCCGGAGGACCGGGAGGCGGCGCTGGCGCTGTGGCGGCAGGCGCTCTCCACTGGCAGTCCGCTCAGCACGAGATTCCGTGCACGCTCGGCTACCGGCGAGTATCGTTGGCTCCAATTGTCATGCTCACCGCGTCAGGACACTGCGTGCCGCATCACGGGCTGGGCTTGTGCCCTGACGGACATTCACGACTGCAAGCTGGCGGAAGACGCGCTCGGGTCGGCGCTCGCCAGGGCCGACGAAGAAGCCCGGATTCTCGATGGGTTGCTGGATCACATTCCGATGGCCGTCATCATCGCGGACGCACCGGATGCCCGGGTGCGCCGGGCAAGCCAGTATTGCGTAAGACTGGCCGGCGAAAGTGCGGAGACGCCCATCGGAGTGCCCGCCGAGCAACATCCGATTGCATTCCGTATCAGCCATCCCGACGGAAGCCCGGCGGACGCCTCCGAGCTGCCGTTGGCCCGGGCCATTCAAGAAGGCGAGATCATACACGACGAGGAGTGGCGTTACACGCGCCCGGACGGGAGTTGGATGGCGATCCTGTGCAGCGCCGCTCCGATCCGCGACGGCCAGGGGCAGATCACGGCCGGCTGGGTTGCCTGGAGCGACATCACTCGCCTGAGAACTGAGCAGGATGAGTTCTACGAAACCTCGCGGCGGCTCAAGGCACTGATCGGAAACTCTCCGCTGGCCGTTATCGAGTGGGATCCCGACCGACGCATCACCGCCTGGGTGGGTTATTCCGAGAGCATCTTCGGGTGGAGCGCCGCCGAGGTAACCGGCAAGCGGCTGGACGAATTCGGTTTGATCCACCCTGATGACCAGGACAAGGTGCGGCTCGCCATCGATCGACTGGAGCATGGCACGAGCAACGTCGTCCACAACCGCAATTACCACAAGAACGGCTCACTCATTTACTGCGAATGGTATAACTCGGCTTTGGCCGATCGCTCCGGGCGCCTGGTCTGGGGGTTGTCGCTGGCACTCGACATCACCGCTCGCCACGAGATGGAGGAGGCGTTGCGGGCGTCGGAAGAGAAATATAGGAGCATCTTCGAGTCGGCGCCGGTGGGTATTTTCCGCTCCGACCTCGCTGGCCGGCTGATCAGCGCAAACCCCAGGAGCGCCAAGCTGTATCAGTACGGATCGCCGGAAGAGCTGATGAACTCGGTGACCGATACCGCTCAAGATCTGTTCGTACATCCCGAGATGCGGCACGAGATGGTTCGTCGCGCGCTAGAATCGGATGGCTTTGTTCAATGCGAGGTCGAGTACCGGCGCAGAGATGGTTCGTCGTTCCCGGCCAATCTCTATGTCCGGGCGCTCCGCGACGGAGGCGGCGGGACAATTCTGGAAGGATTCGTCGAAGACATCACCGAGCGGAAGCAAGCGGAAGAAGCGCTGCGCGAGGCCCGCAATGTCCTGGAGCGCCGGGTGGAAGAGCGCACGGCCGAACTCTCCGCGGCCAATGAACGCCTGACGGAACTGGATCGACTGAAGTCGCAGTTTCTCGCGAGCATGAGCCACGAGCTACGCACGCCACTGAACTCGATCATTGGGTTCACCAGCCTGCTGCGCCGGGGCTTGACCGGCCCCGTGAATGACGAGCAGGTCAAGCAACTCGGCATTGTGCACAGTTCGGCGGCGCACCTGCTCGGGCTGATCAACGACTTGCTGGATGTGTCGCGTATTGAGGCGGGGCGCGCCGAGTTGCAGCACGAGCCTTACGATTTTGTCGAGGTCGTAAACGAGGTAGCGCTGATCCTTCAGCCGATGGCCGATCGCAAGGGATTAAAGGTGATTGTTGATCTGGCCCAGCCCGAGATTCCGATGCGGGGAGACCGGAAACGCGCGTTCCAAGTGCTGCTGAACCTGGTCAACAATGCGCTGAAGTTCACCGAACAGGGAAGCGTTCAGATTGCCGCGGCGGGTTCTGGCGGCATGCTGCGAGTGGAGGTTTCGGACACCGGCATCGGGATCAAGCCAGAGCAACTCGAGATGCTGTTCGAGGCCTTCCGGCAGGTGGACGGTTCGGCCAAGCGCGTCTACGAAGGGACCGGTCTGGGTTTGTACCTTTGCCGCAAGCTGCTGACCCTGATGGGCGGAGAGATTCACGCGGAGAGCATTTACCGCAAGGGCTCCCGATTCCTCTATTCGATGCCGTTGGAACTTGCCGCTGGACTAGGATAGGCAATTGGAAAGGCAAGTGATGGAAAAGAAGGCTCTGCTGGTTGAGGACAACGAGAATAACAGGTACTTGCTGACGCTGCTTCTCAATCACGCCGGTCTGACCGTGGTTGTTGCTGAGAACGGGGAGAGCGGGCTCGAACTCGCCCGGAGTGAACAGCCCGACGTGATTCTGATGGATATTCAAATGCCTCAGATGGACGGCTACGAAGTGGCTGCCCATCTGAAAAGCGACGCTGAGCTGGCCCACATTCCCATCGTTGGAGTCAGTTCGTTCGCAATGCCCGGAGATCGCGACAAAGCGATGAAGATGGGGTTCGCCGGTTACATCGAAAAGCCCGTGGACCCGGAACACTTCGCCGAAACGGTGCTGAGCATTCTGGCACGTGCGGCAGGAACACCATGAGAATTCTGAGTGTTGATGATAACGCGGAAAACCGTTACCTGGTCGAGATGATGGCGCGCGCCCACGGGCACGAAGTCGTCAGCGCATCCAATGGCGTGGATGCTCTCGACCAATTGGCCACTGGCAGCTTCGATTTGATTATTTCCGACGTGTTGATGCCCGAAATGGACGGGTTCCGACTATGCATTTCTGTCAAAAGTGACGAGCGGCTGAAGCACATTCCATTCATCTTCTACACCGCGACCTATACGGCCCGGCAGGATGCGGAGCTAGGGTTGTCGCTGGGTGCATCCCGGTTCCTCCTGAAGCCCGCCGAGCCCGAGGAGTTCCTGGCGGTGGTGGAGCAGGTGGTGTGCGAAAGTGCGAGCGGGAGTCTCCCGGTTCCGGCGGTGGACCTCGACGACGGAGGTCAAATTCTGAGCCTCTATAGCCAGCGTCTGGTGCGAAAGCTGGAGCACAAGATCCAGCAATTGGAGGCGGCGCGCACGGAGCTGGATGCGTCGATCCAGGAGAGGGACCAGGAAATTGCTCAACGCCGGCAGGCCGAGGAGGCATTGAGAGGCTCGGAAGAGCAACTCCGCCTGATGTGGGAAGGGTCGAAGGACGGCATGCGCATATCGGACCGCCACGGGATCATCCTGCGGGCAAACCCGGCCCTGGCTCGCATGTTTGCCAAGCCATTGAATAGCCTGGAGGGTCAATCGTTCACGTGTTGCTACGGCGTGGACGATCCCGAGCCGATGTTGTCCAGCTATCGCGAGGAAGTGGAATCCGGAACATTGGAAGCGCACTTTGAGTCGCTGCTGCGGCGGTGGGACGGCGAAGAGATCTGGGTGGATGGTTCGTACTCGATGATCGAACTCGCGTCCGGCCCCGTCATATTCAGCATCCTGAGGGACGTGACACAACGCAAACGCGCTGAGCAGGAACGATCCAGCCTGGAGGATCAACTGCGCCAGGCACAGAAGCTGGAGAGCATCGGCCGGCTCGCCGGAGGAATCGCGCACGACTTCAACAATCTGTTGACTGTGATCAACGGTTACAGCACCCTGATCCTGGCCAAACTGGGAGAGACCGACCCCCTGCGGCGGAGTATCCAGCAGGTCCTGGAGGCGGGAGAGCGCGCGACGGCGCTGACGCGACAGCTGCTCCTGTTCAGCCGTAAGCAGAGCGTCATGTTGAAGCCGCTCAATGTCAACGAAATGCTGACGGGTGCGGGATCCATGATCCAGCGCATGGTGGGCGATGACGTGGAAGTTGCCGTACGAACTCCTGAAGCGCCGGCATGGGTGATGGCGGACACCGGGCTGCTGCACCAGGTGCTGATGAACCTGGCCGTAAACGCCAGGGATGCCATGCCGAAGGGCGGGAAGCTGATCATCGAGGTGGCCCTCAAGCAGGTGGACCAGCCCGAGTCGGCGGACAGCTCTGCACTCGCTCCTGGCTCGTACGTTCTCTTGACAGTCACCGACGCCGGTGTGGGCATGGATGAGGAGACCCGGCGCCGGGCTTTTGAGCCGTTCTTCACCACGAAGGAGCAAGGCAAGGGCACTGGGCTGGGCCTGTCAATCGTCTACGGAATTGTCCGGCAGTGCGGTGGTTCGATCGGCGTGGACACTGCGCTGGGACGCGGAACGACGTTCCGGATCTACCTGCCTCAACTGGACGCTAATGCGGACTATGCGGAGGCCGCCGTGGCCGCCGCGAGCGTGCCGCGCGGGTCGGAGACGATCCTGGTGGTCGACGATAACGAGCCGGTCCGGGCCTTGGTCGCCGAGATCCTGAAAAGCTCCGGCTATCGCGTGATCGAGGCTTCCAGCGGGAGCGAGGCCCTGCTGGCTGCCGGGCGGTCAAGCGGACCGATCCACCTGCTGTTGACGGATGTTCAGATGCCGCAAGGAACCGGCGTCGAGTTGGCGGAACGACTTCGGCCATTGAGACCAGGCATGCGCGTTCTGTACATGTCCGGTGCCGCCGCTGAGTCGGCATCTCCTCGGATCGCCAAGCCGTTCAACCGGGCGAGCCTGACGGCTAAGGTCCGTGAGGTGCTAGGCCCCGGATCGTAACAGAATTCGCAGCTGATGGGTGGTTTCCCCGCGGCTAGCCGCGCCTCTGAGTCCGTTCCGCGCGCCGCCGCGCGTAGAATTCTTATTGGAACAAATGCACTTCTTCCAATCCATCCTTCCGCCTCGCGCCGTGCTGGCCGCGCTCCTGGCGCACGGCGTCTTTCTGCTTCAACCCTCCAGCGCGGCCACAAACGTCCCGCTCACGAATCCGGGTCTGGAAGGAACGTACTTGCCTGTCAATGCCGGCAGCAGTTCGATCACCGGGATGATCGCCAGCGGCTGGTCCGACAACTCCGCCTGGGCCAATGCCGTCGTCAACTACTCGCAGGTCACCACAAACTGCCACGGCGGCTCCTCCTGCCAGCAGATCACCGTGACCAGCCCTGGCACCGGCCGCATGCAGTTCGTTCAGTCCTACCCGCAGCAAGCCGGCAACATCTACACCGACTCGGCCTGGGTGCGTGGCACGGACGGCGCGCAGGTGTCGCTCGTCATCCAGCAAAGGAACTCGCCCTACACGACCTACGTGTCGGGGTCGATTGCGCTCAGCAGTACCACCTGGCAGCAGATCAGCGCCGTGGGCTACATCACCACCACCGAGCCGGTCCAATTGATGCTCGCCATGAGCACGCCCGGCACAGTCGTCGTGGACGACTTCGCCGTGTCCTACACCCCGGGCACGAGCGGTCCCACGCCCGTCCTTGGCCCGATTGCGCCATCGTTCTTTGGCATGCACGTCGCCAATTACCTGCAGGGCAGCCTGCAGAACCCGGGATTCGAACCACCCTACACCGGTGTGGGCGTGAACAATGGCATCTCCGGCCAGGTGGCCATGAATTGGTACGACAACTCCTCCTGGGCCAGCCCCACCGTCGCCTATTCGCAAGACACGTCCAACCCGCATGGCGGGACGTCGTCTCAGAAGATCGATGTCGCGAACCCCGGCACCGTCACCAACGCGGCGGTGCAACTCGTGCAGAACATCACCGTGATTCCGGGCCAGAGCTACACGTTCAGCGCCTGGGTGCGCGGCGATGCCGGCCTGCAGATCGATCTCGTAATCCGCCAGCAGAGCGCTCCCTACACCGCGTACTCCGGCTACGTGCCCTTCACCTTGACTTCCGACTGGCAGCAGGTGTCGGTCACCGGCAACGTCGAGGACACCGGCGACGTGCTGCTCATGTTCTACGCGAGTGCTGCCGGGACTTTCTGGGTGGATGACGTCACGTTCACCAACGCCTCCGGCGCTCCCGTCTCCGGCGGCGTTCCCTGGCCCCAATCCACGTTTGGCGAGCTCCGCCTCTGGGACTCCGGCACCGCCTGGACCGCGCTCGAGCCCGCGAAGGGCGCCTGGAATTGGGCTCCGCTGGATGCCTGGGTGGCCGCCGCCGAAGCGCACGGCGTGAAGGAGATTCTGCTCACGCTTGGCCAGAGCCCGGAATGGGCCTCGTCGCAGCCTGACAATGTGAACTACATCGGCGCAGGCGCGGCCGCCCCACCGAGCGATTTTCAGGACTGGCGCGACTACATCACCGCCGTCGGCCAGCGCTACAAAGGGCGCATCCGCAAATACGAGATCTGGAACGAACCCAACGATCCGACATACTACGCGGGCACCGTACCTCAACTCGTCGAGCTGACCAAGGAAGCCTATACCATCCTCAAATCCATCGATTCCGCCAACACCGTCGTCGCGCCCGTGCCCTACGACGCCGGCTACCTGGATCAGCTCCTGCAGAACGGCATGGCGCCGTTCATCGACGTCGTCGCCTTCCACATCTATACCTACGAGCAGCCGCCCGAACAGGTGGTCGGGCCCGCCATCGCCAACGTCCGCTTCGTCATGTCGAAGAACGGCGTGAGCGCCTTGCCCTTGTGGGACACCGAGGGCGCCTCGGGCGACACCACTACAACGGAGGACGTCGCCGCCGCGTGGATCGTCCGGCGCTATCTGGTCGATCTCGCCTACGGCTCTGCGCGCTTCAACTGGTACACATGGAGCAAGGGCAGCACGTTTTGCGCCGCGACCGAGGAAACCGATCCGCGCCAGCTCACCAAGGCCGGCTTCGCCTTCCAACTGCTCCAGAACTGGCTGCGCAGCGCCTCGCTCACCGCCGTCAACATCGACGCAGCCGGCAACTGGCAGATCGGTCTGAACCTCGCCGACGGCAGCGCCGCCGTGATCGTCTGGAACCCGGCGACCAGCGCACAATTCTCCATCCCCGCCAATGTCCATGCCGCCACCGCGCGCGACATCTTCGGCGGATCGACGGCGGTTTCCGGCTCTACAATCACGGTCGGCGCCAACCCGCTGCTGCTCTCCAGTTACAACCAGCCATTGCCTAAGATCGCATCCCTCGCGAGTGCTGCCGATCGCACGGGCAACCTTGCGCCCGGCGCACTCGGCGTTGTCACCGGCTCTGGCTTCGCTTCGACACCCACACTGGCCGGTCCCGCCCCGCTGCCCGCCGTGCTCGGAGGTGCGAGCGTCTTTGTGAACGGCGTAATTGCCCCGCTGCTTTACGCCGACTCGGACCAGGCCATCTTCCAGGTGCCCTCAACGACCACGCCTGGCAGCGCCGCGGTGTTCGTCAACTCGCCGTCCGGCCGCAGCGCGTCAGCTTCCGTCGCGGTGACTGCCGCCGCTCCGGCTATATTCCAAATCACCGGCCGCGCCGTTGCCATCAACGCGGATGGGCAGGTGAACAACTCCGCCAATCCGGCCCCGTCCGGCTCCAATCTGCTGGTCTATCTGACCGGCATCGGCCCGGCAGCGCCCGCGCCAATCGACGGCGTCCCTGCTCCCTCCACGCCCGCCATCGCGACCCTGTCAGCCACGGCCACCATTGGCGCCCTGAACGCGCCCTTGCAAGGCGTTGCTCTCACGCCCGGCCTCGTCGGCGTCGCCCAGGCTAACCTCCAGGTACCCGTCCTGACTGCGAGCGACTATCAACTGATCATCACCGTCAACGGAGTCCCGAGCGCACCGGCCACAGTCTCAATTGGACCTGCCCCGCCGGCTCCGAAATAGCGCGACTTTCGTCGTTCCTACGCTGCTGGAGCGGAGCCGCGATCTTGAGGGAGCGGCGGATATCCCGCGCCTGGACCGCTCTCTGCTTTTGCGGCAAACGCCTGTCCGCCGCTGCTTCCGGCTTGGCGCAAGCCCGGGCCGTCAGGGAAGCGGCGGCACGTTCCAGCCGTGCATGGTGAAGCGCGGCTTTTCGCCTTTCAGGTCTTCGACCTGGAAACGGGCAGTGAGAGTCTTGCTCTCGTGCGGGAGCAGCGAGACGTAATTGTCGCTCCAAAGAACTGGCAGCACCGGTTGGGCTGAATGATCGCCCACTATCTCAAGATCGAGGAAGAAGGCCACCCGCTCCGTTGTGTTCGTCACAGTAACCCGGCATTCCTGCCCATTATTCTTGTCAATGCTGAACGCAATGGTTACCTTTACCGCGGCGGCCGGCAGATCGCGCAGCGCCGTATAGTCAGCAAACGAAGTGTTAGGCATGGTGGTCTGCGTGTTTTTGGTCGGGTCAAGACCGTCTTCTTTGGGTGAAAGCCAGTAGAAACTTTCTGAAAGCGGATGGCCCGCGGCGTCCTGCAGCTTCAAGTCCAGGAAATAGACGGGAGACTTATCGCTGAGCACTGGCAGGTCCAGTAGCTTCTGCGCCAGACCCGCCGCGCAGGAAACCGGCTGATGCTTCTCGAACACGACCTGCGAATCGAAATCGAGCAATTTCACCTGAAGCGTGGCGCCATCGAGTGCATTCAAAGTGTCGTTCACGATGTGAATCCCGTGAGCGCTATAGTCATAGACCAGATTGAGCGGCTGTGAACCCTTGCGCGCACCATAGAACGCCCCGCCCGGCATCAGGTAGTAATCGTAAAGCTGCCAAAAGACTTTGGGCCAGGCGCTATTCAGCATCCACTGGACGATTCCCGTGGCTGCGGGCTTGTTGGCGCCAAAGGCGGAATACATGGCGCGCAGACCCTCGTAGTTAGCGGCCTGAACTTTGAAGGCAAACTCTTCGGCGCTCCGCGCTGCGCCATAGCGATGATTGAAGGCATTTAGAAAAAGATTGAGGTTGCCATATTCGCCCAGAGCGCAGTGATAGTTCCAGTAATCGTTGATGGGCCAAAGCTTGTCCGCCGGGATCATTCTCTTCAAGCTTGCGAGCGGCGGGATCTCGGGTCCAGGCCCGGTCTCGGTGTTGAAGCCATACGCGCCGCCGTTGACTCTGTCCTGGAACCAGAAGTTGGGCGTGACGTAGTTATAGGGTCCCAGCATCTTTACGGCGGAGTGGCCACTCACGGTGCTGGGCCAGCCCTTGCAGGAAGCGAGATACGGGCGCGACGGATCGAGGCCCTTCAGCTCATCGCGGTAGAGCGCCTCGACCTCCGGCCAGGGTAATTTGTCGCTGCCGACCACCCAGACCAAGAGGCTCGGATGGTTGCGCAACAGCGTGACCTGATCGCGCAGGTAGTTGGCCTGAAGACTCACGTCCGCGGGAAGCTTCGCGGCGCCATAGTCCTCTGTATCCTTGGGATTGCCTTTGTAATGATCCCATTCCCACTGGCAACTGAAACCGGCCATAATCAGAATGCCGTAGCGGTCGGCGAGGTCATAGAGCCGCTCCGAACTGCCCCAGAAGCCCTCCATGCGGATGGTGTTCAGGTTCATGTGACGGACATATTGGACTTGCTCTTCGAGCTTTTTCGGGTCTTCCCGCAGGAACATTTCATCGGTCCAGCCGCCTCCGCGAATCAGCACCTTCTTGCCGTTCACGGTGTAGCCGCGATAGCCCTGATCGGTCAAGTAGTCACCCACTTCCCGAATGCCAAAAGTCACGGAGCGCTCGTCGCTCCGGCGCTTGTCGGTTGTAACTGCCAACTTCAGCGAATACAGGTTTGGTTCGCCGAGGTTTACGGGCCACCAGAGGCGAGGCTGCTGGATATGCAGGCCAGGCGCGTTGTCCGGCGAGAAGCGAACGGTCTTCTGTTCGCCGGGAGCAAGCGAATAGTCCGAGCGGAAGCGGATCGCTCCGATTTCGCCCGTCACGACGCCCTGCCGGGCGCTGGCGCTGTGGTTCACCAGGTCCGCGGTAATCGTCAAGTCGGCCGTCCGCAGCGTGTTGAGATCGACACGGCTGCGGACGAAAGCGTTCTCGATGCTGACACTGCCGGACCGGCGCAGTTTCACTTCCCGGAACAGGCCCATGTTGGCATCCGCTGGAGCGGGATTCCAATCGGCATAGCCCATGGCGAAGTCGAGCGGACCGGGGGGAAAGACTTCGACAGCCAAGGCGTTGGAACCATCGCGCAACAACGCCGTGACGTCGAAATCGAAGATGCGCCATACGCCGAAGACGGTGTCCTTGCCGGCGATCTGCTTGCCGTTCAGCCAGATGTTCGCGCGGTAGTTGAGCCCCTCGAAGATCAGCCGCGAGTAAAGGCCCCCCCGACTGTTCGCGGAGTTGAATTCCGTCCGGTACCACCAGGCGGCGTGGAAGGGCTCTTTCTGGATGCCAAGCAGGTTCTTCGCAAAGAACGAGTCCTGGTACACGCCGTTGTCCTCAAGCGCACCAAGCACCGTGCAAGGGACCCGCGCCGGGTACCATCCGCTTACCGCAAAGCCGGGCAGGGAAATGGCGGCACCGCCGGCGCTGACCTTTGCGGCCTCCTGAATGGACCAGCCTTCATGCAAGGAAATCGAAGTCTCCCGCCCTGCCGGAGATGGCAATTCCCGCCGGTTGTCCGCCATCAGGGCCAGGGTTGACAGACAGATTATGGCCAGTGCCTTTCGCATCGTATACTCCCTTTCACTCATGCCGCCGGACACGGGACGATCCAGGAATGAGAACTCTTCCGCGCCCCGCTTTCGTCCCTGCGAAGGGTTCACGGCTTCGGCGCTGAGGTCTTTGGCCGATCGCCGAGGCCAAGTCGGCCCGTTGCTGACGGGGAGACGCTATCATTCTGACATACAACATCTTAGCTCATCGATAGGGAGGCATTTCCCACTACGCTCAGGCTGCTCGTGATTCCCATGTGCATAAGCAATGATCGGCCGGATGGACCAAACCCATTACAGCCATCCGGAGCAAAGTTGCGGCTCAGGCCCCGCAATCCCGGGATTCTTCTTCTCTTCAATGCAGAAGCGGGCCGAATTGGGGAATTCCGGAAGGAAGGCGGGAAATGCCTCGCGTTGCAATACTGCTTACAGCCGGATGCCTCTGACGACGGTGCAAGCCTCAGAGCAGTTTCCGGCGACTGGAATGCGTGGCTCTGTGCCGCACTTGGTCCGGGGCGCCGCGGGCGCACGGCGAAGTGCGTGACTCCGGCCCAGGCTTATCCAGCAACCGCTCGAGGATCACAAGCCTAAAGACACTTGGATTTTGGAAGAGTGACACTGCGAGATCGGACGGGAGCCTCGAGATCCCGGTACGCGCCCTTGGGCCGGTCGCCGCTCCTGCCCGCAAGGCGCCGGCGGAGATCTGATCTGACCGGATTGGAGCAGTAGAGCCGCGACGCTATCATCCTTCATTTACCTTGCAGTGATCCGAGAGACGATGGGCGCATCCGTTTGAAACTCGCGGCACTTGCTGTAGCTGTATTCCTGTTGGATGCGCACCACTTTCAGCAGCCCGAGACGAGCCGAGGCAGACGCCCGCACTTTACTCGGGAACCAGATTTCGTCATTCACCCGTGTCTCTTCAAAGGATGCGCGCGAGCCCTTGGACACGAGGACCAGGAACAGGCCCACCGAAATGGTATCGACAACTTCCACCTCGCCCTTCACCAGGTGGTAGTCCTGCTTGTCCACCCAGAGTTTGGCGTGGACATGAGTCAGCATCTTCGCCGTACGACACCGGGGCTGGTAACCCGGGCGCGGCGTGGTGTCGATCACGTAGAGGGTGTGACCTTCCCAAACTTCTTCCGCGACCAGCCGGAAGTCAAACGCTTCGGGCAGTTCGTGCCAGGCTTCGCGCTGCCACTCCGGACGCTCGAAATACTCGGCCAGGCGTTGCGCCCGCTTCGCCGCAGTCTCTGCGCGGCGCTCGGCGGCGCTCTTGGCGAACTTCTCCTGTTCTTTCCTCTCTTCAGCGGGCGACAACGGGCGATCGTTGCGCGCTACCAGGCGCTCGTAAGGGGAGCCGTCCAGCAACATGACATCGTGGATGCTGATCTCGCGGAGTTTCACCGCGCCCTCGGAGTCCAGGTACCGCAAATCCGCCCGTTCAGAAAAGATATAGTTCCGGGCCAACTTCCAGTTGCGCTCGTCGGCCGCGACGGCGCGACGGATGATCTCGCGTGCATCCACCTGGCCCAGCAAGGCTGTCGCCGAAGCCAGGATCAGCAGCAGTGCGCGCGTCTGGAGCGGGAATTTCATCTGAGTCTTGTTCTTCCTTTCGTCCGGCCCTATTGGGGCTGCGGTGCGCCGGAGGGGATTGCCGTGGCCTGGCGGGTCTTCAGAAACAGCGCCTGCAGATCGCTTAGCACTCCTGGGTCACCCTTTGCCAATCCTGCCGTGATCGGATCCCGGAGGTTCAGCAGGTCTTCCAGCGGCTTCCTGGCGCCGGCATCCGGCGCCTGCTTCACCGCTTCCTGAGTGCAGTCGAAAAAGCGCGTGGCGGTACCGCCAGCAAGCCCATAGTCTTTCTGGTTCGCCTGGAAATAAGCCAGACTGGCCATGTCCCGAAGCTGAGCTAGATTCTGCTCGTGCCGAGCCTCGCGCAACTCATTCTCCAGGCGGCGCGCCTTCACATAGGAAGGAAGAAAACCGGCCAGAAATACGACGACGAGCAGAACCCCAACCACTACGATTTTGTTGTTCATGGGCATCTTCTCGATTTGAAGCAGCCAAGCGAATATGCCGGAGGTTGCGCCGCTTCGTCCACCGATTCGGTTGAAGCACCGCTGCAGAACAGGTCGGTGTCCTTGAATAATCCTGGTCCCTTGTCAGTCCCACGCCCTCAGCATGGCGGTCCGACATATTCAAGGCCGCGCGGTTCGCGGCCAAGCCTATCTCCGGGGAGCGCTACGCGCCGATCCGGCCCCGGCTTTCGCGGACAATTCAACCGCTTGCTCGAACCGGGGCGGTCAATTGCGCCCAATTACTTCAGCCACCTCTCGAATCCGGTTGCCGAGCTTTTCTCCCCGGCTGCTGACATAATCTTGCGCAACAGCAGCCTTCTCCTTCACCCAGTCTTCTCCCTCCTCAACCTTGCGGCCGATGAGCCGACGCGTGGCAGCGCCGGAACGCGGGGCAAGCAACGCTGCAACAGCGATGCCCGTTCCCACGCCAGTCAAGAAAAACAGGGCCCCGGAACCCGTCTTGCAGCTCATTCCAACTTTTTGCATCTTTGTGCTCCTGCCAGGAATGGTGCAATCGGGTGACCACAATTTGATAGCGAGGGCGATGATGGCCCGAAGAGTCCGCAAACCAGGACCCAAGACGCTCGCTGGCACGCGATTTCTGAGCGTATGCGCGTGTTTGCAGCGTGTTGCAGGGCCACATCCGCACGTGAGTACAGCGCCAGTGCTCTTCGTCAGCAGCCGAATCCCGGCTAAACATTGCCTGCATCTGCACCACACGCACATTTCGCAAGGCAGGAATTGCCGATACGCCGGCTTAAATGCGACAAGCCGCGAGTTCTTCTTGTTGGACCGTAGTCTCGGGAGCCAGCCCGGCCCCGCGCCCTCAGTATTGCCGGACGCGGTGGGATCCCGTGGTCTTCGCATACACCTTGCTGAACTCAGCGCCCCAAAAGAAGAGCTGCGCCGAGTAATACATCCATAGCAATAATACAACCGGCGAGCCGGCAGCTCCATACGTTGATCCGAACTTGGCATTCGCGAAGTACAGCCCTATCAAATGCTTGCCAAGCATAAACAGCAAGGAGGTGAGCATGGCTCCAAGTGCGACGTCGCTCCATTGCAATGGAATGTCAGGAACGACCTTGTAAAGGGTCGCAAACAGCATGGCTACTAATAGATACAGAAACAGAAACGTGGCAGCCTTTGGCACAGCGATCTTCATTGCCACGATCCAGGCGTTCCAAAGCAGAGCAATGACGAGCAGGAGTCCTATGCTCATCACTGTCGCGAACGAATAGAAGCGATCCCTGATCATCAGGACGACCGCGCCGGCTTTGCTGCGAGCGAGGAAAAGTGGAACCCCCCAGATGGTGTTCATGGCGTCGTGCAACTCCACGAACACGGACGAGGCGCCCAGGACCAAGGTGACCAAGCCGAACACAGTGGCAATCACGCCTGCCTGGGGCTGGTTGGCGCCTTTGATGAGGGCCTGGATTGCCCGCGCCACGTCAGGCCCGGCCATGCCTTGGATTTCCGCCGCGAGCCGGCCTTGCGCGGCCTCCTGGCCATAGGCAACGGCGGCTACAGCGACGGCTATCACGATGACCGGAGCCAATGAGAGGAGGGTATAAAATGCGACGGCGGCGCCGAGGCGCGGCACGTTGTCGTTGAACCATTCGCTCGACGCCTGAGAAAACATTGGCGGCAACGCCTTGAGCAGAACCAGTGGGGATCTGCCGGTGAAGCCCGAGGCATTGATCTGAGGTGCCTTCAACTCTCCGCCCATATCAGACTCGAGTCAGGTCGCGATCTGCGATGACATGCCGCGCAATGACAGAACCGGATCAGGACCGCTCCGGGACACGCCATTTACGAGTCGTGAGTTGCGGTCTCCGCTTCATCGCGCAACGAGGCGATCCGGTTCTGCAGCGTTCTCAGGCTGATCCCCAACATCTCGGCGGCGCGTTTGCGGTTGCCATGCACGTGATCGAGAGTGAGCTTGATGTAGGCCTCCTCAATCTTCGTGAGCGGCTGTCCGGGTTGCAGCATGATCGGACCTTCATTGCCGGCTACTTGCCGGGCGTACCGGCCGGGGCTCACACCGAACGCCGGGTTGGCCAGGTCGGCCAGTCCGATCAGACCCTCACCCGCCATGATCGCGGCTCGCTCCAGGATATTGCGCAGTTCGCGCACATTGCCAGGCCAATCGTATTGCTGCAGCAGAGCCAACACGTCGGTGTCGATCCCAGTCACGCGAGTCTCGTGCTTCTTATTGATATTCTGCAGCAGCGCATCCGCGATCGGCTGGATATCTTCCTTATGTTCCCGCAGCGGCGGGACGACAATCTGGAATACGCTCAACCGGTAATAGAGTTCTTCCCGCAAGTGCGTCCCGAGTTCCTGACTGGTCGCGGCCAGCACCCGGGCGTCCACCGCGATCTCATGCTTGCCGCCCAGCCGCCGCACTCGCAGGTCCTCGAGCACGCGCAGCAGCTTGGGTTGCGTGGACAAAGGCATCTCGCCGATCTCGTCGAGCAGCAGAGTGCCGCCGTGGGCCTGCTCAAAGCACCCCGCCGAACGCTCCATGGCGCCCGTAAACGCGCCCTTCTCATGGCCGAATAATTCACTCTCGACCAGAGCCTCCGGCAGGGCGGCCGCATTGATCGCGACGAAAGGCCCATCGGCGCGCGGACTGCACTTATGGATTTCCCGCGCCACCAATTCCTTGCCCGTGCCGCTCTCTCCACAGATCAATACAGGTGCTGAGGTAGGCGCCACCTGCCTGATCAGCGAGAAGACCTGCTGCATCGCCGGGGACGTTCCTACCAACTCCCCAAGTACGCCATGAAGGCTCAGGTCGCGCTTCAGTTGGGCGGTCTGTTGCAGGCTTCGCTTGAAACGAATCGCGCGTTCCAGCAGGACCATAAAGGCCGTCGGTTCCACGGGCTTTTCCAGGAACCAAAAGGCCTTGAGGTCATGAACCACAGACAACGCTTTTTCAATACTGCCGAAGGCGGTAAGCGCGATCGCCGGAGTGAGGTCGCCGCGTTCTTTCAAATGCCGGAGTAACTCAAAACCGTCCATGCGTGGCATGACCAAATCCGAAACAATGACGTCTGCGTTGAAGGCAGCAAGCTGCTCCAGCGCCTCCTGGCCGTCGGCCGCGACCCGCATCTCAAAATCGTAGCCAGAAAGCATGGCAGCCAAGGCATTGCGTTGGCGCACATCATCATCGACGATCAGGATCCGTCCCGAGACTTTCGACAGTTGGACCATTAATCTCTACTGTACCAAGCCGCGGCGGAGTGGGGGCTGTGATTCAAACTGCGATCATCCAATGTTGAACGAAGTTGAGCATACTCTTTCGATCGCCTGATCCGCCTTCCATCTGTCTCAACTTCCTTGGGGCATCGACTTATCGGCGGATTCTCGTTCATCCGACATGCCCCGCCACACACCGCTGGTCCATGACATTCCCGGTGGGAGGGTGTGGCAGGAACCGCAAAACCGGAAGCCCTTCCGGTTTTGGTGCATTTACCACGGACCGCTATGGCTGTGGCCTGGAATGCAGACGACGGATCCCCGCTGAATACGTTCAATGCGGGGCCAGGCAAACTGCACCAGCTCATCGTGTAAATTTGTAGTTTGTCACAGTCGTCCAAAGCCCGAATGCCTGGAGCAGCCAAATTACTACCGCTACCACGACAACTATGTTCAAAATAGTCTTGATACTGGAGGCCATGGGGATGTATGTGTTGATCAGCCACAACACGACGCCGACCACGACCAATGCAATAACGACAGTCACTAAGGGCATATTCTTCCTCTCCTGTAGCGTAAAGCGGCAATTTGCTGCCCCATCACCGGCTCGGTGAACGTCCGATGGATGTGGCTCGTGAACTTGCTATCCGACGATCCTGCGTCCCTGGATCAGACGGAATACCATCACGACCAGCGCGATCACTAACAGGATGTGAATCAGGCCGCCGGCGGTGTAGGAAGTGGCCATTCCCAGAGCCCACAACACAAGCAAAACTACGAAAAGTGTCCAAAGCATCTTTCTGCTCCTTCGCGCTCTATTACTGCAAGCACGTGGCCAAAGCGGCCAGTTGAGTTAAACGGCGACTACAGCCCATCGACACACCGCTGCGCAGCGAAGTTTGATCGCCGCCGAGTGCAGAATGTGCACTGAGTTAGGCAGTTGCTGCAGGACAAACTTCCGGGAGCGGCTGGTTGTCCGCAGAAATCGCACTTCGACGATTGTGGCAGGCGTCCAAATAGCAGCCAGGATCGTAAGTGGCGCATAGCCCGTAGCATTTGGCAGTATCCTTGCAGTCAAGCCCGCGGCCGCCCAACATCGCTGTGCCGGACTGCACTGAGTCCACGCAAAGGGATCCGAGGCGCAGACCGCGTGCCGGAGCCACGGGAGAAGCTGCAGATGATCGAACCTGACAAGACGTTGGACCGCTATTGGGACATGCCCCTGGGGGACCTGCTCACCCGCCTCCAAGCAAAACCAACCGGACTGACTTCAGCCGAAGCGAAAGACCGGCTGCGGATCCATGGCCCGAACAGCCTGGCCGGGGAGTCCCGCTTCGCCGCCCTGACCAGTTTTCTGAGTTTCTTTGCCAATCCGCTCGTCCTCGTTCTCCTGGCGGCGAGCGCCATTTCAATTGTGGTGGGTGATCCCGTCGGCGGCACAATCATCATCGCCATCGTCCTGATGAGCGTGATCGTGAATTTCTACGTGGAGTTCCAGGCCCGGCATGCGGTGGAGGACATCCGGAAGCAGGTTGCGACAACTGCCGCTGTTTTGCGTGACACAAACGAAGTGGAGTTGCCGGTCGCAGAGCTGGTCCCTGGGGATATCGTCCGGCTCAATGCCGGCGACCTGGTGCCAGCCGATGCCCGTTTAATCGACACCAAGGACCTGCACGTGCGGGAGTCCTCGCTCACTGGAGAATCGCTGCCCGTCGATAAGGCGGCGGCCGATCTTCCAGCGGGGCAACACACCATCGCCGACGCCAGCAATAGCGTTTTTCTGGGGACTGCCGTTCAGACGGGAGTCGGCGCCGCCGTCATCGTTCGAACCGGCAAAGACACCGCCTTCGGTGTAATTGCGCAACGGCTGGCCATGAAGCCGCCGGAGACCGAGTTCGGCCGCGGGATACGCCACTTCGGGCTGCTGCTCACGCGAGTGATCATGCTGCTGGTGCTGTTCGTTCTGCTGGTGAACATCGTCCTGCATCGCCCCGTGCTGGAATCGTTCCTGTTCTCAGTCGCGCTTGCCGTCGGGATGACGCCGGAGATGATGCCAATGATCATCACCATCACATTGGCGCAGGGTGCGCGCCGGATGGCTAAGAAGAAAGTCCTGGTCAAACAACTCACCGCCATCGAGGACTTCGGCAGTATTGAGATTCTATGCAGCGACAAAACAGGGACCCTGACCGAAGGCGAGATCGAGTTGGACCGGCATGTGGACCTTCACGGCAAGGACGACGACAACGTCCTGCGGCTTGTGTACCTGAACAGCCATTTCCAAGCAGGCATCAAGAGTCCGCTGGACGACGCCATCCTGAAGCACGAGCACCCTGCGATTGAGGAGTATGAAAAGGCGGACGAGATCCCCTTCGACTTCAACCGCAAGCGCCTCTCCGTGGTGGTGCGTCACGGTGAGGAACGCCTGTTGGTTACCAAGGGCGAGGCGGAGGGTGTCTTCGCCATCTGCAATACGGTGATTATCGACGGCACGCCGCAGCCATTCGACGACAGTCGGCGAGCCGAGGCGGCGGAGACCTTAAAGAAGCTGAGCGCCGATGGGTTCCGCACTCTTGGAGTGGCAGTCCGGACGGTCGAGAAGCAGGACACTTATGCGCTTGCGGCCGAGCAGGGGATGACGCTGGCCGGGTTTGCGGCATTCCTTGACCCGCCCAAAGAAGGGATTGTTGCGGTTCTCGAAGCGCTGAAGAATAACGGCGTTTCGGTGGTTATTATGACCGGCGATAACCAGTACGTGACGCAGAAGGTGGCGCACGACGTCGGCCTCGCGACCGATCGCATTGTCACAGGTGATCAAATGGACGCGATGGACGATGCCGCCCTGGCGTACCAGGCAGAGCACGGCGCCATCTTCGCGCGTGTATCTCCGGAACAGAAGAACCGGGTCATCCTCGGTCTGAAAGCGCGCGGCCACGTCGTCGGGTACATCGGCGACGGCATCAACGATGCTCCGTCGCTGCACACAGCCGACGTCGGAATCTCCGTCATGAATGGCGTGGATGTGGCGAAAGATGCCGCCAAGATCATCCTGCTCGAGAAGGACCTCGCGGTTCTGAACGAGGGCGTAGTCGAGGGACGGCGGTGCTACGCCAACATCATGAAGTACATCATCATGAGCACCAGTTCCAATTTCGGCAATATGTTCAGCATGGCGGGCGCGTCGCTCTTCCTGCCATTCCTTCCCATGCTGCCGACCCAAATCCTGCTGAACAACTTTCTCTACGACACATCGCAGGTCGCCGTTCCGGGCGATAATGTCGATCCGGCCCTGCTGCACAGGCCTAAGCGCTGGCAGATTGCATTTATCCGCCAGTTCATGATGATCATTGGCCCCATCAGCTCGCTCTACGACTTCCTCACTTTCGGAGTGCTCCTCTGGTTGTTCCACGCCGCTTCCAATGCGCCGCTGTTCCGGACCGGTTGGTTCGTGGAATCCCTCGCCACGCAGACGCTGGTCGTGTTTGTGATCCGGACGGCGGGTAACCCGCTTAAGAGCAGGCCGAGCCGGCCGTTGCTCGTTGGCGTGATTGCTATCTCCGCTCTGGGCGCCATTCTGCCGTACACCCCGCTCGGCGCGCTGATGGGATTCACCCCGTTACCTGTGTCGCTGCTGGGCGCAATTGCCCTACTCGCCGTGACATACCTGTGCCTGGTTCAAGTCGTCAAGACCTGGTTCTATCGCCGGCACGCATTGCTTTAACGGGGCGGATTGAAAGAGGACTGTGGAGGCAATGGGGTCACGGCCTCACCCCCCGGCCACGGTCCCGAACAACGCCCCGACGCCTGCGGTCGCTGCCATTGCCAAGGCGCCCCAAAACGTGACGCGGATGGCGCCCAGCTTCAAGCTTGCGCCCCCGGCGCGCGCTGCCAACGCGCCGAGCAGCGCGAGGAACAACAGTGAGGTTCCAGCGACAAGGGGGATCAGAACAGAACCCGGGGCTATGGTGGTGACCACGAGTGGCATGGCCGCCCCGACTGCAAAGCTGGCGGCAGACGCCCACGCGGCCTGCAATGGACGCGCTGTAAGGGCCGGGGAGATGCCCAGCTCATCGCGGGCATGCGCGCCTAAGGCGTCATGGGCCATCAGTTGATCGGCAACTTGCTTGGCGAGCGCGGGATCGAGGCCGCGCTTCACGTAGATCGCCGCCAGCTCCTTGTGCTCGCCTGCGTTGTCTGTCTTGAGTTCCCCGCGTTCCAGTTTCAGATCGGCTTTTTCGGTGTCAGCCTGTGAGTGCACGGATACATATTCACCCGCCGCCATCGACATCGATCCGGCGACCAGGCCGGCTACGGCCGCAACCACTACGCTGCTGTGAGTCGCATGCGCAGCCGCGACGCCAAGCACCAGGCTGGAGGTCGAAAGAATCCCGTCGTTCGCGCCCAATACGGCAGCGCGTAGCCAGCCAATGCGTTCCCCGCGGTGTCGCTCCACCTGGCGTGCATGCATTCCTGATCTCCTGAATCCGTGAGCCGGCCGGCCACCCTTCCAGGCGAGGCCGGCCGGCTCTTATCGGGATATGACAAAGGGCGCGGAAACAAACCAGCCGCTGGTCTCGCGCAGCGCCGGAGACTGGGATCGATCAGGCTTTCTGGTCGCGTGCGCCAACTACATCACGACAGAGACCGCAAGTCCGACACCCGGATACCTTCGGTTGTAAAGGTAGTATCCGTTGTCATAATCGATGTAGACGTCATCGGACGCGTACCAGTTATCTCCCCACGCATAGGGCCAGGGATCCAAGAGCATGAACGAATAGCCGCCGTAGGAGAAGCGCGGATAACCCATGTACATATAGGGACGGCTGTGCATCCTGAACCAGTGCTGGCTGCCGAAGCTGACGCCGAAGATGGATGCAGAGATGTAGTATCCGCCATAGCCGCCACGCTGGCCCCAATTGCGATGATCGTTGCCCCAGTTTTGGCTGCGGCCCTGCTGCCAATCGGTATGCGGCTGCCAACTGCCCTGCGGCGCCCAGGCGCGTTTCTGTTGCCACGCCACCGCCTGCTGCCTCGTGCGCTGTTGCGGTTGGTATTGCTGCTGCCGCTGTTGCTGAGCCTGATGGACCGGTTGCTGCTGAACGGGCCGCGCTTGCTGCTGCGGACGCGCCTGCTGAGTCTGCGGGGCTCTCTGTTGCTGAGCGGGCCGCGCTTGCTGCTGCGGACGCGCCTGTTGAGTCTGCGGGGCTCTCTGTTGCTGAACGGGCCGCGCTTGCTGGGGTTGCTTGACCTGCTGCTGGGGTGCGGGTCGCGCTTGCTGTTGTGGCCGCGCCTGCTGAGTCTGCGGGGCTCTCTGCTGCTGAGCCGGCCGGGCTTGCTGCTGCGGTGCCGGCCGCGCTTGCTGAGGTTGCTGGGCGTGCTGCTGTTGAGCAGGCCGCGCTTGCTGAGGCTGTTGGGCTCTCTGCTGAGGTTGAGGTTTAGCCTGTTTTTCGCCCTTCTCCTCGTGCTGCGCATACGCGGGAACCATCGTCCCCAGTAGCACAAGCAGAGCAGCGGTACTGGTCAATCGAATGATTTGCATGATAATCGACTCCGTTATTGTCACCGAAGTGTGAGCACGCTAATGGCCAGTCGGGATCAATTGTATTCCAGCGCCTCTGCTGCATCGGCCTCCGCCTTGGTCTTGTGCACCGTCCCAGCCGGATCGCAAGGCGGAGTGTAGATCATATACAGCTTTAATGGCAATGTTTTCGACGTGTTGATCACCTTGCGGGACGTGCCTGCCGGAACCACGACCGCCTCACCATCTCGCGCCAGTCGCTCTTGCTCCTCGTTCAAAACGAACTTTGCCTCACCCTGCTCGATCTGGATGAACTGGTCGACGTTCCGGTGCGCATCGTCGCCGATGTCTTCCCCTGGAGCCAGGCACATCACTTCAAGCTGAGAGTGCTTGCTGGTGAATAATACGTGGCGGAAGTACGTGTTTTCTAAAGTCTGTTTCTTTATCGGTCCAACATATTCAGTCATATCAATTCCTTCCCGTTTCTTGGTTTCGTCTAACAACGCAATATGTCGTCCGTTGGGCAGGTGTACCGCCGCAGGCGATGATGATGAAAGCCGACGCCGTCTCCGCCGGTTTATCCGTCGTCCCGGAATTCCTGCACGCGCCGGGCCAACTGCCGGAGAGCGTCGCTGTATTGCGCTCCAGATATGGCATTCCAGCCCTGGGCGGCAAGTCTGAGTGCAGAGTTTGCCGCCTGGAATGCACAATTGGCTGAGCGAAATGGCCGTCCGAAGCAGTCTCGCCCCGCAAACCCCGAGAATTCAAATGGCGTTCGGCGTGCATCAGGTTCAGGTACGTCGGGCGGCATGGATGAGAATCTTGGACACTGCGGTGTTCCGTTTCCCGGAATCGAAGTCCTGATGCCGGTCATCGGTCCCGAGGTCAGCCACGATCAACTACCTTAAACCGGCCCTCACTCTTCCGCGGCTGTCCAAACCAAGGGCAGCCCCGGAACGGCAACTCGCGAGCTCGCAAGGTCCCGCGGCGCCAATCCCTCAACGCATTGATTCAGATGGCCCAACGACCGGATTTCAGAGGAGACGATGAACCTGCGGACCTGGGCGCGAATTCTCATCGCGGTCTCATTCTCGATCTCGGGCCTCGTGGAGACGCTTGGCGCTACGGGTCTGGTCGTGGAATTGTCGCCCGACGGCCGTTGGAGCTCTGGGATTCACACCTTGGCCGTCAGCGGCCCGCTGCAACTGGTTGGGGCCGCTGTACTCGCGTCCGGCCGCAAGACCCGCTTGGCGTTGATCATCCTGGGGTGCTATGTCTTCCTGGTCAGCGTGTTTGGAAACCTGCCGCTGATTTTCAATCCCAATGTAGGCGGGAGTGCGCTGACCGGGCTACTCAACAATCTAGCCGTCATGGGCGGAATCATGTATTGGTTTCACAGCGAACGGATACCGGGTTCCTATCGGGCAAAGCTTGCGCCTCCAATTGCAAATCCTGTATCGCCGTTGAAGGTGAGACTGGCGCTTTGTTTGATCGTAATGGGCGGAATCCTATACTGGCTCCACAGTGAGCGATTGCTCGACAGCCACTGGGCAAGTCCTGCAGTTCCCGTGGCAAATCCTGCACCGGCTTTGCCGGTCAAACTCCTGGTTTGACAGGGTGCGTCAGGGCTCTGGTACGAGCACGTGCTGCGACGGTCCGGAGTTCGTCGCCGCCTGCGGAAGACGGTGCGGACGGGACAAGGAGCGTGGCGGATGGCTCGATCCGGAACCATGCACACGGCGCTCAACTCCTGGAGTCTCCGTCAGATTGGCTTTCTGATGCCATCGGATCTTGCACCGACGTAGGAGTTGCTGTGTTCGAGCGCCGGATGCGGGAAACCGCACGCCCGGTAATGTGGGAGCATGGGCGGGCGCACTCCCGGCCATTCGACCCGATCCAGGGTTGCGCACCGATTGCCGGGATCCGTATCGTATAGGCGGAGCTGTCTATGTCCCTCATGACCGCGGATGGTCCTCAAGTCGTGCGCGCGCCGCGTGGCGCCGCTTTGCGCTGCAAGGGTTGGAAGCAGGAAGCCGCCTTGCGGATGCTGATGAATAATCTCGATCCCGAGGTGGCGGAGCGGCCGCAGGATTTGGTGGTCTATGGCGGTTCGGGCAAGGCGGCGCGCGACTGGCCCTCGTTCCACGCCATCGTGCGCGAGTTGGAACAACTTGGCAACGACGAGACGCTACTCGTCCAATCAGGCCGGCCGGTCGGCGTTTACCGAACACACGCAGAAGCGCCCCGCGTGCTGATCGCCAACTCCAATCTCGTCGGGCATTGGTCCAACTGGGATTGCTTCCGCGAGCTCGAACGCGCCGGCCTGATGATGTACGGCCAGATGACGGCCGGAAGCTGGATCTACATCGGCACGCAAGGCATCCTGCAAGGCACGTTCGAGACGTTCGCCGAAGCCGCGCGCCGGCACTTCGGCGGGACTCTGGAAGGGCGCTTCGTGCTCACGGGCGGCATGGGCGGGATGGGCGGGGCGCAACCGCTCGCCGCGACAATGAACGGCGCGGTGATGCTGTGCGTGGAAGTGGATCCGGCGCGTATCCAGCGCCGGATCGAAAAGGGCTATTGCGATCGCATGACCGGCGATCTCGACGAAGCCTTGCGCTGGGTGGACAAGGCGTGCGCGGCGCGGCAGGCTCTTTCGGTCGGCCTGGTGGGCAACTGCGCCGATGTCGTTCCGGAACTGGCGCGCCGTGGTGTCGTGCCCGATATCGTGACGGACCAGACGAGCGCGCACGATCCTCTGAATGGCTACGTGCCCGCCGGCATGCCGCTCGCGGAGGCGTTGAAACTGCGTTCAGCCGACCCGGCCGTGTACGTAGATCGCGCGATGGATTCCATCGCCGCGCATGTCCGCGCGATGCTCGCGCTGAAGCGTGCCGGCGCCGTCACATTCGACTACGGCAATAATATTCGCCGCATGGCCGCAGACCGTGGCGTCGGAGACGCTTTTGAAATTCCAGGCTTCATCCCCGAGTACATCCGTCCGCTGTTCGCGCAAGGCAAAGGGCCATTCCGCTGGGTGGCGCTCTCCGGCGACCCTGCCGATATCGCGGCGACGGACGAAATGGCGCTGCGGCTCTTCCCCGAGAACGAGAGTATGGTGCGTTGGATTCATCTCGCGCGCGAGCGGGTCCAGTTCCAGGGGCTGCCCTCGCGCATCTGCTGGCTGGGCTACGGCGAACGCGCGCGCTTCGGCGTGGAGATGAACCGCATGGTGGCCGATGGACGCCTGAAGGCGCCCATCGTGATCGGCCGTGACCATCTCGATTGTGGCTCTGTCGCTTCGCCATACCGCGAGACGGAGGCGATGCCCGACGGCAGCGATGCCGTGGCCGACTGGCCCATTCTCAACGCGCTGCTAAACACTGCCGCCGGCGCGAGTTGGGTGTCGGTACACAACGGCGGCGGCGTGGGCATCGGTTACTCGATGCATGCCGGCCAGGTCACCGTGGCGGATGGAACCGAATCCGGCGGACGCTGCGTCGAGCGCGTTCTCACTTGCGATCCAGCCACCGGCGTGCTGCGCCATGTGGACGCGGGCTATCGGCCCGCGATTGAGTTTGCGGAGCAGGCCGGCCTGCGGGCGCCCATGCGGACTCGGCCGGCGAGATCAGAATGAGCGCACCGCTGCTGATCCGCAATATCGGTCAACTCCTCACGCTGCGCGGGCCTGCGGGGCCGCGTAGGGGTGTCGACCTGCGCGAGTTGGGTATCGTACAGAACGGCGCCGTCCTCACGCGCGATGGCAAGATTGTCAACGCGGGTTCCGCCTCTGAGATCGAGTCGCTCGATGAAGCGCGACGCGCGCGTGAAATCGACGCTCAGGGCGGTGTGGTGATGCCCGGCTTCGTCGACAGTCACACGCACCTCATCTTTGGGCCTCCACGTCTGATGGATTTTGAGATGCGGCTCGCGGGCTCGGACTACCACGCGATTGCCGAGGCTGGCGGCGGAATCCGTGCGAGTATGCGTGCTGTCCGGTTGCTCTCGGTAGACCAACTGGCGGCGCAGGCGCGGCGGCATCTCGCGGAATTTGCGCGTTGTGGAACCACGACGCTCGAAGCGAAGTCCGGCTACGCGCTCGATGAGGCGAACGAGCGAAAGACACTCGAACTGCTGCGCGCTCTCGACGGCAAACCGCTTGGCGTCGTGCCGACCTATCTGGGCGCGCACGTCACGCCGCCTGAATTTGCGGCACGCAGCGACGCCTACATCGACTGGATGGCGCGGCGCATGCTACCCATGTTGCGCGAGCAGCGGCTGGCTCATTTCGTCGATGTTTACTGCGACCGCGGAGCCTTCACGCTGGAGCAGGCGCGGAGATACTTGGAGGCAGCGCGGGCGCTGGGCTTCGGATTGCGCATCCATGCGGAGCAATTCGCGAGCACGGGCGCTGCTCGTTTGGCCTGCGAGTTGGGCGCCGCGAGCGCGGATCACCTGGAGCAGGCCACGCCAGAGGACGCCGCCGCTCTTGGCCGTTCGTCCACCGTGGCGACGCTGTTGCCCGGCTCCGTCTTCCATCTCGCGCTCGACCGTTACGCTCCCGCGCGCATGTTGATTGAAGCAGGCGCGGCCGTCGCTTTGGCTACCGACTTCAATCCTGGTACGAGCCCGACGGTCAGCATGACTATGGTGATTGGACTCGCCTGCCGCATGATGCACATGACGCCGGCCGAAGCTATCGTCGCTTCCACGGTGAACGGCGCGTGCGCATTGGGTCTGCGGGACCGGATTGGCACGCTGGAACCAGGCAAGGATGCCGACCTCATAGTGCTCGATGCCGAGGACTATCGCGAGCTGCCCTACTGGTTCGGCATGAATCCCATAGCGGTCACGATCAAGCGTGGCCGGATTGTCTATGAGAGGGGATTCGTGGCCGGCATGGAGTCCGGAGGCGCGGAGTGATCATGCCTGCAACACCGAGCGATCCCTTCTGGCCCCGCGCCAGCGAATGGCTGGCCGGGTGGCACGCGCCAAATGCGCAGCGCAAGTTGGCCGTTCTGGGCGTTCCCGCCGCGACTGGCTCCATCACTCTGGGGCGCTGCGATCTGGCGCCTGCCGCGGTGCGCGAAGCGCTGCAGCGCTTCAGCACCTACGACCTGGAAGATGGAGTCGATCTCGAATCGATCGTCGCCCGCGACCGGGGCGATCTCGCTGTCGAGAAGCTCGGCCTGGCCGATTCCTTCCAGATGATCGCAGAGCACGTCAAGCTCTCGGCGGAGTGCGTCGACGCATTGGTTCTGCTCGGCGGCGATAACAGCATCACGCGACCTGGCGTGCACGGTCTGGGCCTTGAGTTGGATAAGTGCGGGCTGCTCACACTCGATGCGCATCTCGATCTACGCGATCTGGCAGGCGGGCTTACCAACGGCAATCCCGTGCGGGCGCTTTTGCGCGATGGCTTGCCGGGCCGCAACATCGTGCAGGTGGGCCTGCAGCCTTTCGCCAACTCGCGCCAATATCACGAGGTCGCGCTGAACGCGGGCATCACGGTGATCTCCTCCGGTGAGTGCCGCCGTAAGGGCATCGATACGGTGGTCGAACGGGCACTCGCGCAACTCGCCCAACATTGCGACGCGATCTATGTGGACTTCGACATCGACGTGCTCGATCGCGCCTTTGCCCCGGCTTGTCCCGGCGCGCGTCCAGGCGGGATCACTCCGGCGGAATTGCGCTCCGCGGCGCGGCTCTGCGGGGAACACGCCAAAGTCCGCATCGCCGACCTGGTGGAAGTGGACCCCGAGCGCGACGTGGCCTGCGTGACGGTATACGCAACGTGCATGTGCCTGCTCGGGTTCGCGTCGGGCGTTGCGCGCCGCAAGCACCTTTGATCGGTGTTGCCCCGGAGTGGCGCACCCCATATGATTGAGGGGATCATGAGACCGCTTTTGCTCCTTTTCCTTTGCGCGGCAGCTCTGTCCGCGGACCCGCCGGTCACCGACATCAAGGTGGATCAGGTAGGATACTTGCCGGCCGCGCCGAAGATCGCGTTCGTTGCCGTGAAGGAGCCTGCCAAGACTTTCGTTGTGAAACGCACCACCGACGAAAAGGTCGTTTTCAAAGGCCAACTGAGCGCGGCGGCCGCGGATGCGGATTCAGGCGATCAGGTGCAGTCGGCGGATTTCAGCAAGCTCAGGAAGCCTGGCACGTACTATTTGCAGGTGCCGGGCGTTGGCAGAAGCTGGGGCTTCACCGTCGCCAAGGACGCCTACTCGCGGGCCTGGTATCTTGCCATGCGGTCGTTCTACGGCCAGCGCTGCGGCATCGCCGTCGACCTCGGTCCGGAGTTCCCCGGCTACAAGCATGACGTCTGCCATCTGGAAGGGGCCTATCATGCGTCGTCAGGCAAGAGCGGGGCAAAGCCACCATCCGGCGGCTGGCACGACGCGGGCGATTATGGACGCTACGTCGTGAACTCCGGGCTCAGCACGGCGACTCTGCTCTGGACCTATGAACTTTTCAGGCCGCAGGTTGGCAAGTTCAACTTGCGAATTCCTGAATCGGCCAATGGCAAGCCGGACATCCTGAACGAGATTCGCTGGAACCTCGACTGGATGCTCTCTATGCAGGACTCGGACGGCGGCGTGTGGCACAAACAGACGAGCGAGAAGTTTTGCGGCTTCGTCATGCCGGAGAAAGATACAATGACGAGCTACGTCATCGGCACGGGCAAGGAGCCGTTCAAGAGCTCTTGTGCGACGGCCGATTTCGCCGCGGTCATGGCCATTGCGGCCCGTGTCTACAAGACCGTCGATGCGCCCTACGCGGAGAAATGCCAGAAGGCCGCGCTGCTCGCATGGACGTGGTTGGACAAGTACCCGAATGTGCTATTTCGCAATCCCGCGGGCGTCGCGACGGGAGAATACGGCGATGGCGACTGTTCCGATGAGCGTCTGTGGGCCGCCTCGGAACTCGCGCGCACGACGCACGACGACATCTACGATAAGTACTTCGTCGCGCACTATGCGGACTTCATGAAAACGATCCGGCCTTACGATCCGCCTGCCTGGGGGAGCGTCGGCGCGATGGCTTTGTGGAGCTACGCGCTCGGGTCGGGCAGCAACGCTGTAGTGGCTGAAACCATTCGCAAGCAGATGGTCACCGCCGCCGATGAGCTGGTGGCGCGAACCGCAAAGAACGGCTACCTGGTGAGCCTGACCTCGAAGGAATACATCTGGGGCTCGAACTCCCTCGTGGCGAACTACGGCGTACAGCTACTCGTTACGAACGTCGTTCAACCGAACCAGCGCTACGTCGACACGGCGCTCGACAATCTGCATTACCTGCTTGGCCGCAACACGCATTCGCTCTCGTTCGTGACCCAGGTCGGCGACCATTCCTTCCGCCATCCGCATCATCGTCCGAGCGCCGCGGACAACATCGAAGAGCCCTGGCCCGGATTGCTCTCCGGCGGACCGAATCACGCGAAGCAGGATCCCGCAATGCGGAAGCTGCCTGACAACCTGCCGCCTGCCAAGATGTATCTGGACGAGGAAGCTTCGTACGCGAGCAACGAGGTCGCCATCAACTGGAACGCGCCGCTCGTGTTCCTGCTCGCTGGCGCATTGCCCGAGAAGTAAGACCAGAGCTTCGTTAGACCGCAGGATAGTCCCGCGGCGTGCTATTCTCGCCTCACGGATCAACTGGGAGGACGAAGACTGCATGTTGGATCTGGCGAACGTTCACACTCTGGCAGGAGACCTTTTCTCACGGCCGGCGAGCGCCGGCGAATGGGGCGCGCTCCGTCTCACCAGTGAGCAAATCGAACACTACGAGCAGTACGGCTTTGTTTCCGGCGTGCGGGCGCTGGATGATGCTCAGGTGGACGCGCTGCTCGCGGCGCTCGCACGTCTCGCAGACCCGAAACATCCGGGCAATTCTCTGTTTTACGAATTCCACTCGAACGAATCCTCGAATCCCGCGACGACGCTCTTTCACGCCCTGGGCGCGTGGCGCATTGAGGAAGCTTTTCACGACATCCTGTGGAACCCCGCATTTACAGTCCCGGCCTGTCAGTTGCTCGGTGGCGCGGTGCGGTTCTGGCACGACCAGCTCTTTTGCAAGCCGGCGCATCACGGGGGCGTCGTGGCCTGGCACCAGGACTACTCGTATTGGACGCGCACTCAACCGATGTCGCATCTCACGTGCTGGATCGCGCTCGACGACAGTACCAAGGAGAACGGCTGCCTGTGGTATGTGCCGGGCAGCCATCGTTGGCGTCTCCTGCCCATCACGGGGCTTGCCGGCGACATGCATGAGATCATGACCGTGCTCGACGAAGAACAGAAGGCAGCCTTCCATCCCGTGCCCATTGAGCTGAAGCGCGGCTACTGCACGTTCCACCATCCGCTCCTGGTGCATGGCTCGTTCGAGAACCGCAACGAGCGGCAACGGCGCGCAACCGTCATCAACGTCTTCCGCGACGGCGTGCGCTCGATGAGCGATGAGCCGCTGCTTGCGGGCGTGCCGCCGATCGCCAAGGGAGCGCGCATGGACGGGACGTTCTTCCCGCTCTTATTCGATGGAGTAGGTGGGACTACGATGAAGATAAGTGGCTGACTCTTCCATCTTTCTGGGCTCTCACACGCTCATCATGGGCATCGTGAACGTGACGCCCGACTCGTTTTCCGACGGCGGGCGCTATTTCGACTCGAGAAGCGCGCTCGCGCATGCGCTGGGACTGATTGAAGAAGGCGCAGACATTCTGGACATCGGCGGCGAGAGTTCCCGGCCCGGTTCCGACGCCGTTTCCATCGAGGAAGAACTGCGGCGCCTGGTTCCCGTCGTGCAGGCGTTGGCGGGCGTCTGCGGCGTGCCGCTTTCAATCGACACGACGAAGCCGGAGGTTGCCGAGGAGTGCCTTCGTCTCGGCGCACGCATCGTGAACGACATCGCTGGCTTAAGCGACCCTGAGATGATGCGTGTCACCGTGCGCCACAATGCTTCGGCGGTCATCATGCACATGCGTGGCACGCCGAAGACGATGCAGAGCGAGCCAGTCTATGAGGACGTGATTGGCGAGGTGAAACAGTTTCTCGCTGAACGAGTCTCGGCGGCGCGGGCGGCCGGAGTGGACGACATTTCCGTTGACCCTGGCATCGGGTTTGGCAAGACCGCTGCTCACAATTTCGAGATTCTACGGCGGCTCGACGAGTTTCATAGCATTGGATGCCCGGTCCTGGTGGGACCGTCGCGCAAGTCGTTTCTGGGCTCGTTAAAGGGGCAGCGGGAAGCGGGCGGGAGACTGGAAGGAACGCTTGCGGCGGTTGTGATTTCGGCAATGAAAGGCGCATCGGTGGTTAGAGTTCACGACGTTGCCGCGTGCCGCCGCGCGCTCCAGGTCGCCGACGCAGTGAGGCAGTCATGAGCGATCTCATTCATCTGTTTGCCGTGCCCCTGCAATGCCACATCGGCTGCACCGCGGATGAGCGCGTCCAGTCGCAGGAGTTGATTGCGGATATCTCCGTCGAGACCGACATACGTCCCGCCGCGCAGTCTGACGACATCTCACTCACCGTCAACTACGTGGCGCTCGTGGACTTGATGCAGGAGGTCGCCGCCGCGCGCGAATACGCGCTGGTCGAGACTCTCGTGGAGACTCTGGCGCAGCGCGTCCTGGAACAATTCCCCGTGGCGGGCGTGCGCCTCCTGATACGCAAGCCCGCCGCTTTGCGCCAGCGTGGTGTCGCCGCGCCGGCCGTAGAAATCACGCGGAAGCGGAATGGCTGACGTCTACATCGGGCTTGGTTCGAATCTCGGCGATAAAGTGGCGAATCTGCGCAGAGCGCTCAGGCTGCTCGTGGCCACGCGCGGTTCAGAGGTGGCGCTGATCGCTGTCTCTCCGCTCTATCGAACCGAACCCGTGGGTGGTGTGGAACAGGATCGGTTCCTGAACGCCGCGGCGCATATCGAGACTACGCTCACGCCGCGCGGGTTGTTGAATCGATTGCTCGCCGTTGAGCGCAAACTCGGCCGCGTGCGCACAGTACGCAACGGTCCGCGCATCATCGACCTCGACATCCTGCTCTGGGGGGATCTGATCGTCAACGAAGACGATCTCGTCATCCCGCACCCGCGCATGCACGAACGGTTGTTCGTGCTCGATCCACTGGCCGAGCTTGCTCCGGACCTTCGCCATCCAATACTCGGAAAGACGGTCGCGGAGTGCCGCGCCGAACTAGCGTTGGAGTCCCAGGATGAAGCCGCAGTGGTGCGGATCGATGGACCGTGGTGGGTTCTCCCCAGATCTCACTAGCGCAGGTTCACTTCTCTTCTGCTGCAAAATCTAGGCGGTATGCAAAAGCGCCGAGTTCGTGCCGTAGCAGGAACTTTCCTCTTTCTACGTCCACCTTGGTTGTGTTCATGACGTGTCCGTCGGCGTCTAACGTGGTGACTTGCTTGACTGCCAAACCAAAGTCATGATTCGGCGGGAGGATAAGAGCCCCTGGCTCGCTATCCGGAAGCGGGGTTATCAAAACCGAGTCGGGACTGCCCTTCCAGAGATAGCCGAAGCCGCGGCCCCGTGGGTTCGTGTATCGCACAGTCGATCGACCATCGGAGTGCATCGACCATTCCTGCACGCTGGCGCCGCATCTTTCGACGGCCGCCGTATGCCAAGTCCGAGCCGCGTCTAGGGCCTGGGCGTAGAAGCCGTAGGGCGGCAGAGTCTGCTCGCCCCCAGCAGTCGTCGCCCGCCAGTCTTCTTCGCCGCGATTCACCCACACTTCGCCGCCGCCCGTCCAGCGCACGTGCTGATGATGGATGTTGCCGTCCACGAATTCGACGGATTCGATGCGGCGCCCGGCGAGCGCTCGCATCAGGTCATCGAGCAGCCAGTACTTGCGCACGACGTCGCGGCTGAACGGCTCCGAGACCATGCCCGGATGCCCGGTGAGCACTTCGGTCGCAATGTAGTCGTCGCTGTAGATGCCGTGCGTGGCCTCGGGCAGGCCCGCGGCGTAGCGGTCCGGATAGCCCGCTCCGTGCAGAATGAACCGCTCATGATAGGCGGCATCGAGCCACGGGATGCGTTCGGCGCCGGCGGCTTTGATGTGCAGCGTGAAGCCGGAGGCGTTGGGATCGACCCGCAGATGGTTCGTTTGCGCGCCGTCCAGCCACCCGATCAACTGGTCGTGGCCGGCCTCGGAGATCTGCGGTGCGTGATTGCCCAGGTAGTCGCGAATCCAGGCGAAGTCCTCGCCCCACGCGCGGCGCGTGACGGTGCGGTCGACGAACTCGCCCGAGTCCGTCCAATAGTCGTAAGGGGCGATCGACGACCACACGTCGATGAAGTACGCCGTCGGCGCGAAGCCTTCGCGGATCAGCTTCAGGTTGCGCTCCACCAGCGGACGCAGTTGATCGGGACGCGCTCGGTAGCTCTGCGCCATGCGCGCGTGGTGGAACCAGGCCTTCTGCGGTTGGCCTTCGGAAGTGAAGACGACGCTCTTGTAGCTGAAGCCCTCGGCGTCGGGATACAGATCGATGTAGTTGTCGTGCGGTGCGAAGAGCACGCCGTTCTGTTTGCATACGTCGACCAGTTGCCGGAATTCGTCGAGCGTGCCGTACTCGGGATTGGGTGGATAAACGTCCGGCAGACGGTAGTCGTAACCCCAGCGTTGCCAGTTGTGCCAGACCACGGCCGAGTTCGTGAGCCCATATTGAAATGCTTTGCGAAGGAGCTCCGCGCTCTCCTGGTAGCGTCCGCCCCAGATGTCGAAGACGAACCGGCCCGCGAGCTGAGGTACGCCCGCGGACGCTTTGCGCGTGTCCAGATCGCGCCAGACTTTGACGCCCTCCCAGACGTTTGTCGCGGGGATCAGCGTAATCGTCTGCGTATGCGGCGTGTCAAGCGTGTAGATACCCTTGGAGGGATCCACGGCGAGGCGGTCGGGCGGCGAGTCGACGGCTTCCACGATCGAGGCCGAGGGGAACTCGAAGCCCACGAAAGACGACGCCAGATTGTGGCCGTCGAAGCTCATCGTGAAGGCCTGCGGGTCTTCAAGGACGTTGCCCACGCCGCCGTAGACGCGGCGGGCTTTTTCGTTCCAAGCGCCCAGTGCGACCTGCTGCAGGTAGACCTTGAACCAGGGCTTGGCGGCGGGTTCGTTCTCGAGCCAGACCCGGCAGCGCAAGGCTTTCGACTCCACGCGCAGTTCGGTCATGAGGTCGAACGGACCGGCCCAGGAGCGGAAGTGATGGCGCAAACGGTACGCCCCGTTGGCGGATTCATCAGTCACTTTCAGTAGCTCACTGGTCGAGCGTGGATCTTCGAGAGCGTCGTCAAGCACGCGGACACGCAAGCCATGGAACAACAACCCGCCCATGCCGATGGTCGCGTCGAGAATACCGCGACTGCCTTGCCATAGCCGGACTTCACCGCCGTTCAACGTGCCTAGAACTTTAGGCGTTGCGCTGGCGGGAGGAGGGAATGGCGCGGCTAATGGGACCTGCCCCGTCAGCAACACAGGCTCGCCCCAACTCAATCCTGACGTCTGGCTTGCATCCGTCGGCGCGGCTTCAAACTGAAGACGGACCGTCTTCCCTGCGAAACGCGACAGATCGACGCTTGCCTCTCCCCAAGCATTCAGCGCCGGCTTTGTTTCAAACACAACTTCAGACGAATCGCCATTCTGGATCGGCGTTACGCGAACGCGCGCCGTGGCTTGTGCCGTGCCCCCATTGGAAGTCGTGGAAAACTTCAGCCGGATTGAACCGCTTGCGGGGAGTTGCAGCGGGAACTCGGTGGCTGCCCAACTCACGCGCTCGCGCAGCGAAGGCGCACGCGGGCCGAGCGCCATGTTAATGGCTTCGAGTTCATGAGCGCGAATCTCCCGTGCGTGGAAGTTCACCGTGGGCCTGGTTTCATAAACGGTCCCGGGTGGCGTGCCGGGTGCGGAGTGTTGCTCGACGCTGACGTGCTCGCGATGAATCGGCAATCGCCACAGCGCCAGCGAACCGTTGGCCGAGACCTGAAACGGCTTCCATTCAATTGGCGATTCGGCAAGCGGCGGATTGGGCCTCTGGACCTGAATGATGCGGATCGGGTGCGCGACGAGCTTGCGTCCTGCCTCCTCGAACTCGACGAAGGCATGGATGGGGTAGTGCGCGTTGAACGTGCCGCTCCCGAACTGAACGCGGAAGTCAACGTCCGAGTGTCCGTGCGCGGGCAGAGTGAAAGCGACTGGCGTCGCGGGCTCGGCAGTCCATTCGTCGATCACGTGCAGACGTACCGTGCCGCGGATAGCCGCAGACCCGGAGTTGCCGAGTTCCACCGTCACGACCACGGGTTTGCCAGGCGTCTTGAACTCAGCCAGGCCGCCCGCGCCATAGCTGCCCAGCGCGGGTATGGGAATCGTCGCGGTGAGGCTGCCTACGTGGTCAGAGGCAGGATCGGTCTCTTGGGAAAAGAGAAGGCAGGCAGGGGTCAGCAGGAAAGCAAGCGAGAGCAGGCGGCGCACGAGAAAACCTCCAGTGTGACCAGCGCACCGTGGCCGGACGTCCACCACCAGTAAAGGGGAGGCTATCCGGGCGCAGCGCGCTGCCAGCAAGATCCTATCACCCGCGCCACTTCGGAGTCGGCCGTGGTTCAATACCAGCCAAACGCTCTACCTCGTGTTGTTCATTCGACGACGAACGCCGCACTACGTTCCGCCTCGAGCTTGCCCTGCTCCACCAGCACCTTCACCATGTATTGCCCGGGTTCGAACTGGGCCGCGAGAAACACGGGAATGGCGCGTGCCGTTTCGTTCCAGGTCAACGGCGGAACCGCGTCGGCGATGAGCTTGCCATCGAGATAGAACTGCACGGTGACATTGGGCTTCACGCTCAGGTCCACCTTGCCGTCGCTCGTCGAGGCGGGATACAGCACAAAGTAGAAGGACGTGTCCGTGCCGTGCTTCGCCGTTCCGGCGAGCGCTGGCACTACCTTGCCGCCACGGTATTCCAGCGGGTTCAGCGGATCCCGTTCGGCGCTCGCGCGATCGACGCGCCGGACAAGGGAAATGCTGCTGAGCGTCAACTGCTCGGGTTTCGGCACTTCAAATGACGCACGCTTCACGCCCGCCTTCTCGCCCTCACTGTCGAGCACCGCGCTCTCCAGCGTGTAGAGTCCCGGCGGCAGCTCCACCCACTGCGTGTAGATCAGGTCGCCCTGGCGCAGTTTCCCGGCCTGGTCGGCGGGCACTTCGATGTTCAGGTCGCGGCTTACCTTGCCTACGATCTGGCCCTTCTGATCCTTCATCAGTCCCAGCACGGAAGCGTGTAGCCGCACAGTTTTTTTCTCCGGGTCTGCGGTCACGGTGAGTCCGCTCTGCGGCACCTGGAATGTGGCGACACAAAGGACGCGATTGCCCACGGGGCCGAAATCGAGCAGGCCCGCGCTATAGGCCACCGCGCTGGGCGGCTTCGCCGCGTTGATCACCTTCAGCGCCGCCTCTTCAAAGGGCCGGATCGGTTCGCCGCCGGTATCGGGCAACGCGAAGTAGCCTTTGCGGGTTTGGAGCTTGAGCCCCGGGCGCTTCAGCCGTACCTCGATCTTGCGGAAGTGCCCGTCGAGGTTGCTCGACGTGGGCGAGTAGGCGATCTCGTAATGCTCGCGCACGTCCTCCATCACGCGCCGCATGGGCTGTTCGATCTGATTCGTATTGGCAACCAGAAAGCCGCCAGTCGACTCGGCCAGTTCGCGCATGCTCTGCTGCGTGTCGGCGTGCAACGCAAGCAACAGGCTGTCGTCGATATGCATATCCGCGCCGCTGCTCGCACCAGGCGTGGCCGAGAAAACAGTATTGGAGTTGACTGCGTCGGCGCCGGGAACGGATGTGTCCTGGGATGAGATGGTGCGCGAGTCGCCTGTCTTGCCCGCGCGATTCAGCAACTCCGACGTAGCCTGACCGGTGCTGCTCTTGGTGGAGAGCCCGCGCACGTCGATCGCGTAGAAACTCACGTTGGCGCCATTGGCGTCGCCGATCAGCGATTGCAACATTTCCGGACGCTCCGGCGGAACGGGCAGCCCCTCGCCCAGCAGGATCACGGTCTTTCGCCCGGGCAGTTGCGCCTGGCTGCGTACGAAGGCGCGCAGCGCCTCAAGCGTGCGAATGCCCTCGTTGTCCGACCCGAGGAATCGCTGGTCGGAGATCATCTTCGCTTGGAGGATCGCGCCCTCTCCGATCGTCGAGTCCGCCGTGGTGAGCGCCATCTGCGGCGATTGCGCCGGGTTGAATCCTGTGGTGACGTTGATGGACCCGCCGACATTGTTGATTGTCACTTCGAGTTGGTTCAGCACGCTCTCGTTGTCCGTGGCGTACTGCGAATAGGCTCCTTGTGAGGCGTGATCGGCGGCTTTCGTCAGCGCCACCAGGTCGTTGGTATATACCTGCAGCGCGTTCAACTTATAGTCCAGGCTGTAGACTGCGGCCAGCGTGTTCGACAAGAGCTGGTTCTTGAGGAACGCGATCACGGCCTCGCGCGCGAAATCGCGGCTGCGCGGGCTCATGCGAGTGAATACGACCGAGACGAGGTTGATCTCTCGCAGCGCGTTCAGGCCGGCGGCGGGCTGTGCCGTTCCCGTTGCAGCTTGCGCCACTTTCGCACGTTCATCGGTCACGGTCTGCTCGCGCCCGGTCACCAGTTGGAACGATTTCGGCGTCTGTTTCACGCCGTCCTCGTAAACCTCCACGTCGCCCGCTTTGAGATCGGAGACCAGCCGTTCCCGTTTGTCCCGCACCACCAGGTCGAGCAGTACTTCGTGGGTCGTGAGTCGGATGGTCGCGCCCGCTTGCGGCGCGGCATCAGATGCCACCGGGCTTTGGGTTTGAGGTTTGGTCTGCGCCGGGACTTCGAGTCCGGCCAGGAAAAGCAAGGAGACCAGCAGAATCGCACAACGCTTCATCGGGTTGACTCCCACTCCGCCGCGTCGCGCGGGCTCGACCACGGCTTCTCGCGTCCAACCTCATCCTAGCAGTGGGCAATGCGCGCGGAGTCTTCAATTACACGCTGTTTCGACGCGACCAGGATCTCCGGGGTTTCATTCAGGACACGCGCAGCCGCGCTTCCTGGTCCTTGTACTGCAGCAGGTAGAGCTTCCAGTAGATGCCGCGCGCGGCCAGCAGTTCCTGGTGCGTGCCACTCTCGCGCAGCCTGGTCTTGTGCATCACTACAATGCGGCCCGCGCGCTGGATGGTGGAGAGGCGGTGCGCGATGACGATGGAGGTTCGGCCCTCGACCATGCGGTCCAGCGCGTCGCGGACCTTGAACTCGGTTTCGGTATCGACGCTCGATGTCGCTTCGTCGAGGATCAGGTAGCGCGGCTGCCGGGCCAGCGCGCGAGCGAAACTGACAAGCTGCTTCTGTCCCGTGGACAGGCCGGCTCCACGCTCGCGTACCTTGTGATCAAGGCCGTCCGGCAAGCTGGCGATGAAGTCTGTGAGGTTCACCTGGCCAGCGGCCAGCCGTAGCGACTCATCGGAGATATCGGCGTCGCCGAGGCGGATGTTGTCGGCCAGGGTTCCGGTAAACAGGTGCGGGTCCTGGAGCACGATGCCGAAGTGCCGCCGCAGTTCGCGCGGATCGAATTCGCGGATGTCGATCCCGCCAATTCTGATGGCCCCACGCTGGACGTCGTAGAAGCGCAGCAGCAGGTTCGTGATGGTGGTCTTGCCCGCGCCGGTATGTCCGACGACCGCGACTGTTTCGCCCGGCTCGATGCGCAGCGTGATGTCTTGCAGTACCCAATCCTCGTCTCTATAGGCGAACCAGACGTGATCGAACTCGATCGCGGCGGGTTCCTCCGGAAAGGGCTTCGCGTGTGCGGGAGCGTTGATGTGTACCGGTTCGTCGAGCAGTCCGAAAATGCGCTCGGCCGCGGCCAGGGCGCCTTGCAGTATGTTGTATTTCTCGCTGAGGTCCTGAATTGGCCGGAAGACGCGCGAAGCATATTGGAAGAACGCCACCAGGATGCCGATGGAGAGCGCGTCGTGCCGCACCTGCCAACCGCCGCGAGCGAGAATCGAAGCGATGGCGAGCAGCGAGAGGAATTCGACCGCCGGGTAGAACCAGCCGTAGGCGATCACCGTTGCCTTGTAGGCGTCCATGTGCTCGCGGTTGACCTTCTCGAAGTCCGCGGCGGCGCGCTTTTCGCGGTTGAACAGTTGCAGCACGGTGATGCCGGTCAAATGCTCCTGCAGGAAGGCGTTGATGCGGGCCACGGCGACGCGGATGCGGCGGTTGCCTGCCGTGACGGCGCGGCGGAAGACGATGGTCACACCGAAGACCAGCGGCATGACGGCGAGCATGACCAGAGTCAGCCCGGCGTTCAAGCGGAACATCGCCCCGAAGATGAACAGCAGCACGAGCACGTCGCCGAAAATGGTGACCAGCCCGGAGGTGAACATCTCGTTCAGCGCGTCGGCGTCCGTGGTGACTCGCGTCACCAGCCGGCCGACTGGCGAACGGTCGTAGAAGGCGATGTCGAGGGCCTGGAGATGGGCCATCACACGGCGGCGCAGTTCGAACATGGCGTGCTGGCCGGTGCGCTGCATCAGGTACTGCTGGCTGAAATCAGCGGCCAGTCCAGCGGCAATGGCGAGGAAGTAGAGCAGCGCGATCTGGACGAGGCCTTGTTCGCGGCCCGTCGCGAGGTAGCGCTCAAGCAAGGGTGCGATTACCCTGCCTGTCGGGGCGATGTAGCGGTCGATGGCCACGCGCGTCAGCAATGGGGTGACCACCTGCAGCAGCGACCCCACCAGCAGACAAGCCGTGGCAACCAGCACAGGCCGCCACCAGGGCAGCGCCAGCGCGAGCAGGCGTCCTACCAGGCGCCGGTCATAACCCTTAGTCGAGACTCTCTCTTCCACCTCCACCCAGTGTATCGTGCGCGTCCGAAACGGAGCCTTGATCGGGAGGGAGTGGTGGAGACAGTGTCCGATAGCTCTTGGTCGAAGATAGCGAGATCACGGGCTCCTTCACGGTCGCGGCGCCTGGGAACGCCGATCTCCAGATCGGCTCTGGCCGCCCGCGTGAGCGGCAACTGCAACGCACATTCGCTGGATGGAAAGCCCGTCTGCGGTTGCCGGCGGCCAAAGCGCGAGCCGGACGGAGCCGATCTGGAGATCGGCGTTCCCAGGAGCGTGCTCGCGCGGGTGTCATCCTCCTTCCATCACCTTCGGTGGCCCGCGTGCCCCCCCGGCTCTTTCGCGGCCGCGGCTCAATGCACAATGGCATGCACGAAGTCGCCGTCCTATGTTCTGGACTTCCGGAAAGGGTCTGCTAGATTAATGGCAGATCTATGAATGGCGTGATTGTCGTCGACAAGCCCGCGGGCTGGACGTCGCACGACGTAGTGAGCAAAATGCGGCGGATTGCCGGCACGAAGAAGATCGGCCACCTGGGCACGCTCGATCCGGCGGCGACCGGGGTTCTTCCGTTATTGCTGAACCGGGCGACGCGGCTGGCGCAGTTCTTCACCCACAACGAGAAGCTGTACGAGGGTGTGATCCGCTTCGGATGGTCCACGGATACCTATGACGCCGAGGGCGAGCCGACCTCGCCGCAAACGGACGTCACCATCGAGCGCGAGCGGCTGGAAGAGGTTCTCGACGCCTCGCGCGGAGTGATCCTGCAAACTCCGCCGCCGGTGTCGGCCAAGAAGATCGACGGGCGACCCGCCTATGAGCTGGTGCGCAAGCACATTGCGGTCGAGATGAAGCCTGTTGAAGTGACGGTTTTCGCCCTCGACGTGCTGTGGCTGAAGGGCGCCGAAGCCGGGGTGCGCGTGCACTGCGGGTCGGGCACCTATCTGCGCTCCATCGCGCATGACGCCGGTCAGGCGATGGGCTGCGGCGCGCATTTGAAGTCCTTGCGGCGCCTGCAATCCGGGCTCTTCGGGATCGAAAGCGCACGGACTCTCGACGAGCTGACCCGGCTTGCGGCCGAAGACCGGCTGCAGGAAGCGCTGATCCCCGCAATGCAATTGCTGCCGGAATTCCCCACCGAAATCGTCGACCAGATCACCGAAGGCCAGATCCGCCAGGGGCGCGACTTTCGCGTCTCGCCCTTTCGGACCCGCGATGGCGTGAAGCTGGTGAAAGCCATCTCCCGCTCGGGCGAACTGATCGCCATCGGCCAGGCGATTCTGCCTAACCTGTACCACCCGATTCTGGTGCTGTAGACGAGACTGCCACAGCAGCCGGTAATTGTAAAAACGGGCAAGGTCTACCCGTTTTTGAACGTGGAATCAATCACTTAGGGGCGAAAAACGGGCAATCATGCCCATTCTGAGCTGCTTGCCGCCCTCTCCTGACGGGTCTATTTGCCCGACTGTTCGCGGCGCTTTTTCGCCCAGCTTTCCTTCAGCACCTGCCGCGCGCGGCCGAGAGCCAGGGCGTCCTCGGGTACCGCGTCCGTGATGACGCTGCCGGCTGCCACGTAGGCGCCCGAGCCGACCTCAACGGGAGCCACCAGCGTTGAATTGCTGCCGATGAAGCTGCCGTCGCCGATGTTCGTCCTGTGCTTCTTCACCCCGTCGTAGTTGCAGGTGATGGTGCCCGCGCCAATGTTGGTCTTCCTGCCGATGGTTGAGTCGCCCAGGTAGGCGAGATGCATCGCCTTCGAGCCCGCCCCGAGACGGGTGTTCTTCAGTTCGACGAAGTTGCCGACGTGCGCCCCTGTCTCGACAACCGAGTTCATGCGCAGCTTTGCGAAGGGTCCCACGTGCGCACTCGTCTCCAGAGTCGAGTCTTCGATGTAAGAGTAGGGAAGGACTTCCACGCCCTCGCCGAGCGTTGCGTTCGCCAGGATCGAACCTGCTCCGATCTTGCACTCCGCGCCGATCTGAGTCTTGCCGAGAATCTGCGTGAACGGTCCGACGATGGTGTCCTGGCCGATCGTGACCTGCTTGTCGATGGTGACGGTCTCCGGCTGCTCGATGGTCACTCCGGCGAGCATCATTTCGCGGGTCTTGCGCCGCCGGAAGATGCTGTCAACCTCCGCCAGTTCCACGCGCGTGTTGATGCCGAGGACCTCGCCGGGTTCGTCCACGACGCAGGCCGCCACCGCATGGCCCGCGGCATGCAGTTCGGCGACGATATCGGTGAGGTAGATCTCGCCGGAGGCCGGATTCGGCCTCAGCGTGGCCAGATGCTTCCAGAGCAGGGAAGCCTCGAAGCAATACATGGCCGAGTTGATCTCGCGTACCTTCTTCTCTTCCTCGCTGGCGGCTTTTTCTTCGACAATCGCCGAGACGTGGCCGGTTTCGTCGCGAAGAATGCGGCCGTAACCATGGGGATTGTCGAGAAAGGTCGTCAAGACAGTCGCGGCGCAGCCCGATTCCTGGTGCCGCTGGAGCAGGTTCTGCAATGTTTCGCCCCGCAGCAGCGGCGAATCCCCACAGATGACGACGACGCGGCCCGTGGCCAGTTCCGGAACGTCCCGGCACACCCAGAGGGCGTGGCCGGTGCCCTTCTGCTCAGTCTGAAGCTCGAAACGAATGGCGTAATGCGCCACCTCCGCCCGCACGCGCTCGGCCTGGTGGCCGACCACCGCCACAATTCTGCCGGCGTCGGCAATGCCTTCCGCAGCCTGAATCACGTGGTCCAACAGGCACGCGCCTCCGGCGCGATGCAGGACCTTCGCCTGCCGCGAGCGCATGCGGGTGCCCAGGCCGGCGGCGAGGATCACCACGGAAACAGGGGATTCTGGCATTCGTTATCCGAGCTCCTTCCAAACTATCGAGTTTACGAGGATCGGGGGGTGCCGCGCTCGCGCGCGGGTGCGACATAGAAGTGGACGCCGGCGCGAATGCCTGGCAAAGTTGCCGGAAGCCGAGCGTATGGGCACGCCAGGCAGAGGGTGCTGTTGTGGGGCAGCTTGGCAAGCTGCGGCCGATTGGCAATCGGCCAACGGGCGCTTTGGCGCGAGACGGCGGCGGTAGGCAACCGCCGCGCAGGCTGCCAGCCAGCCCCACGACGCCGGCAGCGGTTCCACTTCTATGACGCACACCCTCTCGCGCGCCCATCGGCCGTGGCTTGTCAGCCGGTTTGAGCTTGCGGGTGGGAGTTCATCAGGCTGGGCGTCATCCCGCCAAAGCGTGCGCGCGCAGGGCACGCCGGCGTCCGCGCCGGGCGAGGTCGATGGCCACGGCTGCGGCCAGGTCGGGGTCGTGGCGGACCTTTTCGCCTTGGGCGAGCAGCGGACGGGCCAGCACCTGGACGCCCATCGCCATGAGCCGGCGCAGGTCGATCTCAACCGGGTTCGCGGCTTCTCTCTGATAAAGCGACAGGTGTTTCTCGGGGATCGGAGCCGTGTTGACAACAGCAACGTCCACCAGGTCCCGGCCGGCATGACGATTCACGGCGGCGACGTGATCGGCGGCGGTCAGGCCGGTGGTCTCTCCCGGCTGCCACATGAGGTTGACGAAGCAGGCCTTCAGCGCGGGGCTCTGCGCGACAGCTCTTGCCGTGCCTTTCACCATCAGGTTGGGAACGATGCTCGTGTAAAGCGACCCCGGACCGAGCGTGATGAGATCCGCGTTGCGGATAGCCGCGAGAGCCTCCGGGATGGGCTTGCAATTGGAAGGCAACACCTCAATGCGTTCGATGGCCACGGTGCTCCGGCCGATCCGTGTTTCCCCGTCGACGACCACACCGTTGGCAAGGTGGCCGCGCAGGCGAACGTCCGAGGTTGTCGATGGGTAGATCTTGCCGCAGATGGCCAGGACCTCGGAGCTGAGTTGAACCGCGCGCGGGAAGTCGCCGGTAATCTGTGAGAGAACGGCCAGAAACAGATTGCCGAAGCTGTGGCCCTTCAAGCCCTTCCCGGCGGCGAAGCGGTATTGGAACAGGCGTGTCAGCAGCGACTCGTCTTCAGCCAGCGCCACCATGCAATTGCGAATGTCGCCCGGGGGGAGCATGTCGAGTTCCCGCCGCAACCGGCCCGAACTGCCACCGTCGTCAGTCACCGTGACTATGGCCGAAATCTCCACCACGGGGTCGCCTGGGTTGCGTGGAATCCCGCCGTGCGCAACATACTTTTTCAGACCTTTGAGGAGAGTCGAGAGACCGGTGCCACCGCCAATGGAGACAATCCTCAGCGGATCCTGGGAGCCACGACGCGGGGAGGGATTCCTGGAGCCAGTCAACGTCGCCTCAGCCTCTTTCCGAGACAGCCTCCCGAAGTTCGGAAAACTGGAGGAGCGTCCGGAAGGCGGCGTCCGATCGGGCCGTGGCGCGGATGGCGGGATCCAACTCGCAGGCGCGCCGGAAGTGCTTGACGGCGGTCGCCGTATCGCCGATATTGCCGGCCGCCAATGCCAGTGCGTAACGCAAGGGGGCCGTTTCGCCCGCCTTCAGCGCGCTCTCCAGGCAGGAAAGCGCCTCGGTGAAGCGTCCCTGGCTGAGCAGGTCGAGGCCTATCGTGTAACGCTCCTCGGGCGAAGCCGTTTCCATACGCTGCCGGTCCAGCTTTTGCTGGCAGATCCGGGCGTACATACGCGCCGATTCGTTGATGGTCAGTTCCGGGCCGTCGGAGGCCGCCTCAAATACGTCGAACGCCGAAGTATAGTCGCCAGAGGAGAAAAGCTTCATGCCTTTGGCGAAACACTCTGTATGGCTGCGCGCGTCTGCGGGCAGCTCATGCGGCACTCCGGCCTGCGATTCGTTGGTCTTGCCTGGCTTCTTCATAGAACTCCGCGGGCCGGTTATGAGGCGTGAGGCCTCATGCATCCTATCTTTGGTAACAAATCGGACGGACACTGTGCAAGTTATGGCTCTTTTGAGCCATTCCCTTTCTTCGTAGGTTAATTCTGGGAAATTCGCCGTAAACTCGAATTGGGGAAGCAGGACGCGTTTGACACGCGTCCAAGATCCGGCCCACTATAGGGTTCTGGAGGCTGAAATGGCGAAACTGAACCTCTGGCTCGCAGCCGCACTCGTTTGCGGCTTGTGGCCCTCGGCGTTTGCACAAAACGCAATTTCCGCAAAGGCTGGTCTGGTCCAGGTGGCAGACGGCGAAGTATTCGTCAATGATATTGCCGTCGAACACCATGTGGCGCAGTTCACCGATCTGAAGGGCAAGGATGTTCTGACGACTGGTGATGGTCGGGCCGAGGTGCTGTTGACCCCCGGCGCATTCCTCCGCATGACCGACTTGAGCGGAGTCCGGATGGTCTCCACCCGCCTCTCGGATGTGCGCATGGAGATGTTGAAAGGCGAGGCGGTCATTGAAGTGGCCGAACTCTTAACCGACAACTCGATCACCATGAACGTCGGTACGGCTTCCTTTGAACTGCACAAGGGCGGCATTTACAGCTTTAATGCCGAGCCCGGCCGGATTCGCGTCTATCAGGGCGAGGCAGTTGCCGCGGAGGGCGAGAAGACCGTCATCGTCAAGGCTGGTCACGAGTTCACCAATAGCGGGAGCGCCTGGGCGTTGGGTCATTTCGATCCGAAGGAAACCGATGCGCTTTACCGCTGGAGCGCACGCCGCTCGGGCGACATTGCCGTGGCGAACGTTTCGGCGGCCCGTCAGGCGGGTAGCAGCTACGGTTCCTACTCCAGTGTTTTGAACACCGGAATGTACGGCTCGGGGATGTACGGCAATGGCATGTACGGTTCCGGAATGTATGGCAATGGCATGTATGGCCTGGGCGGAAGCTGGATGTTCAATCCCTATTACGGCATGTACACGTTCATGCCGTTCTATGGCACGGCTTTTTCCCCCTTCGGCTACTCCTATTACACGCCGATCACCGTTGTTCCCGTGTATGCTTACGCTCCCGTGCAGGGCGGTTCTCCGGGGACTCGTACGGGGCCAATCAGAGGCGTTCCGAGCACCGGCGCGCTGAACCATTCCCTGGCGGCCAGAACGGCTCCTGCCCTAAGTACGAGCGCTGCGCTGCGAACCTCCGCGATCACCCGCGGCGGATTCGGATCGTCCCATTCCGGTTTCACCGGTGGCCGCGAGAACTACAGCAGCGGTTATTCCGGGAACTCCTCCTATGCGGGAACGTCCAGCGTGAATAGTACGGTATCCAGTTCCGTCTCCTCCTCTCCGTCAAGGAGCGCTGGAGGTGGTGGCGCGGCCAGCTCCGGCGGCGGGACCCGCGGGCACTAGCAGCTTCGTCATTTCAGCAATCGCCAGATGTCCAAAGGGCGCAACCGGGTGGTTGCGCCCTTTCCGTATGCTCGCCCTGCCTCCCCGGCAGCTTGGAGTGAGCGGCGCAACCGGTAGACGGGAAGTCCTGGCCCGGAGCACGGACGCCCGCGTGAGTCGGGATGCAGGCCGGATCACACGCGCGCGAGCGCACCGCTGGGAACGCCGATCTCCAGATCGGCTGCGCTCGACACACACTTCGACCGCCGGAAACCGCCGTCCGGCTTCCGGGTGCGCAAATGCGCATTTGGGTCGCCGCTTACGCGCGCCGTTCGGAGCCGATCTGGAGATCGGCGGTCCCAGGGGCGGCTGCCGTTCGGAGCCGGGATGACCCGTCGGGCACGCCGCCGCAAACCACCCAAGCCAACGATCAATTCTGGAGGTGGCTGAGGGCGTTCAAGAAGAGGAACATGCGCACGAACGCGTAGGCCGTCAGCGCGATCATCAAACCGGCGATCCAGTCCCAGACCTTGTCGCGCAAGCCGGGCACCAGCCTGGGCGTGCCTGCGATCCATGCCGTCACGAATCCCGTGGCCAGCCCTCCGAGGTGCGCGGCGTTGTCGACGCGGAAGAAGGGCAGCAGGCCCATCAGTAGGCCGTAAACCGCCCAGCGAACATAAAACTGTTTCACCATCGTCGCGTCGATGCCGTGGCTGACCGTGCCGTAGGCGATCATTGCGCCAATCAGGCCGAACAGCCCCGCCGAGGCTCCGACCGATGTAATGTCCTGTCCCCGCAGAATGCCCCACATAGTGCTGGCCGCGAAGCCGCCGATCGTCGAAATCAGGTAGATGGCCGTCATGCGGCGCGCACCGTACTCCTGCTCGGCGTGCGAACCGACGTCCATCAGCGCCCAGCAGTTGAACCCGATATGCATCAGGCCGCCGTGCAGGAAGCCGGCGGTGAGCAGACGCCAATACTGTCCGTTCAGGATGAAGAGCGGGCTCGTGGCCCCGAACCGCCTGAGTGTGTAGATGTCGATGTTCATCAGCCCGCCGGCGCCGGAACTCGCGCTGGCCAGCAGCGTCAGCAGGAAGATGCCAACGTTGAGGCTGATTATGACGATGGTGGCGAACTGCGCCGACGGGATCAGCCCGCCGAGCAGGTCGCCGCCCATGCGGTCGACGGCGCGAGGCCCGACTCGCACTTCGCAATACGGGCAGATCTTGTCTTTGGTTGTGATGAACGCCCGGCAATTCGGGCACATGCGGCGAGTTTCCACTTCCTTTTCAGTGTACGAAACCCGGAGGCGCGGGGCATGTTACAAGCGAGAATGTGGGGCGGCTCTCCAGAGCCTGTGGGGCCTCCGGGCCCAACAACTAACTTGAGCGGGCTCTGGAGAGCCCGCGCGGACCTGGAGGTCCGTCCCACTGAAAGCTTCAATGCTCCCAGACGAGCGCCTGGAAGCGGTGGATTGAGTGAAATCCCATGCGCGCGTAGAGCCGCTGGGCCTGCCGATTCGATTCCGTCACCGTCAGCGAAACCTCATGGCAGCCTCCGGATCGGAGCGCCAGCATGGACCGGCGGAGCAGTTCGTAGCCGAGCCCGCGTCCCAGCCAGGCCTCTGAAGCGCAGAGTTGGGCAATGTGACCGGTCTCGGGAGCCACGCGCGTCGCGATCACGCACCCCAGCACGTCGCCCGAGGGCGCAAGGGCCACGAAACTGGCATCATGCTGGAACGAACCACACCCCGGGAAGTTGACGATGTTCCTCAGGAATCGCTCTGCGCCGCGGGCGCTCTTGTACTGGTCGTTGATCAGACTGTCCACGTGGCCGCGATAGACCTGGGCGATCAGATTTGCCGTCGCATCGAACCAGACCGGCCCCCAATGGAAGATCCGAACCTCGTCGTCGAAAGCGATAGCCCGGTAGCGGGACAATCGTTCGAGCGGGGCCAGCATGAAGATTCTCGGAAACCGGCCGGGAGCGTTCTCCGGGCGCCACTCCAATGCATCCGGATCCCCGATTTGCATCAGTTGGCTCTCCACGCGATGGACGGCCAGCGCCGGCAAGCTGGCGGAATGCCGCAGCGTTTCGATCGCGTGGTTGAGGAGCTGGCTTTCCAACTCCGGGGAGCGCCACAGATCGCGGACGTACAGGTCGCCCAGGATCGCCTTGTGCTCTTCCGTCACCCAGTAGCAGTAGCCGGCGATTTCCGGACCGCTCACCAGCGCCAGCCCGTCCAGCGCTCGCATGTTGATGTAGCGGGTGATGAGTTCTTCCGACCCGGTGAAATCCCAGTGCAGCCTCGAACGCCAGTTACGAGTCTCCTCTTCCAGCAGGGCTCGCATGCGGCTGGCGGGGATCGAGCGCAGCTCCTCAATGCGGCATGCCGCTAGTCTCGCCGACGCAGCCATTTGGAGCATCATAGCAGAGGCCGCGTCTGGCGGATCTGAATTCGAGAACCGGAGGCGCGGGGAACGGGCATGCAGATTGCGGCGATTCCGCCGTCTCCGGATTCAATCCTGTGCCGCACGCCTCAGTTCCGTCCGTCAGACCGCGACTGGAACGGCGGCGGTTTTCTGGTCGCGGAGAAACTCCTTGATGCAGCGCACGGCCTGCCGCGAGCGGTGGTGATTCTCGATCAGCGCGAAGCGCACATAGCCTTCGCCCGCCGGGCCAAAACCGATGCCGGGCGAGACGGCCACCAGCGCGCGTTCCAGCAGGAGCTTCGAAAACTCCAGCGACCCCATCGCCCGCATGGCCTCCGGAATCGGCGCCCAGACAAACATCGTCGCCTTGGGCTTCTCCAGCGGCCAGCCCGCGCTGTTGAGTCCCTCCACCAGCAGGTTCCGCCGCTTTTCATAGGTTGCGCGGATCTTGCCGACATCTTCCTCGCAATCGCGCAGCGCGATGATGGAGGCGATCTGAATCGGCTGGAAAGCGCCGTAATCGAGATAGCTCTTGATGCGCGCGAGCGCGTGAATCATGCGCGGGTTGCCCAGGCAGAAACCGATGCGCCAGCCGGCCATGTTGTAACTTTTTGTCATCGAGAAGATCTCGACGGCCACTTCCTTGGCTCCGTCCACCTCCAGGATGCTCGGCGGCTTGAAGCCGTCGAAACCGAAGTCGGCGTAGGCGAAATCGTGCAGGATCATCGTGCCGTGCTTCAACGCGAGAGCGACCACGGTCTTGAAGAAATCCAGATCGACGCACGTCGTCGTCGGATTGTGCGGGTAGCTCAGCAGAATCATCTTGGGCTTACGCGAGCCCTGCTTGTAGAGATCCTCAAGCCGGTTGAGGTACTCGGCCGGGTCGGAGGCGGGCAGCGGCACGGCTTCGCCCTCGGCCATGATGACGCCGTATTGGTGAATCGGGTAACAGGGCGCCGGCGTAACCACCAGATCGCCGGGTCCGATTACGGCAAACATCATGTGGGCCAGGGCATCCTTGGCGCCGATGGTGACAATGGCTTCCGTCTCCGGGTCGAGCTGCACGCCGTGGTTGCGCGCGTAGCGGCGCACGATTTCGTGGCGCAGATTCGGAATGCCGCGCGACACCGAATAGCGGTGGTTGCGCGGGATGCGGGCAGCTTCGACGAGTTTGGCCACCACCGGGCGCGGCGTAGCGCCATCGGGGTTGCCCATGCCAAAATCAACGACGTCATACTGCGCGGCGCGCAAGCGGGCCTTCATCTCGTTGACGGCGGCGAACACGTAAGGAGGCAGCTTGGCGATCCGGTAAAACTCGTCCGGTGTAGAACCCATAATCTTCCCATGGTACACTCGCCGCCCCGCGAAGCAGCGATTGGGTTTGCGCTTGTTGCGCTCTGCCAGGGCGCGCCACGTGTTAGCCTGGATTAACGGCATGAGCGACCAGACCGAGATCCTATATCCACCCTTGCCGCCACTCTCCAAGTGGCTGCCTGTTTTGCTTTTGGCCTGGATTATTCCCGGCGGCGGACACTTCTATCTGAAGCGCACTTACCGCGGGCTGATCCTGGCGGGCTGCGTGGTGATTTCGTTCGCTCTCGGACTGATGATGCGCGGTTACATCTTCCAGCCGGCTGGCGGGGATCTGCTCACCACGGTCATTTATTACGGCGGCTTCCTGGCCGATCTTTCCACGGGCGTTCTCTTCCTGATGACTAAGTGGTTCGGTTACGAATCGGCTGACGTGGCAGGCCATGTTGTGGACTACGGCACGAAATTCCTCGTGGCCGCCGGTCTGTTCAACATTCTAGCCATGGTCGATGCCTGGGAAATCGCGGTAGGCCGCAAGGATTGAGGAGACGCTAACAATGAAAATGGCCCTTTCGCATTTCGAGACGACCATCCTCCTGGCGCTCTTCATCTCCGCCGTGCTTGGCGTTGTCACCAAGAAGACCGACAAGGAACGTCTGCGTTACGGTCTGACCTCTTTCGGTTATTTCCTGCTCACCATCTTCGGCTTGAGCTGGCTGATGTTCCTCGGCCATCGCTAAGCTCGCCGCGGGCAATTCCTTCAGTTGTGGCGTACGCTTCAGCGTGCCGTGCCGGCATCTTTCTCGACGTCGAGATGAATCTCGACGCTGCACGCTAAAGCGTGCTCCACAAGGGATTCTCCCGCCTCTGCATCTTCGATGTAACATTTCCTTCGCGCTTTAGTAGAATCCTGAACGTGCTCTGCCGCAAAGTTTTCCTGAGTATTCTGCTGAGTCTTCCCGCGCTGTGCCCGTTGAACGCGCAGGATTCCGGAGTGGACAAAATCGAGCCGCCTTCCTGGTGGGCAGGCTCTGTCTGGACGCCGATCCGCCTGCTCGTGCACGGCCGAAACCTCTCTGAGGCTAAGCTCACCGCGGTCGAGCCGCTGGCCATCGGGAATCTGAAGACCAACCAGCGCGGGACGTACCTGTTCGCCGACCTCACCATCTCCCCATCGGCGCATCCGGGCAAGCACGCTCTGCACTTCGTGTTCGCGGACGGCAAGACGCAGGACGTCGCTTTCGAACTTCTGCCGCCGCCCTCAGGATCGACGCGCGGCCAGGGCTTCCACTCGGACGATTTCATTTATCTCATCATGCCCGATCGCTTCGCAAATGGAGATACTTCGAACGACGATCCCGCCGTCTCCAAGGGCCTGTTCAACAGGCGCAATCCCCGCTACTACCATGGCGGCGACCTGCAAGGAATTCTGGATCACGCCGGCTACCTGAAGGATCTGGGCGTCACGGCGGTCTGGCTCAACCCCTGGTACGACAACAATAATCACCTGAATGAGAAGGAGCGCTACGACAACCAGCCAATGGCCGACTACCACGGCTATGGGGCAGTGGATTACTACGGCGTCGAGGAGCACTTCGGCTCGCTCAATCTGCTGCGCGAGACGGTGCGTACGCTGCAGTCGGAAGGCATCAAGGTGATTCAGGATCAGGTCGCCAACCACGTCGGCCCGTATCACCCCTGGACGCAAGACCCACCCACGCCGACCTGGTTCAACGGCACCCCCGATCAGCACGTGGCCGACACCTGGCAGGTGTGGACATTGATCGATCCGCACGGCACGGCGGCGACGCGCCACGAGACGCTCGACGGCTGGTTCATCGACATCCTGCCCGACATGAATCAAGGCGATCCCGAGGCCCGCCGCTACCTCATCCAGAATGCCCTGTGGTGGGCCGGCGTGACCGGTCTGGACGCCATCCGACAGGACACCATGCCCTACGTGCCCCGCGATTTCTGGCACGACTGGGCCGCTGCGTTGAGGAAGGACTTCCCGCGCCTTCGTGTCGTCGGCGAGGTCTTCGACGGCGATCCCGCTCTTGTGTCGTATTTCCAAGGCGGACGCCGCGGCCACGACGGCATCGATACGGGCTTTCATTCGGTCTTCGATTTCCCGCTGTACTTCTCACTGCGCTCGGCCTTCGCGCGCAACGGCGATATCCGTGACGTGCCGAAGGTGCTCGCGCACGACTTTCTCTACCCCAACCCCGGCATGCTCGTCACCTTCCTGGGGCTGCACGATGTCGAACGCTTCATCAGCGAGAAGGGCGCGACGCCGGAGGGCCTGATGATGGCCTTCACCGCGCTGTTCACGCTACGCGGCGTGCCCATGGTCTACTACGGCGACGAGATCGCCATGGCGGGCGGAAACGACCCCGACAACCGGCGCGATTTCCCCGGAGGTTGGAAAGAAGACCCGCGCAACGCCTTCGCCGAGTCCGGGCGCACAGCGGTCGAAAACAACGTTTTCAACCACGTCCGTAAATTGGCCGCGCTGCGCAAGCAGTATCCCGCATTGGCGAACGGCCGCATGACGAACCTGTACACTAGCGAGAAGCAGTGGGTCTTCGCCCGCGGCCGGCTCGGAGGGACGCTGATTGTCGCCTTCAACCTGAGCAACCAGGCCGCGCAGGTCGAAATCGACACGCAGGATCTCAGCCTCGCGGACGGGGCTGTGCTGAAAGGCGTTCTCGGCGCCGCTTCCGCCACGGTGCGCAATGGCCACCTGAAACTTGAGCTGCCCGCGCGACGCAGCCTGATCCTGGCGGAATAGCCCGCCTTTTGGATAGAGCGTTTGGAGAGAACCATGCAGAAACCCCGCCTAGCCCCCTGGCAGATCTGGAATATGAGCTTCGGCTTCCTGGGCATCCAGTTCGGCTGGGGCTTGCAGATGGCCAACATGAGCGCCATCTACGAGTACCTGAAGGCCAAGCCCGACCAGATCCCGCTGCTGTGGCTCGCCGCTCCGCTCACCGGCATGATCGTGCAACCCATCATCGGCCACATGAGCGACCGGACGTGGGGCCGTCTGGGTCGCCGCCGGCCCTACTTCCTCACCGGCGCGATCCTCTCGACCCTCGCCCTGATCCTGATGCCGCACTCCTCGGCGCTGTGGATGGCGGCCGGGCTGCTGTGGATCCTCGACGCCTCCATCAACATCTCCATGGAGCCTTTCCGCGCCTTCGTGGCCGACATGCTGCCCGAGCAGCAGCGCACCGCCGGCTTCGCCATGCAGAGCTTCTTCATCGGAGTCGGCTCGGTGATCGCCTCCGGGCTGCCCTGGATCATGACCAACTGGCTGCACGTCGAGCGCGGCGTCGGCAACGCCATCCCGCTGAGCGTCCGCTACTCCTTCTACATCGGCGCGGCGGCATTCTTCTCCTGCGTGCTGTGGACCATCGTCACCACCAAGGAGTATCCGCCCGCGGATCTCGAGAAGTTCCGCCGCGAGAAGGCCGCGAGCCCCGGCATGCTGCATGGCCTGCGAGAGATCATGAGTTCGATCCGCGAGATGCCGCTCACCATGCGGCGTCTGGCGCTGGCGCAGTTCGCCACGTGGATGGGGCTGTTCTGCATGTGGATCAACTTCGCGCCCGCCGTCGCGCATGGCGTCTTCGGGGCGCCAGACGAGAAATCGCCACTCTACCAGCAGGGCGTCGAGTGGGGCGGCATCTGCTTCGGCATGTACTCGCTGGTGGCGTTCCTGGTCGCTTTCCTGCTGCCCGTGCTGGCCCGCTCCATTGGCACGCGCGGCACGCATGCGCTCTGCCTGCTCTGCGGCGCGGCCGGATTGCTCAGCGTCGGCGTGATCCACCAACCCTGGATGCTGCTGCTCTCGATGACCGGCGTCGGCATCTGCTGGGCCAGCACGGTCTCCATGCCCTACGTCATTCTCTCGGGCTCGGTACCCGCGAACAAAACCGGCGTCTACATGGGCATCTTCAACTTCTTCATCACGCTGCCCGAGATTATGGCGACACTGACGCTCGGCTGGATCATGCGACACTTTCTGAACAACAATCATCTGACGGTGGTCCTGCTGGGCGGCGCGTGCTTGATCTTGGCCGCCATCCTGATGCGCCAGGTGCCGAAGGAAGAGCCTGAGGCGGCGTGAGGGAGTTGGTGACACTCTCGGCGGGTCGCTCATGCGCTCGTGTGCGCTGTTCTATCCCGATGTGGCTGGCGGAAACGGCCGGAGTTTCCCGGGCCTGACAACAGATCCCTGAGTATACGGCAGCCCCGGCCAGCGAACGGTTGGGCTTTACAGCTTCAGCTTTGTCATGATGGTGCAGGTGACGATGGTCCCCGGGTTATGACTCGGGATTTGCGCTTCCTGTTTCCGGACTATTGTTATTTGCGGCATCTCGACCAGAATAACGGCACGAAGCCGATTAGAAGAAGAACCAGAGTGCCCGCTTCGGGGACCGGAGCCATCGCAGCCGACCAGGTTCCAATCCGGTCGGTCGATGCGAATCCCTCGAAGTCAGGGCCGAACACTCCAGCAACGTCCCCGGTTGTTCCCGAGGTGCTGATCGGGAAGAGCGTGCGTCCGCCAACGATATCGAAATCCCAATCCACAATGTTCCCCAGACCATTGGTAGAGAAGATCGATTCTATGAGAATCGAGCCGTCGGACGGGGTGAAGGTAACACTTCCGACGGTCAGAGCCCAGGACAGCGGAGTGAGGGGATCATTGTTCAGGTTTGGTGCGAAGGCTGACGCGAAGTCGGCAGTGATGGAGATGCTGTCCGACGTGGTCCAGCGCGGGTTCGAAAGGTACAGCGCCGTTCCCGATTCAGTGGTGAAGTCAAAACCGGAGTACGTGTAGAGGGCGTCCGCGTGCAATGCCCCAACAGCTAAAAATGGAATGCAGAAGCTGGCAAACCCGAGGTTCCTAAGCATGCTGTCAATGGCCTCCCGACCTGTACCTTAACAGAAAGATTCGGATTTATGAAGGCCTTTCGTGCATCTGGAATCAAAGCGAGTCCGACGCGCAACTCTTGGGTGAAGAAGCACTGGCTGAAAGATCCTTTGGGCCGAAGGTCATCGATATGCCTCGCAGAGCACGACCGCCGGCCCGGGCGGGAGCGAGGAGATCCAGGCCAAGCACATCGCCGCAGCCGGGAGAAGGTGGAGAAGGGACGTTCTGGGGAGAAGGGAGGCGCCCGTTTCTCCCTTTCTCTCCGTCCCGTTCGCCCGGGTCAGGCTGTTCCGCTCGCGTGGCTCTCCCGCGCGCCGCTGACGTCCTGAAAGTCAGGAAGCCTGGTGGCATCATCGGTTAGCGCGGCCGCAATTTGGCTTTTCACCGCGTTGCGCGCTCCACGCAGATCACAGCCGATCAGACTGGCGCCTTCCATCTTCGCCCCGAACACATTGGCCCGCGCGAGCGAGGCGTCGCGAAACGTGCTGTCGCGCAGGTCCGAGCCGGACAGATCGGCGTCCGTGAGGTCCGCCTGGCGCAGATATGCGCCTTGCAGGTCAGCTCCCAGGAACGAGGCGCGCCGCAGGTGCGCATCCACCAACCTGGTGTTCTCCAGCGTGGCGCCGTCAAAAAGTGCGCCATCGAATTGGCCGCCACTCAGATTGAGTCCGGTCAGGTTTGTACCGCGTAGATCGAGCGTTTCGTCATCCCGCTCATAGTCTACGCGGCGCCGACCGAGCAGAGTGAGAATGGCGCCGACCTCGCTTGGGACATCTGGGGTATCACCATTCGCCTTGGTTCGCACATAGGTACAGAGGACCTGCATCACAGACCAGTGGTCTCTGGGTGAATCGGCCGCAATGCGCGCCAAGGCGTAGATGCCACCGAGCCGTACCTCGCTCTTGTCACTGCCCAGGTGCTCAATGGCCTGATTGAAGCGGTCCGTCAACTGGCCCTCCTGGGCCAGCCGCGTGTTTTTCCAGGTAAAGTACAGCCCGAGCAAAAGGATCGATCCACCCAGCAGTTGCACCACATTCTTGGTGATCTCGTTCTCAAGGGAGATACGATCCTTGAGGTCAGGAAGGTTGGCTACCTGTGTCCTCCAGGCAGGAACACGAGCGGCGAGCCAGACGACAATTCCCAGCGAAGCCACAGCCAGAAACGACGCTGCGAGCGATAGCAGGATCTGCCGCAACTGCGCCGACCGCCTGCGCCATCTCTTCGTTGCCGTCCAACGCGCGATTCGAATCGTCATAGCAGGGACTTAAGCCAACTTCCACTTGTCGCTGGACCCGACTACTACCCCAAAGGCCGCGAGGGCTTGGTCGAGGGAAGGGAACCTTCGAATCCCCGCCTCGGCGCAGCGCCGTAGAGCACCATCGAGGCGCGCTTCCACGTTTGCCAGCACGAGTTCCCGACCGTGTTCCCGTAGTGCGGCCCCCAACCGCTCGATCATTCCACAGCCCTCCGGGCTGACATCGAGAATCTGTGAGCACAGACAAATCACGTGGTGGTGGGTGTCGAAGTTGGCGGTCCGGATGGCTTCTTCCACGGCGTCGGAACCCTGTTCCGCCGCGAGAGTACCGGCGATCTCCAGCACCAGGACGTCCTGATATTGCCTGCGCCATACCTGTACTCGAGGCGAGCGCTTGTCGTCGAAGTATTTGAGCGCCTCATCCACCTCCAGAAACAGAGGATAGACCGTGTCGAGGCGCGTGAGCCGCATCATGCCGGTTAATTTCTTGGACAGTGCCGCGAGCACCAACTCTCCGCCACGGTTGTGAACAAGAGTGAATGCCAAAACAAGCTCGCCTAGGCCCGACGAATCGAAGTACTGAATGCCCGAGTTCCCGAGTAGCAGCTTCTTGTGTCCCTCCCAGATGACTTCTCTCACTCCGTCGTGAAATGTCGAGGAACCGTCACCCAGCGAGAGTCTCCCGTCCAGGTCCAGGATCGTGACGTCGAGGTGACGCCGCATCGATAGCTTGAGAGCCATAGGGGGATTATGCGCCATCTGCGGGGGCCTGGCCAGAAGATGCCCGTAACCCGGTCGAATTTCACGCTCGGTCATTGAAGGCGCCGCTGATTCGTTTGCCAGCACGACCTGGAAAACGGAGAACGGAGGGCCTATTTCCTCCTTCGCGCCGTTCCTTCCGTCTTCATCCTTCCCATCGGGAAGGTGAACTGATGAACCGGGGCAGAAGGGGAAACGGGTTTGTTGTAGTGCGGAGCTAGAAAGCGGTGGGTTACCGTGGCGAAGGTTCAAATCTCTTTGCCCGACCAACTCGCGAATGAAGCCCGGCGCGCCGGACTCTTGTCCTCCGCCCGGCTGGAAGGATGGTTGCGCGAACAGCTCAACGCGCGGCACGTCGATGAACTATTCTCGGCGATGGATCGCATGGCGACTGCTCCTGAACCGGCCGTAATGTCGCCCGAAGCGGTGGCTCGGGAGCATGACTCCTGGCTCCGAGCTGAGGTGCAGCAGGCCCTCGACAATTCGCGCCGAGGTATTCCGCATGATGCCGTGATGCAGGAGACACGCGCCATTGTTGACCGCATCGCCCTCAAGAGGGCTAGGGCGTGAAGGTCGAGTGGCATCCCTTAGCCGCACCGATTCACCAAACTTGTCGTGTACATGGCCGAGGCTTCCCCGGATGCGGCCTATCGCGTACATGACGAGATTCGAAGGCAAACTGGCATGCTGGCCTCGCAGCCCGATATCGGACGACTTGGCCGGGTCAGCGGCGCCCCCGAGCTGGTGATCACCGGGACGCCTTACATCGCCGCCCATCGCGTCACCCGCAACGTGGTCAGGGTCCTGCGCCTTCTAAACGGAGCGCGGTGCTGGCCGGTCGATCTCTGAGTAAATATCCCCCGGCTCTGCCGGGGGATATTTACATCACGAAACCACTCTTCCTGCCGGTTGTACGGATTTTGAAGATGCAGGAGTCCGGACTGAGCGAGAGTATGAAGCAGGCCCTGTTCGAAGGCAACGCGCGGCGTTTCCTCGCTCAGGCAGCTTCCTAGCAGACCTGTCAAGGATCGGTTTTCAATGCGACTGACGCTGACGTTGATTGCCGCGAATGTTCTCGGTCTTGTTTCGCTTGAGCGAAGCACAGGACGATGCGTTCGCCGGGGAGTTGTTGAAGTGATGGCGAGCTTTACGGAAATGAGCCGGAATCGGGATGAATGATTTCCGGCACAATGGCTCTGTCCGGAATCGCCGGCGGGCAAAACGCCAGCGCCGGGATTGAGGCCAGGCGCTGAATGTGGTATCGAAAGGACGACCCTCCCTTCAAGCTGTTACGTGGGCCTGGCCGCCGAATAGAGGGCCGCATTCGGCGGTACGGACGAGCGCGTCGAGAAGGTACGATCTGAATGCGTGGCAGAGGAGCAGATATGAACACTCTTACCCGTCGTAGTGCGATCGCAAC
>Ga0181528_10000109_pt1 | contig 76976 bp, 70 predicted proteins | sample PEATcosm2014_Bin_47_FD_119742 | JGI IMG/M metagenome (GOLD analysis project Ga0181528, IMG submission 119742) | Peatland microbial communities from MTU Mesocosm Facility, Houghton, MI, USA - PEATcosm2014_Bin10_10_metaG | ecosystem: Environmental > Terrestrial > Soil > Wetlands > Peat | place...
AGAAGTCAGGCAAGCACGCCCAAGGCACGATCTGCTACACGGTGAGCCCGCTACACACGGTTGGGGCGTTCGTGGAGATGGCGCAGAAGCTGAAGGAGATGGGGTGCGACTCGATTTGCCTAAAGGACATGGCAGCCTTGCTGAAGCCGCAACCGGCGTATGACATCGTAAAGGGCATCAAGGAAAAATGCGGCGCGGACACACTGGTTCACCTGCACTGCCACTCGACCACCGGCGTGACCCTGGTGAGCTATATGAAAGCGATTGAAGCCGGATGCGACATGGTGGATACCTCGATCAGCTCACTCTCCCTGGGACCGGGACATAATCCGACCGAGAGCCTGGTGGAGATGCTGGAAGGCACCGGGGTGGAAACACGGCTGGACATGGGAAGGCTGCTGAAGGTGCGGAACTACTTCAAGACGATCCGTCCGCGCTACAAGGAATTCCTGAGCGACATTACGGGCGTAGAGACGGAGATATTCAAAAGCCAGATTCCCGGCGGGATGATCAGCAACATGGAGAGTCAGTTGAAGCAGCAAGGCGCGGGCGACAAATTGGAAGAGGTGCTGCTGGAGGTTCCGCGGGTGCGGGCGGTTTGCGGGTTCCCGCCGCTGGTTACACCGAGTTCGCAGATTGTGGGCACACAGGCGGTGTTCAACGTGTTGATGGGGCCGTACAAGGTTCTGACCGGGGAATTTGCCGACCTGATGCTGGGTTACTACGGCGAGACGATTGGACCGAAAGATCCCGAGGTGCTGGAAATGGCGCGAGTGCACGCCAAGAAAGAGGCGATCACCTGCCGTCCGGCGGAGTTGCTGAAGCCGGAGTGGGAGGCACTGCGCTCCGACGCGTTGGCGCTGCAAGGCTGCAATGGCAGCGACGAAGACGTGTTGACCTTTGCGATGTTCCCGCAGGTTGCTCCGAAGTTCTTCGGCACCCGCGACCAGGGAGCGAAAAACCTGGGGAAAGATCCGTCGAAGGCGGCTCCGGCTCCGGCGCTGCCCAAGGCTGGGGCAGCCGCGGCACCGCCCAGCGGGCCGGTGAAGTACGCCGTCACCATCAATGGACAGACGCACAACGTCACCGTCGCCACGGCACGGTAGAGCGAGAGGATCGGTATGGCAACGAGTATTCCTGCGCAGTTGAAGGCGAAGACGATGGAAGAGCGGATCGCGGCTCTGCGCGAAAAGCGCGCGACGGTGGCGGAGGGCGGCGGCGAAAAACGCGTGGCAAAACAGCACGAGCAGGGCAAGTTGACGGCTCGCGAGCGCGTGGAAAAACTGGTGGACCCGAACTCTTTCCAGGAGATCGGGGCGTTTGCACAGCATCGTGCAACCCTGTTCGGCATGGAGGGGAAAGAGCTTCCGGCCGACGGCATTGTGACCGGATGCGCCCACGTGGACGGACGGCTGGTTCACTTGGCGAGCCAGGACTTCACAGTGGCAGGTGGCGCGGCAGGCGAGGTGCACTCCGATAAATGCGTGGACATGATGAAAGCGTCGCTGAAGACCGGCTCGCCATTCATCTTTATCAACGATTCGGGCGGGGCTCGCATTCAGGAAGGCATCGACGCACTGGGCGGCTATGGCCGGGTCTTCTTTAACAACGTGATGCTGAGCGGCACGGTGCCACAGATTCCGCTGATTTGCGGACCTTGCGCGGGCGGTGTGGTGTACAGTCCGGCACTGACCGACTTCATCATCCAGACCAAGCAGGCACAGTTGTTTATCACCGGACCTTCGGTGATCAAGCAGGTGACGGGCGAGGTGGTAACGGCCGATGCGCTGGGCGGTCCAATAGCGCAGATGAACAACTCCGGGGTGGTTCATTTTGTGGCGGAGAACGACGAAGACGCACTGTACATCTGCCGCCGGTTGCTGAGCTTTTTGCCCTCGAACAACCTGGAAGATCCGCCGCGGCTGCAATATGAATTCCCGATGGAAGACGACGAGTCGCTGAATGGAATTGTTCCGGTGGAACCCAAGCAGGCCTACGATGTGCGCGAGATCCTGACCCGGATTCTGGATCACAATGACTTCATGGAAGTGCAGCCGGGCTTCGCACCGAACATCGTGATTGGCTTTGGCCGGATACAGGGGCGCTCAATCGGGATCGTTGCCAACCAGCCCAACGTGCTGGCCGGAGCACTGGACATCAACGCCAGCGACAAGGCGGCGCGGTTCATCCGCTTCCTCAATGCGTTCAATATTCCGATTGTGAGCTTTGTGGACGTTCCGGGCTTTTTGCCGGGAGTGCAACAGGAATACGGCGGGATTATCCGGCACGGCGCGAAGATGCTGTTTGCGTACTCGGCCTCCACCAGCCCGAAGATCACGATTGTGCTGCGCAAAGCTTACGGCGGGGCCTACATTGCGATGTGCTCGAAGGATCTGGGGGCGGATCGGGTGCTGGCCTGGCCGACCGCGGAAATTGCCGTGATGGGCGCCGAGGGGGCAGCCGAGATCGTTTTCCGTAAGGAGATCGAGGCCGCCGACGACAAAACGGCGAAGCGGCAGGAGTTGATCGGTCTGTATCGCGATGCGTTCTCCAATCCGTATGTGGCCGCCGGGCGGCGGCTGGTGGACGACGTAATTGAGCCTTCGCAGACCCGGCACTATCTGGCCCAGGCACTGCACGCACTGGAAACAAAACGCGAGCTGCGGCCTTCCAAGAAGCACGGATTGATTCCGCTCTAAGGACTGGGGGAGATCCCACATTCGCCAAAAGAGGGCGGATGTGGGCCACCCTGGGCCGACCGATGGCTTGGGCAGGTCGCTGACGCCGGACGAGGAGAAGAGCATGGCATCGACAGCAATGGATGAGGGCGCCGCGAAGGCGGGAGCCGAGGCCGAAGTGAAGCGGCTGCAAAGCGAGCTGGACACGCTGAAGAAGGAATTCGAGACGCGAATCGGCGCACTGGAAGCAAAGCTGCCCGCGGCTCTGGCGGAAGATCACGTTTCGGCAGAGACGCTGGCCATCATCGCGGTGGCGGTTACGGCTTTCCTTGGCAAGAAAGTGAAGATTCACTCGGCGCATCTGCTGCCGACGGTAAACCAGTGGACCCAGGCCGGGAGGGTCGTCATCCAGGCCTCGCACGACTTGAAGCGTTAGGAGTGAGTGTCCGATATCCACACTAAACTTGCCTGGAACGCGAGTTTAGAAAGGGCTACCCGCGAAGGCGGCCGGAGTTGGTTCGCTTCACTGAACGATGTTGCGCAGATTGAGCGCTTGGGAGAACGACCTTGAAGCTGCAGATCGGAATCGACGGTAAGTCATACGAAGTCGAAGTAGAGATCGTGGAAGATGATGCGGCACCGAAGCCGCATTACATTCCACCACGGCACCCGGCTACTGTAGTGACCGCAGCGGCACCGGCAGGAACTCCGAAGCCGCAGGTTGCGACGGACCAGGGTCCGGTGAACGAGAGCAAGGTTTGCCGCTCGCCGATCGCGGGCATGGTAACCCGGGTCAATGTACAACCGGGACAGCAGATTCAGACGAACGACCTGCTGCTGGTTCTGGAAGCGATGAAGATGGAAACCAATGTAGTGTCGCCCTTAGCCGGCAAGGTGAAGAGAGTGACGGTTGGACCGAGCGATGGAGTGCAATTAAATCAGGTTCTGGTGGAGTTCGAATAATGGGCACGGCGACAGATAACGATGCGATTTCAGCGGAGTTGAGGGAAGTACCGGGACTTCAGTTCATCGACCACTTTGCGATTTCGGTGCCGCAAGGGCAGCTCGACGGACAGGTTGCAGCTTACGAATTGCTGGGCTTCATCGAGATTCATCGCGAGGAAGTACACGGCAAGGACATGGTTCGCGAGGCGCTGCTGCGGATCGGCGACGGGCCGAATTTGCTTCAACTGTTGGAACCGCTTTCGCCGGAGAGTCCGGTGCAGAAGCTGATCGACAAGAACGGCGGGCGCGGCGGCTTTGCCCACGTGGCCTTCCGGGTGAAGAGTGCAGAAAAGGCGTTCGAGTACATGAAGGACAACGGCTTCAACATCATCGACGCCGCACCACGGGCGGGTTCGCGTGGCACCACCGTGTTCTTCGTGCACCCGAAATCGCGGGCGGAGAATGCGTTTGGATTTTTGATCGAGATCGTGGAAGAGGGGTAAGGCAAGGTTTCAAGGTTTAAATGGTTGCAGAGACAATATCAGGAGCGCGGAGAAAAAGCCGCGCTCTTTTTGTGCTTGGAGGAATCCGACCAACTACTAGCCGGCTTGCTGTTGACCGCTGAGTTCGAGGGAGCGGCGTAGGGCGGCGAGTACATGGCCGGTGGCATTGTCCAAGGGACCGGCGATGACGTGGCCGCTGGCGCAGCAATGGCCGCCGCCACCGAAGGTCTGGGCGATGCGGCCAACATCGACGCGGCCCTTACTGCGCAGGCTGACTCGATAACGGACGCCGGAGACCTCACGAAAGAACGCGGTGGCTTCGATGCCATGAATGCCCAGCGCCCAGTTGACCAGTCCCTCGCAATCCTCTCCGGTGGCACCGCTGGCGTTCATGTCAGCCAGGGAGACATGCATCCAGGAGATGGGGCCCTCGCACTGGAGATGGGAGAGAGCGCGGCCAAGAAGGTGCATTTTGGAGACAGGGTTGGAGAAATACACCTGCTGGGCGATGGCCGAGGGAACGGCTCCGGCGAGGACCATTTCGCGGGCGATGGCGAAGGTCTGGGCACTGGTGCTGGAGTAGCAGAACGATCCGGTGTCGGTGAGCATAGCAGTGTAGAGGGTGGTGGCAATCTCGGGCGTGATGGTGACTCCGGCGTGGACGGCGATGCCGTAGACGATTTCCGAGACGGCGGCGGCCGTGGAGACTACGTAATTGATATCGGCGTATTCGGTGAAGGTTTCATGGTGGTCGAGGTTGATGGAGAAGAGGCCGTTGAGCCCCTCGAGATTAGTGCGCTGGAGGCAGTCGCATTCGAGGATGATCGCGCCGTCATAATGAGCGCGATTGACGGGGCCGCTACGAACCTCGGCGGCACGGGGCAGGCCGCGATAGATGAAGGGCACGCCGTCGCCGAGAAAAGCGTCGGCCTGCTTGCCCATGCCACGCAGGATCTGAACACAGCCGAGAACACTGCCGACGGCGTCGCCGTCCGGCCGGGCGTGGGAGGTGACGACCCAGCGCTGACGCGACCGCACGGCGTTGACGACCTCGGCGAGCGTGTTCATGGAGTTTTTTTCTTGCTCCTTTTGTCTATCCGGTGGAGGAGTTCGTCGATGCGGGCACCATACCGGGTGGAGCTGTCGAGCACGAAATGGAGATCGGGGGCGACGCGGAGACTGAGCGCATCGGCGAGCTGATGGCGAATGTAGCCGATCGCATCATTGAGCGCCGTGACACACTCGTTCTGCTCGCGCTCGTCGCCTTCGACGGCGACATAGACGCGCGCGGACTTGCCGCCGGAGGCCATGAGCACTTCATTGACGGTGACCAGGCCGATACGCGGATCGGAAAGCTCTCCGGTAACGATGATGACGAGTTCTTCCTTGATAGCCTCGATGAGGCGATCCTTATGGTGCTGAGCACTACGATTTTCCAAGAACAATACTCCTGAACACGGTAACGAGAGCGGCTGCCCGGGCGGTAATTGCAAGCACGGGTAAACCGTTTAATTTATCACAGGGGAGGGGAAAGTTTCCAAAGGTTCAGGCGAAGGACACTCTCAAAACTACACACATCCAGGCAGATAGATCAAATGGCCAAACTCTGACTGCGGCAGACATGGGGCATCAGCCGATGGAGCCTGGAAACTATATCGGTGCCATGGACCCGGGTTAGAGTTCGATTACTTTGCCTTCCTGGGCGGCGTGGACGCGGGGGCAGAACTCGGCGGCGGACTTTACGAGGGCGTCGAGGCACTGGTCATCGTGGTCGGGGTCGTGGTGGAAGAGGACGAGTTCCTTGGCGCCACTGTCCTTGACGATGTTGACGCCTTCGCGCCAGTGGCTGTGTCCCCAGCCGCGACGCTTGGCCTCATATTCCTCGGGGAGGTACTGGGCATCGTAGACGAGCACGTCGGCAGCTTCGGCGAGTTTGCGCACGTTGCGGTCATAGACGGAATGACCGGGCTCGTTATCAGTGGCGTAGACAAAGATTCCGTTGTCGGTCTCCAGGCGGAAGCCAAGGCAGCCCTGGGGATGGTTGAGCCACATGGATTGCACGATGCAATGGTCGAAGGCGACGCGCTCTTCCTCCATGTCGTAGAAATTGCAGTGGGCCGCCATCTCGCTCATGTCTACCGGGAAATACGGGTCGGCCATCTGCTCCTCGATGGCGCGCTGCAGGCCGCGGGTACGGCTGGAGGAGTGAAAGAAGAAATAGTTGTCAGGGTTCTCATACAACGGCTGAAAAAAAGGAATGCCCTGGATGTGATCCCAATGGAAATGCGAGAGGAAGACATGGGCGTAAATGGGAGTGGAACCGTACTCGGCCATGAGGCTCTTGCCGAGATTGCGGAAGCCGGTGCCGCAATCAAAAATATACAGGTGGTCGTTGACACGCACCTCGATGCAGGGGGTGTTTCCGCCATAGCGCAGGTTCTCCACTTGAGGGGTCGGAGTGGAGCCGCGAACTCCCCAGAATCTGATTTTCACCCGCGCCTCCCGACCCTTGATAGCAGAATCGCATCACCGCCGCAAACCAAAGAGTAATTGAATCAGCTCCGGACTGGGCAGATGGCAGCCGATGGTGGAAGTATATGCCTGCCGCTCCTGGGTCTCAATGTCATGCTGGATGCGGCCGAGTGGGCATCGGGAATAAGACCCTCGCGATTACAATAGTCACGCGCGGGAGCACTGCGGGAAAGAGCGGCAAAGCAGTGACAGATAAGACAGTTCTATCTTTACACGGATTTCGGTAGAGGAACCGGGGGTTACTATTTCCATCGGGACATGAACTACTAGCTTGACACTTTCGGGTTGAAAAGTAAGCTGGGTAAGCAAAGGAGCTTCTATGGAAGACGAGGCTGCACCAGACAAGCGGGCGATTCGGCGGTTTGCGCTTCAACTCCCGGTAACGGTGACTGCAGCCGCAGGCGAACCGTTGCAGGCCACGGCGGAGACTCGCGATGTCAGTTCGCATGGGATCTGCTTTTATTGCGAAGCCGCCATAGAACGCAGCTCCGCCATTGAGTTTACGGTGACGCTGCCCACTGAGGTCACGATGACCGAGCCGATCTGCGTGCGCTGCAGCGGTACGGTGGTCCGGGTGGAAGAGACCGGGGGCAAGTTCGCGGTTGCCGCCGAAATCACTAGCTATGAGTTTGTGGCCGACGAGAAGCAGAGTTTGGTTGCCTCCGGTGATGCGTCGCGCATTTTGTGATTCAATCAGTCATTGTGAAAAAACATCTGCTACTGCTGGGCTTGGCACTGGGGGCGACTCCGGCGATGCACGCGCAGCATGCGGTGGGCGAGTTATTTTCCAGCGATGCGAGCGTGCGGGGCTCGATATTTTTAACGGGAAGCGGGACGCACGTGGTGAGCGGCTCGCAGGTGACGGCCGGAGATGGAGCCGCCTTGCTGAAGCTGGAACGCGGCGGCAACCTACTGATCTGCCCCAAGACAAATCTCTCGCTGAGCGCGGACACAGGGGGCAAAGCGCTGGTGCTGGGGCTGAACGAAGGCTCCATGGAGCTGAATTACACGCTGCACAGTGCGGTGGACACACTGGTTACCCCGGACTTCCGGGTGCAACTGATCAGTCCGGGTACATTCCACTTTGCCATCTCGGTTGCAGCCACGGGGGACACTTGCGTGCGTTCGCTGACGGGCAATGATGCGGCGCTGTTTGTCGCTGAAATGATGGGTGGGGATTCCTACCAGCTCTCGCCGGGAAAAAGCGTGATGTTTCGCGGGGGAAAGATCTCGGGGGCGACGGACGCTCCCGCGGCTTGCGGCTGTCCGGAGCTGAAGCCCTGGATGGTTGCTCCGGAGACGGCGGCGCTTCCGGCCGCTCCGGCGGACAACGCAGCTTTGGATGTACACCCGGGGAATGTAAACCTGGGCAATCCGAACCCAGAGGCAAACCAGATCCCGGCCCAGAGTGCGAACCAGAATCCAGCTTCGAACACGGGCCAGAACGCGGGTCAGGCGCATCTGGAGGTAAACGGCTCCTTTGTCTATCGCGGCAATGACGCGGGGCAGGATTACTATTCGTCGGTGGCGCGGCTATCGTTGTCGAGGGATAACTCGAAGCTGGCGTTGGCGCTGCTTCCTCAGGTCAGCGGGCCGACGGCTGAGCCCAGGCCCCCGGCCAAAAAAGCAGGCGTACTGCACCGCTTTGGTAACTTCTTTGGACACTTGTTCAACCGGTGAGCGGCGGAATCGTGGTATTAATTCCTACATGGCTTCTCTACTGCTTTTGGGTTTAGGCGTGGTAAACTCCAGTTTGCCAATGTTTTAACCTTCGGTTGGGATGCCCGGCGACGGGGTCTACAAATCCGCTTACACGGAGAGACAGAAACATGACGAAAGCCGATCTTATCGAAGAAGTTTCGCGACTGGCCGAGTTGACCCGCAAGGACAGCGAAGTCATCGTGGAGACGATCTTCGACAGCGTGGTGCGCGCTCTGCGCACTGGAGACAAGATCGAAATTCGTGGTTTTGGCAGCTTCCGGACCCGGCAGCGCAAACCACGCGTTGGGCGCAATCCGAAGACCGGTGACCGGGTCGAGGTCCCTTCGAAGAAGATTCCCTTTTTCAAACCCAGCAAAGAGCTGAAAGACATGGTGAATCGAGAGGGCGAAAAGCCGCAGGCGATCGCGGCGGAAGCTGGCTCTACCGAATTGCCTGCGGCCAAGTCAGAGAACTAAGCCGTGCAGGTTGGCTCGCGGGATGAGGGTGTCTCCTTGAAACTCGGGGGTACAGGCCGCGTCGGCGCATCTCAAGTGGCAGGCCCGCCAAATTTCGTGAATCTGCCTAATTCCATCACGCTCGCACGGATCGGTTGCGTGCCTCTGCTGCTCTGGATTCTTTGCAGCACGGGATTCGATGGAATGCATGGCAGGCAGGAACTGCTGGCCTCGGCGGTATTTCTGCTGGCTTCGGTGACGGATGGACTGGATGGCTATCTGGCACGGCGTCGGCACGAGGTGACCACGCTGGGAATGCTGCTTTCCCCGCTGGCCGACAAGCTGCTGATCTCAACTGCATACATCGCACTGGTGAAGTTTGCTCCCACGCTGGTCTCGGCTTGGATTGCAGTGCTGATCGTGGCACGGGAATTTCTGGTGACCGGGCTACGTTCGGTGGCAGCACAGGAAGGCATGACGCTCGACGTCCGCGACATTGGCAAGCTCAAAACTGTTGTGCAAGCGGTTTCGGTGGTGGCCGTACTGATGGCTCATGCGTGGCCCCAATGGACGCTGGGAGGCATGGTGCTGCCTGGCACGGGGTTCGCCATTGGCGCAATGTGGATGATGCTGGCGGTGTCTCTGATTTCAGCCTTTGCCTATTTGCGCGCGTTTTGGACAGAAGCACTGCGGCAGAGCAATCAACGCCGCAACCCGCTCCCGTTTGTGGTTCGCGGGCCCGGCGATAAGAACGCACGCGCATAGCGGATTGCAAGTTTCCTATGAAAGACTTCCCTGCTGAGTACTCACCTGAGGAACGGCGCTGGCTGTTGCGTCTGGCACACCAGAGCATACGCTCGGCGGTGACCGGAAGAGCGCTGGACGAAACCCAAGACGCAAGCCATGCCAACCCCCATCTGCGGGAACCGCGGGGAGCATTCACGACGCTGCACGAAAACGGCGCGCTGCGGGGATGCATTGGCTATGTGATGGCGGTGGAACCGCTGGAGCGGACGATCCGCCAGACGGCCCATGCCGCCGCCCTGGAAGATCCCCGCTTTCCTCCGGTAAGCGAGGCCGAGTTGGAAAGTTTGCAGGTGGAGATCAGCGTCCTGTCTCCGATGTTTGAGATTGCGCCGGAAGACGTGGTGGTGGGACGACATGGATTGATGGTGAGCCACGAGGGACGGCGCGGGCTACTGCTGCCCCAGGTGGCTCCAGAATGGGGATGGGACCGGGAGACCTTGCTGGCACAGACTTGCCGCAAGGCAGGACTGGCGCCGGATATGTGGAAGCGCGGAGCGAAGCTCGAGGCGTTTACGGCAGAGGTGTTTGGAGAGGCCGAGCCGGGAGAGAGTTTGCGGGAGTGAATGCCAACGTTTCAAAGTTTCGGGGTTAGAGAACGTCGGGCACCCTTAGGAGCAAAGGTAATCATGGAGAATTTTCGGAAGCTCATACGGGCACGCAGGAGTTGCAGCGCATATTCGGATCAACCACTGACGCAGCAAGAGATTGAGGCACTGATTGGCGATGCGGTCTGGGCGCCAAGTGGATCGAATCAGCAGCCTTGGCGCTTCGTGGTAATACAGGATACCGCAACCCTAAAGCGCTATTCCGATTTCTGTAAGAAGACCTTGCTGGCGGAGCTGGAGAGCTCGCCTTACCTGGAACAGTACGGGGGGATGCTTCGCAAACCCGAATTCAACATCTTCTACAACGCACAGGCACTGGTCATTATTTACGGCGACACCTCTTCCCATTGGCGGGACTACGACTGCACCATGGTCGCCTACAATCTGATGCTGCTCGCCGAAGAAGACGGGCTGGGGAGCTGTTGGATCGGTTTTGCGCATCGCATCTTCGACATGGAGGAGATCAAGCAGGAGCTTAAGAAGGTGCCGAAGGAATATTCGCTGGTGGCACCGATCATCGTCGGGCATCCGGCGCACACCAAGCAGAGTCCGGGATTCCCCGCAAGCCCTACGTCACGGAGTTCATCGCAGCAGAGAGCTAGGGGCCAGGATAATCTCCTATGAGCCTGCTTTCGGGCTTCGGCAGTTGTGGAAGTGCAGGAGCATCTGGCGGACGCGGGAGACTAGACGGCATGGGGAGGGATCGGCAGGTTCAGCCGTGGGCTCCGCAGTTGTGAGGTTCGGATCTTCGCTCTCGACGACATCTCCCAACTCCATTTCGGCGAAGGCGCGGGTGATGATGGCGGTGGAAGAGTCAGGGGTGGAGTTGAGTACCAGCATTTCGCCGAGAACGTGGGCCGGGATGCGGTTCTCCGCATCAGGCTTGATGGGGGCCGGGTTGACGGCTGAGGCTTCGGTGTCTCCACCTTTGGGCAGACGCTCGGAAGCACGGTCGATACGGTTGAGATCGGCGGGAGCGTAGCCGCGCAGGATGAGGAGATAGTCTCCGGCCTTGGCCCCCTTGGCGCTGCCGAAGTCGGTGTAGACGATCTGGCCGTTGCCGAGAAGTTCCACGAAATCCTTGGAAGCGAGGATGTGTCCCCGTACCGCGGCAGGTTCGCGGAAGGCACGGAGCGGAGCGTCAACGGTGCGGAAAGCTACCGGAGGCTTTTCCTTGAATGGCACCACGAGGTCGCCTGAAATAGCCGTGTCACAGGAAAAATCAAAGCTGGCAACGGCGGCACCTTTTTCGACCTGATGCACGGTGGCCCAGCCGACTTCCTCGTACAGCGCGCCGATCTTCGAGAAAGTTTTGCGCTGCTCGGGAGAGGATGTTTCGCGGCTGGGATCAGCGATCTGACGCAAAATGCTGTAGCGCTCGCCCTCGACCAGATCTGGACCGCCGAAGAATAACTGGGAGCGGCCGGGGAAAACATTCTCGTGCGGAGTTTCCTTGGAGCCGAGGACATAATTGGTGCGGGGAATTGCTTTCCTAGTGACAAAGCCAGAGCAATACACCTGGCTGTAGCTGGGACCGTTTCCCGGAGACGAACCGGGAGGAATGTCTGTGTCGCGGCTGGACTGCGCCAACAAGGTCCCGGACAGCAGGGCAATTGCAATCATCAGGTGTTTCATCCCGAGCTCTCTCATTTCAGCCGCAGAGCGGCGCTTGCTAAAAAGCAACCCATCCTTGATTATGATCCGGAAGCTAACAAAGGCGGGCGCGATGGTCAAGTAACCTTGGACAAACCGGTTGACTGATCGGGCACCCCAACCATTTTCTTAATATTTATCCACAAAAAACGCTTTCAGGCATTGCAACCAGCCGAGCGCATCATTAGTATTTGCCCACAAATGACTGTTCCACCGATGAATTACGCTGCACGTTCCTTGCGCCTTCGCATTCCGCGAATTTGCGTCTCAATTACGGGCGCAGAAGCCGCCGAGTTATTGGACAAAGCGGAAGCGGTATTGCGCGAAAATTCACTCATTGAGCTTCGGCTCGACTACCTGAAGGCTCCCCTGGCAGCACTGTCGCAGCTGCGGCGGTTGATGGAAGCCCGCCCCGACGCGATTGTTGTCGCCACCTGCCGGCGCACCGAAGCCGGAGGCAAATTCCACGGCTCGGTGGGGGCCGAGTTGGAAGTGCTGCGCAAGGCTATCGAAATCGGCTGCCCCGCCGTGGACGTGGCGATTGAGAGCGCTGAGGCCATGGGCACCGAGGACTGGGAAGATCTTCGGGCACGCGCGGCAATCGTGCTCTCCAGCCATGACTTTAAGAGCACCAGCAATCTGGAGGAGACGTTTGCGCGGATGCGCGGGTTTACCGCCGATTTTTACAAGCTGATCGGCACGGCTACCTGCCTGCATGACAACGTGGTGATGACCCGCTTCCTGGAGCAGCACAGCTCCGAGTACTCGATGGTGGGTGCCTGCATGGGCGAGCAAGGAATGCTGAGCCGCATCCTGGGAATTCGGGCCGGTGGAGCGTTTACCTTCGGCTCGGCCGAACAAGGTAAAGAGACGGCACCGGGCCAACCAACGTATCGTGAGTTGCGGGATTTCTACCGCATTGAACAGATTGAGTCGGTCACCAAGGTGTACGGCATTGCCGGCGACCCGGTCGCCCACTCGATGTCGCCCTGGGTGATGAATTCGGCCTTCCGGCGGGAGAATGTGAACGCCGTCTATATACCGCTGCAAGCCAAAACCATGGACGATTTGCTCTCTACCGCCCGGGATCTGCCGCTCAATGGACTGAGCGTAACCATGCCCTACAAGCAGGCGGTGGTGGAGCATCTGGACAACAGCGACGTACTGACCCGGCGCACCGGAGCTTGCAACACGATTGTGCGCGGCAAGGACGGCAGGCTGTTCGGATTCAACACAGATGTGTACGGCATTGTGGCCGCGATTGAGCCACGGGTTCCGCTACAGGGAGCGCGCGTGCTGGTGTTGGGCGCGGGAGGTGCGGCACGGGCCGCGGTGTTTGGCCTCCGGGCAAAGGGCGCGGAGGTTTTCATCCTGAACCGCACGCCGGCCACGGCACAAGCGCTGGCCAAGGAGTCCGACTCGACGACGGTGAAGCGCAGCGAATTACCAAAGCTGAGCTTCGACATCGTGTTTAACGCAACCCCGGTGGGGATGGGCTCGGACAAGCACACGCCACTGGAAGAAAACGAGTTGAACGCCCTGTGGGTCTTCGACTCGGTGTACAACCCGATGGAAACCGAGTTGTTGAAGCTGGCACAGTCGAAGGGCTGCGGCACGATCAGTGGAGCCGAGATGTTCGTCCACCAGGCGGCGCGGCAATTTGAAATCTGGACTGGAAAACCGGCACCGCTCGACAATATTCGGCAGGTGCTGCTGCGCCAGTTGGGCGCGGTTGGGGTGGAGAACTCCGCACCGATACCGACGGTGGTGATGCCGAAAATAAAGGCTGCAACCAATGTCGAGAGCGAAGCCGAAGCTCCGGCGAAGGCACGTGACGAGGAAGCCGTTAAGCCCGAAGTGGAAGTTGCGAAGCCGCCGGCAAAGGCCGGAGCGGCGAAGGGCGGAGCGAAATCTGTGGCGGCAAAGGCGGTGTTGGCCAAAGCCACTGCGGCAAAAGCAGTCCACGCCACGGCACCGTCAGCAGGTAAGGCAGCAGCCAAGCCAGCGGCAAAAAAGACGGCTGGAAAACCAGGGGCGAAGAAGAAGGCGAAGCACTAGGTTCAAGGTTTCAAAGTTTCGAAGGGTCGGGGAGCCGATCCTCTCGTCCGATTGTTGGATCGAAAGAGCTGCCGGAGCTGGATGCTCCGGCTTCTTTGTGGGGCAATGGCTGCTGGGGTTGACGGCCGTGGTAGGATGCGGTGCCATTGCAGTTTGGCTTGCGATGCGCCGATAGGATATGCGGGTTCTGGACGAGAACAAGTTTGAGGAGTGTGCGATGGGTTCACGGCTGGGATTGATTGCGGGGAATGGAAAGTTTCCGTTCCTGGTGCTGGATGCGGCGCGAGCCAAGGGATATGAGGTGGTGGTGGCGGCGATCCGCGAAGAGGCTGATCCGGCGATTGAACGGCGGGGGGCGGTCGCGGTGCACTGGCTGAGTCTGGGCGAGTTGAGCAAGCTGATTAAGACGTTTCAGGCCGAGGGCGTCAGCGAAGCGATCATGGCCGGGCAGGTGAAGCACAAGCAGATCTTCAGCTCGATTCAGCCGGATTGGAAGCTGGCGAAGCTGCTGCTGAGTCTGGCGACACGCAACACGGATTCGCTGATCGGCGCGGTAGCCAAGGTGCTGGCCGAAGAGGGCATTCACTTGCAGAACTCGACCACACTACTGGAGCCGATGCTGGCTTCGGCGGGAGTGCTGACCCGACGCCAGCCGAGCGACCAGGAACAGACCAACATTACCTACGGGCGGGCAGTGGCACACCACGTGGCGCGCTTCGACATTGGACAGACGGTGGTCATCGCCGAAGCGGCCTGCGTTGCGATTGAGGCAATGGAAGGAACCGACGAAGCGATTCTGCGGGCCGGGGCGCTGATGCAGACTTTACGGGGAGAGGCCAGCACACTGAGCCGGGCGCTGACCGTGGTCAAAGTCGCGAAGCCGAATCAGGATATGCGCTTCGACGTGCCGGTGGTGGGAATTCATACGATTGAGACGATGGTGCGAGCCGGGGCTAGCTGCCTGGCACTGGACGCGAACAAGTGTCTGATGCTGGACCGCGAAAAAGTGATTGCGGCAGCGGATGAGGCGGAGATCGCAATTGTGGCCGACGAGGCGGGGCACCGGTAAAAGACCTTCGTCAACGGCAGGAATACCCACATCTGCTAACGGCGGATGTGGGGCACCGTTTCAGCGTCGAGAGATCGGACGGTCCAGGGTTCGGACTGTGAAGGGCTCGCGAACCACTTAAGAGCGAGATCGAGACATAAACCGATGAAGTACGAGTTGGGCCTACTAAGTCTGACAGAGTTGCACAGGCATCTGGAGCGCGGAGAGGTGTCCGCAGTGGAGGCGGTGCGGGAGTGTCTGGCGAGGATTGCGGTCGAAAACGACGAGTTGAGGACGTTTGTGAGCCTCGCCGGCAGTACGGCTCTGCACACGGCCGATGCGGCAGATTCGGACAAGGCGGAGGGAGCGGATTCCGGGGCAGGGGCGCTGTGGGGCATCCCGGTGGCAATCAAGGATCTGATTGACGTTCGGGGACTGCGGACGACGGCGGCAAGCCGGGTGCTGGAAGACGCCGCGCCGGCAGCGGAGGATGCGGAGTGCGTGCGGCGCTTGCGTGCGGCGGGTGCGATCGTGTTGGGCAAGACGAACCTGCACGAGTTTGCCTACGGCGGAAGCGGAGCGATCAGCGCGTATGGCGCGGCGCGGAATCCGCGAGACCGAGCCAGGGTGTGCGGAGGGTCGTCATCGGGCTCGGCGGCGGCGGTGGCCGCCGGGATGTGTTTTGGGGCGCTGGGAACCGATACGGCGGGCTCCGTGCGATTGCCGGCTGCGGCCTGCGGAGTAGTGGGATTTAAGCCGACCTGGGGCGTGATTCCGCTGGCTGGGGTGATTCCGCTGGCGTGGTCGTATGACCATGTGGGATCGCTGGCGCGGACGGTGGAAGACGTGGGGGTGATGTTCGCGGTGCTGGCGGGCGAAGAGCCGCATTGGATCGAAACCAGGGCGCAGATCAAAACGCACACCGGGGAACAAGTCACAACGCAATTCATAACCCCGGAGCGGGTTGGGAGCGCGGGATTGCGCTGCGGAGTGGCTCGAAAGTACTTTTGCGAGGGGCTGGCACCGGAGGTGGACGCGGGCTTTGAGCGGGCACTGGAGGCGGTACAAGGATTGGGATGGAGCCTGCGAGAGGTTGAGATCGAGGTCAGCGAGGACCGCACGGTGAGCAACGCGGAGAGCTGGGCTCTCCACCAAAAGTGGGTGGAGGAGCGCGGGGGGGCGTATGATCCGCGCACGCTGTCCCGGATTGTGAATGGGAAGAAAGTGCGGATTGAGGAGTATGTGGAATTGCGTCGCGAGCTGGAGTTGATGCGGGAACGGCGGAGGGCCGGGATGGAGGGAGTCGATGTGGTGCTGACTCCGACCTCTCCGATTCTGCCTCCGACGCTGGAGGAAATTGCCGGACCGGAGGCTCGTGGGCTGGAATTGCAGATGCTGCGCAATACACGACCGTTCAACGTGCTGGGATGGCCGACGGTTACGGTTCCGTGCGCGGCGATGGTGGGGGTGCAGGTGAGCGCGGGATGGGGGCAGGATTGGCTGGCATTGTCGGCGGCGAGAGAGATTGAGAGAACGCTCGGAGGTTATGGGTAACGCTGCGCTGCCGCAGGCGCCTGTCGGCGGCGCGGGAGATTGAGAGGGCGCTCGGAGAATTGAGCTGAAGGAATCTACCGAAAAGCGGAGGGAATGGTGGCGGTTGTTCCGGTTTTCATAGAAAAGGCGGTGCAAAACGCCTACTGGCTGATGAATAAGTTTCACGTAATCAAGCATCTACGAAATAGTTCAGGATGGACAGAAATTTGCATATAGAGAGGGCGAGCTATAAAGGTGCGGGATCACCCTCGGTCCTATATGTTCTCCGGTGTGGCAAGGCTGCACCGGAAGAAACAGACAAAGTTTGATGGAAGCACCTTCAAGCTCTGAACTCTGCGACTTGGCCACCGGGCGTCCGGTGGCCTTTTTTTTGCATGGGAAAGTTCGCGTCAGGAAGACACTCTGAACGTGGCGGCAACGGCGCCAGTAACCTACACTAGAAAATGGTGAACGCCTACGGGTTCTCGAAGTAGTGGGGCTGGCGACGCCGAGGAATGCGCAGAGGAATTCCGGAAGAGGCAAAAGGGGCGAGATGGGGGACAGCAAGACGGTCGAGCGGCGCAGTGCGGACGAGATGCGCAGGATGTTTCCTTACTTATACGACAAGTTCAGCCGGGAGGAATGGGCCAAACTGAGAGCCAACATGCCGCTGGAGATCAGCGACGAGGATCTGGATGCGTTGCGCGGATTGAACGATCCGGTCTCGCTGGAGGAAGTGGAGGCGATTTATCTGCCGCTGGGCCGTCTGCTGAACATTCATATCGCGATGGCGCACGGCTTGGGGCGGGTGAAGGATTCGTTTCTGGGGCGTCCGAGTGCACGTCCGACCTACATTATTGCGGTGACCGGCAGCGTGGCCGTGGGCAAGAGCACGTTTTCGCGCGTGCTGGCCGAGGTACTTTCGCGGGTGTCCGATCATCCGTCAGTGGAACTGGTGACGACGGATGGGTTTCTGCATCCCAACGCGGTGCTGGAAGAGCGGGGGCTGATGGAGCGGAAGGGCTTCCCGGAGAGCTACGACCTTCGCAAGATGCTGGAATTTATGATCGCGCTGCGGCAGGGCGCGACGATGCTGAAGGTTCCGGTGTATTCCCATGACAGCTATGACATTGTGCCCAATGAGTTTCTGGAAATCCGGCGGCCCGAGATCTTGATTCTGGAAGGGCTGAACCTGTTGCAGGTGTATCCGCTGGGAGGGGCACGCTCGCCCAAGATTTTTGCCAGCGACCTGATCGACTTTTCGATTTATGTGGACGCCGAGGAATCGCACATCCGGCAATGGTACCTGGAGCGCTTTCTGTTGCTGAAGAAAACGGCGTTCCGGAATCCACGATCGTTCTTCCATAATTTTGCAGAGATGGGCGACGCGGACGCGAGGGCGTTTGCAACCGACGTGTGGGAACGGGTCAATCTGGTGAATTTGGTGTCGAACGTGGCTCCGACACGGGAACGGGCACAGGTGGTGATGCAGAAGGGATCAGACCACCGAGTGCAGGAGGTTTGGCTGCGCCGGGTGTAGCTGATGGCGAGGTGCGCCGATCGGTAGTAGGAGTTCAAAATCCCAAAGTTCAAAGACCTCGTTGCAGGGTGGCAGGCGTCGCTCGGCGTTTACTTCGGAACAGCACTCACAGTTCAGAACGACGCTTTCACTTCAGAACGACGCTTTCACTTCAGGAAGACACTTTCACTTCGGGTAACACTTCTCAAAACAATTGGGGCAGCACTGGACGTGGAGCGATCAGAGGGCTACTTCTGGTTGCGGCGATAGATGTCGTAGTTGTTAAGGGACTCGACGGGTGAGAAATCGTGGGAAAGAAGTTTGAGGAGTTCGGGGCGGAAGGATAGCGGCTCCTCCTGGAGTTGCAAAGTGCGCTTGACGATGAGCCAGCGGACATCGCGCCGGCGGGCGAGTTGGACAATCTGGGGCGCGCTGTAGGGGTTCACCGTATTGTCCATCATGACGACGGGGAATTGCGGAGTGCGTCCGGTGGTGAAGTAGAAGAGATCTTCGCCGGGAAGCATGAGGATGGTGTCGGTCTGGGGGATTTCGCGGTTGGAGTAGGCGACGAGTTCCTCGAAATCAGGGAGCCAGGTGCCTCGCATGGCGAGGCCGCGCAGGGGACTTAGGCTGGAGTGTTCGAGGGTGTCTCCGGAGAGATCGACGTAGTCGAGGCGCTCATGGCTGAGGGCGTAATAGCCGCCGGTGACGAGCAGGACGAGCGAAGCGACGGCCGTGAAGACGGTAAGCGGTTGGGGATTGGCGAGGCTGTTTGCAGAGTTACTGGCGAGCTTCGTACAAGGGTTGGCCTGAGCAAGGGCAACGAGGACAGTCGCGATGAGGATCATGAGCAGGGGCCAGAGAGCGTAGGTTGATCCCCAGAGCTGCTGCGAAAGGAAGGCTCCGTGGATGGCTCCGAGGAGGATGAGGGGAAGCAGTTGCGCGATGGTTGTGGCGCGCGGCAAGTTCCACAAGGCGAAGCCGAGCGATGCCATCAGCAGCACGGGCCAGAGGCGGAGGAGAGCTTCGACGCGGTCGGAGGGATCTGATTGCAAAAAAAGCGCGGCCACGGCCCAGAGGAATGGCAGGGCGAGCAGAGCGGTGGCGATCCAGCGGACTAGCGGCCGGGGAGACAGGAGAAAAAGCGCGAGTCCAAGAGCGAAGACCAAATAAATCCAGAGCAGAGCGGAGTCCCGATAGACACCGAGCATGGTGGACAGCCCGGGTAGACGGCGCGAGGCGGCGAACTGAATCGTCCAATGGAGATAGTTGGCAAGGCCCACCGTCGACTGGATGAGCGCCAGCGCAAAGGCGAAACCGGTGGCGGCTCCGGCGAGCAGGAGGACGGAGCGGCGATTGCGGAGTGCGAGCCAGGCAATGCAGACTACTGCGCTGAGGAGGAAGGCGAGTCCGGTGTTCTGCTTGATGAAGAGCGGAATGACGAGCAGGATGCCGCAGAAAAAAGTTGGGAGTGGAGGAAAGTTTAGAGACTCCAGGCGCAATAGCAGCCAGGCGCAAAAGAGGATGCAGAGGGTGCAGTCGGAATCGTAGAACGGATGGGGAAAGATGCTGCTGGTGCCGAGGAAGATGAGCGGCGCGGAGAGCAGGAAAGCGGTAAGGCGCGCGGGCAGCGGTGAGGCAGCGAGCAGGCGGAGCAGGATGCGCCAGGTGAGCAGCGAGGCCAGGGCGGCGGTGAGGGCGGCGTAGAGATAGTGGTGGAGAACGACGCGTCCAAAGAGCTTGATGATTGCGGCCTGGATGAGGAAAGTGACAGGTGCGTAAGGGAATGGGAAGTCGCGGTATGGGAGTTGGCCGAGCGAGATGCGGGTTGCATTTTCGAGGATGTAGCTGAGATCCCAGAGCACGGTGAGGTGGCTGTTCTGCCAGAGGACGAAGGCAGCGGTGGCGAAGAAGAGAAATGCTCCGGTGAGGAGATCGGCAAGAGTGGTGGAGGGGGCTTTAGGGCGAATGGGCATGAGACGGAACGGAAGTTCAATTCGAAGTTCAATTCTACGGCCTCAGGAGTGTGACACAGATCAAAAAACAACGGCCAGGAGTGGGTTATCCCTTGTGCCGGGTGGCGGAACGGAGTAAATGTGAGGGTGCCCCGAATGGTAGCTCCGATGGGAGAGACTGGAGTGGATCGCGGAATTGGGGCGAAAGCTGTGTCTGGAGCGGGTGTTCTCACATCGTTGTGCGGTTGAATCACATCCTAAGGTAGGAGTGCTGAGCGACAGAAGAACAACTGGACCGGGCAGATCGCGGTAGGAAGGAGGCAATATGTTCAGCGTTGTGACCATCGCAAGGGAATACGGCAGCGGCGGAGCCGAGGTTGGACGCCGAGTGGCGGAGATGCTGGGGTGGAAACTGCTGGACCGCCAGATTATTGAACGGGTTGCCGCCATGGGAAAGATCGACCGCGCTTGGGCCGAACGGGCGGACGAGCAATGCTGCGCGTGGTGGGAGCGGGTGCTGAACGGCTTCCGTCATGGCGGCCCGGAGGTTTACGTGGGCGGGGTTGCCGACACGGGAGTGGACCGCGATTCGCTGCAACAGTTTACCGCGCACGTGATTGAAGAGGCAGGCAAGACGTGCAACTGCGTGATTGTTGGGAGAGGCTCACAATGTGTGTTGCGCAAAGAACCGCGGGCGCTGCACGTGCTGGTGTACGCACCGCTGGAAGAGAAACTGGAGCGGATGAAGCATCGCCACCCGCATGAGCGTGATTTGCCGGGACTGCTGCGCCGGATGGATGCGGAGCGCTTGCACTATGCGCAAGAGTATTTCAGTTGCAATACCACAGAACGAAAGCTGTACCACCTCTGCTTAAACAGCACGATAGGGCTTGACACCTGCGCCGAACTGATCGTGAGCGCGATTCGTTTATCCGAGACGAAACCGCGACCGGAGAAGGCAGAAGCTTCGGTTTAAGCCCAGGTTTGAACCCAGGTTTAGCCTGGGTGCTGGCGTTCTATTTTTTGTCGCTCACGTCGTTCTTGGAGCGTGGCCGCTCCTGGCCGAGACCCTCGACGAGCAGTACGGCTTCCGAGACATCGCGAATGGTGCGGCGCAGCCTGCGGCTCTCGTCGCGCAGCCGCTGGTAGGCTTCTTCTTCGCTCAATCCGAAGCGTTGCTGCAAAACGCCCTTGGCGCGCTCGATAATTTTGCGCTCCTCCAGTTGCTGGCGCACGAGCAGGGCTTCCTTCTTGAGCTTGATGTTGTAATCGGCGAGTGCAGAGTAAGCAATGGCCCCGCCCATCTGTTCCCCGAGGAAGCAGAGCACGGCGATTTCATCGGGCGTGTGATCGTGAGGGTCACGATGATGGACATTGAGCACGCCGATGACCTCTCCGCCACGCACCAGAGGGACCGAGATCAACGCTTCATACGTGTCCTCGACCAGAGTGGTAAAGTTTTTGAAGCGTGAGTCCGCGAAGGCATGGTTGGAGAGCGCCACGACCGACTTATGCTGGGCTACCCATCCGGCGATGCCTTCTCCCACATGAAGGCGGACTTCGCCGATTTCGGCGTCGTGGGGCAACTGGGAGGCGCGGAGCACAATGTCTCCGGTCTCGTGGTCAGGCAGATAGACCAGACAAGCATCGCAGGCCGTCACCTCGACGGTAAGAGCGATGAGATCCTGCAACATATCGCTGATGGCGAGGCCGGAACTGACGATCCGGCTTGTACGATGCAGGATGGCAACTTGCCATGCGGCCGCGTCGTTCCCTGATTTCTGCATGCTTAGTTCGCACCTCCACCCGTTTCCAGGCGGGTATGTAGCTGTGTTATAGAGCAGTATAGGGAGAGTACGCGTAAGCTCCGGGGTAAGGCCAATTGAAATTTCTTATACCGCCTATTAATACTTGTGGGCATTGGAGGTGATGGATTTCGCGCACCTCCCGTGCTTATCGCGGCAATAAAGAAAATGAATTGGACCAGGAGCTCGACTCGTCGTACTGTTTAGTTCTACACAGGGGCACGCAGTGGGCGCCCGAGATCGTCGTCCAGGCTAACTGTTCCTTTCCGGCAAGCGCGGCGCTGTAGCTTGCGTTTGCTTTTTCGCTCCATGATCGAGCCATAGTCCCAGCCCCTCTCTTGCGGGCAGGGCAGATCCCTCTAAATGAAATTTTGCGCGCGGCTTTTTACGCCAGCACGTCGCGCAACCATCACCGAGCCCATGAGCGATCATGCGGCACCGGTGTCCCGCACCCTAACCGGATGTTGGGAGAAGTGTACTCACAGCCTTCAGGCAACTGATGAACTCTTATAAAGGAGCAACGGACATGGGAAGAAGAAGCATCGCGATCTACGGCAAAGGCGGAATCGGAAAGTCCACGACGACCCAGAACACGGTGGCGGCATTGGCCGAAATGGGCAAGAAGATCATGGTGGTTGGATGCGACCCCAAGGCGGATTCCACCCGTCTACTGCTGGGCGGCCTAGTACAGAAGACGGTGCTGGACACACTGCGCGATGAAGGCGATGAGGTCGTTCTGGAAGACGTGATGCGCCCGGGATTTGGCGGCACGCACTGCACGGAGTCGGGCGGACCGGAGCCTGGTGTGGGATGCGCGGGACGCGGCATTATCACCTCGATCAATCTGCTGGAACAACTGGGCGCCTATGAAGCGGACCTTGACTACGTCTTCTACGACGTACTGGGCGACGTGGTGTGCGGCGGTTTTGCGATGCCGATGCGCGAAGGCAAGGCGCAGGAGATCTACATTGTGTGCTCAGGCGAGATGATGGCGATGTATGCGGCCAACAACATCTCCAAGGGCATTGTGAAATTTGCGCAGGCCGGCGGCGTGCGGTTGGGCGGCATCATCTGCAATAGCCGCAAGGTGGACAACGAGTTGGAGATGATTACGGAATTTGCCCGGTTGCTGGGCACGCAGTTGATCCACTTCGTGCCGCGCGACAACGACGTGCAGCGCGCCGAGATCAACCGCAAGACGGTGATCGAGTGGCGCCCGGACTGCCCGCAGGCAGATGAGTACCGCGCTCTGGCGAAGGCGATCGACAACAACAAGTTGTTTGTGATCCCGACTCCGTTGGAGATTGAGACGCTGGAAAAACTATTGATCGATTTCGGTCTGGTTGACGGCGTAGCGCCTGGTACTGAAGTCGTCGCCTAATTCGCCGGGCCGGCGATCCGCGAGGAAACACCATTGCCCGATGAGGGCCAGTCACAATATTGGAGTGATAGCTATGTCGAAAGATCCGCGCGTTGTCAAAGAAGAACTGATTCAGATCTATCCGAAGAAGCTTCGCCAGAAGCGCTCCGAGCAGATCGTTGTAACGGAACACCGTGAAGACGGCAGCGTACCGGAGATTAAGGCGAATGTGCGCAGCAGCCCGGGCATCATCACCCAGCGCGGTTGCACCTATGCCGGTTGCAAGGGTGTGGTGATTGGCCCGAGCCGCGACATTCTCAGCATTGTGCATGGCCCCGTCGGGTGCAGCTTCTATGCGTGGTTGACGCGGCGCAACCAGACGCGTCCGGCGACGGAGAGCGATCAGAACTTTATCACCTACTGTCTGACCACCGACATGCAGGAAGAAAACATTGTGTTCGGCGGAGAGAAGAAGTTGAAGGCGGCGGTGAAAGAGGCCTTCGCGCTCTTTCATCCGAAGGCAATTGCAATTTTCTCGACCTGCCCGGTGGGACTGATTGGAGACGACGTGCACGCCGTGGCGCGGGAGATGAAGGCGGAGCTTGGTATCAACGTCTTCGGCTTCAGTTGCGAGGGCTACCGCGGAGTCAGCCAGTCGGCGGGACATCACATTGCCAACAACGGTGTGTTCAAGCACATCATTGGAAACAACGAAACGCAGCACGAAGAGAAGTTCAAGGTCAACCTGCTGGGCGAGTACAACATCGGCGGCGACGGGTTTGTGCTGGAAGAACTTCTGGCGCGCTGCGGCATCAAGCAGATCGCAACGTTCAGCGGAAACTCGACGTATGACACGATGGCGAACGCGCACACGGCCGACCTGAACATCGTCATGTGCCACCGCTCGATCAACTACGTGGCGGAGATGATGGAGAAGCGCTTCGGAATTCCCTGGATGAAGGTGAACTTCATCGGCGCCCACTCATCAGCGAAATCGCTGCGCAGGATCGCCGAGTACTTTGAGGACGAAGCGCTGAAGGCGCGGGTCGAAGAGGTGATCGCCGAAGAGATGGCGGTGGTTGAGGCGACGCGCTCGGTGGTGGAATCGCGCTGCAAAGGCAAGACGGCCATGCTGTTTGTGGGCGGCTCGCGAGCGCACCACTACCAGGATCTCTTCAAGGACATGGGCATGAAGACGATCGCCGCCGGATACGAATTCGGCCACCGCGACGACTACGAAGGCCGCAATGTACTGCCCGGACTGAAGGTGGATGCGGACAGCAAGAACATTGAGGAAATCGAAGTGGTTCCCGATCCGGAGCGCTATCGCGCAAGGAGAACTCCGGAGCAGATCGCGAAGCTCGAAGCCATGACCGAAATGGAATTTCGCGGCTACATCGGCATGATGCCGGAGATGGAAAAAGACATCCTGGTGATCGACGACTTGAGCCATCACGAGACGGAACGGCTGCTGGAGATTTACAAGCCCGATATTTTCTGCGCCGGCATCAAGGAGAAGTTTGGAGTGCAGAAGATGGGAATTCCCTGCAAGCAACTGCACAGCTATGACTACGGTGGGCCGTATGCGGGCTTCCGTGGGGCGATCAACTTCTACAAGGACATCGACCGCATGGTGAACATAAAGATCTGGTCGCATGTAACCCCGCCCTGGGGGCAGCAGGTAAAAGAGCAGGCGGAAGTGGCCGCCGACTAGACCGCGTACTCGAACAGTTTAGCCAGCGCTAGATACGGCGCAGAGAGACTGCTCACCGAGCAGAAGGGGAGAGCTTATGCTTTTAAGACACACTACCGACGAAGTTAAGGAGCGCACCGCACTCACGGTGAATCCTGCCAAGACCTGCCAACCGATCGGCGCCATGTACGCGGCGCTGGGCCTGCACAACTGCCTTCCGCACAGCCATGGATCGCAGGGCTGCTGCTCGTACCATCGCAGCACGCTGACGCGCCACTACAAGGAACCGGTGATGGCGGCGACCAGTTCGTTCACCGAGGGCGCATCGGTCTTTGGCGGACAAGCGAATCTGCTGACGGCGATTCAGACGATCTTTGCGGTATATAACCCGGACGTCATTGCGGTGCACACGACTTGTCTTTCAGAGACGATCGGCGACGACTTGGTGCAGATCATCGCCAAGGCCGTGGGCGAAAGCAAGGTTCCGGAAGGCAAGCACGTGATTCACTGCAACACGCCGAGCTATCAGGGCTCGCACGTAACCGGATTTTCGAGCATGACCAAGGCTCTGGTCACCTACTTCGCCGATCCGGCCGCGGAGAAGAGCAACCAGGTGAATCTGATTCCGGGATGGGTGGAACCCTCCGACATGCGCGAGTTGAAATGCCTGGCGCACAAGATGGGAATCGAAACCGTGATGTATCCGGACACCTCGGACGTGCTGGATGCGCCGCACACGGGCAAGCATGAGTTCTATCCCCGGGGCGGAACGACCGTGGAACAAGTACGCAGCTCGGGCGGCAGCATTGGAACCCTGGGACTCGGACTCACGGCTTCCTCGGCAGCGGTGGAAGCCTTGAGCACAAAGTGTAGCGTGCCGGGCGAAATGCTCGAACTGCCGATTGGTCTGCAAGCCACCGATCGCTTTATCGACAGGCTGCGCACCATCGCAGGAGTGAAGGTGCCGGATGCTATCACCGACGAACGCGGGCGGCTGATCGACATGATTTCCGATATGCATCAGTACGTACACGGCAAGCGGGTTGCACTGTGGGGAGATCCGGACCAGCTGGTTTCGCTGGTGGAGTTCCTGACCCTGCTGGACATGAAGCCGGTGTACATGGTGACCGGGACGCCCGCCATGACCGCCGATAAGTTCGCGCCATTTGAAGCACGTATCCGGAAGGCACTGGACGGCAATGTTCCGGAGGCGAAGATTCGGGCTGGAGCGCAGGCGGATATGTACCTGATGCATCAGTGGATCAAGCAGGAATCGGTGGATCTGCTGATCGGCAACACCTACGGCAAGTACATTGCACGCGACGAAGATACACCCTTCGTGCGCCATGGCTTTCCAATCGTCGACCGGGTGGGACATTCGTACTTCCCGACGGTTGGCTACGAGGGCGCGATGCGTCTGCTGGAAAAGATCCTGGGTGTGTTTATGGATCGCCAGGATCGCGACGCTCCCGAAGAAAGCTTTGAACTAACGATGTAATTGCAATGCAGCCGCAACATAAAGGAAAAGGCGATGGCGGATATTTTACGGGGACGCGAGCGGCAAGTGTACCGGAAGGGGCAAGAACAGGCCTTCCAGCTCGACTGCGAGAAACAGAGCGTTGCGGGTTCGGTGAGCCAGCGCGCCTGCGTCTTCTGCGGCTCGCGCGTCGTACTGTACCCCATCGCCGACGCCTTGCACATTGTGCATGGACCGATCGGCTGCGCCTCCTACACCTGGGACATACGGGGAGCGCTGTCATCGGGACCGGAGTTGCACCGGCTGAGTTTTTCGACCGACATGCAAGAGCTGGACGTGGTGCATGGCGGGGAAAAAAAGCTCTACGCCGCGCTCTGTGAACTGATCGACGCACACCATCCGAAGGCGGCGTTTGTCTACGGCACCTGCATCATTGGCGTGATCGGCGACGATATGGACGCGGTCTGCAAGCGGGTGAGTTTGGAAAAAGGAATTCCGGTGCTTCCGGTGCACTCGGAGGGCTTCAAGGGAACGAAGAAGGATGGATACCGGGCGGCGTGCGATGCGCTGCTGCAAATTGTGGGGACAGGGCCGATCGATGACATCAGCCCGATGAGCATCAACATTCTGGGCGACTTTAACCTGGCGGGCGAGACCTGGATGATCCGCGACTACTATGCGCGGATGGGTGTGCAAGTGGTTTCGTGCATTACCGGCGACGGGCGGATCGATGAGATCCGGCGGGCCCACGGAGCGGCGCTCAACGTGGTGCAATGCTCGGGATCAATGACCCATCTGGCGAAGCAGTTGAAAGAGAAATACGGGATTCCATTCATTCGCGTCTCCTACTTTGGCGTCGAGGACATGTCGAAGTCGCTCTACGACGTGGCACGCCACTTCAAGGATCAGGAGATGCTCAAGCGCACGCAGGCGATGGTTCGCGAGGAACTGGAGCGGATTCTCCCGCAGCTAGCCGCGTACCGGAGGGTGCTCGAAGGCAGGCGCGCCGCGATCTATGTGGGCGGAGCGTTCAAGGCATTTTCCCTGGTCAGCGCGTTGCGCCATCTGGGAATGACGACGGTAATGGTGGGTTCGCAGACGGGCAACAAGGAAGATTACGAACAACTGCGGGAACTCTGCGACGAGGGCACGATCATCGCGGACGATTCGAACCCATTGGAGCTTTCCAGTTTTCTGGAGGAGAAAGACGTGGACGTCTTTATCGGCGGAGTGAAGGAGCGCCCCATCGCCTACAAACTTGGCATTGGGTTTTGCGATCACAACCACGAGCGCAAGGAAGCGCTGGCCGGATTCGAGGGGATGTTGAATTTTGCGCGCGAGGTTTATGGCAGCGTAATGAGCCCGGTGTGGCGGCTGACTCCGCGGCGGCGCGGTAACTCGCTGGAGGTGGTGAAATGAGTTCTCCAGTGGGTGTAAAGAAGAGTGCGGCGCGTCCGAATTGGGTTTCCACACGCAATCCCTGCAAGGCCTGCGCGCCGCTGGGAGCGGCATTAGTAATGCGCGGCATCGCCGGTGCACTTCCCTTCCTGCATGGCTCGCAAGGCTGTGCGACCTATATGCGGCGCTACATCATCAGCCATTTTCGCGAGCCGATGGACATTGCGACCTCCGGCTTCAGCGAGGCCAGCACAATTTTCGGCGGCGGAGAAAATCTCCGCGTGGGGCTGGGAAACGTAACCTCGCAATACCATCCGGCGCTGATCGGCATTGCGACGACCTGCCTGACGGAGACGATTGGCGAAGATGTGCACGGATTGCTGCATGAGTATCGCGAAAAGAGCGCCGGGGAGGAGAGCCCGCTGCTGGTGCATGTTTCAACGCCAAGTTACAGAGGCACGCACATCGATGGCTTTCACGATGCGGTGCGCGAGGTGGTTGAGCAACTGGCGGAGGCCGGTGCGAGTTCGAGTGCTTATGCCGGTAGTGTTGTGAATCTATTTCCGGGGCTGGTGTCAGCCGAAGATTTGCGTTTTTTGAAAGAGGTGGCGGCGGACTTTGCGATGCCCATGACGCTCTTTCCGGATTACTCGGAGACTCTGGACGGACCGTCGATGGACAAGTACAAGAAAATTCCCGATGGCGGTACAACGATTGCGGCTTTGCGCGCCACATCGGCGGCGAAGGCCAGCATCGAGTTCGGACGGACCTTGCGGGCGAAGAAGACGGCGGCATCTTTTCTGCAGACGCGCTTCGAGGTTCCTGCGACAAGAATCGGTCTGCCGATCGGAGTTCACGAGAGCGACGTTTTCTTTGCGGCCATGGAGAAGCTCACCGGGCAGAAGACGCCGGAGAAATACCGCCAGGAGCGCGGACGACTGGTGGACGCCTACGTGGACGGGCACAAGTATCTGTTCGGCAAGCGGGCGATTGTGTTTGGCGATGAAGACATGGTGGTGGGACTCGCGTCATTTCTCGCGGAGACCGGGGTAGTGCCGGTACTGTGCGCCTCCGGAGGCAAGAGCGGTACGCTGGGGCGCAGCATCGCGGAAGTTACCACTCATCTGCGCGAACCGGTTGCAGTGCGGGACGGGGTTGACTTCATGACCATTGCAGAGGAGGAGGCGTGCCAGGAGTTGAAGCCGGACTTTGTGATAGGGAGCAGCAAAGGCGCGAAGCTGGCGCGCGAACTTGGTGCGCCGCTGATCCGCGTAGGATTTCCGATTCATGATCGCATCGGAGGACAACGCATTTTGCATCTCGGCTATCGCGGGGCGCAGCAACTGTTCGATCTCGTCGTCAACACCCTGCTGGAAGTGAAGCAGGACTCAACGTCAATTGGTTACAGCTATCTATAAGAGGTGCGCAATGCCACTGGATCTGACACAACACCCTTGTTTCAACTCGGACGTTCGCCACACAACCGGGCGTATCCACCTGCCGGTGGCGCCCAAGTGCAACATCCAGTGCAACTATTGCGATCGCAAGTTTGATTGCATGAACGAGAGCCGTCCGGGCGTGACCAGCGCAGTGCTGGAGCCGAAGCAGGCGTTGGCCTATCTGGACAAAGTGCTGGAGCGGGTTCCGCAATTGAAAGTGGTGGGAATCGCCGGACCGGGCGATCCGTTTGCCACTCCCGATGAGACGCTGGAGACCTTGCGATTAGTGCGCGAGAAGTATCCCGAGATGCTGCTCTGCGTGGCCAGCAATGGATTGAACGTTGCGCCGTACGCAGAAGAGTTGGGACGCCTGCAGGTGAGCCACGTCACGATCACGGTGAACACCGTCGACCCTGCCATCGGGGTGAAGATTTACTCCTGGGTGCGGGATCACAAGACGATTTACCGGGGTGAGGAAGCAGCGCGGATTCTGCTGGAGCGCCAGCTTGCATCGATCAAGGCGCTGAAGGCGGCCGGAGTCACACTGAAGGTGAACACGATTCTGATGCCGGGGATTAATGATGGGCACGTGGACGTGGTGGCGGAGCAGATGCGCGCGCTGGGTGCCGACGTCATGAACTGCCTTCCGCTCTACCCGGTCGAGGGCACGCCGTTTGGGGAGATGAAGGAACTGCCGACGTCCGAGATGAAGGAGGTGCGCGACAGGATTTCCAAGGTGCTGCCGCAGATGGAGCACTGCACGCGCTGCCGGGCGGACGCGGTCGGTCTGCTGGGAGCGGATCGGTCTTCCGAACTGGTGAGCCTGATGCGCGACTCCGCCAATGGATTGCTCGACGATCGCTCGGGGCGGCCTTATGTCGCGGTGGCAAGCATGGAGGGAATACTCATCAATCAGCACCTGGGCGAGGCGGAGAAGCTTTGGGTATTTGAGTACGACGAGATTGAGCCGAAGCTGGTGGAGATGCGCGATGCTCCGGATGCAGGCGGCGGTAATCAACGCTGGCGCGAGCTGTCAAAGACGATTGAGGATTGCCACTCGATCCTGATCAGCGGAGTGGGACGGGCACCGCGCTGGGTGCTGGAACAGAGCGGCCTGCGGGTGATTGAGGCCAGTGGGCTGATCGCACAGGCGATGGAAAGTCTGCATCGCAGCGGCGATGTTCCGGTGGCAATGAAGAAACAGTTTAAGTCCTGCGGAAGCTCAGGCTGCGAGGGCACGGGGACGGGCTGCGGGTAATTCGTAACGCCGCCCGGTAGCAAGGATTTATACCAAGGAATAAACGTCAGCATTAGAAATCAGGAATAGAAACCAAGGAGATGATCGATGCAGAAACCGACGCACCACATTCTAGTTTGCGCTAGCTTCCGGGTTAAGGGGGAGAGCAAGGGCATGTGTCATAAGAAGGATTCCGCGGCCCTGCTGCCATACATTGAGACGGAGCTGAGCGACCGGGATATGGAAGACGTGATGGTCTCCAGCACGGGCTGCATGAACCGCTGCGAAAATGGCCCGCTGATGGTCGTCTATCCTGCAGGCTCCTGGTACGGTGAGGTGAATGAAGAAAAGATCGACGAGATTCTGGACGCGCTGAAAGAGGGCAAGGAAGCGACCGATTTACTGCTGGCCTGAGAGGTAGACGCGGGCTGGAAGCTGCAGCCGCCGAGGGAATCAGGATGAGCGAGTCGAAGGTGCGAATCATCGACTGCACGTTGCGCGACGGGGAACAAGCACCCGGCGTTGCGTTCAGTCGTGAAGAGAAGCTTGCCATCGCACGAGCACTCAGCGATGCGGGGGTGCCCGAGCTGGAATGCGGCATTGCAGCAATGGGCGAAGACGAGAGCGATGACATCCGCAGCATCGGTGGGCTTGGACTCCCGGTGCGGCTGACCGGCTGGAGCCGAGCTCGCGAGGCCGACGTGGATGCCACCGCCAACTGCGGACTCGACTCGATCCATATTGCGTTTCCGACTTCGGCGATTCAGCTTGGCTCGATTGGTAAGACGCAAGAATGGGCGATGGGGGAGTTGCAGAGAATTGTGGACTATGCGAGCGAGCGTTTTGCATGGGTCTCCATCGGCGCGCAGGATGCGACCCGCACCGCGCCGGGATTCCTGCGGGAGTTTGTGGACGCCGCGACTTGCCTGGGAGTGCATCGGATTCGCATTGCCGACACGGTTGGTATCTGGAACTCATTACAAACCGCATCGGCCATTGCGGCGTTGGTGGAGTATGCCGGAGAAGCGGTGGTTGAATTTCACGGGCACAACGATCTCGGCATGGCAACGGCGAATGCGATTGCGGCGATACAGGCCGGAGCCGGAAGCATTAGTGCCACAATTACGGGAGTGGGTGAGCGCGCCGGCAATGCCGCGCTGGAGCAGGTCGCGATGGCGATGCGACACTCACTGGGGTTGACCTCCGGAATCGATTGCCGCGCCATACAGAGTCTGTGCGAGCTGGTTGCACGGGCCGCCGGGCGAGCGATTCCCGCAAGTCAGCCCATCACCGGAGAAGCGATTTTTCAGCACGAGTCGGGAATTCACTGCCATTCCTTGCTGAAAGACCGGCAGAGCTTCGAGCCGTTTTCGGCCGCGGAGCTGGGGCGACTGACGCCGGAGTTTGTCATCGGGCGGCACTCGGGCTCGGAGAGCGTGTTGCGGGTTCTCTCGCGGCTTGGAGTGATGACGACCCGGAGTGTTGCCAATCAGATGCTGCCCGCAATCCGGCAGCGCTCAGTTCTCAAAAAATCGTCGCTGAACGACGAGGAACTCATGCAGATTTTTCAAGGAACGTTGATGGGGTTGGGCGGCGTCATCCGGCCTGAACCGGCGGTGCTGACGGCGCAACTAGCAACAGGCTTGGTAGAAGAAAAGATCCGCGGAAGAAAGAAAAATTAAGAGGGGAACAAACATGTTTAATCTGGTCGCAATCAATCTTCCTGATGTGCACAAGAAATACGCTAACAAATGTCACAAAGAGAAATGTCCAAACGATGGCCGTTACCAGCTTTACAGCAGCATTGACGAGGCCGGGCTACCGGACTGGGAAGGACGGGCGATCTGCTCCAAACACCTTGTGGAAGAAGCTCGACATCGTCCCGAGATCGTCATGTCGCTGATCGATATATTGATCGACACCCTGGAACAACACCGCTTGTTTCCAGAAGTGCACGCGCCGGAAGGTACGGGTTCCCGGCAAGTCATTCAGTTTCATCGCACGTAAACGTTAACCAGCGCGACCTGCCTGAGGCGTGCGGCGTGATCGTCCGCCGCCTCAGCTCTCCGAATCGATTAGCTGAGTATTCGAAGGAGCGAACCGCCCAGGGTTCGCCGGGCGTATGCACACGGAGGCAAGTGCATCGCTGATGACGAAGTACCACTGCCCTTCGCTCCGGATCTCCATGGGTGGCGAGGCTGACGAAAGTGAATGTTCCTACATGAGACTGGATTTCTCGTCCGCTCCCCGAAGATGGAAAACCATTGTTGATTGCGCAGGTTGGATAACAACCGCGCTTCGGAGCTGTGCTGAAAACAGGCAGTTCGAAGTATGATGTACGGTTGTAAGTTCCAGGGTAAATCGCCGGGTGACGATGACAGGTTTTCTTGTATCAAGTGTTGCTTTAGGTAGGGCCGGAAAGAGCTTACGCGATGGCTTCGGGATGCGGGCGACTATACTTCTAGAAATGAGCCTTACTGCAAAAACAAATCCGGCTTGCAAGGCGAATAAAGAATGCGAATCAGCGGGATAGCGACGGCGTTTCCCAAATATTGCTTTACGCAGAGAGAAGTGGCGGAGGCGCTAAAGTCGCAGTGGGACGACAAAGTTCCGAACCCGGGAATTCTAAGTCGCATGATGTCCCGCGTGGGCGTGGATCGCCGGCATTTTGTGCTTCCACTGGATGGCTATCTGCCGATGGACACGTGGGGCAAGGCCAACAATGAGTGGATTCGAGCCGCCGAGGAGTTGGCCGAGGAGGCTTTGCTCGGGGCGGTTCAATCCGCAGGGCTGGAACTGGCCAACATCGGCGCGATCTTTTTTGTTTCGGTTACGGGCATCGCCAGTCCTTCCATTGAAGCTCGTCTGATGAATCGGATCAAGCTTCCGCTGAATGTAAAACGAATTCCGATCTTTGGACTGGGCTGTGTTGCCGGTGCCGCGGGAATCGCACGCGCCGCCGATTACGTTCGCGCGTTTCCGGATCAGGCCGCTGCCTTGATCGCGGTGGAACTGTGTTCGCTGACCTGGCAACGAGACGACTTGTCGGTAGCGAATCTGATTTCCTCCGCGCTGTTCGGAGACGGCGCCGCCGCAGTGATTGTGGCCGGAGCGGAATTAAAGAGCAGTGGCCCGCAGGTGCTGGCGTCGTGCTCCTCGTTTTATCCCAACACCGAGGAGGTGATGGGATGGGACATCTCCGAAAAAGGATTTCGTATCGTCCTTTCGCCAAGCGTTCCGGAGATGGTTTATCAACATCTGGCAACGGATGTGGACAATTTTCTGGAGTGCAACCGGTTGACGAAGGCCGACATTCATAGCTGGATCATGCATACGGGCGGTCCCAAGGTTCTGGCGGCAACGGCGGAGGCATTACATCTGCCGAAAGGTGCGCTGGATGCCTCTTGGGAAGCCTTGCGCAATGTGGGAAACCTCTCGTCGGCGTCGGTGCTGGTGGTACTGGAGACGTATGTGCGCGAGCGGCGTCCGCCCGCAGGAAGCTACTCGATTCTGGCGGCTATGGGTCCAGGATTCTGCGCAGAGCTAGTATTGTTGCGCTGGTAAGGGAAGAGCAATGATTCTGGAGGCATTCTACTGTGGGATTCGCGCGAGTTCGCGGCCGTAGAGTTGGTTGTTGGGGAAGTCGCGGCTGAGACCTGCGAGCAGGGATCTGGCAGTGGTGCGATCGTGGTTGCGGAGGGCGGCAACGGCGAGCAGCAGGCGGGCAAAGGGGGCGAGATAGCGTCCGTGTGCGGCGGTCAGCCGAAGCCGATCGACACCTGCATCCTTATCGGTTTCCGCTCCTCCGAGATGCAGGAACCAGCGCACTGGCGCAGGGTTGATTCCGAGGAGGTAGTTTTCCACTCCGACCGCCAGATATGCGTCGTAACAGGACGGGTCGAGTTGCAGCAGATGCTGGGCGAGTCGGCGCGAGGTCTTCATGTAGCCAAGGCTGGCGAGGTTGCGCTTCTCGATCATGGCCGCATAATCACAGCGCAATCCATTGGAAAGCACCTGCGCGAGGAGAGCGTCGCGGTCGTTCGGGTTGGCGGCGAGAACCGGCTGAGTCAAGCTTTCTACCTGCGCAAGCTCGGCCATGAACGCGTCGCGCACCGCCGGATCGGGCTTGGATTTGGCGCGCGCGTCGAAGCGGGAATCATCGGTGAAGAGTTCGACTTCGAGAATGTGAAGGCGGTCGAACTCGGAGAAAAGATAGGCTGCGGCGTTGGAGACATGAGGAAGCGGATCGCTTTGCCGCTGCGTCTCACACGATAGGAAAGTCTGATGAGCCGCTGGAAAATCAAGGTTATACATCTGGCGATAGCCAGAATCCACATTACAGACAACGGCGCTCGCCGGAACAGTAAAGAGTGCGACGACTAACAGACACTGCACGGCGAAGCTTTTCATGCGGAAACCTTTGAGTGATGCGGTTTTGATGCGAATCCGGGCTCTCCCGGTGCAATCGATGATTTTGGGGCGGCTACCCTCCCCCTATATTTCCTGCTAAAAATTTGAAAGCATGATAGTTAAGGGTAAGCAATGTTTCAAGGTTTCATAGTTTCAAGGTTGAAGTTCAAAGTCTGAGACACGGCGGTTCCTTTCGGCAGCGATCTATTCCCTACTTTTCAGGATAACAATTCCAATGGGCGATTCCCTCGGTTGACGTCAAACTATAACTTGTGTGGAATCAGTTGATTGGAAGGAATTGTCAGAAGTTTTTACTTGACAACGATGCACAATGGGATGTTTTGCGATGAAAACATCGCAGTTTGGAGCGCAAGCGCGGGTAAACGGGGACGTTTGGGAGAGGGGGAATTGCGAATGAATGCATCAGGAATGGTGCAACTAGAAGAGAGGGATTGGCAGGGTAGACAACTTTTTGGGGGGTCGAATTACTAGTTTACTTATGATGGCGAAGACATTGGCGGGTTGGTCAGCCATCTCCGGCAAAGGCGGATTTTGCCCAAAAGCTAGCTGCTCCCGATTTGAGATAGGTGGATACTTGGTCTTCCATGAGAAGGCCGGTCGGTGTCAAGGTATATGTGGTTTTGTAAGTCCATATTTGATTTTTCCTTTGCCCGGATAGCGGGTGTATTTGTGGCTGGCGAGGCGGCAGTCAAGGCCGAGCGCAGCGAGTTCATCTTGAGCCTTGACGGCTGCTGCAGCCAGCCATAGCTTGACTCTCCGGGCAAAGGAAACATCAGACATTCTCCTTCCCTGACCTGTTTCTTTTTCTGTACCGTGCCGAGCTTAAGCTGTCGTGACGCTTCCATCCGCACTCTTGTTGAGCGACTCATGCGCTCGGTGCACATTGGGTGTCCTCGGCTCAGTCGGCGCTGCCATCTGTTTGGCGACCTCTCTTGCATCAGGGATGCGAAGTGGTCCAGGCCAAGGCGCAGTCGCCGGAACTCGGCGTTTTAGCTATCGTGTACTCAAGCCTTCCTAAACTATGCCGCTGCAAGCGTTTGCTTTTGCGTGTTATGAAGCGGTTGATACTCTTCACCACTGATCCAGAGATGATGTAGTAATACTGCCAGCTTGCGTGCCACCGCGATGATTGCTCGTTTCTTTGCGTTTTTACCTCCACGCTCGGCCAGCTTCAGTCCCCACCGCCGAAGATCGGAGTCCTCTCCAAACGGTCCTAGGATGTGGTGCGCTCCTTGCACCAAAACCATCCGCAGATAGGAATCTCCCTCCCTGGTGATATGCAGTTGAGGTTCACTCTGTCCGGAGTTTCTTCTACCCGGTTGCAATCCCACGTAGCAGCCCGCATCACGACTCTTTCGAAAGCGCTTCGGGTCTTCCAGCGTCAGGATGTAGGTCAAGGCAATCAACGTTCCCACACCCTTGACCTGCTTGAGCAGTGCGACTTCCGGATAGCTCTGTTTTGCGAGTTTCTCGACCGGTCATCTTTCCGACGGCTCTCCCCGATGAGCCGGACGTTGCGTGCATGCGCCACGATCACCTCATGCCCCAGATCGGCGAGAAGTCGACTTACCCAAGGCGAATGCGTGCCGGTCTCCATTGCAACGCGGCTCCGCGGCATCTTCCCGAAGCTCTTCTTCATCGCCTCCGGGTTGGTGATAACCTTCTGCTCGGCAACCACCTCGCCAGCTCCATTGAGAACACAGTAGAAACTTGACCGATCCCCCAGATCGAGCCCAATGGTCAATTGCTCAGCTTGCACTTTTCCATTCCGACATATTCCCTTGGTGGTAAGCTTTTTCACGGCCGGTCTCCTCCTTGTGCCCTCGAGCACGTCGATAACTTGGGAGCTTAACGCATCCCGCTGGAGACCGGCTCTTCTCATCCCATCTGTTTTCGCTCGGTAGCCGGATCACGGGGGAATGTGGGCCTCCGCTCTGCGGAACTTAAACCGTTCTGGCCTTGGTATGTCTGCGCGTTAGGAAATCAGCCGAAGGCATTTGCCGCCTGCGTTTTCTCTTCCGCCAAGGTAGGGATATGACTCGTCCTGCCGACCATTCTGGTCATGCACCTTATCGTCGGTCTGTTTCGGTGGTATTGGGGGTATCAGGAAGGTGGCGCAGGATCAGAGGAAATCCAAATGCCACGATAAAGTAGGTGAATGTGACAAACAGTGCGAGTAGCAGCAGCCCCGCCCCACAGGCCATGCCCACTCCTGTAACGAGCCAGACAGTGGCCGCGGTCGTAAGCCCTTGCACCTTGTCTTCCCGCAAAAAGATGAGACCGGCGCCAATGAAGCCGATGCCAGTAACGATCTGCGCAGCAACACGAGAGGGATCGAGAACAATTCGTCCTTCAATAAGAACATTCGTAAAGCCGTACTTCGAGATCAGCAGAAAAAGCGCCGCGGTGGTGCCAACAATCGTATAGGTACGGAGTCCTGCGCTCTTGTGACGAAGTTCACGTTCCAACCCAATGGCAGCGGAGAGCAGAAATGCAGTGCCAAGTTCCACGAACTGCTTGAGGCCCTGCCCATCGATCTCGGATATCAGCATCGAAGCATTCTAGCCCGCCGCCAAGAGGAAATCGAATCACAGTGGACGGCTGACGAAAAAGAAACATCGCCGGGGCCGCAGGTGTGCTGATTGGGTTCCTGTTTCTCGCTGTATCTCTGGCGATCATTTGGGCTGGCCGGATTCAACACTTGTTCCAGCATTAGCTGTCGAAAGATCACGCATTATGAAAGGGCGCCCCTTTGGAGTAGGTTGTGAGCGTCGAAACTCACCTACCAAAGGAGCACCCTTCTTATGACGAGCGCGGTTCGCGACGAGAGTGGCAAGCTGATTATGGAGTCGGTGGTAGAGACTCGCGCTTCCACCATTCTGGATTTCATCGACGGCCTTCGCGGCAAGCTGTGCGTTGCCATGGAAGAGGGTATCTCGGCCGACTGGCTGTACAACGTTCTGAAACCGCATGTCACCCGCCGTGCGCCCTATCGCTGATTGGTGACGCCTGGCTGGTGACATTTCTGATGGGACAGGACGCATCCAAAAAGGAGAGATCTTCGGGTTGGGCACGCCTGGGGTGACGACGTAAGACTGCCCTCAAGGGAGCGCGCATGGACGCTGGCCGCAACTGCCTGAAGGGGATTCTTTGGCTGCTGATACTGCTGACGGGGACGGAGCTGTGGGCGGGACCTCCGTTTCAGACCGACGATCCGGAGCCGGTGGATTTCCGGCATTATGAGTTTTATCAATTCGGCACCGTGTCCAGCACGCCGGTGGAAACCGATCCGACCGGGCCGGCATTTGAGTTCAACTGGGGCGCGGCTCCTAATCTACAGATCCATGTGATATTGCCCTTCGGAGCAGTCATTCCTTCGAACAATCCGATCTATCTGCCGGGCGGAGTGGGACCCAGCGCCTACGGTTTAACCGATACGGAGGTGGGGGTGAAGTACCGGTTTGTGCAGGAGACGAAGCGGCGTCCGCAGATTGGATCGTTCCCCATGGTGGAACTGCCGACCGGGAGCTACAGCAAGGGGCTGGGCGTGGGGAAGGTCTGGTATAAGCTGCCGGTCTGGATGCAGAAGAGCTGGGGGAAATGGACCGCGTATGGCGGAGCCGGGTACGAAGTGGTGCCGCAGGATCAGTATCGCAACTTCTTCTATACGGGATGGCTGGCGCAACGGGATCTGGGCAAGAAGTGGACGCTGGGAAGCGAGGTTTTCTTTCACCAGAAGGAAGGGTTCGCGACGCCCCAGACGGAGTCCTCGACCATGGTGGACCTGGGCGGGTATTACCACTTCAAGAAACCGGGGTGGCAACTGCTTTTTGCCTATGGACATTCGGTAGTTGGGCAGACCGAGAACTACGCCTATATTGGGTTTTATCAGACGTGGGGGGCGAAGCAGGGGAAAGCGCCGGATGGGTTGCTGGGTCGCCGATGATGGGATCAGGTAGCCAGGAGAAGAAGAATCGATCGCTGGTTGAAAGGCTTGGAGGCTGCACGGGAGACTTGGACGGCGTAGGGGTCCTTCACTTCGTTCAGGATGACACCCCCAAATCAAAGACAAACAAAGCAGGAGCAAGCCAGAGGCAAAAACAGGCAGAGACGAAGCAGGATCAGATCAGGCGTCGAGGCGGTAGCGGCTCTCGCAAAGGCGGAAGAGGGGCTTCCAGAGGAGGCGGTTGATGGTGACGACCATGGCCGCCATGATGACGGTGGAGAGCAGGAGCAGGCTCTGGCTGCCGGTGTCAGTGGCGCGGTTGATCTGGGCACCGAGGCCGAGGGTCGAATAGGTGTGGTCCTGGAGGCGGAAATACTCGGCGACAATGCTGGCGTTCCAGGCGCCTCCGGAGGCGGTGACGAGGCCGGTGATGAGGTAGGGGAAGATGCCGGGGAGGATGACGGTCATCCAACGCTCGCGGAGGTTGAAGCGGAAGATGCTGGAGACATCGCGCAGGTCGCTGGGGATGGCCAGGGCTCCGGCGATGACGTTGAAGAGGATGTACCACTGGGTTCCGAGGAGCATGAGGAGAATGGAAGCGGTGTTGATGCCTCCGCCCATTCTTATGAGTGCGAGGAGCAGGATGGGGAACAGGGCAGTGGCCGGGACCGAGGCGGCAATCTGGGCGATGGGTTGGGCGTAACGGGCCAGGCGCGGGTGGAAGCCGATGGCGACTCCGACCGGGACGGTCCAGGCAAGGGCGATGAGCAGGGAGAGAGTGACGCGGAGCAGGGTGGCGGCCGCCGAGCGCAAGGTGAGGGTGAGTTCGGCGTGGGAGACGGTGGAGAGCACGAGAATGGCTTTGACTATGGCGTAGAGGGCGAGCAGGCCGAGGGCAGCGACGGCGAGGGTACCGAGAGTACGAGCGGAGCGCGCGGCGAACGAACCCACATTGGCTGGTGAACCCACATTGGCTGACTGCGGCATATGTGGGGCACCAGTGTCCGCCTCGGTGTCCAGGGCTAAATTCGCGGAAGGGCCACTTTGGCCGGCGGCGGCAGGTGTGGGGCATCGGCCAAGCGTGGGGTGTCCCTGGGCGAGGTAGGTTACGAGGCGTTCGGAGAGCGGCTCCATGACGCGCTGGCGGACGGTGCGGAGCACGGTGGAATTGGAGAGCAGGGCAAGCAGCGGCGAACGGGGTGGAGCGGTGGATTCCACCTGCTCGAACTTGAACTTATCGGACCAGATAATCAGGGGTCGCCAGAGAAGCTGGTCGAGCAGGACGATAACTCCGACGAGCGCGGCGAGGCCCCAGACCATGGCCTGGGTATCTCCGTTGTTGGCGGCGGTTTGCAGGTAGGAGCCGAGGCCGGGAAGGCGGAAGTCGCGCTTGTTGAGGACGAACATCTCACAGAGCATGAGGAAGAACCAGCCCTGGGCGACGGAGACCATGGAATTCCAGACCAGACCGATGGTGCTGAAGGGCAGCTCTAGCTGGAAGAAGCGCTGCCAGCGGCTGAAGCCGAAGATGCGGGTGGCTTCCCGGAGCTCGCGGGGAATGGCTTTGAGCGAAGAGTAGAAGCTGAAGGCCATGTTCCAGACCTGGCCGGTGAAGATGAGGATGATGGAGCCGAGTTCGAGGCCGAGCTGGCGAGTGGGGATCAAAGCGACCATGGCCAGCATGACGCCGGGCAGGAAGCTGAGCACCGGGATGGACTGGAGGACATCGAGGATGGCAATCATCAGGGCTTCGGCGCGCTTGTTGTAGGCGGCGATGTATCCGTAGACAAGGGCGAAGGCGAGGCTGAGCACGTAAGCGGTGGCCATGCGCACGAGCGAATAGAAGGCATAGACAGGCAGGGCGGTGGGCGAGCGCCGGATGACCGCCTCGACGACAGGAGCGGAAAACCAATAGCGGGTGATGACGGTGAGGGCGTAGAGGACGACCACGACTCCGGTGAAGACCGTGAGGTCGACCAGCCACGACCAGGTGCGGTCGCGCACCGTGGACTGGGCGAAGGTGCGGACGCGGCGGATCACCTGGCGGCCTCGGCTTCGGCGGCCGGCTCGGACTGATGAAGATAGAGGCGGTGGCGGTCGGCGTCGTACTCGAAGAGTTCGGCGTAACGTCCCCAACTGATGGCGGTGTCAAGCTGGCGTTTGGCTTCCTCTTCGCTGAAGTGCTCGTCGAGCAGATCATGGAAGAGTTCCTCGGGAGCGGAGTGGTCCTTCTTGGTTTCGAGGGTGCGGGTGATCTGGCGGAGGATGGTGACGTGGGCGAGGACGGCCTGGCGGAAGAGCTCCTTCTGGCGAAGGATTTCGGCATTGGCGAATTCGTGACCCTCGGGCGTGATCTGGGCATCGCCCTCCTCTAGCCGGAGGAAGCCGAGCTGACGGGCGGCATCGACAATGGGGAGCAGATCGTCGAGTTCAAAGGAAAGCTCTTCGGCGAGGCGGTACATATCTTCCCGTCCGTTGGGGCGGTCATCGATGAGTTCGAGCAGTCCGGCGATGCCGCCGGGACGGGCGTGAGAGAGCATCTGGCGAGTGGCCCGCGGCGGGCGGGCGGCAGGAGGCTGCAGCACCGGCAAGGGCGACTCTTCCGGCTTGCCGTGGAGGTCGGGGTGGCCGGGAGTGGTGAGCACCTTGTAGATGTAGTCCACGTATCCGGTGAATTCGGGAGACTTGCGCTCGCGGGGCCGGGGCAACGCAACCTCGAAATCGGTGCGGATGCAGCCGGGATTTTTGCCGAGCACGATGATGCGATCGGCGAGCAGCACGGCTTCCTCTATATTGTGGGTGACGATGAAGATGGCCTTGGTAGGAATGGCTTTCTTGCCCCAGAGCTCCAGCAGTTCACTGCGCAGATTCTCGGCGGTGAGGACATCGAGGGCGGAGAAGGGCTCGTCCATGAAAAGGACTTCGGGCTCGACGACCAGGGCGCGGGCAAAGCCGACGCGCTGCTTCATGCCGCCGGAGAGTTCCTTGGGATAGGCCTGCTCGAAGCCGTCGAGACCGACGGTATCGAGGATTTTGAGGCTACGCTTGCGGCGCTCGAAGGAGTGGACGCCACGCGCCTTGAGCGGAGCTTCTACGTTCTCAAAGACAGTGAGCCAAGGGAAGAGAGCGAAGCTCTGAAAGACGATGCTGACGTTGGGGGAGCAATCGCGTATGGCTTTGCCGTGCCAGAGGACCTCGCCGGCAGAGGGAAGGGTGAGGCCGGTGAGCATGCGCAGCAAGGTACTTTTGCCGGAGCCGGAGGGACCGAGCAGGGCGAGAATCTGTCCGGGTTCGATGGAGAGATCGGTGGGAGCGATGACGGGGACGGAGCCAGAGCCATGATCTCCGTAGAATTTTTCGACCTTCGAGGCCTGAATGATAGCTTCCGGCATGTTCTCTCCCATTCAGCGGCGCAGGGTATGACGGACGGCTCACACCGATTCTCCCAAGATAACAGCCAAAGGTGAATAGACGGAAAAATTGGGAGAGGCAGAGCTGGTTTCCCCGGAGCATATTCCTTAGAGCGGCTGCGGATTGCTGGTTGGAAAGCTTGAGGGCCGCGCATGTGGGCAATGAATAGGGGTCCTTCACTTCGTTCAGGATGACACCCTTAAAACCGACACCCTCAAAAAGAGGTGGGTCTCTCGGATGAGCCGGCCGGAAGACGATTTCGGTTACTCGGGTTTGGGGTTGGGAGCACGCATGATTACAATGTGATATCCCATGATGACCAACCCTACTCCTCCATTTATTGAACTATGCAATGTCTCCGTCGTCCGCAGTGGGCGGGTGGTGTTGCATGAATTGAACTTACGCATTGAAGCCGGCGAGCACGTCGCGATCATGGGTCCGAACGGCTCGGGGAAATCCACGCTGATCAAGACGATCACGCGGGAGCTGTATCCGCTTTACGACAAGAGCTCCTCGATGGAGCTGTTTGGACAAGGGACCTGGAACGTCTCCGAACTACGCTCGATGCTGGGCATTGTGAGCAACGATATCGATCCTTTCCTTGGGCGGGCCATCACCGGACGCGAGGCCGTTCTCTCCGGATTCTTCAGCAGCGTTGGGTTGTCGCGGCATCAGGAGATCAAGGCCGGGATGAGCGAGAAGAGCGACGAACTGCTGGAACGGCTGGAGATCGGGCATCTGGGCGACCGGGTGATGGGCGAGATGTCGTCGGGCGAGGCGCGGAGGGTGATGATTGCACGGGCGCTGGTGCATGATCCGAAGGCTTTGCTGTTTGACGAGCCGAGCAACAGTCTGGACGTTTTCGCGCAGATGGAACTGCGGCGCACGATGAGCCTGCTGGCGCAATCCGGCATTGGACTGCTGCTGATTACACATCATCTGCCGGACGTGGTTCCGGAGATCGAGCGCGTTATCTTCATGCGCGGCGGGAGGATCGTGGGCGATGGCCGGAAGCCGGAGCTGCTGACGGCGGACGGTCTGAGTGCGCTGTTCGGATGTCCGGTGCAGGTCACGAGGCAGGACGGGTACTACCACCTGGTATCGTGAGGGCGGTGCTTGGGGAAAATCGATTGCTGGTTGAAAAGCTTGAAGCCGCGCCGGAGATGTGGGCAGTGTAGGGGTCCTTCACTTCGTTCAGGATGACACCATTAAGGCCCCGGAAGAAGATTCCGGGGCTTTTGGTTTCTGTTAGTCGCGTCCAGGTTAGTCGCTGGTATAGAAATCAACCGCGACGGGGCTCTCAAAGAGCGAATAGTCACGGGTGACGACGGTGATGCCGCTCTCGGTGACGAAATACTTCTGGCGGTCGGCTTCAGTGTCATAGCCGATGACGGTTCCTTCGGGCAACTGGACATCGCGGTCAATGATGGTCTTGCGGATGCGGCAATGGCGTCCGACATTGACGTGGCTGAACAAAATACTGGAGTCCACCTCGGCGTAGGAGTTCACCCGGACATCGGGCGAGAGCACGCTGGTACGGACGGTGCCGCCGGAGACAATGCATCCCTGGCTGATGACCGAATCGACGGCGGTGCCGGTGCGGCCCGGCTCGGCGAAGACGAACTTGGCCGGGGGGTACTGGCGCTGATAGCCGCGGATCGGCCAGCTTTGATCGTAAAGGTTGAAGACCGGGGAGACGGAGGCCACGTCCATGTTGGCTTCGTAGTAAGCCTCCAGGGTTCCGACATCGCGCCAGTAGAGAGCTTCTTTTTTGTTCTCATCGACGAAGTTGAAGGAATAGATCTTGTAGTCATCGACCATGCGGGGAAGGATGTTGTAGCCGAAGTCGTGGCGCGATTCCATGTCTTCGGCGTCCTTGAGCAGGGTAGGAATGAGTACGTCAGTGTTGAAGAGGTAGACGCCCATGGATGCGGAGATCATCTTGGGGTTGTAGGGCGAACGGAGATCGGTGGTCTTGGGTTTTTCCTGGAATCCGGTGACCCGGCCATCGTTGGACAGCTCGACCACGCCGAAATTACGGGACTCGCTGGGGTCGATGAGAATGGTGGCGAGGGTGACATCGGCACCGGACTGGCGGTGCTGCTCGAGCATGAGTTCGTAGTTCATCTTGTAAATATGATCGCCGGAAAGAAGAAGCACGTACTTGGAACGCTCACTGCCGATGGAATAGATGTTCTGGTAAACGGCATCGGCCGTTCCCTTGTACCAGTCCTCACTGACGCGCTTCATGGGCGGAAGGATTTCGACGAACTCGCCTAGTTCACTGGCGACCACCTGCCACGCTTCGCGGATGTGGCGATTGAGGGAGAGCGCTTTGTACTGCGTAAGGATGTAGACCTTGCGTAGGTTGGAGTTGATGCAGTTGGACAGGGTTACGTCAATAATGCGGTAGATGCCGCCAAAGGTGACAGCGGGCTTGGCGCGATCGCGGGTCAGCGGATAAAGCCGCTCACCTGCACCACCAGCTAGCAAGACTCCGAGAGTATCCTTCATTCTTCTTTCCTGAGTGAAGAGTTTTGGATTGAGCGCATCCGTACGGCCGAACCTTGGGCTGCGATTTCAATCGCTTAAAGATCACAGAGCAAGGAACAAGTAACAGAGGATGGTAGCACAGGAACCAGCTCTCGTCCGGGGCTGAAGGACGCGGCGAGAATCAAGCTGCTTTCTCACTGTTGCGGCCGGACTTTGGCTCGACGGAGATTCTGAGCGACTTGAGGAAACGGGCATCCTGGGGGCTGATGCGGAACTCGGGTTCACCCTGGGGAGAGACCGGAGTGGCCGGGGAGTCGGCTTCCAGCTTGTTGAAGCCCACGGTGGCTTCCAGGACAACGAAAATGTCATAGCCGTCGCTCTTGATGCGAGCGATGACTTCGGCGATCTGCTCGGAGCTGGAGATGGAATCGTTAATGGCTTCGCCGAGCTGCTTCATGAGCCTTTCGAGTTTTTGGTCCACGGTGATTCTCCAAGGCGCTAGGGAGTTAGATGCCAGAGTCGGGGTTGGAGTTATTCAGCAGAGTAGCTGGAAGCCGAGGGCAAAACCCATTGGAAGAGAGTTGTTTATGAAGAATGCCACTGCCCGAGGCGTGAGTTCGGGCGTTACAATAATGGGCATGAGCGATGCACGGTTCTCTGGCAGACAATCCTCGCTGGGCGGGACGCTGGGTTCAGGCGCGGGAACAGTTTTCCGCCATTTACGTGGCAAGCCGGGACGGAACACGCGATATCTTCGCGGGTTCCAATCTGGGGCCACGGCTTTTCTGGGCACGGTAATGGGCACGCTCCATGTGTTGTTTCTGGAAGTCAGCGGTCTGATATTTATTTGCTTTAGCATTACGGTCGTCGGTGCCTTTTTCCGCGAATACAGGAAGTATGCGCTGCATCAGGTGGGACTGGAGCGGGTGGTGTTGGCGGGCGCGATTGGCAGTATGTTTTTGTATTTTGGATTGAATTCCTTCTGGCGGGCACGCCGGAAGCGAACCAGAGTCTAAGCCCGGAAAGGCCGGCCCATGTCTGAGAAGGTATCCGCGACAAAGAAGCCCGAGAAAGTCTTTCAAACCACATCTCATATCGTTATCAATCCGTTTTATACTCCGGCGGATCTCTCCGACTTTCATTACGAAAAAGAGTTGAACGCACCGGGCAGCTTTCCGTACACGCGCGGCGTGCAAGCCTCGATGTATCGCGGACGGCTGTGGACGATGCGGCAATACGCGGGGATGGGCGATGCGGAGGAGAGCAACAAGCGCTATCGCTTTCTGCTGAGCCAGGGCACGACCGGACTTTCGGTGGCCTTCGATCTGCCGACGCAGATCGGGTATGACAGCGACAATCCGTACGCGCTGGGGGAAGTGGGCAAGGTGGGCGTGGCCATCGATACGATCGAGGACATGCAGCGGCTGTTCGACAGCATCGACCTGGAGAAGGTTTCCACTTCGATGACCATCAACTCGTCGGCAGCGGTGTTGTTGTCGCTCTACGTGGCGGTGGCCAAGCGCAATGGATTCGATCCGAAGAAGTTGAGCGGCACGATTCAGAACGACGTACTGAAGGAATACGTGGCGCGGGGTACGTATATTTATCCACCGACGGCGGCGATGCGGCTGATCACCGACATTTTCGCATTCTGCAACGAAAACGTGCCGGAGTGGAACACGATTTCGATCAGCGGATATCACATGCGCGAAGCGGGCTCGACGGCGGTGCAGGAAGTGGCATTTACGCTGGCCGACGGGATTACCTACGTGCAGGCGGCAGTGGACGCGGGACTGGATGTGAACAAGTTCGCGCCGCGGCTATCGTTCTTCTTTGCCTGCCACAACAACTTTCTGGAAGAGATTGCAAAGTTCCGCGCGGCGCGGCGGATGTGGGCGAAGATCATGCAGGAGCGCTTCGGGGCCACCGCGCCCAAGGCGCTGATGCTGCGCTTCCACACGCAGACGGGCGGCTCGACGTTGACGGCGCAGCAGCCGCAGAACAACATTGTGCGCACGTCGTTGCAGGCTCTGGCAGCGGTGCTGGGCGGGACGCAGTCGCTGCACACGAACTCGTTCGACGAAGCGCTGGCGCTGCCGACGGAAGACTCGGCGCGGATTGCGCTGCGCACGCAGCAGATCATCGGCTTTGAGAGCGGAGTGACGGCGGCGATCGATCCGATGGCGGGCTCCTACTATGTGGAGACTTTGACCAACGAGATTGAGAAGCGGGCGGCAGACTATCTGGAGAAGATCGACGCGATGGGCGGGATGTTGAAGGCCATCGAACGCGGCTTTGTGCAGGGGGAGATTCAGAACGCGGCGTATGAGTTCCAGAAATCGGTGGACAGCAAGGAGCAGATTCTGGTGGGGGTGAACGCCTTCCAACAGGAGCACGAGAAGCCGGTTGCGCTACTGCATATGGACCCGGAGCTGGAACGTCGCCAGGTGGAGCGTCTGCGGGCCTTCCGCGCCAAGCGTGACCCGGTGAAAGCCGCCGAAGCCATGCGCAAGATCGACGAGGCGACACGAAACGGGGAAAACCTGATGCCGGTAATCGTGGAAGCCGTGGAGAGCAATGCGACGGTAGGCGAGATCTGCGACGTGATGCGCAAGGTGTTTGGAGAGTACAAGGAAGTCATGGTGATTTGAGGGTCTTGCTTCTCCACCTTAGCCGCAAATGCAGCGGCGAAGGTGGGGCTGTCACCATCAGGACAGCATCTCACACGCAGGGGCACTGCAACCCCAGAGTTGGAAGTGCGCCAACTCTGGGCCACCCGTCGCAACAAAGACGAGAGCACGGGCGGGGGTTAAGTTTGGAGAGGGGGAGTAAAGCCCCTCTTCACCCACCTGACGAGCTTTAGCAGCCCATAGACCGAGAGCCAGCCTAGAGGAATAGGCGCGAGCGAAAAAATAAACGCATATTGCCAGTGATATTGAATAGCTTCGGACCAATTCCTAGAGAATTGAGCGTCACAAACGGACAAATCCGCTCCTTTTTGTTCCCAGCAGAGCTTTTGAACATTTACAGCCCAATCGCCTTGATGAAGGCCGTATTCATTGCCCTGATAGAGACCATATAAGGCCCAGACCACGGAGACAACAACCCCGATGCGTTGCCAGCCGTTCAAGCACCAGCCTTTCCCTGCCGAGTCTTTATGCATCTCTATGCGCCTTTTCATGGCCAACAGGCTATCATGCTATGAGCGGGCGTTTCACAAAGGAAGCGGAACGCGATCTGAAGCTTGCAGCTGACTTGACAGGGTTGGGTGGAATTGTGTACAAAGACGGTATGATGTTGAACGCGATCCTCATCCTGACGGCCATGGCCATGTGTATGCACATGATGTGCATGCCTACCGCCGTGGGCGCGCTTGAGAGTTCGCGAAAAGCTTAGATAAGACGTTAGCAGAGCGACATCAAGAGATTCCAGACGACCCACGGCAAATTGCCTGGGCCGTTTTTGTTTATGGGGAAAAATTCTTAAAAGGGGAGTTCGCGAGATGGCGGAGACCGAAAAGAAACAGCGATTTAACACACTGGCGGTGCACGGCGGACAGTCTGTGGAACAGACGACGAAGGCGCGGGCGGTGCCGATTTACCAGACGACCAGCTATGTGTTCGACGACAGCGATCACGCGGGACGGCTCTTTGGGTTGAAGGAGTTCGGCAATATTTATACCCGGATCATGAATCCGACGACAGACGTGTTTGAGAACCGGATTGCGGCGCTGGAAGGCGGCGCAGCGGGATTGGCGACCGCCTCGGGACAGGCGGCGGAGACGCTGGTGATTACGACGCTGGCGGGGGCAGGCGATGAGATCGTCTCGACCACTTCGCTTTATGGCGGGACCTACAATTTGTTCCACTACACGCTGCCGCGGCTGGGAATTGTGGTGCGGTTTGTGGATGCGGACGACTTCGACGGACTGCGGGCGGCGATCAACGAAAAGACCAAGGCGCTGTACACCGAGACGCTGGGCAATCCGAAGCTCGACGTGGCGGACATTGAAAAGCTGGCGGCGATTGCACACGAAGCGGGGATTCCGCTGGTGATCGACAACACTTCGGCATCGCCGGCGCTGACGCGTCCGATTGAGTGGGGCGCCGACATTGTGGTGAATTCGGCGACGAAGTTTATCGGCGGACACGGCACGACCATCGGCGGCATTATTGTGGACGCGGGGAAGTTTGACTGGGCCGCTTCGGGACGCTTCCAGCGCGACTTCGTCGATCCCGACCCGAGCTATCATGGCATCAGCTACACGGCGACGTTCGGGAACCTGGCATTCATCCTGAAGGCGCGGGTGCAGGGGCTGCGCGATACGGGCGCGGCACTGTCACCATTCAACTCGTTCCTGCTGCTGCAAGGGGCGGAGACGCTGCATCTGCGGATGGAGCGGCACTCGGAAAATGCGCTGAAGGTAGCGAACTATCTGGAGACGCATCCGGGCGTGGAGTGGGTGAATTATCCGGGACTGGAATCGAGCAAGTACTATGAGCGCGGCAAAAAGTATCTTCCGGACGGCAGCGGCTCGCTGATTACATTCGGGATCAAGGGCGGCTACGAGGCGGGACGCAAACTGATTGATTCGGTGAAGCTGTTCAGCCATGTGGCGAACATCGGGGATGCGAAGTCACTGATCATTCATCCCGCGTCTACGACTCACCAACAACTGAGCGACGCCGAGCAACGGGACACGGGAGTGACGCCGGAACTGGTGCGGCTCTCGGTGGGCATTGAGGATGTACGCGACATTCTTGAAGACCTGGCACAGGCCATTGAAGCAGCGAACGGTACGAAGCATACTCGGCCCGAAACGGCAGGCCAGAGAGCAGGAAAATAGCCATGGCAACGAGTCATATCACAACCCTTCACCTGACTCAGGGCACGGTTTCGGTGACGAAACGATGTCCATTCGAATTGGAGAACGGCAAGACGCTGGCGAGCGTGAGCCTGCGTTACGCGATCTACGGCGAACCGAATCCGGATGGCAGCAACGTAACCCTGGTTTGCCATGCGCTTTCGGGCTCGGCGCGGGTGGACCAGTGGTGGCCGGATTTGCTGGAGAGAGTCTTCGATCTGGATCGCGAGTGCGTGGTGTGTTTCAACGTGATCGGGTCGTGCTATGGCTCGACCAGTGCGGCTTCGCTCGATCCGGCGACGGGCAAGCCGTACGGCGCGAGCTTTCCGCAGGTTACGGTGCGGGACTGGGTGCGGGCGCAGAAGATTGCGTTGCAGGAGTTGGGATTCCGGCATTTGCGAACGGTGATTGGGCCGTCGATCGGCGGGATGCAGGCATTGCAATGGGCGGTGGAGTATCCGGAGTGGGAGGACCGGGTGGTGGCGATGGGAACGACGCAGCTCACCGCATTAGGACTGGGATTGAACCATCTGCAACGCGAGGCTATCCGGCTGGATCCGGAATGGCGCGGCGGTGACTACTACGACGGACCGGGGCCGCGCACGGGATTGGCGCAGGCGCGCGGGCTGGCAATGTGCACCTACAAGTCGGCGGAGCTGTTCCACGCTCGCCACGGACGCAAGGCCGACCGCAAGGGGATCGCTCCGTGGGAGTCCGAGGATGGGCGGTTCGATATCGCGGGCTATTTGGAATACCAGGGAAAGCTGTTCTGGCAGCGCTTTGACGCCAATGCGTATTTGACGATCACGCGGGCGATGGATTTGTGGGATCCGCTGCGGGATTGGCCGGGGCAGACGTGGGAGCGGGTACGGGCCAAGGTGCTGCTGTTCGGCATCTCCAGCGACGTACTGTTTCCGGACAGCGACGTGCGCGCATTCGCCGAAGAGCTTCGCGATGCGGGCGTGGATTGCAGCTATGAGAGCATCAAGTCGTCGCACGGGCACGATTCGTTCCTGGCAGAGCCGGATAAATTGGTGGGAGTGCTCAGGGAGTTCCTGGCGGAGAATGGTACGGTAGCGGATTGCCTGCAAGCGGTGGGCGAGCAGAGCGATCATGCTTGAGTGAAGCATGGGTGGCCGCAAGGGCCACCCATCGCAGGCTGTCCTCTGTTGGTTGTGGGGTCGATCATCCGCTGGCCTCATTCTCCAAAAGATGGCGGATGTGGGCCACCACCCGTGTAGGGGTCCTTCGCTTCGGTCAGGATGACACTCTTAAATGATTTACTCCTCAATGACTTACATCATTTTCATTTTGACGTAGCGCTGCAGGTCGCCGCGAAAATAGTACAGCGAGTAAACGGTTGCGGCCAAAGATCCCCATTTCACAACTTTTCCAAACATAACTTCTCCTCTCTGCGGCTATGCCGCTTTGGCTTTCGAGACTTCGGAAATCAATTGATCGATCATGCGGATGGCCTCGTCGACGGCGGCCTCGACCGGCTTACTAAGGCCGGTCTCACCGTCGGCATCGGAATCGACGGTTGAGGGTTCGCAGCCGACCACCATCAGACGGCTCATTTCGCCTCCCAGAGTGTTGACGAGTTGCAGCACCGCGACGGGATTCATGGAATGGGCATCGAAGCCGAAGTCCGTGGGCGCTTCGCCGCCGGAGGGCAGTTCCGGCTCGATGAGGTACACGGTGCCGGGCTCATCGCCGCCGGGGACGGCATCCACCAGGATCACCAGCTCCCATGGGTCCATCAGCGCATAGGCAAGGTCGTAGCTGCGGATGCCAAAGTCGACGACACGCACGTTTGGCGGCAAGGCGCGGGCGGCGAGGCGCTGCGCGACTTCGACGCCGAATGCGTCGTCGCCGAGAAAGATGTTGCCGACACCGGCGACGAGAATGAGACCGTTGGTATCCGTCATTCGTACCCCCGTCATGCGATTCCCTTTCCATTGAGCAACTCGGGCTCGACTTCCTCGGGAGAAAAGAAGAAGCGATGCCCGGGCTGGCGTAACATTCCGAGATCCCGGCCGGGATCGTCTTCGAGGACGACGGCGAGGTGCAGGCAGTCGTCGTAATCTCTTTCGATGGCCTCGACGATGGCAACTTTCCCTTTCAGCGCCATGTCCATAATGTCGGCGTTTTTGCGGGGCCAGAGGCGGACGCGATCTCCGGGGCGTACGGCGAATCCGGAGATGGTGACGCTCTCGACCGGGTGGTGTTTCGGCTCTCCATTTTGCGAGAAGTCATCCCAATCCATCATGACTTTTCCTCCCGCACTGGCCGCAGGCCGCGGATGGCGCCATGGGTTTTCATGAGTTGCTCGCGCGCGCTTTGTTCGGTGCGCTCAAGAAGGTTGCGGACGTGATCGTCGGCGTGGCGCATTTCATTCTTCTCATCATCGGTCAGGGTCATCACGCGCAGGGTGAGCATTTCGTCCATTTCGGTTGCGTCATAGAAGTCAGTCGCACTCTCCGGCGCGATCTGCGGGTAGTCGTAGAGAACGATGGGCGAGCAGAGCAGCAGGTCACGTTGCGGCGGATCGCCGGCGAGCACAGGGAAATTGCCGAGGTTGGTGCAGGCTCTCACAGCATCGCGCAGTTCTTCGGGCGGGTCGAGTAAGGAGACGAATTGACCGCCGCTGACGGAGAGAATAGTATGCGCCGAAAGCAGCGAGCGAGTCAGTGCAAGGTTGCGGTCGCGAGGGTCGTGCTCGAACGGTGTGGTGTTGGTGACCTCCACGGTGAGTTTGAGCAAGCCGGGGCGAATACTCTCGGAGGAGATCGATACGGTTCCGGATATTTCGTGCTGGGTGCGGCGGACAATTCCGGCTAACTGGCGAAGGCCGTCGCGCAGCAGTTGGGTCTCACTGCTGCCGGGAAAATGGAACGGAAACGGTGGCGGAGCGAAGGCTAAAGTCAGTTCGAGGTCCACAGAGCGTTCGACGCCTTCATCCCAACTCTCAATCAGTTGACCTTCCACCTCGAGCGACGGCACGGGTTCGAAACGCCCGTCGCTGGGCTTTGCGACCTGGCGGCTGAGCAGGTGCAGGAAGCGAAGTTGGAGCTGGAGCGCAGCGCTGCCGGTGGTCTCCAGAAGACACTCCGAATGCATGGTGCAGCGTTCGGTTTTGTCGCGGACCTCGGCGTAGGCGGGCGGATAGAGGATGCCAAAGCTCCAGCGCTGGCGGTTCTTGATCGCCGAGGGTCGGTAGGGATAGAGCATGTAACCTTCGTAGAGGACGGCATCGGCGATCTTTCTGACGAGTTCGCGGTTCACGATTTCACCTCTTCGGTGAGGTTGAGGATGCGCTCCACGGCTTGGTCCCAGGTTGGAATCCCATGCTGCGCCTTGAATTTGTAGAGTTTGTCGAAGACTTCGCGATGCAGGCAGAGCCACGCGGTGTGGGGATAATACAGGTCCATCATTTCTTTCCAGAGCTGGACGGGAAGGCGATAACTGGCTTCGCGGTCCCAGGGGATCTGTGCGACCTGGAGACCCATGCGTCCGGCGTGGAAGACAGTTCCACTGAAGAGCAGGGTGGTCGGAATCTCGCCTGCGTCAAGGCCGTGGATGTACTTGGTGATGGCCACGTCGAAGTCGAAGGTGCACGGGACAGGCACGTCGATTACGGTGCCGCCGTCGAAGGCCGGAACGTTGACGCTAAGGTTTGCCCACAACAGCGGATGGATGGATTTGCTCCAGCGCTCGGGCTCGCCGAACAGATCCTTCAGGTTCTCCTGCTCCTCGGGAGTGTAGCGGCGGCGCGGCGGCTCAATCTGCACCTGGACGCGGAGGGCGATGGAGTGGATGGGAAGCTTTTCGGAGTCGGTGGCGCGCACCTTGAAGGTGATCGTGGGAGTGGCCGCGTTGGGGGTGGCTTCGGCGGCTTCGACTTGAAAGCGCAGGTCAGGCACACTGCTCCTCACCGCTGGCGCGCGGTTCCTCGCCGCTGGCTTGCGGGACTTCACCGCTGGCTCGGGCAAGCTCGCCGAAGAAGCGGTCGATCTCCTTCCACACCTCCTGCCCGCCGGAGAGACCGCGCCAGTGCATGCGGATGATGCCCACGAGACGGAAGCACTGGTCGATGGGAGCACGATAATAGCGTGGGCTGGAGAGACGGTTGACGAGCAAGGCTTCGACATCGGGCTCAAACTGGTTGAGCACCGGGTTGCGCGTGATGATGGCATTCCAATACTCGAGGTCGAGCGAGGATTCCATGGCGCCGCCGGGGCTGGGATACTGGGCGATGACGCGTCCGGCAGCACTGCTGTTGACGAAGTACGCCAGGTTGATGGGAATGAGCAGGCTCTCCCATTCTTGATCATCCATGACGAAATCGGGGAGGCGGCGGAGATCGCGCGGGATGCGGCGATAACGCTGCCGGGCGTTGCCGCCGAAGAGAATGGCGCACGGATCACAGGCACAGGTGACGCGGCGCTTCTCGATTTCAAGCAGATGCTGGTGGACGGGCGGGAGCGGTGCGGCGCAGAGTTCGCAGAGTGCGGCCTGCGCGCGCGGTTTGCGAACAAGTTTTTGCAAGGCCGCGAGTGACCCCCGCCCGGTGTTGTCGATCACGGTGCCCATCCTTTTGTGCTCACCTGTTGTGCTTACCTGAAACCGGACAGCCCCACATTCGCCAACCGCGGGCGGATGTGGGCCACCCGCCGGGCCTGCACCTAAGCCGGGGGCAAGTTCGGCATTCGCGAATCAATCGGTTTGCGCTTGTCGGCGTTGATTCCGGTGGCGTCGCGGGAGGTGCGTCCACTGCCCTCGCGTCCCGGCTCTTTGCGGCCCTCATAAGCCCACTGTTCTCCCCGTTTGGTTCCGGGAGTATGAGCATCAATGTCACGCGGCGGATTCTTCATATTGGTTTTCCTTTTTGGCGGCTGGCTGGATGAGGTTGAGGGGAACGAATCCGGTGGACGGCAAACCCTCCACCACAACTTGGACGACCTCGGGCGCGGCTTCCAGAATGGCCTGCTCTACCATGGTTTTGAGGGCGTCCGGCGACGATCCACAACCGTGTCCCGAACTTTGGACTTTGACGCGCACAACCGCGTCGGAGATGCCGATCAATTCGGCGCTTCCGCTGTGTTTGCGGAGTTGCGGAAGGAGATTCTCGACGGCGCGGGCCACGCGCTCTTCGAGGGCTACGGGATGAGCTCCGTAGAGCACCAGAAGACCGCAGACCAGAGGATCATTGCCGAGCTTGGCAAGCGAAGCGCGACCGGCCTCGCTGGCGTTGAGCAGTTCGACGATGCGGGAGACGACGGCACCGTGGAGATCCATCATCGACTGGAGGAGTTCGAGCGCGGTGGTGCGCGCATCTTCGTCGGTAAGGACGGAGATGTGCTGCACCAGTTGCTCAATGCGCTCGGTGTGGGCCTGGAACTCATTGGCGGTGGCGGTCATTTGCCGCCCGCCAGCCCGAACATCGGCGAGTGGCGGGCCTCTAACACTTTGCCGCCTCCCAGGTACATGTGCACGCCGCATGGCAGGCACGGGTCAAAGCTGCGCACCGCCCGCATGATGTCAATGCCCTTGAAGTTATCGGGGCCGTTCTCTTCGAAGAGCGGCGTGTTCTGGACCGCGTCTTCGTAGGGACCGGGAGTGCCGTAAACATCGCGCGGGTTGGCATTCCAGCAGGTGGGCGGATAAGGATGATAGTTGGCGATTTTGCCGTCACGGATGACGACGTGGTGCGACAAGACGCCGCGCACCGCTTCGTGGAATCCGCAGCTAATGGCTTCCTCGGGAACCTTGAACGGGGTCCAGGTTTTGGAGTGGCCGGCCATGAGTTCCTCGATTGCCTTCTCGCAGAAGTACAGCGCGGCGGCAGCGGCATACGCCTGGAAATAGGTGCGGGCACGGTCGCGCTCGATGGCATTGCTCCACTTGGGAATCTTCCATTCGAAGCTGGTTTCGGGCAGCATTGCGCCCTTGGGCAGGTTGATCTGGACACTGTTGCCGGTGGCCTTGATGTAGCCGATATCGACTAGGCCGGAGAGCGCGGTGGACCAGAGGCGAGCGATGGGGCCGCCGCCGGTGTCAAGCGCGAGATGATCTCCGCTGCGCTTGTCATACCAGCGCGGGGACATCACCCAGGTGTAATTGCCATTGAAGTCGCGCTTCTGGGGACGCGGGGTGGTGGTTTGATTCCACGGATGCCGCTTGTCCACCGGGTTGCCGAGAGGATCGGCTTTCACGAAGGTTTCCGCGTTCTGCCAGTCATCGTAGAACGAGCTGCCGAGCAGAATGCGAAGGCCGAGATTGATGTCCACCAGATCGTTGGTGACCAGTTCCCCGTCAACGACAATGCCGGGAGTGACGAACATGGAACGTCCCCAGTTGGACATGGTCTCGTAGCGGTAATCGCAGGCACTGGGATTGTTGAAGGAGCCCCAACAGCCGAGCAGGACACGGCGCTGTCCGACCTTTTCATAACCCGGCAACGCCTCATACCAGAAGTCGAAGAGATCGTCGTGCAGGGGCACGCATTTCTTCATGAACTCCACGTATTTCATCAGCCGGACGAGATAGTCGGTAAACAACTGCACGGTGGCGACGGTGCCGACACCTCCGGGATACAGGGTGGAAGGATGGACGTGGCGGCCCTCCATGAGGCAGAACATCTCGCGGGTGAGGCGGCTGATCATCAGGGTCTCGCGGTAGAATTCGCCGGTAAAGGGATTCAGCGCGGTCATGATGTCGGCAATGGTGCGATAGCCATGTTTGTCGGCGTTCGGGGACTGCTTGTGCTGCGCCTTCTCCCACAGGCTGGGGTTGGTCTCCTTCACCATCTGCTCGCAGAAATCGACGCCGACGAGATTGTCCTGGAAGATGTTGTGGTCAAACATATACTCGGCGGCTTCGCCAAGATTGATGATCCACTCACCAAGCGCGGGAGGCTGGACGCCAAAGGCCATGTTCTGCGCATAGCAGGCGCAGGTGGCATGGTTGTCTCCGCAGATGCCGCAGATGCGGCTGGTGATGAAGTGGGCGTCACGCGGGTCTTTGCCTTTCATGAAAATGCTGTACCCGCGGAAGATCGACGAGGTGCTATAGCACTCGGCTACCTGCTTGTTGTCGAAGTCGATCTTGGTGAAGATGCCCAGGCTGCCCACGATGCGGGTGATGGGATCCCAGTTCATCTCGATCAGGTTCCGTTTCTTACTCGGAGATTCAGTTAATGACTCGGTGATCGTTCCCATGGATTAGATCCTCTCCGCTCAAGCGGCTTTGGGGCGCTTGATGGTTTCGTAGGCGCCGGGTTGGGGCTGGTAGCCGGTGATCAGTTGGTGACCGCGACGCCGCCACTCAGGTTCGTGGTTGACCGTGGTGTTGGTGATGGAGCGCAGGGTGCGGATCATCTTGCCGTACAGGGTGAGCGCGGCCGTGGAGAAGCGCGCCCCCGAGGGCTCGTCCATGAACGGCATGAACATATCCGGGAAGCCGGGCATGGTGCAGCCGATGCAAATGCCGCCAACATTGGGACAGCCGCCGATACCGCGCATCCACCCCCGCTTGGTGACGTTGCAGTTGACCACCGGACCCCAGCAGCCGATTTTGACCAGACACTTCGGGCTGCCGTACTCGGTGGCGAAATCATCCTGCTCGTAGTAGGCGGCGCGGTCACAACCTTCGTGGATGGTTTTGCCGAAGAGCCAGGTAGGCCGGAGCTGCTCATCGAGCGGAATCATGGGCGCCATTCCGGAAGCCTGGAACAAGAGGTAGAGCACGGTCTCCATGAAGTTGTCGGGCTGCACGGGGCAGCCGGGAACATTGACGATCGGCAGCCCTGCTTTGGAGCGCCAATCCCAGCCCAGGTAATCGGCCAGCCCCATGGCTCCGGTGGGATTGCCGGCCATGGCATGAATGCCACCGTAGGTAGCACAGGTTCCAGCGGCCATCACGGCCAGGGCTTTGGGGGCGAGACGATCAATCCACTCACAGGTAGTGATGGGCTGACCGGTATTGGGATCGGTGCCCATCGCGGCCCAATAGCCCTGGTCCTTGACGGCTTCGTTCGGAATGGAGCCTTCGACGACCAGGACGAAGGGCTCGAGTTCGCCGCGTTCAGCCTGATAGAAATACTTCATGAAGTCGTCACCGACCTCGTAGGCGAGCACGGGATTGTGCAAATGGACTTTGGGAAGGCCGGGAATGGCTCCCATGACCACATCCTCAAGGCTGGGCTGTTCGGCGGCGGTGACCGAGACCGAGTCGCCGTCACAGCTGAGGCCTGCCGTGATCCACAAGATGTGTACATCACTCACCGCGGGCTTGGCGCCGAACGTAAGAACGTCTGCCGGCATGTTGCGCTCCTTTCAACGGAAAGCGCCGGCCGTTCGACGGCGGTCAGCGCGGACGAGAGGCTAGGGCCTCTACTTGGCCTCGACCCAGGGACAACAATGAAAGGCGGGATACTGCTGAAATCCATGCAATGCCTCTAAATGGTCACGCGAATCGTCGAGAACGTGGCATGAGATGGTAGGCGTCCGGGAACGAGATGCCTCAGCACAAACGGAGTAGTTGCTAATCAAGAAGCGAGATACGAAGGCCGCAGAGCAGGGTGCATGGTTGACAAGCGCGCCGGATGCCGTTACTTTATCTAGGCGAACAAAAGGCGAACATGAGAACTGCTGCGGAACTTCGGAGAGAGGTGGAATCGGCACTGGCGGGACGCATTCCGGCGGCCTTGTCGATGCGTCCCGCGGCAGTGGTGGAGCTGGTTTCGTGCGGGGTTGCAGAGGTCGATGCGGCGCTGGGAGGCGGCTTTCCAATCGGGGCAATCACGGAGTTGACGGGGATGGATTCGTCGGGGCGCACGACCTTGGCACTGAGCACTCTGGCGGAGATTACGCAACGCGGCGAAAGCTGCGCCTATGTGGATGTCTCGGATGCGTTCGATCCACTCTCGGCGGCAGCGTTGGGGGTGGAGTTGCAGCGGCTGCTCTGGGTGCGCGCCGGAGACGGCGATGCGACGACGGCGGTTTCGCGAAAGCAAGTTGCGCAAAAGCGGCACGGCAAAGGTGGGGCACCCGACAGTACGGTAGATTCGCGCACGGCGCAGAAGGCACGAAAGCCATGGTCGCGACTGGATCAGTCGCTGCGCGCAGTTGACCTGCTGTTGAACACCGGAGGCTTTCGCGCCATCGTTCTTGATATGGGAGACATTGATCCGGAGCATGCACGGCGGGTTCCGCTGGCGATGTGGTACCGCTTCCGGCTGCAGGCGGAGAAGTCGCGGACGTTGCTTCTACTGCTCACGCGGACGGCTTGCGCAAATAGTTGTACGGCAGTTTCGTTGTGCTGTGCAGGAGCGAAAGCGAACTGGCATCAGGCCACGGATGCAGGTCCCGGGCTGCTGGCCGGGCTGAGTTATGGCGCACGGGTTACGCGGAACATTAGACGAGGCGGGAGTCAAAACCTGGCACTGGAATCTTATGGCAAGAAACCTGCGGCTTCGGCGCGGACTCTGCAACGGCCTTTGCAGCGTCCTTTGCTATCCAGTCAAACCATCTGGAGCAGCACCACTTCGTGGTCGGGATGAGTGATGGCCAGCGCGTTGTATCTCTGTCTGCATGTGCGCGATTTTGCGGCGCAAGCGGTTACGCGTGCGCACTCCGGACTGCGGCATCGGGCGCTGGCGATTCTCACCGGCACGCCTCCGCTGGAGCAGGTTTTCGGACTGAACCGGCAGGCCCGCGAAATCGGCGTGGCAGTGGGCATGAGCCGGGTACAAGCCGAATCGTTTGCCGGCTTGACCATGGTGCGGCGGGAGCGGGCACAGGAAGACCATGCCTTGGCGGAGCTGATGGATTGCGCGGAGCGGTTTTCGCCCAGGGTTGAGGCCATCGACTCGCCGGACGAGTGCGCTGCCGGAGCAAGTCTCCTGCTGGATATTGCCAACTCCGAGCGGCTGTTGGGAAGCGCCAGGCAAATTGCCGAAGCCTTGCGGCGCGAGATGCAAAGGCTGGGATACGAGGCAGGCATTGCGGTTTCGAGCCATGCGTATGCAGCGGTACTGGCCGCCGGGGGCTGCGATGGCATCACGATTCTGGCATCCGGGGGAGAAGCGGAAGCACTGGCTCCGCTGCCGCTCACGGTACTGGCGCTCGACGCGGCCCAGGCACAGATTCTGGCGGCCTGGGGAGTGCGCACGGTGGGGCAATTGGCGGCGTTGCCGCTGCAGCCGCTGATCGCACGCCTGGGCCAGGATGGACATCGGCTGCACCGGATGGCGCGGGGTGCATACGATCATCTGCTGGTGCCGGAGCAAGAGGCTGCGGATGCCGAGCTGGTGGAACGGGTGGAGTTGGATACGCCGGTGGAGTTGCTGGAGCCACTGCTGTTTCTGCTGAGCCGGGCTCTGGAACAGTTGACGCTACGCGCCCGGGAACGGGCTCTGGCGATTGCCGCGGTGGAGACCTGCCTGGTACTGGAGGATGCGGCGGACTCCGAGGATCGGAGTGAAAGTTGGAGTGAGCCGATCTCACATCTGCTAACTGCGGCAGATGTGGGGCACCGGAGTGAACACCGGAGAACGGTGCGTCCGGCGCTGCCGGAGCAGGACTATCACACGCTGCTCAAACTGGTTCAGCTGGATCTCGAACTGCATCCTCCACCATCGGGCATTGTGGGATTCACGATGCGGGCGCGGCCGGCACCGGCGCCAAAGGTGCAGCAGGGATTGTTTGCGGCGCAGGCTCCGGAGGCGGGACGGCTGGAAGTTTTGCTGGCGCGGCTGCGCAAGCTGATGGGCGAAGGACGCGTGGGGGCGCCGGAGTTGCTCGACAGTCATGCGCCGGAGGGGTTTCGAGTGAATCCGTTTGCGGCAGCCACGGAAGAGGCAACGCAGGCTGGGTCACAGCGCACGCGCACTACATCCGCGCTGCGCATGCTGCGGCCACCGCTGGCAGTGCGCATCGGGATGAACGGCGCGGCTCCGGCGAATTTGTTGCTGGAGGGAAAGCGTTTTGCGGTAGAGACGTGCTCCGGCCCATGGCGCACGAGCGGAGCGTGGTGGACGCACCCGGCGTGGTGTCGCGAAGAGTGGGACGTGGTGGTGAAAGATGAGGCGCGGAACGAAGGCCATCGCTGTCTGCGGCTGGCGCATGAGCCGGGGGGCGACGGCTGGTACGTGCTGGGAATGTACGACTGAGGGGCGACGATGTACGTAGAACTTCATGCCCGGTCGGCGTTCAGCTTTCTGGAAGGCGCATCGCTGCCGGAAGGGCTGATGGCACGCGGCGCGGAGCTGGAGATGCCGGCGATGGCGTTGCTGGATCGCAACGGTCTGTATGGTTCGCCGCGCTTTCACATGGCCGCCGAGCGGGCAGGCACGCGGGCGCACGTGGGCGCAGAGATTGCGGTGCGCGATGGGGGAGAACGGGTACGTCCTCCGCAATGGTTGCCGCATCGGGTTCCGCCGGAGCCAGTGCGCTGGGCACTGCTGGCCGAGACACAGATGGGCTACCAGAACCTCTGCCGGTTGATTACCCGCTATAAATTACGCGAGGGAAATAAGGCAGAAGGGGCGGCGTTGGTGGCCGATGTCGCCGAGCACGCGGAGGGCTTAGTGTGCCTGACCGGCGGCGACGAAGGGCCTTTGGCGGCAGCACTGGCGCGGGGAGGATATGAGGCAGCGGTACGCGAGGTCGAGCGGCTAGTGGGGATTTTTGGAGCACGCAATGTTTACGTGGAGTTGCAGCGCCACTGCGAACGGGAAGAAGAGTATCGCAATCAGGTTGCGGTGCGGATTGCCCGGCGGTTGAATCTTCCGCTGCTGGCCACCAACGGGGTGAACTACGCGACGGCTTATGAGCGCGAAGTGCTCGACGTGCTCACCACGATTCGCCACCACTGCACGCTGGAAACAGCCGGACGACTGCTGGCACCCAACGCCGAGCGCTACCTGCGTTCGGCGCGCGAGATGCAGGAGTTGTTCCGCGATCTACCGGAGGCGATTGCCAACAGCCGTGAGCTTTCGTCGCGGCTCACCTACCAGATGAGCGAGCTGGGCTATCGCTTTCCGGACTATCCGGTTCCGGACGGCGAGCCGATGCAGACGTTTCTGGAGAAGCGCACGGAGGAAGGAATCAGCCATCGTTATCTGCCCAAGGGCGATGAGCGGCTGCTGGCGCGCGCGCAGAAGCAGGCGCAACGCGAACTGGGGCTCATCGGCAAGCTGGGACTGGCAGGCTATTTCCTGATCGTGTGGGACATTGTGCAGTTCTGCGGACGCGAGGGCATTCTGGTGCAGGGACGCGGCTCGGCGGCGAACAGCGTGGTGTGCTACGCGATGGGCATTACGGCCATCGATCCGGTGGGGATGGATCTGCTGTTTGAGCGCTTTCTGTCTGAAGAGCGCGGGGAGTGGCCGGACATCGATCTTGACCTGCCCAGCGGCGAGCAGCGCGAGCGGGCAATTCAGTACGTGTATCAACGCTACGGCGAACTCGGGGCAGCGATGACCGCCAACGTCATTACCTATCGCGGACGCTCGGCGGCACGCGAAGCAGGCAAGGCACTGGGCTTTGATGCCGAGACGCTGAACCGGCTGACCAAACTGGTGAGCGCGTGGGAGTGGAAGGACAAGGACGAAACCCTCGACCGTAATTTTCATGATGCGGGCTTTGACATTCAGCACCGCCGCATCGCCAAGTACGTGGAGCTTTGCAGGCGCATGCAGGACTTGCCGCGGCATCTCGGGCAACACTCGGGAGGCATGGTGATCTGCGGCGGAAAGCTCGACGCGGTAGTGCCGATCGAACCGGCCTCGATGCCCGGACGTACGGTGATCCAGTGGGACAAGGAAGATTGCGCCGACATGAAGATCATCAAGGTGGATCTGCTGGGACTGGGGATGATGGCGGTGCTCAAGGATTGCCTGACGCTGGTTCCGCGGCACTACGGCGAGGCGCTGGATCTGGCGCAACTTCCGCAGAACGATCCGCCGACCTATCGGGCGCTGCAGCAGGCGGACACGGTGGGCATGTTCCAGGTGGAGAGCCGGGCACAGATGGCGGCGCTGCCGCGCAATTATCCCACGTGCTTTTACGATCTGGTGGTGCAGGTGGCCATCATTCGACCTGGGCCCATCGTGGGCAACATGATGAATCCGTATATGAAGCGGCGGCAAGGCAAGGAAAAAATCTCTTACTATCATCCGCTGCTGGAGCCGGTGCTGAAGCGCACGCTGGGGATTCCGCTGTTTCAGGAGCAGCTTATCCGCATGGCGATGATGGTGGCGAACTTCACGGGCGGGGAAGCCGAGGAGTTGCGCAGGGCCGTGGGGATGCGGCGATCGATGGCGCGGATGAGGGATCTGGATGGCAAGCTGCGCCGCGGCATGACCGAGAACGGGATCGATCCCAAGGTGCAGGATGAGATTATTCATTCGATTGCGTCATTTGCGCTCTACGGATTTCCGGAGTCTCATGCCGCCAGCTTCGCGCTGATCGCCTACGCCAGCGCCTATTTGAAATGCAATTATCTGGCGGCTTTTACCGCCGCGCTGCTCAACAATCAGCCGATGGGTTTCTACGCGCCGGCAACGATTGTGAAGGATGCACAGCGCCATGGGCTGCGGGTGAAACCGGTGGATGTGCAGCACTCGGATTTTGCCTGCACGCTGGAGAGTGAACCGGACAATCGACAGCGCTTCGCGGTGCGCCTGGGGCTCTGTTATGCGCGCGGATTGCGGCGGGAGACGGCCACGGTCCTGCTCGCGGCCAGAGCGCAGGGTGGGTTTTCATCGATTCAAGAGCTGGTGTTGCGGGTACCTGAGCTGGGCAAAGGCGATCTCGGATTGCTGGCCAAGATCGGCGCGCTGAACTCACTGGGCGAGGTTGCACACCGGCGCGATGCGCTATGGCAGGCAGAGTATGCCGGGCGTATTGCGGGACCATTACTCAATGAGCTTCCGGAGGAGGAATCCGAGAGACCGCTGCGGCAGATGACGATTGAGGAGCGGCTGGTGGAGGATTTTGCCGGCACCGGGGTCACGGTGGGCAAGCATCCCATGGCGTTTCATCGAGCGGCGCTGCAGCAGAGGGGCGTACTGGCCGCCTGCGAGCTGGCCCGGCTTCCGCACGGACGGGCGGCGCAGATCGCCGGCTGTGTGATTGCCCGCCAGCGTCCCGGTACCGCCAAGGGATTTGTCTTTCTCAGCATTGAGGATGAGACGGGCATTGCCAATGCGATTATTACGCCCGCGGTGTATGAGCAGTTCAAGCAGATGGTGATTTACGAAAAGTTTCTGCTGATTGAAGGCGAGCTGCAAAACCAGGAGAACGTAATCTCGGTGAAGGCCCGCAGGATTTGCCCGCTGGAGATCAGCAAGGCGGAGTTCCGCTCGCACGATTTTCACTGAAAAGATCAATCCAGAGCTGGAATTAGATTGCTTGCGCATCGTACATTCTGCATGCGCCAAGTTCACCACGTGCATCTGGGAAAGGATTCGTGCTGCTCCGGTGATATAGTGCCGACGATGCGATGGGGCGAGACCGCAACGGAGGAAAATCATGACAGACGTGGTCATTGTGTCGGCGGCACGAACCGCTGTTGGCAAGTTTGGCGGCTCGCTGGCGAAGGTTGCAGCCGTTGAGCTGGGTGCGATTGCGATTGGCGCGGCCATGGAACGAGCCAGCGTGACTCCGGGGCAGATCAGCGAAGTAATAATGGGACATGTGCTCACGGCTGGTCTGGGACAGAACCCCGCCCGTCAGGCGGCGATTAAGGCCGGGCTGCCGTACGAGGTTCCGGCCATGACCGTCAACATGGTATGCGGTTCCGGACTGCGGGCGGTGATGCTGGCTGCCGACGCCATCGTCTCCGGCAATTCTGAGATTGTGGCGGCGGGCGGACAGGAGAATATGAGTGCCGCGCCCCATGTGCTGCCAGGGTCGCGGGAAGGTTTCCGGATGGGCGATGCCAAACTGATCGACAGCATGATCGTGGACGGCTTGTGGGATGTGTACAACCAATATCACATGGGGATCACGGCGGAGAATGTGGCCAGGCAATACGGCATCAGCCGCGAGGCGCAGGATGCCCTGGCGGTGACCTCACAGAACCGGGCCGAAGCCGCACAGCAAGCAGGTCTGTTCAAAGAGGAGATTGTTCCGGTACCGGTTCCGCAGCGCAGGGGCGAGCCGGTGATGTTTGCGGAGGATGAATTCATCCGTTCGGGAGTTACGTTGGAATCACTTTCGGTGCTGAAGCCGGGATTTTTAAAAGATGGAACCGTGACTCCCGGCAACGCGTCGGGCATCAACGATGGCGCTGCCGCGGTGGTGGTGATGAGCGCCAAGCAAGCGGCCGAATTAGGACTGAAGCCGCTGGCCAGAATTGCCGCTTATGCCAGTGCGGGGGTCGATCCGAAGATCATGGGGATGGGGCCGATGCCTGCCTCCCACCGGTGCCTGGATAAGACTGGATGGACGGTGGAGGATGTGGACCTGCTGGAAATCAACGAAGCGTTTGCCGCCCAGGCCTGTGCGGTGCATCAGGAGATGAAATGGGATCTGGCGAAGGTCAACGTGAATGGCGGAGCCATCGCCATCGGACATCCGATTGGCGCCTCCGGTTGCCGCATCCTGGTTACGCTGTTGTACGAGATGAAACGGCGCCGGGCGCGTAGAGGACTGGCGGCACTGTGCATTGGCGGAGGGATGGGGGTAGCCATGGCAGTGGAGAATATTTGAGAGCTACCTTACCGCATTACTTTACCTGCCTGCGGCGATCATGCACGACAGTATGAGCCGAGAGGCGAGCCCGATTGTGAGCCTCCCAAGGGCGGTCATCGGTGCGCTCACCAACCAGCGGAAAGAGTTCCCGCAGGGCAGCTTCGATCTTCTCCACTCCATCCAGAACGGCGGCTCGATGTTGAGAGCTGTCGGGTGAATACTCGCCATACACAATGACCTGAAGAGCATTGCGAACCTGGTGGTTCAATTCCGCGATCCTCCTCAAGTCGTCCCGGACCTTGTGCTGGCGCTCCCTGGCGGCGGTTAACACGAGGAGACCAAAGAAGGCTGCAAAGAATCCCAAAATCACGGAGCCCGCGACGGCTTGCACCGAGGGCATTGCGCTCGAAGTTGTGACCGCCAGATGAATCAGGTACTCCATGAGGCAGGCCGATGCTCCGAACAGAACGACCACCGTGGTGATGCGCAGCGGTGAGCGGAGAATCCACAAGAGAGCCCTCTCGAATTGAGGTCGCACAGAAAGAGATGCCATCTGCTTATGGGCCGCCATAAATAGATGAGATGCGCAGGAGCAGTGTAGAAGCAGCTTTGGACTCCGGTTTGCTGCTCTGCCGCGGCTTTCGCCGACGCACGCCAGAAGACATAGACCTAAAGGTATCCCTGGAATTTTCCGATGTGGCGAGTATGCGACCAGATGACCGGCGGGCACGGGTTCCGCTGGCCATTACCGCGGCGATAGGTAAAACACCGCTATGCGCTTCGCACGATCTCAGGTTCCGGCTGCATGGCGGAACCGTACTTGCCTGTGTAAGTGGGAGCCAAAGCAAATGGACGAATTTATCCAGGAATTTCTAGTCGAAGGCAGCGAGCTTCTTGATCAGCTGGACCGCGACTTTGTCGAGTTGGAGAAAGATCCAACCTCGAAAGAGCTAATCGCGCGGATTTTTCGCGCCATTCATACCCTCAAGGGAACGGGCGGAACCATCGGGCTGAAGAAAATGGAATCGGTCAATCATGTCGGCGAAAACATTCTCTCGCGGCTGCGGGAGGGCAAGCTGAGCCTGACGGCGGAAATTATCTCAGCGCTGCTGGCGATGATTGACGTCAATCGCCAGCTATTTTCGTCGATCGAGAGCACGGGGCAAGAGGGCGACATTGATCTGAGCGAGATGATTCGATCTCTCAACGAGATTCTGAACGGCCGTGCTGCCGAATCAAATGTTAGCGACGCGGACAAAGTACCTGTCCCTACTCTGCTGGGAGAAATTCTGGTGGAAAAGGGCGCGGTCGAGGCGGCCACGGTGGCGGCGGCTCTGGAGAGTCAGCAGAGCGGTGATCCGCGGCGTCTCGGCGAGATCCTGGTGCAGGGCGGAGTGGTGCCGCAAACGGCTGTGCAGGATGCGCTCCAGGCACAATGCGAGTCCCGCGAAGATGCGGTCAACAGCAGCATCCGGGTAGACGTCAATCTTCTGGACAAGGTGATGAACTTGGTCGGTGAGCTCGTGCTCGCCCGCAATCAGGTTCTGCAATTCACGTCCAACCAGAAGGATCCGGCGTTCTTGAACACGGCCCAGCGGCTGAACCTGATCACCACTGAACTGCAAGAAGGGGTGATGAAGACGCGCATGCAGCCGATCGGGAATGTGTGGAACAAGTTTCCTCGCATTGTGCGCGACCTGGCGAACTCGACCGGCAAATCCGTGCGGCTGGAGATGGAGGGAGCGCAGACCGAGCTCGACAAAACCATCATTGAGGCGATCAAGGACCCGCTGACTCACGTGGTTCGCAATTCGCTTGATCACGGGATCGAAACTCCGGCAGAGCGTACCGCCGCGGGAAAGGCGGCGCAAGGATTGCTGTTCCTCAGAGCTTTCCACGAAGGCGGACAGGTCAACATCGAGATCTCCGACGATGGTGGCGGACTTGACCTGGATGCGATCCGGGAAAAAGCGGTGGAGCGGGGAACTCTGTCTCCCCAGCAGGCGGCCAAAATGTCTGACCGCGAGATCGGCAACCTGATCTTCATGGCCGGTTTTTCGACGGCCGATAAGGTGACGAACATCTCCGGGCGCGGCGTCGGCATGGACGTGGTGAAGACGAACGTGGAAAAGATTGGCGGCACGGTGGATGTGTCCAGCGTGCGTGGCCATGGCACGACGCTGAAGATTAAGATTCCGCTCACCCTGGCGATCATCCCCGCCCTGATTGTTACGACCGGCGGGGAACGCTTCGCGATCCCACAAGTGAGCCTGGTGGAGCTGGTGAGGCTGGAAGGCAAGACGGCGGAGATGGGCATCGAGATGATCCAGGAAGTATCCGTTTATCGTCTGCGCGGAAATCTTCTGCCGGTCATTTACCTCAACCGGGAACTGAAGCTTAACAGCGAAAAGAATAAGGCGGCGGAAGAGGCGATCAACATTGTGGTACTGCAGGCCGACGGTCGCCAGTTTGGCCTGGTGGTGGATGAAATCAATGACACCGAAGAGATCGTGGTCAAACCGCTGAGCAAACAACTCAAGGGCATTTCCTGTTTTGCCGGAGCCACCATTATGGGCGATGGCAAGGTTGCTCTGATCCTGGACACCTTCGGGCTGGCACAACATGCATCGCTGGCGGGAGAGTCCCGTACGCATGCGGTATCGGCTGCCAAAGGAGGATCGGGGGAAAGTGCCGAGCAGCGGGAATCGTGGTTGCTGTTCCGGATCGGGGATCACGGAAAGCTGGCGGTGCCACTCTCCATGGTTTCACGGCTGGAGGAGTTTGACCCCAAGACAATTGAAACGTCGGGCAACCGGCAGGTGGTGCAATACCGCGGAGAGATCATGCCGCTGGTGCGGGTGGCCGATGCTTTGAAACTGCCGGTTGAGGCGGCCGGCGAGGGCTCCATCAAGGTGGTGGTGCATTCCGAGGGCGGCCATAGCGTTGGACTGGTGGTGGACGAAATCCTCGACATCGTTGATCAACACGTCACGATCACCAAGCGAGACGACGCTCACCTTCTGGGTTCTGCCGTCATCCAGCAGCGCGTTACGGACTTGCTCAATGTGCCGGAACTGGTGATGTCGATTGCCGGCGAAGGGAGAACCGCATGACCGCGAATCAGCAGCAATTCTGCACTTTCTATATTCAGGGCTTACTGTTCGGGGTTGAGGTGGAAACCGTTCAGGAAGTGATCCAGCATCAGGAGATGACCGGGGTTCCACTGGCGCCGGAGGTGGTCGCCGGACTGATCAATCTACGCGGTCAGATCGTCACGGCGATTGACCTCCGGCGGCGTCTTGGAGTTTGCGAGCGGCAAGGGGATGCGCTACCGATGAACGTGGTAGTGCGCACCGGAGATGGCGCGGTGAGCCTGCTGGTGGACGAAATCGGGGATGTGGTGGAGGTCGAACAGAGGGATTTCGAGGAGGCACCCGAAACGCTGGACAGCACCAGCCGGGGACTCATCCGGGGAGTCTACAAGCTCAAGAAAGAGTTGCTGCTGATCCTTGACACGCAGCGCTCGGTGAACATCAGCGCATCGGCAAGCGAGAGCGGCCGGGCGTGTCAGTGACAGAAACTCCATAAATAAATTAAGGGGAAGCGAAGATGGCAGGAAAAGGATTGGCTGTGGGTCGCACACACGGGAACGGCATGGGAGCAACACCGGCGGACGGCGTAATGTCTCGCGGCGTGGCCTCTGAATTCGACCGCTCCATGAACAAAGCCAGCTACGTTGACGACACCCCGGTGCCAGTCATCGTGATGGATTGTGAGTACAACATCGAGTACGTCAACAGCGCGGCGGCTCTGCTTGCGGGCAGCGCCGTGGAAGCGTGCGTCGGACTAAAACTGTGGGACTTGTTTGACAATGAGGGGATTCGCAATGGAACGGGCCTGGCGTCGCGCGTCATTCGTGAGGGACGCCCAATGTCCGGAGACGCCGAATGCGTGGTCAAGGGGCGCAAGATGCCGATCCGTACTTTTGTATCCCCGCGCTACGATGATCACAACAAAGTTATCGGGGTAGTGCAGGTAATTGAGGACAACTCCGAGGAAGCGCGGGCCGCGGGCGAGATTTCGCGACTGGTGAAGGCTTCGCTCGACGGACAACTGCGTGAGCGCGCCAAATCCGAGGATTTCCAAGGCAACTATCGCGATCTTCTAGCTGAAATCAACGCCATGCTGGACGCGGTGATCGGCCCATTGAATGTGACCGCAGGCTATGTGGACCGGATTTCCAAGGGTGATATCCCGCCCAAGATTACGGATAATTACAACGGCGATTTCAATACGATCAAGATCAATCTGAATCAGTGTATCGATGCGGTGAACGCGATGATTGGCGACGCTACGATGCTAGCCAAGGCCGCCGTCGAAGGCAAGTTGGAAACCCGTGCCGATGCCTCGAAGCACCAGGGCGATTACCGCAAGATCGTACAGGGGGTAAACGAAACCCTGGATGCGGTGATTGGACCACTGAATTTCTCCGCTGGCTACGTGGACCGGATCTCCAAGGGCGATATCCCGCCCAAGATTACGGATAACTACAATGGCGACTTCAATACGATCAAGGTCAATCTGAATCAGTGTATCGATGCGGTGAACGCGATGATCGGCGACGCTACGATGCTGGCCAAGGCCGCAGTCGAAGGTAAGTTAGAGACCAGGGCCGATGCCTCGAAGCACCAGGGCGATTACCGCAAGATCGTACAGGGGGTGAACGATACTCTGGATGCGGTGATTGGACCACTGAATTTCTCCGCTGGCTACGTGGACCGGATCTCCAAGGGCGATATCCCGCCCAAAATCACGGACCACTATAACGGCGATTTCAATACGATCAAGATCAATCTGAATCAGTGTATCGATGCGGTAGGCGCGATGATCGGCGACACGGTGACGCTGAGCAAGGCCGCCGTGGAGGGCAAGCTTTCAACCCGTGCGGATGCCTCGAAGCACCAGGGCGATTACCGCAAGATCGTGCAGGGGGTGAACGATACACTCGACGCGGTTGTGGCGCCGATACAGGACGTGAGCGCGATCCTCACCAAACTTGCGGGCGGTGATTTCACCGCACAGGTTACGACCAAGCACGCGGGGGATTATGAACTGCTGGCCGATGCCGTCAACCTGCTATCCACTACGGTGCGCTCGGCTCTGGAGCAGATTGGACGCAACGTTTCATCGTTGGCGAGTTCGGCCGAAGAGTTGAACAAAGTCAGCGAGTCGATGGGCTCCAACGCCGACGAGACGGCCACCCAGGCGAATGTGGTTTCCGCCGCAGCCGAACAGGTGAGCAACAACGTGCAGACGGTTGCCACCGGGGCGGACGAGATGAGTGCGAGCATCAAGGAAATCGCCAAGAACACGGCGGAAGCAACCCGGGTTGCGACCTCGGCGGTGCGCACGGCGGAGGTAACCAATGTGACCATCTCCAAACTGGGGCAGAGCAGCGCCGAGATTGGGCAAGTCATCAAGGTGATCACGTCGATTGCGCAACAGACCAATCTGCTGGCACTCAACGCTACCATCGAGGCGGCGCGCGCAGGCGAAGCAGGCAAGGGCTTCGCGGTGGTCGCCAACGAAGTAAAGGAACTCGCCAAGGAGACGGCTAAGGCTACGGAAGACATCAGCCGTAAGATCGAAGCCATTCAAGGCGATACCAATGGAGCGGTTTCGGCGATCGGCCAGATCAGCCAGGTGATTGGCCAGATCAGCGATATCCAGACCACGATTGCCAGCGCGATCGAGGAACAGAGCGCAACCACCAATGAGATCGGACGCACCCTTGCGGAAGCGGCGAAGGGGAGCACCGATATCAGCAAGAACATTGGCGGCGTGGCCGAAGCGGCACGGGCTACCACGGTAGGGGCGACGGAAACGTCGAAGTCCGCCCATACGCTGGAAAAGATGGCGGCCGAGTTGCAGACCCTAGTGTCGCAGTTCCGATTCTAAGCCGGAGCCGGACAAGCACAGCCGTGGGAGATCACCTGTCTCTCCGGCTGTGCTTCGATTCGATGCCGCAAGAGGAGCCAACATGCAGGCCTTAGTTGTCGATGATTCAACCACCATGAGGAAGGTCTTGAAGTCCATTCTGGCGGGGGCTGGGTTCGAAGTGGTGGAGGCTAAAGGCGGGGCTGAAGCGCTGGACTGTCTCACGCGAAATTGCGCTGATCTGGCGCTGATCGATTGGAACATGCCGGAGATGACCGGGATAGAACTGCTGGGAAAAGTCAGGGCTGATCACGGCTGCGACAAGATGAAGATCATGATGGTGACCACCGAGAGCGACCAGGCGGAAGTTTTGCGGGCATTGCAAGAGGGCGCCGACGAGTACGTCATGAAACCGTTCACCAAGGACTCGATTCTGGACAAGTTGCAGATTATTGGATTGCTCCAATGAAATATCGGGTGCTGGTCGTGGACGACTCGGTCGTGATGCGGCGAATCGTCCGGGAATCGATCGAGAGCGACCCGGAGATGGAAGTGGTTGGGGTTGCGGCGAATGGACGGATCGCCCTCGCCATGGTTGAGCAGTACGCGCTGGACGCGATCACGCTCGATATCGAAATGCCGGAGATGGACGGGCTGCAAACGCTTCGCGAGTTGCGGGCGCGCGGCGTCAAGACGCCGGTGATCATGTTCAGCACCCTGACCGAGCGCGGGGCTCTGGCTACCCTGGACGCACTGGCTGCGGGCGCGGACGATTACGTGGCGAAGCCAGCGAACGTGGGCAGCGTGCAGGACAGCATGTCGCGAATCCGTCTGGAAATTATTCCCAAGATCAAAGCGCTGTGTTGGAAGAGCAGGGGGTACCGGCCTCCTGCGGTGCCGGAGCCACGGAACAGGCTGGCGGGTACACTCCCTAACTCGGCGACGACTGCGCCGGCTGCCTCGACCGTGGCAGGCCCGGCGCGCAGAGTTCCCATTGACGATCAGAGAGTGGACATTGTGGCGATCGGGACATCGACCGGAGGGCCGAATGCGCTGGCGGAATTGATTCCCCATCTGCCGGCAGATTTCCTGGTTCCGGTGGTGATTGTGCAGCACATGCCGCCGACGTTCACGCGTTTTCTGGCCGAGCGCCTCACGGCTACTTCTTCGCTAGTGGTGCAGGAAGGAATATCAGGCGGGTTGGTGGAACGGGGACGCGCCTGGATCGCTCCCGGGGACTTTCACATGAACGTGCGACGCGAGGAGAGGTCGGTTCGGCTGGGCATCTTTCAGGCGGCGCCGGAAAACTCGTGCCGGCCTTCGGTGGATGTGCTGTTCCGTTCCGTGGCCGCGGTGTTCGGGAAGAATGCGTTGGCCGTCGTAATGACCGGGATGGGGCAGGATGGGTTGCGGGGGTGCGAACTGATTAAGCAAGCCCACGGGCAGGTGATCGTTCAGGATGAAGCCAGTTCGGTGGTCTGGGGAATGCCGGGATATGTGGCTAAGGCTGGGCTCGCCGACAGCGTTCTGCCGTTGTCGGAGATCGCGAATGAGATTGTTCGCAGGGTTCACCGCGGCCGCCACGGGCCGTTGCAGGCCAGTCCGGTTAGTGCGCTGGTGCCGGCACAAGGCGGTGAGTATGGGTCTTGAATCAGGGGAGTTTGAATATCTACGACAATTCCTGGCGCATTACTCCGCCGTCATGCTGGATGAAGGCAAGGGTTACCTGGCCGAATCGCGACTGACGCCCTTGGCGTATCGGGAGGGCATGGATTCGGTGCAGGAGTTGCTCGCGCAGATCCGGCAGACTTCATTCTGCGATCTTCACCGCAAGGTTCTCGATGCCATGATGAACAACGAGACCTGGTTCTTCCGCGATCATCTGCCGTTTGAAGCCCTGCGCCGGGCCATCATTCCGGAACTGATGGCGGATCGCGCGGCCATGCGGCGGCTTAATTTCTGGAGCGCGGCTTCGTCGAGCGGACAGGAAGCGTACAGCATTGCGATGCTGATCGCCGAAGAGTTCGGCGGGATGCCGGGCTGGACAGTCTCGATCCTGGGGACTGATCTGTCGTCGGCGATTTTGGAGCGGGCACGCGCCGGACGCTACAGTCAACTTGAAGTCAACCGGGGTCTACCGGCGAAGTATCTGGCGAAATATTTTACGCGCGATGGAGCGGACTGGGTTCTTTGCCGCGAGATCAGAAGCATGGTGACATTCCGCGAGATGAACCTTTGCCAGCCGTGGAGCAATCTGCCGCGGTTTGACGCGGTTTTTTTCCGCAACGTCATGATCTATTTCGAAGTGGAGAAGAAGCGTGAAATTCTCAGCCGATTGGTCTCTGCGATGAAGCCGGATGGCTACCTTCTGCTGGGAGCAGCCGAGACCACCTACGGATTGAGCGATTGCTTTGCCCGGATCTCATGGGACAAAACTGCATATTACAGAACGAAGATGTGAGCTATGCCGATGGGCCGAGCGGCCTGAAATTTCCTTGATCGGCAGATTGCGGTGCTGTCGGATTCTGGTGGCTCAGCGCGCGTTTTTGGCCAGATACTGGCCGAGGCCGCGCTCGAACTCCGCGTAATCTGCCTGCACGGAGTTCCGCAACGCAGTTTCCGGTGTTTCGCCGTCATTCAGCATTTCCAACATGTGGTGCAGCGCATACATGCCATAGGTAGAGCGCAGGTATTCGGCGGCGGCCAGCGACTCGGCATAAGCCACTTGCGCCTGCTCGGGCGAGAAGTGCATGAACGAGCCCTCCAGATAGCGCAGCGGCACTTGTCTGCCCTCCTGAAACAACCGTGCCAGAGGGGCGGCGAACTGGCTGGAACTGCGCGGTTCCTCCATCTGCGCAAGGCCTTCGTTGAGCCATGTCGGACAGCGTCCGTGGGTGAGCGAGTGGACGAACGAGTGGGTCATCTCATGGCGGAGCACGGCTTCCAGGCGCGGCGTCACCCCGGAAAGATCATGGGCCGGAACGCGTATCTTGCCATCGTTCAGGCCATCCGCCCAGGACGGAGCCTGGGTGACGTCAAAGAACTGCTGTTCGGTGTAGAGAATGACGGTGATGGTGCTGTCAGGTGCGAAACCAAGTTCTTGCTGGAGGTCTCCGTACTGGCGGTCGAGGGTGTAGAGCAACTCGGATGGAAAGCGGAAGGCGGCCTGGTGTCCTTCATAACGCAGGAGGAAGTGCTTGCTCTCACGTTCGCTGAAATTCCCCTCCACGGTAGCTTCACGTTCGGCCTTCGCCAAGTAGTTGGCGACAGCTTGGTCGGGATGCAACTGCTGGGCGCGATTCCAGGTGGCGACGGCTTTGGCAAACTGTCCTGAATCGTAATCGGCTAGCCCGAGTACCTGCAAGGCTTCGGCGGACTGCGGGGCAAGCTTTACGGCGTGCTCGGCCTGGGCAACGGCCTCACGGAATTGCCCACCGTCGAGCAGCATGACGGTGTACCACTCCAGCAAGCCGGAATTTTCGGGCTGGAATTCGACGCAGCGTTTCATATATTTTCGCGCCGCATCGCCTTCACTGTGTTCGAAGTCGTAGAGGGCAGCGATGAAGTAGGCAGACGCCGACTTTGCGGGGATGCCTTCGGCCTCGATATCGTACAGCGCTCGTTCATTGATCCGGCTGAAGCTCACGATGCGGGAGTAGAGCGCGGCGGTCTCCGCGCCTTGCAGTTGCGGAGCCCGAGGCAGGGCCGCGGCAATTTCACGATGCGAGATCTGATGACTGCCGCTGACGGACGGAAAACTGGAACCGGCATCCGCAGGAGGCGCGATCAATCCGCTTTTGGAGGTGCCCACGGAAATGCCAATGGTGGTGCCTTGCTCGATGCTGCTGACCGATGACTTGGGGATGGAGTAATGCGTGCCGCCGACGGTGTACTCCACCTGCCCGTCCTTCTCGGTGACGCGGTCGGCAGAGATGCTGGTTCCGTTTTTGAGGTGGATGGCTTCTGCCCGGCAGATTCCCGGCATCGCCCCCAGCAGAAAGGCTGCGCAAACCCAGGGCCTCATTCCACGCCTCCGTCCAGCAACTTACATTATTGGATGCAGGGGATGGCAAAGTTCCTGGAAAGTCCTTACAAATGGAGGATTGTAGTCCCGTATGGGAACACCGGGCACGAGCGCAGATCATCACGAATCGTCGGCCACCGGGGGGTAAAAACCCGGCGGCCAATGAAATTCCAAGCATGCCCTAGGCGGCAATCTTCGCGCTCGGAAGCGGGACGCTCTTCCCGGGTTCGTGTTTCGGGCGCTTGGCGGTGAGGGGCAGGACGAGCGAGCACACCATCACAATGGCGATGACCAGAATCGCGGGCTGATAAGTCCCGGTGGTCTGCCGGACCCGGGCAATCAGAATGGGAGATGGAATCGCGCCGGCTCCCCAAGCCAGCAAGATCCAGCCATAGATTCCGCCCATGTACTTGGCGCCGAAGAAGTCTGCGGTGAACGAGGGCATGGTTCCGAAGCCGCCGCCATAGCAGAGTCCGACGAGCGAGACGGCGATGGTGAACAGCGTAGCCGTGTGCAGATGCGGCAGAGAAAAAAACACTCCAACCTGAATGAGGTAGAGCAGGAAATAGACCCGGGCGCGGCCGAGATAGTCGGAGACGGCGGCCCAGAAGACGCGTCCCAAGCCGTTGAAGATCGAGATAACACCGACGATTCCGGCGGCAGCGACCGGGGTGAGTCCGACCAGTTGCTGGGCCATCGGCGAGGCTTGGCTGATGATCATGATTCCGGCGGAGACGTTCAGGAATAGCATGACCCAGAGGAGCCAGAACTGGGGCGTGGACATTGCCTCTTTCACTGTGAAATCGTAGGTTGAGGCGGCCTTGGAAACAGCGGAACTAGGCACCCAGCCCTCGGGACGCCAGCCTTGCGGGGGATTCTGATAGAACTGGGCGGTAATCACCACCAGAATCAGGTAGACAATTCCCAGGGTCAGGAAGGTAGTGGGCACGCCGAAGGCAAGGATCTCGCGGGCGGCGAGCGGGCTCATCACCAGTGCGCCAGCGCCGTAGCCGCAGACGGCGACACCGGTCATAAGGCCGCGCCGGTCGGGAAACCACTTGACCAGGGTGGCGACCGGACAAATGTAACCCATTCCCATGCCGATGCCAGCCACTGCCCCGTAGCCGAGGTAAATTCCAATCAGCGAATGGTGGGCAGCCGCGAGGGCGGCGATCATGTAGCCGGCGCCATAGAGAATGCCGGCAACGGTGGCGACCCGGCGTGGGCCGACACGATCCTGCCACAGTCCGCCAATAACAGTTCCCGCACCGAGGCAGACTACGGACAAAGTGAAGGCTAGTGAAACCTGGGTGAGGGTCCAGTGGGTGGAGCTAATCAGCGGTTTGACGAAGACGCTCCAACCATAAACGGCGCCCAGGCAGAGCTGCATGATGACCGCTGCAACGGCGATTCCCCAGCGGTTTGCGAGACGATCTGTAGCCATGGTTATTCTCCCATTTCTAGATACAATTCCCGAACGGATCCATGGGCCAGCCAAGGTCGTTGCGATCGCAAACTCACCACGAACTGCCGTATCTTCTTTTCGTGTTTTGGTGCACCCGCCTCCAGCGTTTCATCCCTCCTCTCTAGTGACCAGTTGCCCGGCGGCGAGCCGTTCCGCCCCCGAATAGATAACGAAGCGCCGCCCGCGCAGAAATCCAATGAGCATCATGCCGAACTCGCGCGCCAGATTTACCGCCAAGTCCGAGGGCGCCGATACCGAGGCGAGCACCGGAAGGCCCGCGACCAGAGCTTTCTGCACAATCTC
>Ga0181528_10000110_pt1 | contig 76651 bp, 76 predicted proteins | sample PEATcosm2014_Bin_47_FD_119742 | JGI IMG/M metagenome (GOLD analysis project Ga0181528, IMG submission 119742) | Peatland microbial communities from MTU Mesocosm Facility, Houghton, MI, USA - PEATcosm2014_Bin10_10_metaG | ecosystem: Environmental > Terrestrial > Soil > Wetlands > Peat | place...
GCTCCTTCCGGGCGATCGAGGAGGAGACGAAGATGCCGAGGTGGCCGACCTTGTCGTGGATCATGTAGAGGATGCGCTGGCCGCGCAGCTTGATCTCGTGCTCGTCGGCGTAGGTGTCGACGACCCAGTTCAGCGCCTGCTGCGGCGGCGTGATGTTGTCGCCGAAACTGGCGAACACGATGATCGGCGAGCGGATCGCCCTGAGGTCGAGCGGGCGGCCGTGCTCGATCCGCGCCTCGCCGCGCGCAAGCCGGTCGCCGATGAACAGCTGCTCGATGATCCAGCGGATTTCGACCTCGTTCATGAAATGGCAGCCGCCCCACCAGCGCTCGAACTCCACGAAGCTGTCGCGCCGCTTCGCCGGGTCGGCGAACAGGTCGCAATACTTGCCGATGTAGTTGCGGCCGGGGTTGAGCAGCTCAAAGTTGGCGACGAGGTTGACGCCGTCGAACTCGCCGCCGCCGAGGTCGGATGTAATTGACCGGCCGCGGCAGGTTGGCGCCGTCGAGCGCGACCTCGTGGTCGTAGATCAGCACCGGCGGATCGCCGGCGGCCTCGTGCGCGGCGTCGTTCTCGGCGCGCTGGCGCAGCACGTCGAGGGTGAGCCACCAGCGCTGGGCGGCGTCGGTCAGATATTCGCTTGCCGCCGCGCCGCGCTTGTCGGTCGCCGCACTGTCGGCGTAGGCGCGGTGGAGGCTCCCTCCTGGTAACGCTGGCGCAGCCGTTCGCCGTGCTCGCGCGTCATCCGCTCGAACTGACGGGCGAACGCGAAGCCGACGCGCTGGCCGGCGCCGGCGCAGGTCGAGGCGGCGGCGAAGGCGCGGGCGGCCGCGGATTCGGGGGCGTAGGCGGAGATCAAGCGGGGCTCCTATCGTCTGGGCGGGCGCAAGGCGCGGCCTTCGCGCCGCCGGCAGCGTTGCAACCGCGCGCGGGCGGGTTCGCCGGCCGCGAGTCCGCTCCAGGTCCTGTTGCGAACGACCCCGTTAGGGGCGGACGCCGGGGGTTTGCAGACGCTATCGGGGTCTTCGACGCAGCCGCGAGCGTGCGGCGCAGCATTTAACATAGGGCTTGCGACATTGCCTTGCCGGCGCGCAGAGACGATTTGCCGCAACAACGGCGGCGACCGACGACGAAAGCTGGAGGGTTGGGCCTATTGGCGCCTGCGCGCCTCGATCTTTTTGACGCAGCGCTCGACCGCCTCGGCGACACGCAGCCACACCACCTCGCCGCCGAAATCGCCGGCGATCTTGCACAATTCCGCCCGCCGCTTGGAAGACGCCGCTGCTGCATTGCCGTAGCGGGCCCTTTGCACCTTGACGTGCATGTCGATCGCTTCGTCGAGAGAAATCTGCATGACGAGCCCCTGTCCGTCCAATTGTTAGCGCAAAACCGATTGATCGTCAAATTTCGGTTAAATCGGCGGGCCGGCCTTTGGCCGGCGGCCCTACTCCACCGCCTTCGCCGAGCGCAGCCGCGCCTCGTCGGCCGCGTCGTAGCCGATTTCCCGCAGCACCTCGCGGGTATGCTCGCCGAGCCGCGGCGCCGCGCGCTCGGCGCCGACGCCGGCCCCGTCGATCACCATGGCGGAGCGCATCCCCGGGGCCACGCCGCCGCGCACGCCGGTCGCCGGAAGCTCCTTCCGCAAGCCTCTCGCGCACGCCTGTGGGTCGGCGAAGGCTTCCGCGACCGTGTTGATCGGGCCCGCCGGCACATGCGCGCGCTCCAGCGCGTCGAGCAGTTCGGCGCGGCGCAGCTTCAGCGTCGCCGCCGACAGTTCGGCGATGTAGACGTCGCGGCGGCGCAGGCGGTCGGCGTTGCTGGCGTAGGCGGGGTCGTCGGCGAGATCGGGGCGGCCGACGATGCGGCAGAAGTCGCGCGCCTGCCGGTCGTTGCCGGTGGCGACGATCAAAGGCCCGTCGCAGGCCTCGAACACCTGATAGGGCGCGAGATTGGGATGCGCATTGCCCATCCGGCGCGGCGAATTGCCGGAGACGAAATAGTTCATCGCCTGATTGGCGAGCACGGCGAGTTGGGTATCGAACAACGCCATGTCGATCTCGGCGCCGCGGCCGGTGATCTCGCGCCGGCGCAAGGCCGCCTGGATCGCGATGACGGAATAGAGGCCGGTGAAGATGTCGGCGATGGCGACGCCGGGTTTCTGGCCCTCGCGGTCGGGCTCGCCGGTCAGATCCATCATGCCGCCCATGCCCTGGATGATGAAATCGTAGCCGGCGCGTTGGGCGTAGGGGCCGTCGTGGCCGAAGCCGGTGATCGAGCAATAGACGAGGCGCGGGTTGAGCGCCGACAGGCTCGGGTAGTCGAGGCCGTATTTGGTCAAGCCCCCGGTCTTGAAGTTCTCGATCAGCACGTCGGCGCGGGCGGCGAGCCGGCGCACCACCTCCTGGCCCTCCGGCTTCTCGAAGTCGACGGCGAGCGAGCGCTTGCCGCGGTTGCAGGCATGGAAATAGGCGGCGTCGAGCCGCTCGCCGTCGTCGCCTTCGAGGAACGGCGGACCCCAGCCGCGGGTGTCGTCGCCGGCGCCGGGGCGCTCGACCTTGATCACGTCGGCGCCGAGATCGGCGAGCGCCTGACCCGCCCAGGGGCCGGCGAGAATGCGGGCGAGTTCCACGACCTTGACGCCTGCGAGCGGTTTCAACCTGGGGCCTCGTGCTTGGGGCGGGCTGTCAGCCGCGCGGGGGCGGGGATCCAAAGGCGACGTGCGGCGGCTCCGGATCTCCGCTCTCGCGGCGACAACGTTGCGCGCTCCTTAGCCCCTGCGCAGCGGTCAAGGAAAGCGGGCGACCCGGGCCGGTTTAGCAAAACCGTCACAAGCGGATAGATAATCTTCTTTTCCCGTTCCCTTTCCGGTCCTTGTCGCCCTCACGCAGAAGTGATTCTCTGCTCCCCGGCGAGGGATTCATGCAATTTCAAGAGATTGAGGTCGTCCGGCGGCGGGTGGAATGGCCGACGGCGGCGTTGAGCGCGGTTATTTACGGCCTGTGGTTCGCCACGACTTATTGCTGGCGCGCGCTGCCCTGGCCGCTGCTGGCGGCGCTCGGCGGGATCTCGGTCGCCTGGCAAATGAGCTTGCAGCACGAGATCATCCACAACCACCCGACGCGCTCGCGCCGCGTCAACCGGGCGCTCGGCTCCTGGCCGCTGGCGATCTGGCTGCCGTACGAGATCTACCGCGTCACCCATCTGCAGCATCATAACGACGTCAGACTGACCGATCCGCTCGACGACCCGGAATCCAACTATTTCACCGCCGAGCAATGGCGCGCGCTGGGGCCGCTGGGGCGTGCGCTGTCGCGCGTGCAATCGACGCTGATCGGCCGCCTGACGCTGGGGCCGGCGTGGGCGATGGCGCGGTTCTGGAGCGGCGAGGCGGCCACGCTGGCGCGCGGAAACTTCCGCCACGGGCCGATCCTGGCGCGCCACGCGATCCAGGCGACGGTGGCGCTGGCCTGGGTGATGGGCGTCTGCGGCATGCCGTTCTCTGTCTATTTCTGGGGCTTCGCCTATAGCGGCACGGCGCTGGCGCTGGTGCGCTCGTTCGCCGAGCATCGCGCGGAAACCGAGGTCGAGCGGCGCACGGCGATCGTCGAGCAAAGCTGGTTTTTCGGGCCGCTGTTCCTGTTCAACAACCTGCATGTCGTCCACCATCTGCGGCCCGGCCTGCCGTGGCACCAGATTCCGAAATGGTACCGGCTCAATCGCGAGGCGGCGATCGCGCTCAATGGCGGGCTGGTCTACCGCAGTTATTTCGACGTCGCGCGGCGCTACCTGTTCAAGCCGCACGACGCGGCGGTGCATCCGTTCGGGCGGGTCACGGCGCCGGCGGCGCGCGAAAGCCTGGTTCCCGCAGAGTGAACGGCTTTGCAAAATCGCTCGGGCGCGCCTACATAGGGGCAGGCGCGGTGCTGGGGAGTTCGTCAGGACCACATTCCTCGGGGCCGTACGATCCCCATGGGGGCTGTCCCTGTCCTTGCCCGTGGGCTTGGGCATATGGCTCCCACCTACTTACGTAGGCGCCCGGGATCTCCGTCCAACGGCTTGCTCGGCTCCGCGCTCCTCTCTAAACCTCGGGGGTCATGGCCCCCGACGCTGTTTTCAAAGCCGAACTGCGCCGCGCCGCGCTCAGCCGCCGCGCCGCCCTGCCGCCGCAAACGCGGGCGGCCTTTTCCGAACAACTGCGGCGTCAAGGCGTCGAACTGGCGTTGCGGCGCAAGGCGCTCAGCGTCTCCGCGTTCCATCCCGTGCGCGACGAACCCGATACGCTGGCGCTGCTCGAGGCGTTGGCGCAACGCGGCGTGGCGACCGCGCTGCCGGTCACGGGCAAGCGCGGGACGCCGCTGATCTTCCGCCGCTGGCGGCCGGGGGAGCCGACGGTTCCCGGCCAGCTGCGCATTCCGGAGCCGCCTCCGCACGCGCCCGCGCTCGATCCCGATCTGCTGTTCGTGCCGCTGGCGGCGTTCGACCGGCGCGGGTTTCGCATCGGCTACGGCGCCGGCCATTACGATCTCACGCTGGCGCGGCTGATGACGATCAAGCCGATCGTGACCGTCGGGGTCGGCTATGGCGTTTGCGAGGTCGAGGCGATCCCTGCGGAGCCGCACGACATCGCGCTCGACTATGTGCTGACGGATCGCGAACTGATCGAGGTTCAACGCTGATGCGGCTGCTGTTCGTGGGCGATATCGTCGGGCGGGGGGGACGCGCCATCGTCGCCGACCATTTGCCGGAACTGAGACGGCGCTGGCGGCTCGACGTGGTGGTCGTCAACGGCGAGAACGCGGCGGGCGGGTTCGGCATCACCGAATCGATCCTCACCGAGTTCCTGGAGGCGGGCGCCGACGCGGTGACGCTGGGCAACCACGCCTTCGACCAGAAGGAGGCGCTCGGTTTCATCGACCGCCAGCCGCGGATGATCCGGCCGGTCAACTATCCCCCCGGTGCGCCGGGGCGCGGCGCGGCGGTGGTCGAGTGCCGCGGCGGCGCGCGCGCGCTGATCGTCAACCTGATGGGGCGGGTGTTCATGGACGCGCTCGACGATCCATTCCGCGCGGCGGATGCGGTGTTGGCGGCGGCGCCGCTGGGCCAGGGTTGCGACGTCGCCATCCTCGATTTCCACGGCGAGGCGACTTCGGAGAAGCAGGCGTTCGGCCATTATGTCGACGGGCGCGCCAGCCTCGTGGTCGGCACCCATACCCATGCGCCGACGGCGGACCACCGCATCCTGAGCGGCGGGACGGCGTTCATGACCGACGTCGGCATGACCGGCGACTATGATTCGGTGATCGGCATGACCAAGGAGGAGCCGGTGCGGCGCTTCCTGCACAAGATTCCCGGCGCGCGGATGGAGCCGGCGACGGGGCCGGCGACGTTGTGCGCCGTCGCGATCGAGACCGGCGCCGGCGGGCTGGCCGAGAAGATCGCGCCGGTCCGGATCGGCGGCCGGCTGGCGCCGGCGCTGCCGGGTTTCTGGTGATCCCCAGTTCTTGACAAACGCGCGCGGTCGCAAGATGCACCCGCGCAGATTGTGGGAACGAACACGGAGGAAGCGGCATGGCCAAGGCGTTCGCCTCGCGCGGCGACATGACGGCGAAGACGATATCTTTCGTCGAGATCGGCGAGGGCGTCTACGCGTTCACCGCCGAGGGCGATCCCAACACCGGCGTGGTGATCGGCGACGATGGCGTGATGGTGGTGGACGCGCAGGCGACGCCGGTGATGGCGCGGCAGGTGGTCGAGAAGATCCGCAGCGTCACCGACAAGCCGATCAAATATGTGGTGCTGTCGCATTATCACGCGGTGCGGGTGCTCGGGGCGAGCGGCTACGGGGCGGATGAGATCATCGCCTCCGACACATGCCGGGCGATGATCCATGAGCGCGGGCAGGAGGATTGGGATAGCGAGTTCGAGCGCTTTCCGCGACTGTTCCAGGCGGCCGAGTCGATCCCGGGGCTGACCTGGCCGACGATGACCTTCGCCAGCCGGATGAGCATCTACCTCGGCAAGCGGCGGGTCGATCTCATGCATCTGGGGCGCGCGCATACGGCGGGCGACATCGTCGCGCATGTGCCGGACGCCGGCGTGATGCTGACCGGCGACATCGTCGAATACAAATCCGCGTGCTATTGCGGCGACGCGCATTTCAACGACTGGCCGGGGACGCTCGACGCCATCGCCGGCTTCGCGCCGGACGCCATCGCGCCGGGGCGCGGCGACGCGCTGATCGGGCGCGCCACGGTCGACGAGGCGCTGGCGCTGACGCGCGATTTCATCGTCTCCACCTATGCGCCGGCCGCGCGCGTGGCGGCCCGCGGCGGCTCGCTGAAACAGGCGTGGGACGCGGTGCGCGCGGCTTGCGACGCCAAGTTCTCGTCTTACGCGATCTACGAACATTGCCTGCCGTTCAATGTCGCGCGCGCTTACGATGAGGCGCTGGGCCTGGATACGCCGCGGATCTGGACCGCGGCGAGGGACAAAGAGATGTGGGCGCAGTTGCAGGGGTAGGTTGATGGCGGCCGGGGCGCCGTCATGGCCGGGCTTGTCCTGACGTCCACGCGCGGGCGAGATGAGCCGCGTCCTGATAAGGCAGCTGGGCGGCGCGGCGTGGACATCAGGGAAAAGCCCGGGCGTGACGAAGTTGGCGAAGTTGGCGATTTGTTTGTTTGAGCTAAGGGCGGCGTCAGGTTGATAACTATGCAGAAAATATTTGAAACGCCGCTCTACCCTTACCAGCGCTCGCCCGATCAGGACCGCCCGGCGCCGGCGCGCCATGCGGTCGTCGTGGTCGGGGCCGGGCCGGTCGGGCTCGCGGCGGCGATCGATCTCGCGCTCAACGACATCCCCGTCCTGGTGCTCGACGAGAACGACAAGGTGAGTTTCGGCTCGCGCGCGATCTGCTTCGCCAAACGGCCGCTGGAGATCCTCGACCGGCTCGGCTGCGGCGAGCGCATGGTCGAGAAGGGCGTGCAGTGGCGGCTCGGCAAGGTGTTCTTCCGCGACAAGCAGGTCTACGCCTTCGACCTGCAGCCGCAGGCCGGACACAAGCGGCCGGCGTTCATCAACCTGCAGCAGTATCATCTCGAACAGCGGCTGGTCGAACGGGTGCGCGAGTTGCAGCGCCGGGGGCGCAACATCGAGATCCGCGGCCTCAATTGCGTGACCGGGCTCGAGGCGCGCGAAGACGGCGTCACGCTGCGGATCTCCACGCCCGAGGAGCCCTACGAGCTGGAGGCGGATTGGCTGATCGCCTGCGACGGCGCGGGATCGCTGATCCGCTCGCTGATGGGGCTGGATTTCGTCGGCCGCGCGTTCGAGGACAATTTCCTCATCGCCGATGTCGTGATGGACGCGCCGTTCCCGACCGAGCGCTGGTTCTGGTTCGATCCGCCGTTCAACAAGGGCCAGTCGGCGCTGTTGCACAAGCAGCCGGACGGGGTGTGGCGGATCGATCTGCAGCTGGGTTGGAACATCGACCGCGAGAAGGAGAAGGCGCCGGAACGCGTCATCCCCCGGCTCAAGGCGATGCTCGGCGAGGAGGTGAAGTTCGAGCTGGAATGGGTGTCGATTTACACCTTCCAGTGCCGGCGGATGGCGAAGTTCCGCCACGGGCGCGCGCTGTTCGCCGGGGACGCCGCGCATCAGGTGTCGCCGTTCGGCGCCCGCGGGGCCAATTCCGGCTTTCAGGATACCGACAATCTGGTCTGGAAGCTGAAGCTGGTGCGCGACGGGTTGGCGCCGGACGCGCTGCTCGATTCCTATGACGACGAGCGCGTCTATGCGGCCGACGAGAATATCCTCAACTCGACCCGCTCGACCGATTTCATCACGCCGAAGTCGCCAGCCAGCCGCGCGTTCCGCGACGCGGCGCTCGATCTCTCAGGTCGCTTTCCTTTCGCCCGGCCGCTGGTCAATTCCGGGCGGCTGTCGGTGCCGGCGGTGTACGACCAGTCGCCGCTCAACGGCGACGACGACCCCGCCCTGCCGCGCGTGACCCGGCCCGGCGCGCCGGCGCCCGACGCGCCGCTCGGCAAGAGCTGGCTGCTCGATCCGCTCGGCGGGCGGTTCCAGTTGCTCGGCATCGGCGCCGACGTGCCGCACCGGCTCGAGATCGAAGGCGTCGAGGTCGAGGGGCTGGTGCTGCGCGCCGGCGACGATCCCTCGGGGGCGCTGGCGGACCGCTATCTCGGGCCGGCGCGGCAGGCGGTCTATCTGCTGCGGCCGGATCAGCATGTCGCCGCGCGCTGGATGAGCTATGACGAAAGCAAGGTGCGCGTCGCGCTCGCGCGCGCCATAGGCAAGGGGTGACGACGATGACGCAACTCATCACCACGCCCAACATCGAGGGACCGGACGATTTCTACGCCGAGTTGATCGCGCTGCACGCGGGTCGCAGCGTCGAGGAGAGCGAGGCGATCAACGCCCGGCTGATCCTGCTGCTGTGCAATCATATCGGCGACCGGCAGGCGCTGCGTGAAGCCTTCGCCGCCGCTCAAGGGGAGCCTACGCCATGAAGGTCGAGAAAGTGCATCACGTCGCCTATCGCTGCCGCGACGCGAAGGAGACGGTCGAGTGGTACGGGCGCAACCTCGGCATGGATTTCGTGCTCGCCATCGCCGAGGACCGCGTGCCTTCGACGCACGCGCCCGACCCCTACATGCACGTGTTCCTCGACGCGGGCGAGGGCAACGTGCTGGCGTTCTTCGAGCTGCCGACCCAGCCGGAGATGGGGTTCGACGCCAATAGCCCGCGCTGGGTGCAGCATATCGCGTTCAAGGTGAAGGACCGCGAGACGCTGCTGGCCTACAAGCAGCGGCTGACGGCGAACGGGGTCGAGGTGATCGGCGTGACCGATCATACGATCTTCCATTCGATCTACTTCTTCGACCCGAACGGGCATCGCGTCGAACTCGCCTACGACGATCCCGACGCGGCGGCGATGTTGCAGCGGCTCGACGCGGTCAAATGGGAGATGCTGGAGGAATGGTCGCGCACCAAACGCGCGCCCCGCCACGCGGCGTGGCTGCACGAGAAGGAGCTGGCGTGAGCGGGGGGCGGCGGCGCCCCTCTCCCCGGAGCGGAGAGCGGCTCTCAAGCCGACAGCCGCTCCGTCTGGCTGCGGCAGCGGGCGAGGATGGCGCGGTAATAGGCCTCCAACCCGTCGAGCATCCGCGCGGCGCCGAATGACGCCTCGTAGGCCGCGCGCGCGTTGCGGCCGAGCGTCTGGCGCAGGCGCTCATCGGCGACCAGCCGGGCGATCGCCTGCGAGAGACGTTCCGGCTCGCCGTCGGCGACGAGCAGGCCGTTGACGCCGTCCTCGACGATCTCCACCGCGCCGCCGACCGAGAAAGCCACCACCGGCTTGCCGAAGCACATCGCCTCGACAAAGATCAGGCCGAACGATTCGTAGCGCGACGGCGCGACGAACAGGTCGCAAGACGCGTAGCGCGCCAGCACCGCCTCACGCGGCAAGGCGCCATAGAAGCGGGTGCGCGCCAGCACGTCAGGGCTCGCCGCGTTGTCAGCCTCGTAACGGCGGCGCAGCGTGGTCTCGCCGACGGGGATCGCGTCGTCGCCGACGAGATGGGCGACCAGCGCGGGATAGTCCGCGAGCAGGCCGGGCAGGACCGCCAGCAGCGCGTCGGCGCCTTTGCGGGCCTCCAGCCGGCCGACGAACAGCAGATGCACGCCGCCGTCCGCGGGCTCGCGCGGCGGCGCTTCGAGCGCGAGATCGCTGACGCCGTGCGGCAGGATCTCGACCCGGTCGCGGTCGATGGCGACGCCATGCGTCGCCTCGATGTCGGCCAGGATCGCGCGGCTGTTGGCGAGGATGTGCGGCGCCTCAGCCATCAACCGGTTCTCGCAGGCGATGGCCGGCTCGACGTGGCCTTCCAGATAGGCGGGGTTGGCCAGCCATTCGGGCTTGTGCGGCAGCGACAGCCGGTAGGTCGTGTGCAGGCTGACGACGACGGGCTTGGCCGCCAGGGCGAGGCTCGCCATCGGTTCGAGATCGGCGATCGGGCCGGAGATCAGGTCGAAGCGGCGATGGCCGTCGATGCGCGCGAACTCGCGGTAGAGCGCCAGCGAATAGGCGGTGAGCGCGGGCGGCGCGGGGGCGAAGGCTTGCGCCTGCTCGGCCGTGACGCCGGCGACGCCGATGCGATGGACCCAGACGCCTTCGAGAAAGTCGACGCTTGGCGCGAGATCGAGCGCGCGCGCGATCACCGTCACCTCGTGGCCGCGCGCGGCGAGGCCGACGGCGACCTCGCGCGTCCATTGCCCGATGCCGCCATGCCCCTGCGGCGGATATTCGCGCGAGAACAGGCAGAGGCGCAGCCGCCGCTCGGCCCTGAGCTTGAGCGGGAAGCGCTTGAACGCGTCGCCGCGGGCGGCCGCCGCCAGCTTGGGCGAGAGGCCGACGGGGCTGCGCAGGCGCATCGCGTCGGCGACGCCGTCCCTGGCGCCGCGCTCGATCTCGTCGATCAGGCGCGCGATGGTTTCAGGCTCGGCGCCCACATTGACGAGATCGCGTTTCCAGCCGCGCTCGCGCCCGACGTAGGCGGCGAGATAGCGCACGATGTCGGCCAGCCGCTTGCGGCCGAGATTGTGGCGCACGCAGAAGTAAGCCTTCGAGCGCAGTTGCGGATACATCGTGCGCGGCACGGGGGAACGGGTGCGGGTGAGGCCCGGCTCGTATTTGTGGTGGATCTCGGCGTCGGGCGCGATGGCGATCTTCCAGCCGCGGTCATGCATGCGAATGCAGACGTCGGTCTCGTCGAGGAACCAGACATATTCCTCGTCGAAGCCGCCGAGCGCGAGCAGGTTCTCGCGTCGGGCGGAGAAGTTCGCGCCCGTCGGGCTGAGGAAGCTGTCGCCGTCGGGCGCGAACTCGTCCGGGCTCGCGTACTGGCGCGCCTCGCCGTAGCGGTCGCAGATGGTGTAGCGCGCCTGATAGTCAAAGCCGGCGGCGTCGCGGATGAAACCGCCGACGGCGACCACCTGCCGGTCGGCGTAAGCCGCGACCAGCGCGTCGAGCCAGCCGGGCTCCGGCACGGCGTCGTCGTCGATGAAGGCGACCACGTCGCCGCGCGCATGGGCGAGGCCGATGTTGCGGGCGACCGAGATGTTGCTGGCGGCGGTCTCATAGACGCGAAGGCCGGCGGCGTGGCGGGCGATCACTTCAGCTGTATGGTCGGTCGAGGGGCCGTTGACGACGAGGGTCTCGAAATTGTCGTAGCGCAGCTGGCCGAGGCTCGACAGCGTGCGCTCGAGCGAGACGGCGCGGTCGACGGTGACGATGACGATGGAGACCGAAAGCCCCGCGGGCATGGCTAAACGTCCACTCAGGCCGGGGCTCGCAGGGCGAGGCCCTCGATCGCCGCGGCGAGCAGCCGCAATTCGTCGCGCAAGCCCGTATCGTCGAACGGCGGCGGCGGCGGCGGCGCGGCCGGGGGGGCGGCGACGGCCGGCAGCAGCGCGGCGACGAGGCGCAGCTTCAGCCGGTCGTCGGGCTGGCGGCGGAACCGCTCGAGCATGCGGCGCAGCAGGCCGGGGCGGAAATCGGCCTGCTGGTCGAGCAAGCGGAACCAGGCGCCGCTCTCGGCGACGTGGCGGACGAGGACGTCGGCTGTGACGGCGGGGAGGCCGAGGCCGCCGTTGTGCGCGACGGCGAGACCGGCGACGTCGATCATGATCTCGTCGACGATGTCGAGCAGCGTCAGGCGGGTCTGTTCGGAATAGAGATCGACGACATACTTGCGCCCGACGTTGTTGATCTGCAGCCTACCGCTCCAGCGGTGCGAGAGCAGCAGCAGCCGGCCGCCGGTGCGGCAATAATCGGCGCCCTCGGCCGAGCCGACCAGCGCCGGCGCGACGCCAAGCTCGACGCCGGAGCGCATCTCGCGCATGTCCCAGCCGCCGTAGACGGCAAGCTCGCCGCCGCGGGTTTCGGCGGATACGGGGACGAAGGCGCCGTCGCGGCGGGCGATATGGCCGAAGATGACGCATTCCGAGCCGGCGGCGAGCGGATTTCTGCCGACGATGGTCAGGCGCATGGCGCCGACCCGGCTGGCGCCAGCCCGCAGTTTTCGCGCCGCGCGCGGGCGGCCTTGGCGGGAAGCGGCCCAGATTTGGCGCTGGCGCGACTTGAGCGCTCTCGACTCGCATGGTTGCGAGCGATGCGCGCTTGCGGGCGGGCTGCGTTACGCAATTGGACCTACGATCGACTTGGGCCTGGACTTGGACTTGAATCGCTGTTGCGGTCATCAACCATAGGGGCCACGGCAAGTCAATGATGGGCGCGACTTGGATTGCGGACCGCGCGGCGCCCCGCCGGGGGTCAGGCGCCAAGTTCGCCTAGGCGCCCGCCGTCCGACGTGCTAGGCGGCGGCGCCATCACCGGCGCCGCCCTGGCGCCCCCTCCTCCAGACCCGAGGCTGATATGGCTGCCCATGACAAATTCGAAATCGGCGAGGGACTGGCGTTCGACGACGTGCTGCTGCGGCCGGGCCATTCCCTGGTGCTGCCGGGCGAGGTCGACCTCTCGACGCGGCTGACCCGCGCCATCCGGCTCAACCTGCCGATCGTCTCCTCGGCGATGGACACGGTGACCGAGGGCCGGCTCGCCATCGCCATGGCGGAAGCCGGCGGCATCGGCGTCGTGCACAGAAACCTCAGCCCGGAGGAGCAGGCCGAGGAGGTGCGCAAGGTCAAGCGCTACGAGAGCGGCATCGTCGTCGACCCGATCACCATCTTTCCCGACGCGACGCTGGCGGACGCGCTGGCGATGATGAAGCGGGCGGGCATCTCGGGCGTTCCCGTGGTCGAGCCTGCGGCGGACGGCCGGGCGGGACGACTGGTCGGCATCCTCACCAACCGCGACGTACGCTTCGCCGACGATCCGCGCCAGCGGGTCAGCGAGCTGATGACGCGCAAGGTTATCACCGTCGGCGAGGGCGTCGGCCAGGAGGAGGCGAAGCGGCTGCTGCACCAGCATCGGATCGAGAAGCTCGTCGTCGTCGACGAGAGCTACCGCTGCGTAGGCCTGATGACGGTGAAGGACATCGAGAAGGCGACGGCGCATCCGCACGCCTCCAAGGACGCCGAGGGGCGATTGCGCGTCGCGGCGGCGACCACCGTCGGCGACAAGGGGTTCGAGCGGGCCGAGCGGCTGATCGCGGCGGGGGTGGATTGCCTCGTCATCGACACCGCGCACGGCCATTCCGAATCGGTGCTGTCGCAGGTGCGCAAGCTCCGGCGGGCGACCAACAAGGTGGCGCTGGTGGCCGGCAATGTCGCGACCCGCGAGGGCGCGCAGGCGCTGATCGACGCGGGGGCGGATGCGATCAAGGTCGGAATCGGGCCGGGCTCGATCTGCACGACCCGCATTGTCGCCGGCGTCGGTGTGCCGCAGTTGACCGCGGTGCTGGAGGCGGCGGAGGCGGGGCATAAGGCTGACATTCCCGTGATCGCCGACGGCGGCATCAAGTTCTCCGGCGATCTCGCCAAGGCGATCGCGGCCGGGGCGGAATGCGCGATGATCGGCTCGCTGCTCGCCGGCGCCGACGAGAGCCCCGGCGAGACGTTCCTCTACCAGGGCCGCTCCTACAAGAGCTATCGCGGCATGGGCTCGCTCGGGGCGATGGCGAAGGGTTCGGCCGACCGCTATTTCCAGGACAGTTCGCTCGGACAGGGCAAGCTGGTGCCGGAGGGCGTCGAGGGCCGGGTGCCGGCGCGCGGGCCGGCGGCGGCGATCCTGCACCAACTCGCGGGGGGATTGAGGGCGGCGATGGGTTATGTCGGCGCGGCGGATGTCGCCGAGTTCCAGCGCAAGGCGAAATTCACCCGCATCTCCTCGGCGGCGCTGCGCGAGAGCCATGTCCACGACGTCGCGATCACTAGGGAAAGCCCGAACTATCCCTCGGGGGGTTAGAGCGTCGTGGCGAGCCACGAATCTGGGCTTGGATTCCGAGCTTTCGCGGTCATGACGGGCGGCCTTTCGCTCCAAAACCTCAGGCGCGGCGCAGGCGCAATGCGTTCAAGGCTTCGGCGGGGTCGCGGCGCGGCGGGCGCGGCTCCTCGGCCGCAGTCTCGAAACTCAGCGCCAGCCCGCCGGGAAACAGCCGCACGACGCGGGCGCTGCGGCTCTCCAGCCGCACCCGCTCGTCGAGCTCGGGCTGCGCCTCGGTCAGCACCGCGGCGCCTTCGCGGGTGATGTCGGTGATGTGCGCGGCATGGCGGCGGCCGTCGCGCGTGGTGAGATAAGCCTGGCGGCCGGCGCTGGCGCGCGGCAGCCCGCGCCGGTCGGCCGTTTCGGCGGCCTCCGATTCCGTGATCAGGGCGATTCGCTCCTGCACCCGCTCGCCCTTGCGCGGGGTGGTGCGGCTCTCCAGCGCGAACCAGCCCGGCGCCCGGCGCACGATATAGCCTTCGATCCGGCCGACGCCGTCGATATAAGCGATGACGCGCGAGCCCCACGGCCCGGCGTGGGCGGCGCGCAGACGAACCCCGCCGACGGAAATGTCGATGCATTCGCAGGCGTGTTCGCTGCCGTCCTCGAGCATGTAGCGGCCCGGCAGGCTCACGGCGACGCGCCGGAAGCGGCGCCGGTCGCTGTCGGCAGTTTCCTCGAATAACCTGCTGTCGTCGGTGTCGCTCATGGACGCGCGGTCATCGGTTTTCCAGCGCGGAGACGTGCGATGCGCTCCCGCAGACAGCGAACATGACGGCGAAGGCTGAACAATATATTAGCAGCGCCTATTTACGACGTCGCTCTGGCCTTTACCTGCCCTTGAGGACAAGCCGACCGTTCTCTACGCCGAAGCTCTTCAGCCGCTCCAGGAAACTCATGCCGAGCAGGCTCTGCCGCATCGCGCCGGGCCGCGCCACCAGCGCCCGCACGCCGCGCACCGCGATGTCGCCGACGACGACGCTGTCAAGACGCGCCGGGGCCGCGGTGGTCGCTCCGTTAGCCGTGGTTACGCCGACCGCGAAATCGTCGAGGCCGAACGACAGGCCGGCGGCGGCGGCGTCTTCGGCGGTCAGCACCACCGCCGAGGCGCCGGTGTCGAACACCAGTTCGACCGGCCGGCCGTTGATGTGGGCGCGCACCAGGAACTCGCCGCCGTAGCGCTTGCGCACCACGACCTCGCCGGCCGGGCCGACGCGCGGCTCCGACGGGTTCAGCTCGGCCAGGACGCGGTCGGCGATCTCGGCGAATTCGTAGCGATAGGCGTAACCGGCGACGAGCGCGAAGCCCAGGCAAGCCCACAACGCGACGGCCGCGAACACCCGCGCCGCGCCCGCCGTCCCGGCGCGCGCAAGGCCGCTCAAGGTCAGCCACAGCAGGATGGAGACGCCGGCGGCGCCGCGGATGAATTCGTCATGCGAGAGGCCGAGCAGGTTCTGCCCAGGCGGCGCGAGCCAGACCGCGACCAGCGCTGCGACGAGGACGGCCGCGGGCGCGATCAGCCTCACGCGCGCCCCTGCGCCCGCACCCGGCCGCCGCGGGCGTCGCGCGAACGCGCCGTGCGCATCCGCTCCGGCAGTTCGGCCATCACCGCGAGCCGCTCGGATTCCTGCATCTCCGGCCACAGCGAGATTTCCGCCACCGTGCGTCCGCAGCCGATGCAGAGGCCGGCGAGCGGGTCGACGACGCAGATCTTGACGCAGGGAGACGATGTCATGGCGGCCCGCTTCTAGGCGTCCCGGCCGCCGATGAGAAGCGCCAGCAGCGTCGCCAGCTCGGCGAGCGCCGCCGCCGCTCCGCAGACGTCGCCGGTCTGCCCGCCGATATGGCGTCGCGCCAGCTCCGCGAAAAGGCGCGCGACCGCCGCGGCGATCACAAAAGCGAACAGCGCGCGCACAACCCCGAGTTCGAACAGGCCAAGCGCCAAGGCGAGCGCGGCGAGCGTCACCGCGGCCGGGCGCAGGCTGAAAGGTCCGAGCGAAGCGGCGCGGGCGCCGACGCCGTCGCGACGGGCGGGAGGGAGCCAAGCCAGGGGGCCAAGCGCCGCGCCGCGGGCGATCGCGCCGGCCAGCATCAGCGCCGCGCCGGCGTAGGCGGCGGAAGGGCGCGTCAGGGCGGCGACCGTCGCCACACGCAGCATGAGGTCGAACACCAGCGCGGCGGCGCCGTAGGTCCCGATGCGGCTGTCGCGCAGGATGGCGAGCTTGGATTCGCGGTCGCGGCCGCCGCCGAAGCCGTCGGCGACGTCGGCCAGGCCGTCCTCGTGCAGCGCGCCGGTGACGACAACCTGCGCCGCGACGGCGAGGACGGCCGAGACGAGGCTCGGCAGGCTGGCCGCGCGCGCAGCCATCAGCACGATGGCGCCGAGCAAGCCGATCAGCGCGCCGGCGAGCGGCGTCGCCCAGCCGATGCGCCGGAAGTCGGGGGCGCCGGGCGCGGCGGAGCCAAGCGGCAGGCGAGTGAAAAAGCCGAGGTTGGCGGCGACGTCGGAGCCCAGCCGGCGCCAGACCTGGCTTACAGCGCCCACAGGAACCCGAACGCAGCGGCCAGCGCAATCGCTGTCTGGCCGTATTCGAGCAGGCCCCATTGCCAGACCAGCGCGCGGGCGGCGGGCACGTCCTTGGGCGCGAGCGCGAGGATCTGGTTATTGACGGGACCCATGACGAACACGGTGTACGGCCAGCTCGACGCCGCGATGACCGCGCCGATCAGGAAGCGCACGTCGCTGGTCTCGAAATAGGCGGAAAGCCCGGCGATGGCGGCCAACAGCGCCAACCCCGCCATGAGCGCGACGCCGCGCCGGTCGCTCGGCCCCCATTCGCTCAGCATCGCCGAATCGTCGAGCGCGAGCCGCGCCGGCTGCTCGACGCCGTTGACGTAGAGCCCGGCGCCAGCCAGCGCGGCGGCGAAAGCGAGGGCGAGTGAACCGGCGGTCATGGAGACTCTCCTCGGGGCGCACGCTCACGGGCGCGCTGCGCGGCTTTGGCCGCCGGAAAGGGCGGAGTCAAGCCGGCCGATCCGCGCGGACGCGGGGATCGTCAGGTCGACGGCTCCGCCCGGCCGGAGCGGCGAGCTCGCGTTGTCGCCGCGGCGAAAGACGCCTATGCAAAAGCGCGCGACGACGAGGTCGTCCGGCGCCAGACGGCTTTCTCCACAGGTACTTCCTCAACAATCCGTCCAAGCGGCTGCACAAGTGGACGCATTATTTCGACATATACGAGCGTCACTTCGAACGTTTCAGGGCGAGATCGCCGGTCATGCTGGAGATCGGCGTGATGGGCGGCGGCTCGCTGGCGATGTGGCGGGAATATTTCGGCGAGGGCGCGAAGTTCGTTGGCCTCGACATCAATCCCGATTGCAAGAGACATGCGGCGAAAGATGTCGATATATTCATCGGCAGCCAGAGCGACAAAGCCGTTCTCGACGAAATAAAGCAGAAATATCCGCAGCTCGACATCGTGCTCGACGACGGCAGCCACATCTCGGCCGACATGATCGCGTCGTTCAATCATCTGTACGGCCATGTCCAAGCGCACGGCGTCTACATGGTGGAAGACACGCACGCGAATTACTGGCCGGACTGGGGCGGCGGGGTGAATGTCAGCGGAACCTTCATGGAGTTCGCCAAGGACAGGCTCGACGACATCAACGCGGCGCACACCCGCGGCGCGCTGCCGATCTCGGACTTCACGGCCTCGACCGACTATATCGCCGTCTACGACAGCATCGTGGCGTTCGAGAAACGGCCGCAGGGGCGGCGGCAGGCGCCGATCACGATCGGCATGGCGCTGCCGGAGCAGGACATGCACCGCGCCTGAGGCCGGCGCCGCTTCACTCGCGGGCGCCGGGCGAGAAGCGCGCGACCAGTTCGTGCGCGGCGCCGGGATAGGTCAGCGTGACCTGAGTGACGGCGAGGTCGCCGAGGAAGGTGCGGCGCTCGACGACCAGACACGGCGCGCTCGCCGGCAGACCGAGCGCGGGACCGGCGAGGCCGGCGGCCTCGGCGCGGATGCGGTGTTCGGCGGAAGTCCAGGGGATGCGGGCGATCAGCCACCCGCCGGGCGAGGCGGCGGCGAACGGCTGCTCGGCGGCCTCGGGCGCGGCGGCGAGGTTGATCAGCCGGTCCTCCAGGCAGAACGGGCGGCCGTCGGCGTCATGGCGGCAGCGCAGCGCGACGACCGGGGCGCCGGGAGCGACGCCAAGCCGTTCGGCGTCGCGCCGGCTCGCCGGCCGCAGCGCGCGCCGCAGCCGCCGATAGCCGTAGCGGCGGCCGAGGCCGGCGACCTCGTCGGCGATGTCGCGGATCTCCATGACCGCCGATTGCGCCAGCGGGCGGCGCACGAAGCTGCCGGCCTTGCGGCGGCGCTCGATCAGCCCGGCGTCGGCGAGTTCGGTCAGCGCCTTGCTGACGGTCATGCGCGAGCAGCCGTATTGCGCCGTCAGTTCGTGCTCGTAGGGGATGCGCCAGCCGGGCGGCCATTCGCCCGAGAGAATGCGCGCCTCGACCTCGCAGCGGATGCGCTGATGCAGCGGGACCGCCTGGTTCATGCGCGCGCGAGCTTGGCGAGGGCTGCGGCGAACCGGGCGGCGATGGGTTCGCGGGCGCGGTGGCGCCCGCCGCTGACCTGTTTGACCCCGCCGCTCCAGACGCAATCGACGGCCCGGGCGTTGGCGAAGATCCAGCTGTCGAGGATTTCGTCGTCGTGGCGGGCGGGCAGCGCGGAAAGGTCGAGCGAGACGATGTCGGCTTGGGCGCCGGGGGCGAGCCGACCGCTGTCGCGGGCCAGCGCCTGCGCGCCGCCGGCCGCGGCGCGCTCGTAGAGGGCGCGGCCGGTCGAGCCGTCCGCTTCGGCCAGCGCGTTGCGCTCGCGCCGGGCGAGGCGCTGGGCGTATTCGAGCTGGCGCAGCTCGGCGGCGACGCCGATCTCGATGTTGGAGTCGCTGCCGATCCCGAAGCGGCCGCGGGCGGCGAAAAAGGCGGGGTTGACGATTCCGTCGCCGAGATTGGCCTCGGTGATCGCGCAGAAGCCGGCGACCGCGCCGCTCGCCGCCAGCGCGCGCGCCTCCGCATCGTCCATGTGGGTGGCGTGGATGGCGCACCAGCGCGCGCCGACCGGGGCGTGGTCGAGCAACCAGCGCACCGGGCGCGCGCCCGACCACGCGACGCAGTCGGCGACCTCCTTGACCTGCTCGGCGACATGGATGTGGATCGGGCAGTCGCCGGCGAGTTGTACGAGCGCGTCGAGTTCGTGCGGCGCCACGGCGCGCAGCGAATGCGGGGCGACGCCGACGGGCGCGAGCGCACGGCAGTCCTCCAGCAGGCGGGCGAAGCCGTCGAGATCGGTGACGAAGCGGCGTTGCTCGGCGCGCGGCGGCGCGGCGGCGAAGTTCGCGTGGGCGTAGAACACCGGCAGCAGCGTGAGGCCGATGCCTGATGTCGCGGCGGCGGCGGCGATGCGCTCGGCTAGCTCGGCGCGGTTGGCGTAAGGCGAACCGTCGGGCGCGTTGTGCAGATAGTGGAACTCGGCGACGGCGGCGAAACCGGCCTCCAGCATCTCCACGTAAAGTTGAGCGGCCACCGCTTCGACCTGCTCGGGGTCGATCGCCAGCGCATAGCGGTACATGATCTCGCGCCAGGTCCAGAACGTGTCGGCGGCGTCGCCGCGCCGCTCGGCGAGGCCGGCCATGGCGCGCTGGAAGGCGTGGCTGTGCACGTTCGAAAGCGCCGGCAGGCCGAGGGCGTGGCGCTCGTCGCCGGGCTGGGCGGGCGTGTCCGTCTCCACCGCGGCGATGCCGGCGCCCTCGAGCGTCACGCGCACTTGCGCGCGCCAGCCTTGCGGGGCGAGCGCGCGCGCGAAATGCAAGGCGGTCATGGTTGTTTCTCCGCTTGACCCGAATATGTCTATACATTAAAGCGGAGCCCAAGCAAGGGCGGCCGGGATGGACGATCGCGACGAAATCACGCTATGGCGCAACGCGCGGCTGGCGACCTGCGCCGGCCCAGGGCTTGGCTTGATTGAGGGCGGCGCGCTGGTCACGCGGGCGGGGCGAATCGTGTTCGCCGGAGCGGAGGCGGAGGCGCCGCCGGCGCGGACGCGCGTCGATTGCGAAGGACGCTGGATCACGCCGGCGTTGATCGATTGCCATACCCATCTGGTCTACGGGGGGAATCGCGCGCGCGAGTTCGAGCTGCGGCTCGAAGGCGCGTCTTATGAGGAGATCGCTCGCGCGGGCGGCGGGATTGTCTCGACCGTTGCGGCGACGCGGGCGGCGAGCGAGGACGAACTGGTCGCCTCAGCGCTGAAGCGGCTCGACGCGCTGATCGCCGAGGGCGTCGGCGCGGTCGAGATCAAGTCGGGTTACGGGCTCGACACGGCAAGCGAGCGCAAGATGCTGCGCGCGGCGCGAAGGCTGGGGCGGGAGCGCGACGTCGTTGTGAGGACCTCCTTTCTGGGCGCGCACGCGCTGCCGCCGGAATACCGGGACCGGCGCACGGCTTATGTCGATCTGCTGGTTGACGAGATGCTGCCGGCGCTCGCGGCCGAGGGGCTGGTGGACGCCGTCGACGGGTTTTGCGAGACCATCGCCTTCTCGCGCGAGGAGATCGGGCGCGTGTTCGACGCGGCGCGGCGGCTTGGTTTGCCGTTGAAGCTGCATGCGGAGCAGCTCTCCAACCAAGGCGGCGCGGCGCTCGCGGCCTCTTACGGCGCGTTGTCGGCCGATCATCTCGAATGGTTGGACGAGGACGGCGCGGCGGCGATGGCGAAAGCCGGGACGGTAGCCGCGCTGCTGCCGGGCGCGTTCTACACACTGCGCGAAACGCGCGCGCCGCCGGTCGAAGCGCTGCGCCGTCACGGCGTCGCGATCGCGGTAGCGACGGATTCGAACCCCGGGACCTCGCCGCTGACCTCGCTGCTGACGGCGCTCAACATGGCGGCGACGCTGTTCCGCCTGACTGTGGACGAATGTTTGCTCGGCGCCACCAAACACGCGGCGCGGGCGCTCGGGCTCGAGGCGGAGATGGGAACGCTGGCGGCGGGCAAGGCGGCGCGGTTCGTCTTGTGGGACATCGAGCGGCCAGCGGAGCTTGTCTACCGCATCGGCTTCAATCCGCGGCATCGGTTGGTTGGGAGCGCGGCATGATGCGGGCGGGCGAGGTTGCGCTGGACCAGTGGCGCGAGATCTGGCGCGGGGGTCCGGTCGCGCTCGATCCCGAATGCGGCGCGCGGGTCGCGCAGAGCGCGGCCGCGGTGCAGCGCATCGTCGCGCGCGGCGAGCCGGTCTATGGGATCAACACCGGCTTCGGCAAGCTGGCGACGGTGCGCATCGAGGCGGCCGATCTAACAAAGCTGCAGCGCAACATCGTGCTGAGCCACGCGGTCGGCGTCGGCGAGCCGGCGTCGGTTGAGGCGACGCGGCTGATGATGGCGCTGAAGCTGGCGAGCCTCGCGCAGGGCGCGTCGGGCGTGCGGCCGCAGACGCTGGCGCTGATCGAGGCGATGTTGCAGCGGGAGCTGATTCCCGTGGTTCCGGCGCAGGGCAGCGTAGGCGCCTCGGGCGATCTGGCGCCGCTGTCGCATATGGCGGCGGCGATGATCGGCGTCGGCGAAGTCTGGTTGAACGGCGAGCGCATGCCGGCCGCGGACGGGCTGGCGCGAGCGGGGCTCGCCGCCGCGCAATTGGAGGCGAAGGAGGGGCTGGCGCTGCTCAACGGCACGCAGTTCTCCTGCGCCTATGCGCTCAGCGGGCTGTTCGAGATCGAGCGCGTGTTTCATGCGGCGCTGGTCACGGGCGCGCTGGCGACGGATGCGGCGCGCGGCTCGGATACGCCGTTCGATCCGCGCATCCATGCGCTTCGCCGCCATCGCGGACAGATCGACGTCGCGGCTTGTTTGCGCGCGCTGATGGCGGGATCGGAGATCCGCGCCTCGCATATCCACAACGATCCGCGCGTGCAGGACCCCTATTGCCTGCGCTGCCAGCCGCAGGTGATGGGCGCCTGCCTCGACCTGATGCGGCAGGCGGCCCGCACGCTGGAGACGGAAGCCAACGGCGTCACCGACAATCCGCTGATTTTTCCTGAGGAAGACGCTGCGTTGTCGGGCGGCAACTTCCACGCCGAGCCGGTCGCCTTCGCCGCGGATATGCTGGCGCTGGCGGTTTGTGAGATCGGCTCGCTCACCGAGCGGCGGGTGGCGATGCTGGTTGATCCCGCGCTGTCGGGACTGCCGGCGTTTCTGACCAGCCACCCGGGGCTCAACTCCGGCTTCATGATGGCGCAGGTGACGGCGGCGGCGCTGGTGTCTGAGAACAAGCAGCGCGCCTATCCCGCCAGCGTCGATTCGATTCCGACCTCGGCCAATCAGGAAGACCATGTGTCGATGGCGGCGCATGCGGCGCGCCGGTTGATCCCGATGGCGCGCAATGCGGCGAACGTCGTCGCCATCGAGGCGCTGGCCGCGGCGCAGGCCTGCGACTTCCATGCGCCGATGCGATCGAGCGCGGCGTTGGAGCGCGTGCGCGGGAGGATCCGCGCGGCGGTCCCGCATCTGGAGGAGGACCGCTATTTCCACGCCGACCTCGCGGCGGCGGAGCGGCTGGCGCTGTCGGGCGGGTTGGTTGAGGCGGCGGGAGACGTCAGTTGGCCTTCGTTATGAGGAACGGCGCATGACCCCTGCCTGGTTGACCATCGAACGTCGCGAGGCGCCGCTGATCATCAGCATCCCGCATGCGGGCGTCGATCTCTTGGCGCTCGCGCCGCGCTTTACCAGCCAATGGCTGGCGCGGCGCGATGCGGATTGGCATATCCCGCTACTCTACGATTTCGCCGCCGCGCTCGGCGCGACCGTGGTCCGCACCTCGCTGTCGCGTTCGATCATCGACGTCAACCGCAACCCTGAAGGCGCCTCGCTCTATCCGGGCCAGGCGACGACGGAGCTTTGTCCGACCACGACTTTCGACGGCGAGCCGCTCTACCGACCCGGCAAGGCCCCGGACGAAGCGGAGATCGCGGAGCGGCGGCGCGCGTATTTCGAGCCGTATCACGCGGCGCTCGGCGGTGAGATCGCGCGGCTCAAACAGCGGCATGGCCGCGTTGCGCTGTACGACGCGCATTCGATCCGTTCGCGCATCCCGCGGTTGTTCGACGGCGAGCTGCCGTTGTTCAATCTGGGGACCAACAACGGCGCCGCGTGCTCGGCGCCGTTGCGCCAGCGGCTCGGCGGCGTGCTGACGCAGAGCGGCGAAACTCACGTCGTCGACGGGCGCTTCAAGGGCGGCTGGATCACGCGTTCGTTCGGCAAGCCGGAGGACGGCGTCGAGGCGGTGCAGATGGAGCTGGGATGCCGGGCCTATATGATCGAGCCGGAGCTCGTGAGCCCCGGCAACTGGCCGACGCCGCTCGACCCCGCGCGCGCTGCGCCGACGCGCGCAACGCTGACAACCGTGCTGCAAACCTTGCTCGCCTTCGTCGAGCGAGCGTCCGGAGAACTGAGATGACCCGTCTCGACAACATGCGCGTGATCCGCAGCCCGCGCGGGCCGGAGATTTCGGCCAAGAGCTGGCTCACCGAGGCGCCGATGCGGATGTTGATGAACAATCTCGACGCCGAGGTCGCCGAGCGGCCGGGCGAGCTGGTTGTCTATGGCGGCATCGGCCGCGCCGCGCGCGACTGGAACGCGTTCGATCGCATCGTCGAAACCTTGAAGCGGCTCGAGGCCGACGAGACGCTGCTGGTGCAATCGGGCAAGCCGGTCGGCGTGTTCCGCACCCACGAAGACGCGCCGCGCGTGCTGATCGCCAACTCCAATCTGGTGCCGCACTGGGCGACCTGGGACCACTTCAACGAACTCGACCGCAAGGGCCTGATGATGTACGGCCAGATGACGGCCGGCTCCTGGATTTATATTGGCAGCCAGGGCATCGTGCAGGGCACTTACGAAACCTTCGTCGAGATGGGGCGGCGCCATTACGGCGGCTCGCTGAAAGGCAAATGGATCCTGACCGCGGGGCTCGGCGGCATGGGCGGGGCGCAGCCGCTCGCCGCCACCATGGCCGGCGCCTCCATGCTCGCGGTGGAGTGCCGGCCGTCGAGCCTCGAATTCCGGCTGCGCTCGGGTTATCTCGACGTGCAGGCGAAGGATCTCGACGAGGCGCTTGAGATCATCGAGCGGTCAACCAAGGACGGCAAGCCGGTCTCGGTCGGGCTCATCGGCAACGCCGCCGAGGCGCTGCCGGAGTTGCTGAAGCGCGGCGTCCGGCCCGACATCGTCACCGACCAGACCTCCGCGCACGATCCGCTCAACGGCTATCTGCCGAAAGGTTGGACGCTGGAGCAATGGGAGGCGGGGCGCGCGAGCGATCCCAAGAGCGTCGAGCGCGCGGCGCGCGCGTCGATGGCCGAACATGTGCGGGCGATGCTGGCGTTTCAGGCGCTCGGCGTCGCGACGGTCGATTACGGCAACAACATAAGACAGATGGCACTGGAGGAAGGCGTCGCCGACGCGTTCGCGTTTCCCGGCTTCGTGCCCGCTTATATAAGGCCGCTGTTCTGTCGCGGCGTTGGCCCGTTCCGCTGGGCGGCGCTGTCGGGCGACCCGGAGGACATCTATCGCACCGACGCCAAGGTGAAAGAGCTGATCCCGGACAACCCGCAGCTGCACAATTGGTTGGACATGGCGCGCGCGCGGATCAAATTCCAGGGCTTGCCGGCGCGCATCTGCTGGGTGGGCCTGGGCGACCGGCATCGGTTGGGCCTAGCGTTCAACGAGATGGTGGCGAGCGGCGAATTGAAGGCGCCCATTGTGATTGGGCGCGATCATCTGGATTCGGGCTCGGTCGCCTCGCCCAATCGCGAGACCGAGGCGATGCGCGACGGCTCCGACGCGGTCTCCGACTGGCCGCTGCTCAATGCGCTGCTCAATTGCGCGAGCGGGGCGACCTGGGTGTCGCTGCATCACGGCGGCGGCGTCGGCATGGGCTATTCGCAACATGCGGGCATGGTGGTGGTGTGCGACGGCACGCAAGCCGCGGGGCGGCGCGCAGCGCGCGTGCTGTGGAACGATCCCGCCAGCGGCGTGATGCGCCACGCCGACGCCGGTTATGAGGACGCCATTGCCTGCGCGCGCGCGAAGGGGCTGGATCTGCCGAGCCTGCCGGCTTAGGGCGCTTCGCGCGCGCCGCCGGGGGACGCGGTTCGGTCTGGGATGCAGGCCGGGCCGCCCTTCAGCGTTTCGCCGCAAGCCCAGCCGGGCCGCCAAATATGCGCGCCGATGTTCTCGCCCTGCGCAACGATGGCCGCGAGCAGCGCCAGCGCCAGGACGGCGGCGAGCGCCCACCCGAGTCGTTCCTGCCATGTGGCGAGCCGCAGTCCCATCAGAACCGTTTGCGACCATGACATCTTGCGCATGCGCCCCACACTCGTTGTCCGGGCCGCGGCAGGCTATCATCCGGCGCCGGATCCGTCGAGGCGCTGGCATCTTGCGCGCAGGCCTCGGCCGGTGCTTAAACGCAGCGGAGTTTGACCGGGAGGAAGCGGATGGCGTTGTCGATTAGGCTGCTCGCGACGGCCGCGACGCTGGCGTTGAGCGTGGCGCAGGCTCACGCCGACGATCTCAAGGTCGCGCTGATCTACGGCCGCACCGGGCCGCTCGAAGCCTACGCCAAGCAGACCGAGACCGGGTTCCGCATGGGGCTGGAATACGCCACCAAGGGCGCGATGCAGATCGACGGGCGCAAAATCGTCATCATCGCCAAGGACGATCAGGGCCAGCCCGATCTCGCCAAGACCGCGCTGACGGAAGCTTATGAGGACGACGGCGCCGATATCGCCATCGGCACCACCTCGTCGCCGGCGACCATCGCCATGTTGCCGGTCGCCGAGGAGCACAAGAAGATCCTCATCGTCGAGCCCGCGGTCGCCGATCAGATCACCGGCGAGAAATGGAACCGCTACATCTTCCGCACCGCGCGCAACTCGACGCAGGACGCGATCTCCAATGCGGTCGCGATCGGCGCGCCGGGCGTCGAGATCGGCGTGCTGGCGATGGACAACGCGTTCGGCCGCGACGGCGTCGCCGCCTTCAAGGGCGCGCTGGCGAAGACCGGCGCGACGCTGGCGGCGGAGGAATACGCGCCCGCCAGCACCACCGATTTCACCGCCGTCGGGCAGCGGCTGTTCGACGCCTTGAAGGACAAGCCGGGCAAGAAGTTGATCTGGTTCGTCTGGGCCGGCGCCGCCAATCCGCTCGCCAAGCTCGCCGACATGGATCCGGGGCGCTACGGCATCGGCTTTGCGGCGGCGGGCAACATCCTGCCGGTGCTGAAGTCCTACAAACGGTTTCCCGGTCTGGAGGGCGCGGCCTATTACTATTACGGCATTCCGAAGAACCCGATCAACGATTGGCTGGTCGCCGAGCATCAGAAGCGCTTCGACGCGCCGCCGGATTTCTTCACCTGCGGCGGTTTTGCGGCGGCGATGGCGCTGGTCGCCTCGCTCGACAAGACGGGCGGCGCGACGGACGCGGAAAAGCTGATTGCGGCCATGGAGGGGCTGGCCTTCGACACGCCGAAGGGCAAGATGATCTTCCGCAAGGAGGACCATCAGGCGTTGCAATCCATGTTCGCGTTCAAGATCAAGGACGATCCCAGCGTCGCCTGGGGCGTGCCGGAGCTGACGCGGGAGCTGAAGATCGAGGATATGGAGATACCGATCCGCAACAAGCGGTGAGACGCTGCGCGGTTCAGGCGACGTTCGAGGGGCGGACGGCGCGAGGGATGCGGGCCCTCGCGCGCGCGTCGCCGAACGACAGGACAAACAACAGCAGCGGCGCCGTCACCAGCGCGAGGCCGGCGAAGAACTGCACATTGGGCAGAAAGCCGACGCCGCTGATCCAGAACGAAAGCGGCCACGAAATCAGCGCCGAGAGCGCAGGGATGACGAGGAAGAACATGGTCACGAAGCCGTTGTCGTTGCGGGTCGCGCTCAGCGCCTCCTGATAGAAGATGCGGCCCGCCGCCGAGGAGGCGAGGGTCCCGATCAGCAGCAGAACCACCGCCGGCGCCGTCTCGGGCGCGAACATGACCGCGCGCGCCTTGGCGCGCCATAGCGCTGCGGGAATAAGGACGAGCGCGGAGACGAGGAAATTGACCCCGACCGCGGCGCTCTGGTCGTAGTCGCGGAACCAGATATAGACCAGCGCGCCGCTCAGCGCGAAAAAGATCGGCATCGGCAGCGCGTAGATCCAGCGGCTGTGCAGCACGCTTTGCAGCACGTCGCTCGCCAGCTTGGCCGCATCGACGTCGATCTGGCTCCAGGCGACCGCCATGGCGCCGATGAAGGCGACGCCGAAACAGCCGAAGAACAAAGCCGCCGAGCCCGGCAGCGGCTTGCGCGAAACCACCAGGGCGACGGCCGCGGCCCAGAACGGAGAGAGATTGAGCACCGCGGCGGTGATGATCGGGTGGGCGCTGCTGAGTCCGATGTCGTACAGCTGCAAGCCGCAAAGCCCGACGGCGAGCAGCGCGGCGAACTTGGGCCACGCCCCCCAATCCGTCAGCAGCCGCGTGAAGTCGCGCCGGGCGATCGGCCGCGCGAGCAGCAGCGGGATCGAGGCCAGCAGCGAGATCTGCGTGCAGGCGATGAAATCGGCGGCATCGAGCTTGCGCGCCGCGAGCGCGGAAAACGGCTCCTGCAACGCCAGCAACGCCGCCGTGACCAGCGCAAGCATGGCGCCGCGCCGGTAATCCGCGCGCGGCCCTGTCGATGGCGAACAGGCCGGGCTCGCGCGGGCGTGGTCTCTTGCCGTCGTCATACGTCTCCGAAGCCGCGCGCCGAAGCGCCCCGGCCTTCGGCTAAACGAGTCGGCGGCGCATGCAACTAAACAATAATTTGCGTTCGCGGCCGACCCTATGCGGTCTGGACGCGCGTGCACGGAGCTTGCATAAACTCTACCATGAACGAAACCTTCGATCCCGCCGCGCTCGCCGAGGCGATAGCGCCGCTGCTCGGCCTGGAGCTTGCGCCGGAGCGGCGCGGGCCGGTGCTCGCGCATCTGAAGATCGCCGCCGAATTCGCCGCCAGGCTCGACGCGGTCGCGCTCGACGACGAGGCCGAGCCGGCGCCGGTGTTTACGCCATGAGCCTTCTCGACGGCCCGGCCGAGGCTATCGCCGCCGCCGTGCGCTCCGGCGAAGCGCGCGCGAGGGATATCGCCGAAGCCGCGCTCAAGCGCATCGGCGAGCGCAACCCGGAGCTGGGCGCCTTCACCGACGTGACCGCCGCGCGGGCGCTGGCGCGCGCCGACGCGCTGGACGCGGCGCGGGCGCGCGGCGAGGCGCTGGGGCCGCTGGCGGGCGCGCCGTTCGCGGTCAAGAACCTATTCGACGTTCAGGGCCTGCCGACGCGGGCGGGCTCGAAGATCAACCGCGAGCGCGCCCCTGCGCGGGAGGACGCGACGCTGGTCGCGCGCCTGGAGGCGGCGGGCGCGGTGCTGGTCGGCGCCCTCAACATGGGCGAATACGCCTATGACTTCACCGGCGAGAACGCGCACGACGGTCCCTCGCGCAATCCGCACGATCCCGCCCACATGACCGGCGGCTCCTCGGGCGGATCGGGCGGCGCTGTCGCCGGCGGGCTGGTCCCGCTCGCGCTCGGCTCCGACACCAATGGCTCGATTCGCGTGCCGGCGTCGTTCTGCGGCCTGTTCGGGCTGAAGCCGACTTACGGGCGGCTGTCGCGCGCGGGGACGTTTCCGTTCGTCGCCAGCCTCGACCACCTGGGGCCGCTGGCGCGCTCGGTCGGCGACCTCAGCGTCAGCTACGACGCGATGCAGGGTCCCGATCCCGCCGATCCCGCGCAGAGCGCGCGCGGCGCAGAGCCGACGCGGGGGTTGATCGACCAGGGCGCGGCGGGGCTGCGCATCGCGCGGCTCGGCGGCTATTTCGCCCGCGGCGGCGAGGATTGCGCCTTCGCGGCGGTCGAGCGCGTCGCCAGTGCGCTCGGCGCCGCGCGTGAAGTGGAGCTGCCGGGCGCTGAGATCGCCCGCGCGGCGGCCTATCTCATCACCATGACGGAGGGTGCGGCGCTGCATCTCGACCGGCTGCGCACGCGCGGCGGCGATTTCGATCCCGACGTGCGCGACCGGTTGATCGCCGGCGCCATGCTGCCGGGCGTCTGGGCGACGCGGGCGCAGAAATACCGTCGCATATTTCGTCAGCAGGCGCTTGAGCTGTTCGCCACGGCGGACGTGCTGATCGCCCCGGCGACGCCCTGCCGCGCGCCGCTGATCGGACAGAAGACATTTCGGCTCGACGGCCGCGAGCAACTCGTCAGGCCGAACATCGGCGCCTACACGCAGCCGATTTCGTTCATCGGTCTGCCTGTGGTCGCAGCGCCGGTGTGGACGGCGGGCGTCAAGCTGCCGATCGGCATTCAGATCATCGCGCCGCCGTGGCGAGAAAATCTCGCGCTGCGCGTCGCGCGCCAGTTGGAGCGCGATGGCGTCGTGGCGGCGCCGGCGGCCGGAACCTAGCTTCACCCATGGCGTTTGCTCCTCGCCTTTGTGCATTTGGAGGAGACAAGCATGCGTGGCCTCATGATTTGCGCCGGCGCGACGGCGCTGTTCGGGTCCGCCGCGATTGCGGACGAAGTTGTCGTCGCGCCGACGCCGGGGACTGTGATCGAGCATCGCGCCGCCGACGAAAACACGACGACCTCGAAGACCGTCCGGCGCGACGCCGACGGCTGCACCCACAAATCGGTGACGCATACCAACGAAGACACCGGCAGCAGCGTCACGCACGAGAAGTCGAGCTGCTGACTTTCCGCTCCGGGCGTTGCATCATCGCCGCGTCATCCCCGCAGGAGCGCGTCCGTGATCGTCAACGACCCCGAGACCAAGGCGCAAGCCGAGGCGGCGTTCGCCGCCTATGAGGTTGCGCTGACAACCAACGACGTCGCCGCGCTGGATGGGTTCTTCCATCCCGCCGCGACCTCGATCCGCTACGGCGCCGGCGAGAACCTCTACGGCTTCGAGGCGATCAAGGCGTTTCGCGCCGCCCGCTCGGGCGCCGGTCTGGCGCGGCGGCTGGAGCGGACTGAGATCACCACCTATGGGCGCGATCTCGCCGTGGCGGCGACGTTGTTCTATCGCAGCTCCGCGCCGGGCAAGGTCGGACGGCAGATGCAGACCTGGGTGCGCTGGCCCGAAGGCTGGCGCATCGTGGCTGCGCATGTGAGCCTCATCGACGCGTCCTAGTCCCCGACGTCTTCAGCGGCGACGCGCGCTGCCGATGCCGGCGACCAGCGCAGCGGCGCTGTAGGGCTTGCGCACCACCGGAACCTCGCGGAACTCTTCTGGAATCATGCGGCTGTCGCCATAGCCGGTCGCGAAGATGAAGCTGACGCCCATGGCGCGCAGCCGCTCGGCTATGCCGACCGACGTGGCGCGGCCGAGATTGACGTCGAGCACGGCGACGTCCGGCCGCGACCCCGAGAGCATCCGTTCGGCTTCGGCCGGCGTCGCGGCGATCAGCACCTCGCCGGCGCCGCTGTCCTTCAGGATCTGCTCGGCGTCGAGCGCGATGACATACTGGTCCTCAACCAACAAGACGCGCTGATCGGCGAGCGGACGCGGAACCGGCGCTGCGGCCTCGGCCGCGCAGGGAGCGGCCGAGGGTTGCGAACTGCGGTCCTCGAAATATTCGCGCGGCACCGTGAGGCGCGCGCGCACGCCCTCGGGCGGATATTCGATCTCGCTCTCGCCGCCGAGATCGAACGGTACGCTGCGGCGGATCAGCGAGGCGCCGAAGCCGACGCGGCTCGGCGGCGCAACCGCAGGGCCGCCGCTCTCGCGCCAATCGAGCCGGCAATCGCCGCGCTCGTCGAGCCGCCAGCTCAGATCGAGCCGTCCCCCCGTCGGCGACAGCGCGCCATATTTGGCGGCGTTGGTCGCCAGCTCGTGCAGCACCAGGGCGAGCACGGAATAGGCGCGCGCGTCGAGCACGATGTCGGGGCCGGAAATCTGCAGGTCGCGGCTGGCGTAGGGGCCGAGTTCGGCGCGCGCGAGCGCGGTGAGCGGCCCGCCGCCGTCGCTGCGCACCACCTGATCGTGCGCGTTGGCGAGCGCGATGATGCGGCCCCTGAGCGCGGCGGCGTAGGTTGCGACGTCGCGCCCGGCGCCAGCGTCCTGCGACACCAGCGATTTGATCAGCGCCAGGATGTTCTTGACGCGGTGGTTCAGCTCCTCGTTGAGCGTCTTCTGCCTGACCTCGGCGTCGCGCCGTTGCCGCGCCAGCGCCTCGGAGTGACGCATCATGATCTCGAGCAATTGCACGCGCGCGGCCTCGGCGGTCTGGCGGTCGACCTCGGTCCACGGCGCGCACTGGCTGCGCACGGTCTGCTTCCAGATCTCGAAGCTCTTGCGCGGGCTGAGGCGATCGCCGTGCGGGCCGGTGGCGTAGGTCTTGTGCGGGTCGCCGCCCCAGTTCAGCGTCTCCACCTGCTCGCGGCGGAAGAACACGAGATAGTCGCGCGACAGTTGCGACAGCGGCGCCGCAAGCAGGCCCGACGCCTCGGGCGCATACTCCGCGGCCTGCGGGAACTCGCGCGACAGGGCGTGCGTGGCGTAGACGCGGGCGCCGCCGCGCTCGCGCAGGTAAGCCCCGAGCGCGGCCAGCCGGTCGGCGGGCGGCGCAACGCCCTCGACGCTCCATTCGCCGTCGAGAAACACGCCGACGCCATCGCTCGGGATCAGGGCGTTGAGCGCGGCGAGGCGGGAGCGCAGGAACTCGTCGACCCGCGTCTCGGCCGAAGTCTCGGCGACGATGCGGTCGAGCGCCTCGCGCGCCCGCGTCGCGGCGCAGAGCGCTTCGGCGCGCTCGAACGCCTCGACGCGCAGCGAGAACACCTCCGCAAACATTTCGGCTGCGACGCGCTCGGCGAGCGTCAACGCCTTGCGCTCGTAGTGGTGGCAGGCGATCAGGCCCCACAGCGCGCCGTTGACCACCACCGACAGCGACATCGAGGCGGCGACGCCCATGTTGCGCAGATATTCGAGGTGGATCGGCGAGACGGCGCGCAAGTGCGCGTAGGATAGATCGAGCGGCGCGGCGCGCTCTTCCGATCCCGGCGACAGCGCAACGCCGGCGTCGTGCGCGTCAACGATGACGCGGATGGTGTTGTTGAGATAGAGCGCGCGGGCCTGGGCGGGGATGTCGCCGGCGGGGAAATGCTGGCCGGAGAAGCTTTCGAGATCGGCGCGCTTGTCCTCGGCGATCACCTTGCCGGAGCCGTCCACATCGAAGCGGTAGACCATCACGCGGTCGTAGCCGAGCACGGCGCGGGTCAGCCGCGGCGCGATGGCGATGAGGTCGTGCAGGTGCGGCCGCGATTGCGTGCGCGAGATGAGGTTGCGGGCGATGTCGAGCGCCCCGGCCGCCTCGCTCGCGGCGGGCTCGAATTCGACGATCGCGCTGTTGCCGCAAGCGTGCACGCTGACGTCGAAGCTGCGGGCCGCGCCGGGCGGGCGGCGGCCGAACAGCAGGCCGGGGCGGCGGGGATCGCGCGCCTTGCTGAGCGCGTTGCGCAGCGCGTGGGCGAAGGATTCGCCGACGAGATCGGCGAACGCGGCGCCCTCGAAGCGTGCGGGATCGAGGCCGAGAATGGCGGGCGCGTTGGCGGAGCGGCGGCGCACCGTCTCCAGCGTCGGGTTGCAGGCGATCAGGCAGCCGTGCGATTGCACCCGGCCGGGATGCTGGATCGGCTCGCAGTCGCAGTTGGAGATGTCCACTTCATTCGGCAAGACGTCACTCCGACCCCAACGCTGGGCTTAAACAGGCACGCGAATCTCTGACGCCGGATGGCGTCTGCGCATTGCGCAGGCTTGAAGGAACGCCGGGGAAGTCGGCGCGCTTTGCGCCGGCGCCTCTTCTCGGGGCGGGCCGCAGATTACATTCGTTAACACTGGCTATGCCGAACGGTTCCGTACCGCGCGCGGACGCAAACGACTGATCAAGTTCGCATTTCCCGGTCAGCGGGCAGCGCGTGCGGCGATCGGCCGATAATCGTCGCCTGCCCCTGCCCTCTTGCGGGCGGCGGCCGGGTCGTTCATCAGGGAGCCATGCAGAACTTGAGCGAACCGGACTGGCGCGCCCTCATTAGGGCGGAGGTCAACGCCATCGAGACCAGCGGCATCGTCGAAGTGTTCGACTACGGCCGTAACAGGCAGGGGCTGATCCCGCTCTGGGTCGGCGAAGGCGACCTGCCGACCCCCGGCTTCATCGCCGAAGCCGCCAAGGCGTCGATCGACAAGGGCGAGACGTTCTACACCTATCAGGCCGGCGTGCCGGAGCTGCGGGCGGCGATCTCGCGCTACATGACCACGCATTACGGGCCGGGGCTGCCGCCGGAGCGGTTCTTCGTCACAATCGGCGGCATGCAGGCGCTCGACCTGGCGGTGAAAATGACGGTCGGACCGGGCGAGGAGGCGTTGGTGCTGGCGCCGGCTTGGCCCAATTTCGCCGGGGCGCTGGAGATGAACGGGGCGCGCGCGGTGTTCGTGGAGCTGGAGGCGGGGTCGTCGTGGCGGCTCGATCCGGCGCGGCTCGAAGCCGCGGTGACGGCGAAGACGCGGGCGATCCTGTTCAACTCGCCGGCCAATCCGACCGGCTATGTCGCCAGCCGCGCGGAGATCGTGGCCGTGCTCGATTTCGCCCGCAAACATGGGCTGTGGATCATCGCCGACGAGATCTATGGCCGGCTGGTCTATGGCGACGCGCGGGCGCCGTCGTTCCATGACGTGATGGCGGCGGACGACCGCATCCTGTTCGTGCAGACCCTGTCGAAGAACTGGGCGATGACGGGCTGGCGCATCGGCTGGCTCGAAGCGCCGGCGGCGCTCGGGCCGGTGATCGAGAACCTCGTGCAATATTCGACCTCCGGAGTGCCGGTGCCGGTGCAGCGGGCGGCGACGGCGGCGATCGAGCACGGCGAGAGCTTCGTGGCGGATTCGGTGCGGCGGCTGCATCGCTGCCGGGATGTCATGGCCGAGGGGCTGCTGGCGACGCAGCGGGTCGAGCTCGCCATTCCCGAGGGCGCGTTCTACCTGTTCCCGAAGATTCTCGGCGACGGCGATACGCGGCGGCTTGCGTTCCGGTTGATCGACGAGGCCGGCGTCGGCGCGGCGCCGGGCTACGCGTTCGGGCCCGGCGGCGAGGGTCGCATCCGGCTCTGCTTCGCGCGCGCGCCGTCGGTGGTGCAGGAGGCGACGCGGCGTCTGGCGGCGTGGCTGTCGCGCTGAGGCTGCAGCGTTCGCGCGCGGCCTCGCTGGCGGCGACCGCGGCCGCGGCGCTGGCCGGCGGGGCGCTGGTCGGCGGGCTTGGCGCGCCGGCAGGCTGGCTCTCAGGGGCGATGCTGGGGGTGGCGGGGCTGGCCGCGCTCGGAGGCGCGGCGCCGCTGCCGAAGCCCGTGCAGCGGCTGGCGATCCTGCTGGCGGGCGTCGGCATGGGCTCGGGGCTGTCGCCGGCGACGCTGCATACGCTGACGCGCTATCCGCTGTCGCTCGCCCTGCTCGCCGCGGCGGTGGCGGCGATGACGGCGGCGTCCTATCTCGCGCTGATCAGGACCGGGCACTTCAACCGGCCGACGGCGTTCTACGCCGCGGTGCCGGGGGCGCTGTCCTACGTGTTCCTGGTCGCCGCGCGCACAGACGCCGATCTGGCGCGGGTGGCGGTGATCCAGGTGTTCCGCATCTTCGTTCTGATGGCGCTGGTGCCGCTGGTGGCGCGGCTCGGCGTCGGGCCGGCGGTAGCGCGCTTCCCCACCGATCCGCTGGCGGCGACCGCCGCGCTGCTGGCCTTAAGCGCGGCGGCGGGGGCGGCGCTGGAGCGGTTCGGCCTCGTCAACGGCGCGCTTTACGCGGCCATCGCGGTCTCGGCGGCGGCGCATGGTTGGGGGCTGGCGCCGGGGCGGCTCGCCCCGGGGATGCAGATATTTGCGCAGGTGCTGGTCGGGGCTTGGGTCGGGGTGCGGTTCATCGGCTTCGACTGGGGGCTGCTGCGGCGGCTGCTGGCCGCAGCGGCGACGTCGTTCCTGGCGGCGTTCGCGGTCGCGGCGGCGTTTTCCGGGCTCGCCGTGTTAGTTGTCGGGGTCCCGTTCGCCGACGCGCTGGCGGCGTTCGCGCCGGGCGGACTGGAGGCGATGACGATGATGGCGTTCGCGCTCGGGCTCGATCCGCTGTTCATCGGCGCGCATCACATCGCCCGCTTCCTGTTCATCAGCCTCGCCCTGCCCTGGGTCGCGCGGCGGGTCGCATGAGGCGTCGGGCCTGTGACGATTTTGCGACTCGCCGAGGAAAAATTGGGCATCGCGGCGCCCGCGCATTGACACTTCGTCAGCGAAATACGACATATCTCGCTTAACTCCGCAGACCCCGTTTGCGGAGACGTGTGCGTTTCACACACTCATCACGGTTAACTTATCCAGGAGATGCCCCATTCGTCGTCCCATGAAGTCTACCGCAGCGCCGGAGAAAGGCGGCCCGCGCGTCAACCGAGACATCCGAGCCGTGCAGGTCCAGCTGATCGACGGTGAAGGTCAGAATCGAGGGGTGGTCAATCTCGCCGACGCGCAGAAGCTGGCCGAGGAAGCCGGATTGGATCTCGTCGAGATCGTCCCCAACGCCTCGCCCCCAGTGTGCAAGATTCTCGACTTCGGGAAATACCGCTTCCTCGAGCAGAAGAAGTCGGCCGAGCAGCGCAAGCGGCAAAAGATCGTCGAGATCAAGGAGATCAAGCTGCGTCCGGGCATCGACGACCACGATTACGAGGTCAAGATGCGCTCGGTGTTCCGCTTCTTCGAGGAAGGCGACAAGGTCAAGGTGACGCTGCGCTTCCGCGGCCGCGAGATGGCGCACCAGGACATCGGCTACCGCCTGCTGCAGAAGGTCAAGAGCGAGACGGCCGAGGTCGCCAAGGTCGAGGCCGAGCCGCTGATGGAAGGCCGGCAGATGGTGATGGTGCTCGCGCCGAAGTGATTCAAGCGCGATTCGCCTTGCGTCGGGTTTCGCGCTAAAGGGCTGACATGTAAGCGCGGGCTTCGCGCTGGCCGCCCCGCCGTCCCGGCGGGGTTTTGGCGATTCCGGGGTTGAAATGAGCCTTGCCGAACCTTTGAGCGCGCCGACGAGCGCGCCATCCGCTGCCGCGTCCATCGCCAAGCCGGTCACGGCGATCGGGATTCTGTTCGCCGTCAGCGCCTCCCACATGCTCAACGACATGATGCAATCGCTGGCGCCGGCGCTCTATCCGGTGTTCCGCGATGAATATTCGCTCACTTTCTTCCAGGTCGGCATCATCACCCTGGTGTTCCAGATCACCGCGTCGCTGCTGCAGCCGCTGATCGGGATTTTCACCGACCGCCGTCCGGCGCCGCGCGCCCTGCCCTTCGCCATGTGCTTCACGCTGGTCGGCCTTGTGCTGCTGGCGTTCTCGCGCAGCTATCCGATGCTGCTCGCCTCGGTCGCGCTGGTCGGGGTCGGCAGCGCGGTGTTTCACCCCGAGGCCTCGCGCGCGGCGCGGGCGGCCTCGGGCGGCAAGCACGGCTTCGCGCAGAGCCTGTTCCAGGTCGGCGGCAATTTCGGCCAGTCGCTGGGGCCGCTGATGGCGGCCTATATCGTGCTGCCGCACGGCCAGATCTCGGTGCTGGCGTTCACGGCGCTGGCGTTCGTCGCCATCCTGCTGCTGGCGCGGGTCGCGTCGTGGCAGATCGCGCACGCCAGCGTCGCGCGCAAGGCCTTTGCGGCGCCCGCGGGCGAGCGGCTGCCGCGCAAGGTGGTGTGGCGCTCGATCGCCATTCTGGTGGTGCTGCTGTTCTCGAAAACGTTCTATCTGGCCAGCCTCAACAGCTACTACACGTTCTATCTGATCCAGACCTTCGGCGTCACCAAACAGACGGCGCAAGTGCTGCTGTTCGTGTTCCTCGGCGCGGTGGCGGCGGGGACCTTCGCCGGCGGGCCGATCGGCGACCGGATCGGACGCAAATACGTCATCTGGGTCTCGATCCTCGGCGTGCTGCCGTTCACGCTGCTGCTGCCCCACCTCGGCCTCACCGGCACGGTGATCGATTCGGTGGCGGTCGGGCTGGTGCTGTCGTCGGCGTTCTCGGCGATGGTGGTTTATGCGCAGGAGCTGGCGCCCGGCAATGTCGGGGCCGTCGCCGGGCTGTTCTTCGGGCTGTCGTTCGGGCTCGGGGGCTTAGGCGCGGCGGCGCTCGGGCTGGTGGCGGATCACACCAGCCTGACGTTTGTCTACCGGCTCTGCGCCTATCTGCCGGCGATTGGGCTGTTGACCTACTTCCTGCCGGACGTGCGGATCAGAAAGGGCTGAGCCTGTCGCCGGCTTCTATCCCGTGCTAGATTGCCGCCGTGACCAGGCAGCAAATTCTCGACCGGCTGCGCGCCAACGAGGGCGTGCTGCGGGCGCGTGGCGTGGCTCACGCCGCGCTGTTCGGGTCGGGCGCGCGCGGCGACGAGCGAGTCGATAGCGACACGGACATCATGATCGACGTGAGCCCCGATGCGCGCATGTCAGTTTGCGATTACGTCGGGTTGAAGGAGTTTATCGCAAGCCTTTTCGACGCACAGGTCGATGCGGTCAGCCGCCAGATCCTGAAACCCTACGTACGCCCGGCGGCGGCGACCCTGCGCGCCCAGTTCGCTGTGACGCGCTGCCTCGAGATCATCTCGGAAGCGTCGCGACGCCTCTCGGTCTCGCTAAAGGACCGGCATCCCTCGATTCCTTGGCGGCGTATGGCTGCCGCCGGCAACGTCTATCGCCACGACTACGAAGACGTGGCCGCGCAGTTCGTTTGGGACGCCGTACAGAACGAGCCGCCGCCTTTCTAGGCGACTATCGAAGAGGAGCTGCGCTGTCTCGGCGAGCAAACCCGAACCCGCGGATTGCCCTCAATGCGTGGTCAGGCTCCGCAGCAGCCTCCACGTATAGATCCCCGTATCATGCCCATCGTTGAACGAGATGCGCACGGCGTAGTTGCCGATCTGCTCGACGTCGACGATCGCCAGCGGCTTGCCGGGGGGAAGCGGGCGGCGGGTCTTGTCGGCGCTCGGCGTCGCCTCACGCAGCCGCTCGGCCGAGACGGAGCCGACCACGCCGTCGTCGAAGATCACCTTGAACAGCGCGCCGTTGTCCTGCACGCGCAGTTCCTCAGGCCAGGGCTCGCCGGGCCCCAGCGGCGAAGGGTCGCTCATGTCTGCCTCCCTCAACTCATGAAAATTCGCGGCAGAATGCGCTGCTTCGACGTCTCGAACAAGGCGGAGCGCACCTTTTTGGCGATCTCCAGATAGGATTTGGCCTGCGGGCTGTCGGGGGCGCTGGCGACCACGGGACGGCCGCCGTCCGAGGTCTCGCGGATCAGCATGTGCAGCGGCGCTTCGCCGAGGAACGGCACGCCCTGCGCTTGCGCCTCGTGCCGCGCCCCGCCATGCGCGAATACGTCGCTGCGCTGGCCGCAATGCGGACAAAGGAAATAGCTCATGTTCTCGACGACGCCGAGGATCGGCGTCTCGACCTGCTTGAACATGGCGACCGCGCGGCGGGCGTCGATCAGCGACAGGTCCTGCGGCGTGGAGACGATCACGGCGCCGGCCAGCGCTGCGTTCTGGGCGATGGTGAGTTGCACGTCGCCGGTGCCGGGCGGCATGTCGACGACGAGCACGTCGAGCTTGCCCCATTCGACGTCGCGCAGGAACTGGTTGAGGGCGGAGGCGACCATGGGACCGCGCCAGACGATGGCGGCGTTGTCCTCGACCAGGAAGCCGATCGACATCACCTTGACGCCGTATCGTTCGATCGGCAGCAGTTTTTGCCCGTCGGGCGCGAGCGAGGGCTTTTCGGCGATGCCGAACAGGCGCGGCATCGAGGGGCCGAACACGTCGGCGTCGAGCACGCCGACCTTGAGGCCGAGCTTGGCCAGCCCGATGGCGAGGTTGCAGGCGGTGGTCGACTTGCCGACGCCGCCTTTGCCCGAGGCGACGGCGATTATCTTGTCGACGCCCTCGATGGCGCGGGCGCCGCGCGGCGCCGCACGGGCGGCGGCGGCGGGCTTGGCGGCGCCGGGCGCGCTCTCGGCGGTGAGCGTCACCAGCACGGAAGCGACGCCGGGCAGCGCCTTGACGGCGGCCTCGACCCGGGCTTGCAGCGGCGCCATCGCCTGCGCCTGGGCGGGGTCGATGCGCACGGCGATGAACACCTTGCCGTCACGCACGGTGACGCCATCGACGGAGTCGCGCAGCGGGCTTCGGCCGTCGGGACCGGGAATGGCGGCGAGCGCGGCGAGGATTTCGGAGTTGCTGGGCATATCTCTTCGATCTAACGTGGGTTTCGAAGGACATATAGACGCATTCGCGTGAGATTGCGCGGGGCCCGGAGAGGCTTGCGGGGGCGTTCGGCGCGAACTATGGTCCGCGCGCCCTGAATCGCGCTTGTTGGCGTTCGCGGGGTTTTGGGGCGTAGCCAAGTGGTAAGGCAGCGGATTTTGATTCCGCCATCCCCTGGTTCGAATCCAGGCGCCCCAGCCAAGTCGGCTTAACTTGCTGAAATTGCTTTGGAAACGCCTTGAGCGCGGGCGACGTTCCACATCCGTGCTGCACATGGCTGCTACGCAAAGGGTCAGCCATCGTGCCTGCCATCCCCCACGTAGTCCGCCGCGGCGCCGTTTACTATTGGCGTCGAGGGTCCCCGCCGGGCTTGCCGAATCACCGAATCCCGGGGTTCTACTGATTGGCTTGCGCACCCGCGATCCCCGCCGGGCGCGGGCGCGCGCCGCCGAGATCACCGCCCTTGCTGATCGCGAAGAACCAACCCAGCGAGGATTGGGACGTCAAAACATGCCGGCAAGCCCGGCAGATTTTTCGGCTCCTTGGCAAGCTTCTTTGGGAGAAGAACGTCATCCGTTTGGAGGAGTTGGCTCAGCACCACTTTGCAGGCCTGGTTGAGCTTCTCGGTGAGGTTGCGACCAGCTACGGAAAGAGTCCGAAAGACGAACTGCGCAGCACTGCCGAACTGCGTGATATCGGCGGCTCTAAGCCGTCTGCGAAACGTGGAATCAAAGCCGGCACGCTCAATCGGCATCTGACGTTTCTCGGACAATTGCTCGTCTATCTCAGAGGACAAGGACTCAAGATTGACCGAGACATCGACATCAGTCTGTTGCGTCCGAAAACGCGGAACCAGCGTGGTAGCGACAAGCGCGCGACCTTCAGCAACAACGAGCTTGCCGAGATATTCAACCTCGCGTGTTTTACTGGCTGCGCGGGATGGAAAGGCGCCGAAGCGTTCTCCCCTGGATCGCAGATTTTCCACTGCGCACTCTATTTCGCGACGATCCTGCTCTATTACACAGGAGCACGCCGCGAGGAGATTTGCGGTCTCGCTATAGTTGACGTGCAAACGCCGGAACTCGAGATCGGCGGCGAGAAAAAGCCGGCGCCGAGCCTTTTCATTCGCAAGAATGAGGCGCGGCGTTTGAAAAACGTGCAGTCGATGCGACTCATCGCTCTTGTGCCTGAGGTTGTCCAGCTCGGATTTCTGGACTACGTCGCCGAAATTCGAAAGCTCGGATACACGCTGGTCTTTCCAGACCTGAGGTCCCCGACGTCGAGTTCCCCGATGGGCGATCGCCTGTATGACGAGCTGAAGCGCGGCATAGATAAGGTCATTCCGGACGCGAGCGCTCGAAAAAAAGTGCTGCACTCGTTTCGCAAGACATTTGGCGATAGCCTGAAGCAGGCCGGCGTCCATGCGGAAATTCGTGGCGACATTTTGAGTCACGGGGGCGGCGCCGTGACGGAAGAAATCTACTGTGACCCGATCGCACTGTCGGCGATGCTCGACCACCTACGAAAACTGCCGATCGTCACGGCTCACCTTGAGCCACGCCCGATAAATCTACTTCCGTGGGTCGCCGAGAAGGTGACGCCGCCGCACGCGCGACAGCGCGCGAAACGGAGGCTGGATCAATTGGCGCCGCAGACGGCGCCCTCGGCCGCTCGTCTCCGTGAGCAAAGCCGCCATTAGGCGGTTCGGCGAGGCCCCGCCCGTTTGGGCGGGGCTTCTCGGCGGTTAGTCGCCTTTGGTCTTGCAGCCGCGGGACCAGATCAGCGAGTAGCCGGCGTCGCCTTCGGCGTCGAAAAGGTTGGCGTAGATCGGCAGGGCGAAGGAAGGATCGTCGAGTTTGACAGAGAGATAATCGCGGCCTTCGTTGGAGCGTTTCGACCAGGCGGCGCCGATCTCGGCCTTGCCGACGAACACACGGTGGGAGGGTGCGGCGCCGTTGGCGCGGTTGGCTTCCGGCGCGATGCGCACGTTCTTGGCCTGCATGGTGAGCGTCGCGATCTGACCCTGGATTTCGTTGCCGACCTTCTTGAAGGAACCGATGCTGGCCATTGTAAGTCTCCGTCTGTCTTCAGAGCCCGCGACCACCGCGGCCTCGATGGCGATCGACAGGCCGGGAACGATCGGCGACGCATCCGGAACGGGCCGAAGCGCAGCGGAGGACGCCGTCCGAAGAACTTTCTAGTCTCGCGAGGAATGCGCCTTGGCGCAGGGGAAGAAAGTTCGGCGGCGGCGTTGCGGCACAGCCAATCGAGGCGAAGCCGATTTCCGGACAGATCAAGCCGAAAGAGGACGTGAGGGGTCTGCGCGCGACAGGACACAGGAAACGGAGACGTATGGCAAGGGTTGGCTTCCGAATTCGGCAGAGACACCTCGGGCAAGGAGCCGCTCAACTTTGCAGACCTCACATGAACCAGCGGCGCAACCGGCGCAGCACTCAATGCGCAAATGCCTCCAACTGCCGTCGTCTGAAGCGTCTGACTCGCCTCCCTTAGCGAATTGCGAAAAGAGGCCGCATCATGGGACGCAACGCGCAATCAGACCCAAGCCGGAAAGAAATCTGCGACTCGCCACGTCGCCGAATTTAGGCCATTGAGCCTCTGAGCCGCCTCGGTAGCAAGCGTGAGAACTGTCCAACTCGGGGAGCCTCGGCAACGACGGGAGCGTTGGCGTACAGTCGAAATCGAGAACCGCATTTCTCACGGACCGCCGGAGTGCATCCTGGATCAGATCGATCAAATGCCTGTTGGTGTTCGGACGTCATCGGGCGCGCCGGGCGAAGACAAAGATCGGTATCAGCGGAGCGGGTAAAGAAACGATGTTCCGTCCGAGAATGGCTCGCGAGCGCTCGCCTTCCATATTATCGTCATTGGTTTATTAACCGCCCCGATTGCTGGCTTTGTCGCGGTCAGTTTTCATAGACAGCGTGAAAAATACGACCTTCAAACGACGCGAAAAGCGCCTGAGTCGCTTCGCGTCCCTCCATCCGAACTGGCGATGCAAGCGCCTCGTCGAGCGCCGCGCTGTCGGCATAGGCGATCTGAAGGATGAGAGGGAAGCGGTGCGCGCCGTCGTCGGCCCCGGTTTCGCGCATAACTTCGACGCGCATCGCGTTGGGCGTCCGCCGCCAAATCGGCAGCAGCGTTTCCCGGACGTAGCGGTCGAAGTCCGCCTCGCATCCTGGACGGACCGTTCCCTCAAAATAAGCGATGCGTACAAGCATGGTGTCCTCGCTCCGCCTCACCCTTCGCCGACATGCTGGGAAATGTCGCGACAAAATTGAATGAGCCGGGGTTCGGGCGCGAGCGCGCCGAAATGGCCGATAATTTCGCCGGCTACCCGCTGCCCCAAGCTGCAGGAGTTGACGCAAGACATGCCGACGAGTCGGCCCGAGAGATATCCGGCATTGAATGAATCACCGGCGCCCGTCGTATCGCGGATCGTGTCAACCTTTGCAGTCGGCGCGCGGCTGACCGCTCCTTCGCTATATAGGACCACGGCGTCCCCGCCGTTCTTGATCGCAATCTCTTTAACGCCGGTTCCGCTTATGCGAGCGACGGTCTGTTCGGGGTCGCGATCGCCCCAGAGCAGGGCCTCATCGTCAAAGCTGGGTAGGGCGATGTCTGTGACGTCGAACGCGTCGCGAAGAGCAGTGGTCATTTCTACTTGATCGCTCCAAAGTCGCGGCCGAACGTTCGGGTCGTAGGATACGAGGCTTCCTTTACCCCGCGCCGCATCGAGCGCCTTCAGAAGATTGCGGCGTCCGTCTTTGCCGATGATCGCGAGCGTGATGCCCGATATATGAATCAGACCGGCGCCATCGATCGCAGTCGCGAGAGCGTCGACGTCGTCGGCAAGTCGACGAGCCGCTGAGGCGTCGCGCCAATAGTTGAAGCTTCGCTCGGCGCCAGCAAGGCTGATGACGTAGAGACCCATCGCGCGTTCCGGATCGCGCGCGACAAATTTGCTGTCGAGGTTATTCGCTTGAAGAAACTCCAGGAATTCAGCCGAGAACGGATCCGTGCCCAGGCGCGTGAAGTAGCCGACCTTGCCGTGCTGGCGAACGATTTTGGCGATATGCCAGCACGTGTTCAGGGTGTCGCCGGCAAAACCACGCCGGTAAGTGTTGTCGCCTAGGGGGGCGAATTCAACCATGGCTTCGCCGATGCCGACCACCTTGCGGCTGATCCATACACGTTGCGACATAGGTTTGGTCCCTGCGTGAGGTGAATTAGGCCGACGGATTGTAGATGACGCCAGTCAGATAATCGGGCCAATCTCGTTCGAAGAACGGGCGAAAATCGCGATCGCGCCGCCGGATTGGCCGAGTCTCGCAGAGAAACTCGCGCTCCTGCATGCGGACGGCGATCTGCTCATCACGATCTTCCCGGCGCTCCGAGATGAAGCGCACGTCTTCGAGGAGACCGCTGCGCGCCTCCGGCACGCAGTCGCCGTGCGAAGAACACACGGCGCGAGCGCCACGGCTTCCACCGCCGCGCTCGAGATAAAAGTCGAGCGAGGCCAGCACCGCTTCGGAGGCGATGGCGCTGTGGCGCCATTGCAAGGCGCGCAGCGCTTCGCCGGCGCTGTCAAAATCGACGCCGTGTTGGCGAATCGCTTCGTTCAATTCGTGAGCTATGGAGGCTGCCTGTTTCACGTCGACGGGATTGCACAAGATCGACGCATGATCGCTCATCCGATTCTGAACATCTTTTCGGATAGCCGCCGAGGTCACCCTGCTGCCGCTGCGAAGCGCGCTCAGAACGGCGGCGACGGCCTCCTTGACGAGCGGCCCGTCGGCGAGGGCGGAACTCTCGTCGGTGGCTCTTGCGGCGATATGTTCGGCGCAACGGGCGCCAAAGACTTGACCGGCGTTCAATGCGGCTCCGCCCGGCCGGGTGACGCCGTGAGTGCCGGCCGCCTCGCCGACGGCGTAACAGCCTGCGAGGCTGGTCGCGCCCCAAATGTCGACCGCGAGGCCCCCGTTCATATGCTGATTGTTGATTGCGAATTCCAGCGGCTCGCGCGTGATGTCGTATTTGTACCGCTTGTAGAGTTCGATTGAGAGCGGGTTCATCTTCCGTAGCCGCTCGATCGGCGTCGGGAGTAATGCACCGCTGTTCGCGATATAGGCTCGGACATCGTCGTCGAGCCGGTCCAGGCTGAACAAGTCTCGCTCGGCGACAGGCAGCGGGTTGCGGTTGAAATCCATGAAGACCTTGCGGCCGGCCTGGCTCTCGCGAAACACGGCGAGATCGAGGAGGCTCGATTTGAAATCGAGCATGCGGGTTGCGTGGAACGGCCACTGGTAGCCCTTGCGGAAGATATTCGACGCGAGTTCCTGCGTGGTCCGGTAGTATTCGGCTAGGAAGTTCCGTTCGTTGCCGCGTGCGTCGCGCGAGAAAATATAGGGCATCGCCTGGACATAGGTCCCCGAAAGATTCCAGGGAAAATTGTCCCGTGGCGTACCGATGCCGAACTGGCTCTCGGTCAAGTTGACCGCTTCAATGCCGGCTTCGAGCGCGAGGCCGAGAGCGCCAAAGCAATGCCGAGGGTAGACGCTATCCCGATAGAGTTCGCCCGGCCCGCCCGATGCGATGATTACCGAATCGGCGAGGAAGGCGACAAAGCCGAGGGGGTTGTCCGAACTGCGGCGTTTGGGAGCCATCGCCAACATGCCGACGGCGCGGGGGCTGGCGCCATCTTTGATGAGGAGCCGTATGCCCGTCGTGTGATTGAACACGGGAACATCAAGTCGCAGCGCTTCACGCGTCAGAACTTGAACCATCAGCCGAGAGGTACGAGGCCCGCAGCTTGTCGCGCGTCCGACCTCGTCATGATCGGTCTGATAGCGAAGAGCGCCCCCCAACCGGTCGAGCGGCAGCGGCAGGCCCATGAACTGAAGCGTCGCGAGCGCGCGCGGCGAGCCGACAGCCTCGACATAGGCCGTGTCCTCGTCCATCGCCCCGCCTGCGCCCAGAGCGTCGGCCAAAGTCAGAAAATTATCACCGACGCCGGCCGTATTTGCGGTGTGGAGGGTCTGCTTGTCCGACCCCGAGCACGCTGACGTGCCGCCGAACGCGCTCTGGCTCGCGATGACAACGTCAACATTACGACGCTTCAGTTCGACGGCGGCCCGCAGTCCGGCGGCGCCGCTCCCCAGTACAAATGCCTGCGCGCGGTGAACAGGCGCACGATGTCCCTCAAACGAGAAAAACTCTTTGGTCTGCCGCTCATTGGCGAGCCGCGGCATGACCACGTCGGTCAATCCGTCGAGGATGGATTGCGGTACCGTCGAGCTCAAAGATTTGATCCTCCCTGAATTTCGAGTTGACGCGGTCTCGGAAACTCGTTATTGACTTTTAGCACGTTCCAACAATGACGGCAAGCCGTAGCAAGGTAATGGAGTCGTGATTGGCTGCGTTTTGGAATTGACATTGGAACGATCCAGTGACTAAACGATCGAACGGCAACGATATCGGGGAGGACGACGAGGTGAGCGAGGGGCGCATGACCATCGTCGACGTGGCGCGCCATGCGGGTGTCTCGAAGTCCACCGTGTCGCTCGTACTCGGAGGCAGCTCGCTCGTCGCGGAGGCGACCCGGAAGCGAGTGACCGAGTCGATGGCGGAACTCGGCTACGTCTACCATCGAGGTGCGGCGACGCTACGCGGCTTGAAGTCGGGCGTCCTCGGCATGATCATCAACGATCTCACGAACCCTTTCTACGTCGAGCTTGCGATCGGCATCGAGCAGGCTTGCCAGGGCGCCGGGTTCGTGCCCTTCATCGCCAATTCCGCCGAAGACCCAGTTCGACAGCAAGAGGTTATTCGCTCGATGCGTGAACACGGAGCCGCCGGACTGGTGCTGGCTCCCGCGACAAACACCGCGGTCAGCGATGTCAAAGTTCTCGTAGCGGGATTGCCGGTTGTGCAAGTCATGCGACGGCTTCCTGGCTTCAAGGCGTCTCTCGTTATGCCCGAAAACAGGGAGGGGGCGCGCAAAGCGACCGCCCATCTGATCGAAAACGGTCACACCAGGATCGCGTTTGTCGGCGGCAGCAGCGCGCTGTTTGTCAGAGACGAGCGGCTTGCGGGCTATAGGCTCGCCCTCGAAAGCGCAGGGATTCCGTTCGACGAAGCTTTGGTCATCGATTCGACGACCAACTACGCGGGCGGCGGAGCGGCAGCGGCGCGCGTCCTTATCCTCCCAGAACGGGCGACCGCTGCCCTTTGCTTTAACGATGTCGTCGCCATCGGCCTCATTCGCACCTTCGCGGAGGCAGGCATTTCTGTCGGCAAGGACTTTGCGGTGATTGGATTCGACGACATTGAGGAGGCGAAGCACATGCTTCCGCCGCTGACAACGGTTGCTGTAAATGCTCGCAATCTTGGCTCGCGTGCGGCGCAACTCCTGATGCGCCAGATCGCGAGCGGAAATTTCGAGCCTGAAAGCGTGATCTGCCCGACCAGCCTGATCATACGCTCGTCGTGTGGAACATCGCTTCGCCCTCAGAAGGACATCCAACTATGAGCGGTCTGCGTTGGGGTTTGATCGGCGCCAGCACGATTGCCGCCGAACATATGATTGACGCCTTTCGTAGTAACGGCGGAGAGGTCACCGCGGTGATGAGCTCGAACCTGGAGCGCGGCCGGCAGTACGCTGCCAAGCACGGCATCGCCAAATCCACAACGGAGCTGTCCGCGATCGTGGACGATAGGGACGTCGATGCGGTTTACATCTCGACGACCAACGAGCTTCACCGCGACCAGGTCTTCGCCGCCGCTGCTGCCGGCAAGCATGTGCTTTGCGAAAAGCCCCTCGCCCTCAACCTTCCGGATGCGCGCGCCATGGTGCGAGAATGCCGCGCACGGGGCGTCGTGATGGCGACCAACCATCACCTGCGCAACGCCGCCACCCATCGGGCGATGCGTGAGGCCGTCAAATCCGGCCGTATCGGCAAGCCACTATTCGCCCGCGTTTTCCACGCGGTCTATCTGCCGCCGCACCTGCAGGGCTGGCGCCTCGATAAGCCGGACGCCGGCGGGGGCGTCATTCTCGACATCACAGTGCACGACGCCGACACGTTACGGTTCGTCCTCGGCGACGAACCCGAGAGCGTGACCGCAATGACATCGGCGGGCGGCATGAGCAAAGCCGATCTCGAGGACGGCGTCATGGGCGTGGTTCGCTTTAAGAGCGGTCTGCTGGCACAGTTCCACGACGCCTTCACCACCAAATACGCAACGACCGGCTTTGAAGTGCATGGCGAAGACGGGTCGTTGATTGGGCGCGACTGCATGACGCAGGCCCCGAAGGGCGACGTACTGCTGCGCTCTCCGGCAGGCGAGGAACCGCTGAAGCTTGACCACGAAAAGCTTTACGTGCGCTCGGTTCGGCTTTTCCAGAGCGCCGTCGAGGGGAACGGCGCTCCGTCGGCAACCGGCGAAGACGGCGTCAAGTCCCTGAGTGTCGCTCTTTCTACCCAACAGGCCGCGCGCTCGGGCGCAGCGTCCCCGACCGATCTGACTGTGTGAGGCAGCCATGAGCAGGCAAAAGGTCATCTCCGCGGCTGAGGCGGCGCGGCTTATTCCTGACGGAGCGGTCGTCACTGTGTCTTCGTCATCGGGGCTTGGTTGCCCCGAAGCGGTCCTCAAGGCGGTCGGCGAAAGGTTCGATCACGAGGGCCATCCTCGAAACATCACGACACTGCACCCCATCGCTGCTGGCGATATGTGGGGCGTGAAAGGCATCGATCACCTTTCCAAGCCCGGTTGCCTCGCGCGCGTTCTCGCCGGATCCTACCCGTCCGGCCCTTCGTCGGCGGAGCCGCCGGCGATCTGGAAGATGATCAGCGAGAACGCGATCCCGGCCTACAACGTCCCTTCCGGGATTCTGTTCGACATTCACCGGGAGGCCGCCGCCAAGCGACCCGGCGTACTGACAAAGGTGGGAATGGAGACTTTCGTGGACCCGGTCCACGAGGGCTGCGCAATGAACGCGAAAGCGTCGGCGGAGCCGATTGTCAAGCGCGTGCGGTTCGCTGACGACGATTGGTTGTTCTTCCCGACGATCGTGCCAGAAATTGCAATCATCCGCGCGACTACGGCGGACGAGCGCGGCAATCTCTCCTACGAGCATGAAGGTGGGATACTTGGGCCGCTTGATCAGGCGCTTTCGGTGCGCAACAACGGCGGTATCGTCATCGCTCAGGTCAAGCGCCTTGCAGCGGCGGACACGCTTCGCCCGCACAATGTCGTCGTTCCCGGCATTTTCGTGGATTACATCGTCGTTGCGCCTGACCAGTTGCAAACGACGAACACCGTCTACGAGCCAGCGATCTCGGGCGAGATCTTCCGGCCGCTGTCGTCGTTCGAGACGCCGAAATTCGATATCGCCAAAGTGATCGCGCGCCGGGTCGCTCAGGAATTGCACTACGGCGACGCCGTCAATATCGGCTTCGGCATCTCCGCGAACGTGCCGCGCATTCTGATCGAGGAAGGCCGGCACGGGGAAGTAACCTGGGTCATCGAACAGGGGGCCGTCGGCGGCGTTCCCCTCCTCGATTTCCAGTTTGGTTGTTCCTCAAATGCAGAGGCGATAGTCCCCTCGCCGCAGCAGTTCCTTTACTTTCAGGGAGGCGGCTTTGACATGTCGCTGCTGTCGTTTCTGCAAATAGACAGGCACGGCTCCATCAACGTATCGAAACTCGGCGTTCGCCCGCATGTGACGGCGGGCGCTGGTGGCTTCATCGACATCACGGCGCGAGCGAAGAAGGTCGTCTTCTCCGGATACTTTACGGCTGGAGCGAAGTTCGAGGTCGTCGACGGGCGCGTATCGATCCTGAAAGAGGGCAAGGTCAAAAAGCTTGTTGAGGCCGTCGAGCAGATTTCATTCTCGGGTCCGCGCGCCGTCCAACAGGGCCAGAACATTCTCTATGTGACCGAGCGGTGCGTCCTCAGATTGGAGCGCGAAGGCGTCACCGTGGTTGAGATCGCGCCGGGCGTCGATTTGGAACGCGACATCCTGGCGCAAGCAGAATTCCCTCTGCGCGTCGCCGCTGATTTGCGCACGATGGATGCAGCGTTGTTCCATCCGAAGCTTTTCAATCTTCAACTGAAGCTAGGGCGGGAGGCGCAGCTATGAGCCCGTTCGTTGACCTGAGCTTTGACGGGTTTTGCGCGAAGATCACGTTGAGGCGTCCGGATAAGTTGAACGCGCTCGACCGCCCGATGATCGACGCTCTGCTCCAAAGCGTTCAGAGGATCGAGGACTCGGCGGAAGCGCGGGTCGCGATCTTGTCGGGCGAAGGCAAGGCGTTTTGCGCCGGCGGCGATATCGCTGCCTGGGGCGGCCTCCCGCCGCTCGAGATGTGGCGCGATTGGACGCGCGCGGGGCATCGGGCTTTCGAGGCTCTGGCGCGCCTTCGTGTTCCGCTCATTGTAGTGCTGACGGGACACTGCTTCGGCGGCGGCCTCGAACTCGCAGCGGTGGGCGACATTCGGATCGCCGAAAGCGGGATCAAGCTGGGACTGCCGGAATCCGGCCTCGGCATGGCGCCCGGTTGGTCCGGGACCCAGCGGCTCGTGCGCCGCTTTGGGGCCTCGGTCGTGCGGCGCATGGCCCTCACGGGGATCATGTTCACTTCGGAGGAAGGGCTGGACCTCGGACTGGTCGATGAGCTCGTCGCCAAAGGCGAGGGTCTGGCGCGCGCCAGCCTGCTCGCCGCGGATATCGCCAAGCGGGGACCGCTCGCGGTCCAAATGGTCAAGGCGATGATCAACGCTGCAGAAGGCGAAGACCGGGACGCGCCGATTGAAGGGCTCGCTGGCGCGCTCACCGCCTACACGGAAGATTTGGTTGAGGGCGTTGCGGCTTTCCGCGCAAAGCGCTCACCGAGTTTCACCGGTCGCTAGGAGACAACCATGAACGCGCCCGCACGAATCGCCGTCGATACGCGGAAGCTGAACGACGCGCTTGAGCGCTTCCCACGGGATCGCGCGATGGTCATCAATAGCCGGGAGGTCAAGGGCTCCGGCGCCACGATCGAAAGGAACAGCCCGGCCCACGGCGTGCTCATCACCCGCGTTCCGCGCGGAACCGCGGAGGATGCGCGCGCCGCCATCGCAGCGGCCCGCGCCGCGTTCGATCACGGGACTTGGCCGCATGAAACGGCAAGCCACCGGGCGCGCGTGCTTCTGAAAACGGCCGATCTGATTGATCGCGACCGCGAGCTCCTGGCGCTGCTCGACTCGCTTGAATGCGGGAAACCCATCTCGCAGGCGCGCGGCGAGATCGAAGGCGCGGCTGACATCTGGCGCTACGCTGCAGCCCTGACGCGCGAACTCGCAGGCGAAAGCTACGCCAACCTCGGTTCCGATCGGCTCGGGCTGGTGCTTCGCGAGCCTATCGGGGTCATCTCCATCATCACGCCTTGGAATTTCCCGCTTCTGATTGTCTCGCAAAAGCTGCCTTTCGCGCTCGCGGCGGGTTGCACTTGCGTTGTCAAGCCGAGCGAAATGACCTCGGCTTCGACGCTTCACCTTGCAGGACTGCTTGCTGAGGCGGCCTTGCCCGAAGGCGTCTGCAACGTCATTACCGGTTACGGCCCCGAGGTCGGCGAGCCGATGACGACGGATCCGGAAATCGACATGATCTCGTTTACCGGCTCGACGGCCGTGGGCCGCGCCGCTGTGGCGGCAAGCGCCGCAACGCTCAAAAAAGTCTCGATGGAGCTCGGCGGCAAGAATCCACAATTGATCTTCCCCGACGCGGATATGGACGCGGCGCTCGATGCGGCGACCTTCGGGGCCTACTTCAACGCCGGAGAATGCTGCAACGCGGGGTCGAGACTTCTGCTTCATGCCGATATAGCCGAGGACTTCCTCGCCGGCCTTGCGGACCGCGCGGCGTCGGTCAAGGTCGGCGATCCGCTTGATCCCGAGACCCGGGTCGGAGCGATCATAAGCTCGGATCATCTCGCCAAGATCGAACAGCATGTCGAAGCCGCCGGCCGGAATGGAGCTCGCGTGCGTGTCGGAGGGGCTCGGATCGAGTCAAGCGGGCTCTTTATGGCCCCGACGATAGTTGACAACGTTACAAGCTCGATGGCGATCGCCAGCGCCGAGGTATTTGGGCCGGTTGTCGTCGCGCTGACGTTCAAGACGCTTGAAGAGGCCGTCAAGCTCGCGAATTCCACTGACTACGGTCTCTCCGCCAGCGTTTGGAGCCGCGACGTCGACACGGCGATCGGCGTTGGCCGCGGCATTCGCGCAGGGACAGTCTGGGTCAACACCTTCATGGACGGCACGCCCGAGCTGCCATTCGGCGGCTACCGCCAGTCCGGGATCGGTCGCGAACTTGGGCGCAACGCCGTCAAGGATTACACCGAGGAGAAGACGCTCCACGTCCACACCGGACCTCGCACGAGTTGGTGGGTCCCGCGAAAGGCGTGACCCTCTCAAGCACCGGAAGCCGGAACGGCTTTCCGTATACGGCAGCCGGACCGCTTCCGGTGGAGGCAGCGTAAAGAGAGAAGGGCAAATCTATGAGGCTTCGATTGGTTTTGATGGCGGGCGCAATGGCCGCCGCGATGGTCGGTCTTCCGTCGGCCGGTTCCGCAGCAGACAACAAAGAAATTCAGATGCTTCATTGGTGGACATCCGGCGGCGAAGCTGCCGCGCTGAGCACCATCAAGGACGCGCTGGCCAAGCAAGGCTATAGCTGGAAGGACGTTCCTGTCGCCGGCGGCGGCGGCGGCGCGGCCATGACGACCTTAAAAGCGATGGTGGCCGCCGGCAACCCGCCAACCGCTTCGCAAATCCTGGGTTACTACGCGTTGGACTATGCGGATGCCGGCAAACTCGCCGACATCTCCGCGCTCGCCGCCAAAGGGAACTGGGCGAAGGTCATTCCGACTGCGCTGCAAAAATTTACGACGACCGACGGCAAATGGGGCGCGGTCCCGGTCAACATTCATTCGGTGAATTGGATTTGGATCAACAAGACCGTCATGGAAAAGATCGGCGGTACCGAGCCCAAGTCATTCGATGAGCTGACCGCCCTGCTCGACAAGGCGAAACAAGCTGGCGTCATCCCGTTGGCGCTCGGCGGTCAGCCGTGGCAGGAAGCGACGATGTTCGATTCCGTGGTGACTTCCACCGGCGGCGTCGAGTTTTACAAGAAGGCCTTTATCGACCTCGACGAAAGCGCGCTCAAGTCGGACACGATGAAGAAGAGCTTCGACAATCTGGCGAAGCTGCGCGAGTACGTCGATCCCAATTACGCAGGCCGCGATTGGAACCTCGCAACCTCCATGGTCATTAAGGGCGACGCGCTTCTTCAGGTGATGGGCGATTGGGCCAAGGGTGAATTCAAGGTGGCCAACAAGGAAGCTGGCAAGGACTACCTCTGCTATCGCTTCCCGGGGACGGACGGCTCGGTGTTGTACAACACAGACATGTTCGCCTTCTTCCAGGTCTCCGCCGACCGGAAGGCGGCGCAAACTGCGCTTGCCGAAACAACGATGAACCCCGATGTGCAGATTGCCTTTAATGTCATCAAGGGCTCGGCCCCGGCGCGGATGGACGTCTCCGATGAGAAGTTCGACATGTGCGGCAAGAAGGCGATCGCCGATATCAAAGCAGCTAACGCCAAGGGCACGTTCCTCGGATCCATGGCGCAAAACTATGCGCAGCCGCCGGCGATCGCCACGGCCTATTATGACGTCGTGACGAAGTTCCTGCACGGTGAGATCAAGACCTCGGACGAGGCCGTGAAGCAGCTCGTCGCCGGTATCAACTCCGCCAAGTAACGCGCTCGCTCTTCCCCGTTCGCTGCGGGGAAGAGCCTTCAGCCGCCGAACCCAATCGCTCCGCGGGGAGGGTTACTTATGACCAACACATCACAAGCCGTTACCGCCCCTATCGTGCGCAGCGCACGGGGCCGCGTGCGCGACCAGATGCAGGATCTCCTCCCGCGATTGGTTCTGGCTCCATCCTTCTTGCTGATTCTCGTTTTCGTCTACGGGTTCAATCTCTGGACTCTTCTGCTGTCGTTTACCAATTCGAGAGCTTTTCCCACGTTCAATTTCATCGGTTGGGCGAATTACGCGAAGCTCTGGAACTGGACCTTTGAAAGAGATCCGCCGTCGAACTGGTACACGGCCATTGTCAATATGGGGTTGTTCGGCAGCCTCTACGTGATCTTCTGCCTCGCGCTCGGTCTCCTGCTTGCGATCTTTCTTGACCAGAAAATTCGCGGCGAGGGGTTCCTGCGACCTCTCTATCTTTATCCGTTGGCTCTTTCCTTCATTGTGACCGGCACGGCCTGGAAGCTCTTCCTCGATCCGCGCATCGGGCTCGAGAAGGCTATGCACGATCTCGGCTGGACAAGCTTCCATTTCGACTGGGTTGTCGATCCGCGCATGATGATCTACTGCGTCGCGATCGCGGGGATCTGGCAGACTTCCGGATTTGTCATGGCGATGTTCCTTGCGGCTCTGCGCGGCATCGACAGCGAGATCCTGAAGGCCGCCCAGATCGACGGCGCATCCACCTTTGCGACGTACAGGCGGATCATCATTCCGCTGATCCGTCCCGCCTTCATGTCTGCGCTGATCATTCTCACTCATATGGCGATCAAGTCCTACGACCTTGTGCTTTCGGTCACCGGCAAGAACCCCGGCGGCGCCGCTGAGCTGCCCTCGACCTTCATGTACTCCTACACCTTCACCCGCAATCAGATGGGCGTCGGGTCCGCCAGCGCTGTGATCATGCTCGCCACGATCGCGGCCATCATGGTGCCGTACCTGTATTCCGAACTGAAGGAGAAGCGCTGATGAGCGCCGCCGATGCACTTCTGGCCGCGCCCTCGCGCGAGCCGGGGCGACAATCCAATGTGACGCGCGTGGTGATTTACGGGCTGCTGATTGTCTTCGCAATCATCTACCTGCTGCCGCTCCTGGTCATGGTGATGACGTCGCTGAAACCACTCCCGGAGATCACCGGCGGGAACATGTTCTACCTGCCGCAGCACCCGACATTCGAACCCTGGGCAAAGGCGTGGGGCACGGCATGCGTGGGGCTGACCTGCTCCGGCTTGAAAGTCTATGTCTGGAATTCCGTCAAGATGGTGATTCCGTCCGTGCTCATTTCGAGCCTGCTCGGCGCCCTCAACGGCTACGTGCTGACCAAATGGCGGTTTCCCGGACACAAGCTCGTATTTGGCATGATGCTCTTCGCCTGCTTCATTCCATTCCAGTCGGTCCTGATTCCAATGGCGACTATTCTCGGCCAGCTCGGCGCGATCGGACAGTCGCTGCAGGACGCCCTCGGCACATCGCTCGGCTTCGGCAATCCGACGGTCAACCTTGTGCTGATTCACGTCGTCTACGGCCTGGGCTTCACCACCCTGTTTTTCCGCAACTACTACGAGACGTTCCCCAACGAACTCATTCGCGCCGCGCAAATGGACGGAGCGAGCTTCTTCCAAATCTTCCGTCGCATCTTGCTGCCGAACTCGGCGCCGATCTTTATCGTGACAGTGATCTATCAGTTCACCAACATTTGGAACGACTTTCTGTTCGGTTCGACGTTCGCCGCCGGCGATGCGGCGCCAATGACGGTGGCGCTCTACAACATCGTCAATACGTCTACGGGTGTCATTGAATACAACCTAAACATGGCGGCCGCGATCATCGCCGCGGCCCCCACGCTCATCGTCTACGTGATCGCTGGACGCTACTTCGTTCGCGGCCTGATGGCCGGCGCCGTGAAAGGATAGACCAATGTCGACGCTTGAAATCCGTTCTCTTCGCAAAGCCTTCGGCGCCGTCGAAATCCTGAAGGGCATCGATATCTCGCTCGAGAAGGGGGGCTTCCTCGTTCTTGTCGGACCGTCCGGCTGCGGCAAGTCAACGCTCCTCAACACCATTGCCGGGCTTGAGTCGATTACGTCCGGCGAAATCAAGATCGGCGACCGCGTCGTCAACGATCTGCACCCGTCGAAGCGCGACATCGCCATGGTGTTCCAGTCCTACGCGCTCTACCCGAATATGTCGGTCTCGGAGAACATAGCGTTCGGCATGGAGATGCGGGGTGTGCCGAAACCTGAACGCGACAAGGCCGTGGTTGCGGTGGCCAAGACGCTGCAGATGGAGCATTTGTTGACGCGCAGGCCGAGCCAGCTCTCTGGCGGCCAGCGTCAGCGGGTCGCCATGGGGCGCGCGCTCGTACGCCAGCCGCAGGTGTTCCTGTTTGACGAACCCCTGTCGAACCTGGACGCCAAGCTGCGGGTCGACATGCGTGTCGAGATCAAACGCCTGCATCAGCAAACCAAAACCACAACTGTCTATGTCACGCACGATCAGGTCGAGGCGATGACGCTCGCGACAAAGATCGCGGTTCTTAAGGACGGGGAGCTGCAGCAGGTCGGCTCGCCCTACGAGATCTACAATTCGCCGAGTAATCTCTTCGTCGCCGACTTCATGGGTTCCCCTTCCATGAACCTGCTCGAGGGCAAGGTCACAAAGACGAACGGCGAGAAGCAGATCGTCATCGATCGTCAAGGGCACGCGCCAATCGTGCTCCCCGCTCCAGCGAGTGCGGACATCGGACGATTGGGAGACGGGGCCAAAATTATCCTCGGCATCCGTCCCGAGGCGGTCAACGACGACGAAAGCGTCGACCGCAATGCGAGGTCGGTTGCCAGGTTCGACGCCAAGGTCGAAATCATCGAGCCGGCTGGACCGGACACCTATGTGGTGACCCACGCCGCAGGAAAAGAACTGACCGCGCGCATGCGTGCGGAGACTCCGGTTCAAGTAGGTGAAAATCATACCTTCACCTTGAATCTTGACAAGGCGGTCTTGTTTGATCCGCAGACGACGCGGCGGCTCTGACAAGTTCCCTTTCGCCGAAGCCGAGTTCTCGGATTTACGTCGGGTGTACGATGGCTGCGCAAGCGACAGCTGATATTGTGATTGTTGGATCGGGCATGGGCGGCGCCACGTGCGCCGCTGGCCTCGCTCCTTCAGGCGCAAGCATATTGATCCTTGAGCGGGGCGACCGGTTGAGGGACACTCCGGACGCGCGCGACGCGCGCGCGATTTTTCAGCGCGGCGTTTTCCGCCCGAAGGAGACCTGGTTCGACGGGGCGGGTCAGGCCTTCAATCCCGGCAACTACTACTACGTTGGTGGCAATACGAAACTATATGGCGCCGTGCTGCTGCGCTATCGGGCGCAGGATTTCGCGCCGATAGCTTACCGCGACGGAGCGACGCCGGGCTGGCCCTTCGCCTATGACGAACTCGAGCCCTGGTATACGCGGGCGGAGAAGATGTATCGTGTCCATGGCCAGCTTGGACTTGATCCGACGGAACCCCGGCATTCCGAACCGTTTCCTTTTGAAGCCGTTCCGGACGAGCCCGCCATTGCCATCGTTCGGGAGCGCATGAGGCGAGCTGGCCTTCACCCCTTTTCGCTTCCTCTCGGCGTCGACATCGACACTTGGCTCAGGCGGGCGCCAACGCCGTGGGACGCTTTCCCGGATACGGGAACCGGCAAAATGGACGCGGAGAGCTGCGGACTCGCCGAAGCTCTCCGCTACCCGAATGTCGAGTTGCGGGTGAACGCGAAGGTGGGCCGGCTGCTGATGGATCCCGACGGGGCGCGCACCGCAGGCGTCGAAGCGACAATCGGCGGCGAGCTTCTGCGTATCGCGGCGAAGCTCGTGATCTTGTCGGCCGGCGCAGTGAATTCGGCGGCGCTCCTTCTCGGCTCCAACGAAAAGGAAATCGCGAATCGCTCCGATACGGTCGGACGCCACTTCATGAATCACAACTGTTCCGCGGTGCTGGCGATCGATCCTCGTACAGTGAACGACTCCGTCTATCAAAAGACGATCGGGATTAACGACTTTTACCTCGACGATAGCCGTGGAGGACCGCCGCTCGGCAACATCCAGTTGCTCGGCCGCGTGACGGCGCCAATCCTCAAATCCAACCTCCCGCAGGTTCCGGAGTGGGCGCTGGCTCCGGTGACACGCCGTGCGGTCGACTGGTACGCGATGAGCGAGGACCTACCGAACCCCGAGAGCCGGGTCGCCGTCAAGAATGGCCAGATTCATCTCGATTGGAAGCGCAGCAACTGGTCCGCGCATTCCGCGCTCGTGACAACGTTCAGGGAGCGCCTTCGCGCGGCCGGCTATCCGATTGTGCTCTCGAAGCCTTTCGACCGACGAACGCCGTCGCATCAATGCGGAACGGTGCGCATGGGCGCGAACCCAAAGGCGTCGGCGATCGACCCATATTGCCGCGCCTGGGACCATCCCAATCTCTTCGTAGTGGACGCTTCGTTCCTGCCGACCTCGGCCGCCGTCAATCCCTCATTGACGATCGCCGCGCAGGCGCTTCGCGTCGCAGACCACATCACCAAGACCGATCTCCACTGAGCTTGAGCGAAACTCATGTCCTACGACTATATCATTGTTGGCGGCGGTCCCGCCGGCTGCGTGTTAGCCAATCGCCTGAGCGCCGATCCGGCGATCAAGGTTTTGCTTCTCGAAGCCGGCGGCAGCGACTGGAATCCCTTGTTCCGCATGCCGGCGGGTTTTGCGAAAATGACCAAGGGGGTCGCGAGCTGGGGATGGAGCACGGTTCCGCAAAAGCATCTCAATGGCCGCGTCGTTTGGTACACGCAGGCGAAGGTTATCGGCGGCGGCTCGTCGATCAACGCTCAACTCTATACGCGCGGCAACGCCAAGGACTACGATGCCTGGTCGACCGACGCCGGCGCAGAGGGCTGGAGCTACCGCGAAGTGCTGCCCTACTTTAAGCGCAGCGAGGACAATCAGAAGCTTCACAATACCTACCACGGCTATGGCGGCCCTCTAGGCGTTTCCTATCCGATCAACCCGCCGCCCATCTCGCACGCTTTCCTTCGTGCGGCGCAGGAGCTCGGCATTCCGTTCAACGACGATTTCAACGGCGCCGTGCAGGATGGCATCGGTCACTATCAGCTCTCGACCCGCAACGCCGAGCGTTCGTCGGCGTCGAGCGCGTTCGTCAAACCGGTTCGCAACCGCCCGAATCTGTCGGTTCGGCTAAATACGCAAACGCTCAAGATCGCCGTGCAGAACGGACGGGCTGTTGGGGTAACCATCGCCTCGGGTACTGGAACGGAAACCCTGAACGCTGACCGTGAAATAATCATCAGCTGCGGAGCCATAGGCTCGCCGCGTCTCCTCCAGCTTTCAGGCATCGGGCCTGCGGAGTCTCTCAAGGCGGCTGGCGTACCCGTTGTACATGATCTGCCCGGCGTCGGCTCTAACATGCAGGATCACCTTGATCTGTATGCGATCTCGGAATGTACAGGAGACCATACCTACGACCGGATCGCGCGCCCGCATCGCACGGTCTGGGCCGGCCTTCAGTACCTGTTATTCAAAACGGGCCCTGTGACATCGACGCTCTTCGAAACAGGGGGGTTCTGGTACGCGGACAAGGGCGCGCGGTCGCCCGACATCCAGTTCCATTTGGGGCTGGGCTCCGGCATCGAGGCGGGCGTCGCGACCATGAAGAACCCCGGCGTGACTCTCAACTCGGCCTTCCTGCGGCCGCGCTCAAGAGGCACAGTGCGAATCGCGAGCGCAGACCCCAAGGCAGCGCCGCTCATCGACCCCAATTATTGGGCCGATCCTTATGATCGTGAGTGCTCGATCAAAGGTCTGCGGCTCGCCCGGGAGATTCTTCGTCAACCGGCGCTGAAGCCCTTTATTCTCGCAGAGCGGCTACCGGGCGACAATTTGAATACCGACACCGAGCTTGCCGAGTTTGCCTTCCGAACGTGCAAGACGGACCATCACCCCGCGGGCACTTGCGCCATGGGATCGAAGTCCGATTCCGTCGTCACGCCTGATCTCAAATTGCGAGGGCTGCTCGGCATCCGGATTGTGGACGCCTCCGTCATGCCCTTCGTGCCGTCAAGTAACACAAATGCGCCCACCGTCATGGTCGCGGAGAAGGCGGCTGACATGATCCTGGGGAAAGCTCCTTTGGAGCCTGCCGCCCTTTGAACCACGCTTGAGGCCGTGGCCTCCATGCGTCAGATTGAACACCTCGCCCGGACTGATCCGGCGTTCCGCAAATAGCGCCGTCGCCGGGAGCCATTAAGCGGACGTCGAAATTCCGCTTTGGCCCGGAGACGAGCTAGAATTGAAAACGCTATGAGTCAGATCCATAGTGCTTCAGAGACGCTGTCATACGCGCTGCCGCCAAATCCGGCCTTTCGAAAATGTCCGCCGCGTTGGCCAGTTTGAAGATGTCGACAAAATACGGCAGGGGCCGCATCGACTGCGCTCCTCCAACCATGATGAAGTGGTCCTGGTAGCCGTTGAGATAGGCGAGGAACACGATGCCGGTCTTGTAAAACTGCGTCGGCGCTCGAAAAATGAACCGGCTCAGTGGGACCGTCGGGGCCATCAGGCGATCGTATTCTGCGATGTACCCTCGCGCGAGGGCGGCAAGGGCAGCGGACGCGGCCAGCGCGATCGGATCGAAAATTCCGAGCAGGGCGTGGCTATACCCTTGCGCATCGCCCTTGATCAATTCTGGGCAGTTGAAGTCGTCGCCCGTGTACATCTTGACGCCTTCGGGAAGCCGCCGGCGCATATCGCCTTCCTTCTGCGCATCGAGAAGGGAGATTTTGATCCCGTCAACCTTGCTCCGGTTGTCGTGGATGATCGCTAGGGCAGTCTCAAGCGTCTCCTCGAAATGATGCGCGCCCCAATATCCTTTCAAACTGGAGTCGAACATGTCGCCGAGCCAATGCAGGATCACGGGCTTGTCGGCCAGGCCGAGCGCTCTATCGTAGACGAAGCGGTAATCGTCGCCGCTGACGCCAACCCGCGCCAAGGCGCGGCTGGCCATCAGGATCATGCGCCCACCGACTTTCTGAACGGCCTCGATCTGATCGGCATAGGCCCTGATGACGTCGTCAAGGCTGCGGGCATCTTCAGGCGCGAGTTGATCGGTCCCGACGCCTGAAAAAATGCGGTCGCGTTCCGCCGGCGCGGCGGCGTCAAGCGAGCGCGTGATCAATTCAAGCGCCGCATTCCGATCGAGGCCAAAGCCGCGCTGGGCCGTATCCATAGCCTCGGCGATACCGAGACCAAGGTCGAGCAGATGGCGGCGGAACGCCAGCGTCTTGTCCCAATCAATCGCCGCCCCCTTGGACGGGTCGACTCCCGAAAAGGGGTCCGCGACGACGTGGGCGGCGGAGAAGGCGACGCGGCTATAGTTGTGGGGTCCGGCAGGCGCAGCGTTCGGCGTGGCGCTCATGGTGTAGCGCGTCGGCTTGCCGCTCGCGGCGGAGAGAGACAGGGACAAGGACATCGACGCGCTCCTTCGCCGAAACGGGGGCAAGCAGTTCTGTACGGCGTGGCGGGGTCCGAAGCCGGCTCCGACTAGACTGTTTCGGGCTCGCGATTGAGAGGGTTCCGTCACCTATTCGGGCGGCGTCTCGCGAGGAATTTCTCTTTTCGCATTCGGGACTCGGCGCGTGTCGCGACGAAACCAGCGATGGCGGCTTCCTGCGCGGCGATCATTTGCGAGGGCGCTCCAAGCAACATCTTAATGTAGGTCAGGGTGTCGCCGTCGCAGGCAACGATGCTTTCGATCAGCGCCTCGAGTTGCGCAGGAAAATCCGTGACCGAACAGAGGCGCTGCACGACGCCAATTCGATGGGCGTGCGCGGCCGAGATCGTGTCGCCTGTGAGCAGCATGTCGCGCGCAAAGGCGGGGCCGGCGGCGGCCACAAGTCGCGTCATGCCGCCAGAGGCCGGGCTGTTGCCCAATCTCGGCTCGGGATAGCCGACCCGGCAATGCTCCGAAGCGATGCGCAGGTCGCAGGCCAGCGCGAGTTCGAGGCCGCCGCCGAGCGCAGCTCCTTCCAGAGCCGCAACGACTGGCGTCGGAAGATCGGCCAGGGCCTGGAAGGCGCGGCCGCCAAGGGCGGACAACCGCTGCGCCGTCCGCGGGTCGAGGTTTGCCCATTCGTTGAGATCGGCCCCCGCGCAAAAGATCGACGAAGTCGACCTGAGCACGACGACGCGCACGGCCTTGTCGCCAGCGGCCTCGTTCGCGACATCGAGCAGCTCCGTCAGGAAGGTCTCGTCGAGAGCGTTCCGCTTGTCGGGACGGTCGAGCAGGACCGTGCGGCAGCCCCGGGCGTCGGTCAAAACCTTGAGCCTTTGCATTGACGGCTTCTCTTCTGCAGGCGATTGAAAAGCAGGGCGAGGATGATGACGATGCCGATCGCCACTTGCTGGTAGAAGGCCTGGACGTTCAGCAAGGTCAGACCCGCTTGCAGGGTCGCGATGAGCACCGCCCCAACGACTGCGCCGAGCATGCTACCTTCGCCGCCCATCAAGTCCGCGCCGCCCATCACCGCCGCAGCGATTGCAGGCAGTAGCAAATCCTGTCCAAGGATCGGGTCGGCGGCGCCCAGCCGCGCGATCGTCACCATGTCGGCGACGGCCGCAAGCGCGCTGGCCATCACGTAGGCGGCGGCCGTGTACAGGACGACATTGATGCCGGCGAGGCGCGCGACCTCCTTGACGGTTTCTAACTTTGCGACGACGAACCTCCGCTGGCATAGGAAACGACAGGTTCTTCGTTGGCTTCAGCCCTGCTCAGCTCGCCGGCCATGTCGTCTTCATGCATCACCAGAATCCGGTCGCTCATCCGAAGAAGCTCAGGCATCTCCGAAGAGATCATGAGGATGCCTGCGCCCTTTTCGGCGAGCTCGCGCATCAGTGCATAAATTTCCGCCTTCGCGCCGACATCGATGCCGCGCGTCGGCTCGTCGAAAATGAAGATCTCGCTGTCGGTAAGCAGTCACTGCGCCAACACAACTTTCTGCTGATTGCCGCCGCTGAGTTGCTCGGCCAGCCGTGTGACCGGCATGTGGGCGCTTGCGCGCGCCAGAGAACTTTTCGCCAGTTCATTTTGGCGGCGACGGTCGACGAAACCGGCGCGAGTGGGGGTCCCAGCCAGCGTTACATTCTTTGCCCGCGACATGCGGAGCGCGAGTCCCTGATGCTTCCGGTCTTCCGTCAGGAACGCAATGCCTGCCTTCACCGCGTCGGCCGGCGAAGCAATTTTAATCTCTTCGCCGCGGATGCGCATGCTGCCGGCGTCGAGCTGATCGACCCCGACAATGCAGCGGGCGACCTCCGTGCGGCCAGCCCCGACCATTCCGGCCATGCCGACGATTTCGCCCCGGCGAACCTTGAAACTGATGTTGCGAAACGCTCCCATCCGCGTGAAGCCGTTGACCTCGAGGACCGTGTCGCCGGGCGGCGTGGAGGGGAGATTGGTAAGTTCGTCCAGGCCGCGACCAACCATCATCCGGATGAGTGTTTTCTCCGTAAGCTCCGGCCCGCGGGTCACGGTCCCGACATATTTGCCGTCGCGCAGGACCGTGGCGCGGTCGGCCAGATCGAAGACTTCGGCAAGACGGTGCGAGACGTAGACCAGCAAATGGCCGCTAGCGCGCAATTCGCGCAGAATGGCGAACAGCTTCTCGGACTCGTGCACGCTGAGGCTGGCGGTCGGCTCATCGAGGATGATGACCTTGGCGTCGATCGCCAGCGCACGCGCCAGTTCGACGATCTGTTGCTGTCCGATACTGAGCCGACAAGTCGGCACGTTGGGATTGGCCGTGAAATCGAGGCGCTTGAGCGCGGCCAGCGCTTCGCGGCCGCCCAGTCGATGAACCCCGCCGTGCTCGTCTCGCGGCCCGGCACGATGTTCTGGACGGCGGAGTGTTGCGGCCCCAGACTGACCTCCCGGTGCACCATGGAAATGCCGTTGGCGATGGCGTCGCCGGGGCCGCCGAGTTGTACGAGGTCGCCCTCGATGTGAAGTGTCCCGGCATCCGGCTGGTGCACGCCGAACAGGACCTTGAGGAGCGTGGATTTTCCCGCGCCATTCTCGCCAATCAGCGCGTGGATTTCTCCGGGAAGAAGTTCAAGCCGGACATTGTCGAGCGCCTTGACGCCGGGCCGGCTCTTCGACACGCTTTCAAGCACCAACAACGGTTGTTTGGGTTAATCTCGCATCGAAGAGCCTCGAGCCGACGTGAATCCGAGCGCCGGCTATTTGTACAGGCCGGCTTTGACGTTGTTGTCCTTATCGAAGAATTGATCGATATTTTCCTTCGTGACAAGCTGCGCCGGCGCAACGACCCAGTCTGGCACTTTCTGTCCGGCGAGCAGGCGCACCGCCGCCTCGACCGACAAATAACCTTGGTAGAACGGCAGCGGCGTCACGGTCGCCGTGATCTTGCCGTTCTTGATGCCGTCGAGCGCCGCTGGGATGCCGTCCGTGCCGACGATCAGAACCTTGCCCAACAGGCCCAGGTCGGAGACGGCCTTGGCTACGCCGACCGCCATCGTATCGTTGTCGGCGTAGAAGGCCTTGATGTTCGGGTTCTTGCGCAGAAGCGTCTGCGTGTCGTTGTAGGCCATCGTGCCATCCCAGTTTCCGGGAACGCTGGCGACCAGCTTCAGGCTCGGGTATTTCGCCACGCCCTCCTTGAAACCCTTGATGCGCAGGATCGCGGCGCTCGAGCCCGCCTGGCCTTCGATCTGGGCTACATCGCCGCCGTCCGGCAGTAGCTTGGCGATGAGGTTGGCGGCCTGCGAGCCGTCCAGTTCGTGGCTGGGCCCGACATAGGTCGAGCCGTTGATGCCCGCGTCGTCGGTGTTGACGATGGGCGCCCCGGCGGCCTGCATCTGCTTGACGGCCGGCGTCAGGTTTGACGCGGGCTCCGGCGACACGATGTGGGCGTCGTATTTCTTGCCAATCATTGTCTGCGCGATCGTCAGCTGCTGCGTCGGGTCGGGTTCCGAATTGGCGGCTGGACATTGACTTCGACGCCGTAGTCTTTCGCCGCCGCTTTCACACCGGCTTCGATGCCCTGCCAGTATTGATTGCTGAGGGACTTCAGGATGACGCCGATGCGGATGTTCTTCTTCGCTTCGACCGAACCGAGCGACCCGACGAAGTCGGCGCCCATAACCTTAGACCCATCCGATGCGGTCTTCGCAATGCGGCCACTCAACTGAGCACCGCATTGAGCGGGTCTGTGAGCTGCAGCTCCTCGACAATGCGGAGGATACATAATGTTGCGCGATCCGAAAGTCGGCGGCGTCTCCCGCAATCCAGCCACGGGCCGGACTATCAGGACTTATCCCTTCGACGCCGCCCCCGCGATCGAGAACACGCTGACGGCGAACGCCGCCGCGTTCAAAATTTGGCGCGCTACGCCGATTGAGGTGAGGGTCAAGTGCTACACGCGCCTGGCGTCGATCTTGCGCGAGCGCATCGAGACGCTCGCCATGCTGGCGACGTCGGAAATGGGATAGACCGCCAGGGCGTCCCGGGCCGAGATCGAGAAATGCGCCGACGCGCTGGATTGGCTCGCTGAGCACGGGCCAGCTTTTCTCGCCGATGAGCCGGCTGCGGCCGGGGGAGGCGATACGGCCTATGCCTCCTGCCTACCAATTGGATCCATCCTTGCAATCATGCCGTGGACCTTTCCGTTCTGGCAAGCACTGACGGCGGCTGCGCCGATCATGCTTTCCGGCAACGGTTTCATCCTCAGCTTGCGGGCAACGGGCTGGGCTGCGCCTACGCATTGCAGGACGCCTATGAGGCGAGTGGATTTCCCAAACACCTGTTCGCCAACCTGCACGCCGGCAACGAAACCGTCGCCAACGTAATTGAGGACCCGCGGGTGGCGCCGGTGACGGTCACCGGAAGCATGCGGGCCGGCTCCGCAATCGCCGCGACGGCAGGCAAGTCGATGAAGACGAGTCTGCTTGAACTGGGCGGGGCGGACGCGTTCATCGTGCTGGCCGGCGCAAATGTCGACAGAGCCGTTGAGATCGTAATTGGAGCGCGCTTCCAAAACGCGGGGCCGGTGTGCCTTGCCGCCAAGCGGTTCATTCTGGACCGTCCAATCGCAGAAGGATTCACCGAGAAATACGTGAAGGCGGCCGCAAGAGTGAAGGCAGACGATCCGCTGGACAAGGCGACAACTATCGGGCCGCTAGCGCGCGACGATTTGCGCGCCGGCTTTCACGCTCAGATCGAACGCTCGATTGGGAGCAGGGCCAAGCTGTTGTTGGGCGGAAGCAAGATCGACGGACCGAGCTTCCCCTATCAACCGACCGTGCTCGGCAGTGGGAACCCGGGCATGGCGGCGTTCGACGAAGAAAGCTTTGGCCCCGTCGCCGCCATCACCGTCGCCCGTGACGTGGAGCAGGCGATCAAATTGTAGAATGCGGGCGAATAGGGCCTAAGCGGCAATCTTCGGACTTCCGATATGAATAGGGCGAGCGAAATCGGGCGCAAGCTGGAGACCGGCGGCGCGTTCGTAAACGGTTTCAGCCCCTCCAATCCGCGCATACCCGTCGGCAGGGTCAAGAGAGAAGCGGCTACGGCCCCGAGCTCTCCCACTTCGGCTCGCGTGAATTCGTCAACGCGCAAGCCGTCCGGATCAAGCAGGTGGGTCGCTGAGCAGCATGCGCGGGTGACCGACAAAGCTCGGACTACCGCGACCGGGAAGGAGGCCACGATGATAAGATGCGTGCGCATATGGACCGGCGCGGACGGCGATTCCGAATTTGAGGACGGCATCGTCGACATCACAGCGGGAGCGCGCGGCGACGCGATTGGAGCTCCAATCGAGGTCGAGCAATTGTCGTTCCGCGAGACGAGCTCAGGAGGCGCGTACAAACCGCATCAGGATCCAGTTCCGCGGTTCGTGATAACCTTATCGGGCGCGCTGGAATTCGAGACTAACTCCGGCGCTACCTTCCGGATTCCGCCAGGCGACATTCTGCTTGCCCGAGACAACAGCGACACCGGTCACAAATGGCGGTGGATCGGCAGCGATCCGTGGCGGCGCGCTTGTGTCGCCTACAAGAATGGGGCGCCGCTCAACTTCACGCCGACGGGAAGCAGGAGCGGCGCATGAGCGACAACGAGACGTCCGACGTCGCGCTAATCGGCGCGGGCATCATAAGCGCCACGCTTGGCAGCTTGCTCAAGGAGTTGGAGCCGTCGCTCGCAATTGTGATGTTCGAGACCCTTAACGATTGTAGGCAGGAGAGCTCACAGCGGTGGAACAACGCGGGGATCGGTCATGCCGCCGACGGCGACCTCAACTATACGCCGCAGCGCCCCGACGACAGCGTCGACATCTCCAAGGCGCTTGAGGTCAACACCGAGTTTGACCTGTCGCGTCAGCTATGGGCGCATTTCGTCAGCAAGGGCGCTATCCCCGACCTGCGCGCGTTCATTCATCCGTACCCGCACTTGAGCTTCGTCGTCGGCGGACGCAACGTCAAGTTCCTGCGCCAGCGCCATTGCGAAATGTCGGCTCACCATTGCTTTCACGGCATGGAATACAGTGAGGATCTCAAGCGTATCGGAGAACGGACGCCGTTAATCGCAGAGGGGCGGGACAGCGAGAACGGCGTCGCGGCGACGCGGATCGCCTCGGGCGCCGACGTCGACTACGGCGCGCTCACGCGCCTTCTGGTTGCCCAGCTGGACCGTCAACCGGGTTTCGATGTTCGTTACAAATCGCGGGTAACGGTTTGACGCGCGCCGATAACGGCCGTTGCCGCGTGTCGGTTGTCAACAGCTCCACCGGAGAGGAGAGCTCGCTCGTCGCTGGATTCGTCTTCGTGGCGGCCAGCGGTGGCGCCCGGAAGCTGCTGAAAAGTCTGGAATCCCTGAGGGGCGCGGCTACGGCGGATTCCCGGTCAGCGGGATCTGGCTGCGCTGCGACGATGAGCAAGTCAGCACCCGCCACCACGCGAAGGTCTACCGCAAGGCCTCGGTCGGCTCGCCGCCGATGTCGGCGCCTCATCTCAACACCCGTTACGTCGGCGGCAAGCGATCCCTCCTGTTCGACCCCTACGCGGGCTTTTCCAACGAATTCCTCAAGCACGGCTCCTACGCTGATCTGTTCCGTTCCGTGGAGCCAGGAAACATTCTCCCGATGCTGGCCGTGGCGCGCGACAATCTGGCGCTATCGGAGTACCTGATCGGCCAGGTGCTGCAAACGCAAACGCACCAATTCGCGGCGTTACAGGACTTCTATCCGCTTGCCGACCGCGGAAAATGGCGGGAGGCAGTCGCCGGGCGGCGGGTCCAGATTATCAAGCCGGATCCGACGGGTATGAGCGAATTGGAATTTGGCACCGAGCTCGTGGCCCGGGCCGACAAGTCGATTGTCGCTCTACTCGGAGCTTCGCCAAGCGCACCGACGGCCGCATTCATCGCCCTCGAAGTCCTACAAAAATGCTTCCGCGACCAATTAAACGGCGCCGGTTGGCGAACGGCGCTCAAGCAGATCATCCCGACTTACAGCCTCGATCTGAAGATCGACGTCGAAGCCTGCCGGGCGAGCCGAGCGAGCACCGCGAAAGCGCGGAAGCTTGAATTCGTCTGAACGGACCGCGACGAAGATGTGGCGCTCAGGAGGGCGATATGAAGTCGAACCCACAGCCGGCTCTTCGTGACATCCCGATCGGGCTGTCCGCCAACGGATTTCACCGCGAGACGGACTCGATGGGCGCCGTCGACGTGCCAGCCGACCGCTACTGGGGCGCCCAAACGACACGGTTCCTCGAACATTTTTCGATTGGCGACGATCGTATGCTGAAGCGCATCTATCTCGCCAATGGAAATGTAAAGGAGGCGGCGGCGCTGGTGAACGTCGCGTCGGGCCGCCTATCGGAATGGAAGGCGGAGGCGATTGTTCGCGCCGCAGACGAGGCGATTGCCGGCAAGTCCGATGAACACTTTCCGCTCTATGTTTGGCAGACCGGCTCGGGCACCCAGTCCAACATGAACGTCAACGAGGTGATGGCGACTGGCACAATTCCATTGCTGGGCGGAGAGGTGGCAAGCAAGACGCCGGTCCATCCCAACGACGACGTCAATATGGGGCAATCGTCCAACGATACATTTCCGACGGCGATGCACATCGCCTCTCTGCTCGAGCTGGATGAGCATCTGCTTCCGTCCATCGAGGCGCTTGCCAGCCGCATTGAAGCGAAGGCCGCGGAATGGATGAAGGGCGTCAAGATTGGCCGCACCCATTTGCAAGACGCTGTCCCGCTGACGGTCGGACAGGAATGGTCGGGCTACGGGCAGCAATTGCGCGATACCCTCGCGCGTGCAAGACAATCGAGGACAGGTTTGTGCGAACTCGCGGCGGGCGGGACTGCCGTCGGCACCGGCCTCAACGCGCCGCCCCATTTCAGCGATGAGATTGCGACCGCGATCGCCAAACTGACAGGTCGGCCGTTTGTTACCGCGCCGGACAAATTCGCGGCGCAAGGTTCACTTGACGCGATGGTCGCGTCGATGTCCTCGCTTCGCGGCCTCGCCGTCGCACTGCTGAAGATCGCCAACGATATGCGCTGGCTGGCCTCGGGGCCCCGCTGCGGTCTCGGCGAGCTCAAGCTGCCTGAGAATGAGCCGGGCTCGTCGATCATGCCAGGCAAGGTCAACCCGACGCAGTGTGAAGCGATGGTGATGGTTTGCATCCAGGTCATCGGCGAAGACAACGCCGTCGCCTTCGCGGGCAGCCAGGGCAATTTCGAGCTCAACGCTATGCGGCCGGTCGTCATCAACGACTTGCTGCACTCTGCAAGTGTTCTCGGCGAGGCGTGTGGAAACTTCCCGCGCTTCTCGGTTGAGTGAACACAACTTAATTTGGCGCGGATTGCAGAAATGTTGGACCGTTCGCTTCTGCTCGTTACAATGCTATGCCCTGGCATCGGCTACGACAAGGCTGCCGCGATTGCGCACAAGGCCAACGACGAAGGATGGACGCTGAAGCCGGCGGCGCTCAAGTCTGGCTTTATCGATGCGAACCGCTTTGACGAGATCGTGGATCCGGTTAAGATGATTGGAAGCGGCGTCAGAGGGAGCTGAAGTTCGTGTCTCGCCGGTTTAGAGGGGAACGGTCATGACGCTCGACCCGGTGTTTTTGTCCCGCGTGCAATTCGCCTGGGTGATCGGCTGGCACATTCTGCTGCCCGCCTTCACCGTGGGGCTAGCGGCGTTCATCGCCTTTCTCGAAGGCGCCTACGCCTTCACCAAGCGCGACGTCTTCATCGACTTGTCCCGTTTCTGGCTGCGCATCTTCGCGATTTCGTTCGGCATGGGCGTCGTCACCGGCATCGTCATGCCATTTCAGTTCGGAACCAACTGGAGCCGGTTCGCCGACGCCGCTGGCAACGTGGTTTCGCCGCTGCTGGCCTATGAAGGTCTGACGGCGTTCTTTCTCGAGGCGACGTTCCTCGGCGTTCTGCTGTTTGGCCGAAAGCTGGTCCCGGCGCCCGTGCATTTCATCGCCGCGGTGCTGGTCGCCATCGGCACGCTTTCCTCCTCGTTCTGGATTCTCGCCACCAACAGCTGGATGCAGACGCCGGCAGGTTACGAAATGGTTGACGGCCGCTTCATGCCCAGGGACTGGCAGGCGATCATCTTCAATCCGTCATTCCCGTATCGTCTGGCGCATACCGTCAGCGCCTTCTACGTCACCACCGCTTTCGTCGTGCTGGGGGTCGGCGCGTATACGGTGCTGAAGGGCAAGGCCCTTGCCGAGGGCCGCACGATGCTGCGGTTGGCGTTGGGGTTTTTAACGATTTTCGTGCCTGCGCAAATTGTTATCGGCGACATGCACGGCGATAACACGCTCGCGCATCAACCGGCCAAACTTGCGGCGATCGAGGGGCTGTGGGACGGAGGCGCCGGCGTGCCCGCGTCCGTGATCGGCTGGCCGGACGCCGCGCAGGAGCGAAATCTGGGCGAGATCGCAATCCCGCATTTCGGCAGCGTCTATCTCACGCATTCCTGGAACGGAGCAGTGAAGGGGCTCAAGAACTTTCCCGTCGAGGACCGGCCGCCGGTCGCCGTCGTCTACTTCGCCTTCCGGATCATGGTCGGGATCGCGCTGGTGATGTTGCTGACGGTCGTGGCTGGCCTTGTTTTGTGGAAAAGGGCTCGGCTCGACCGAACGCGATGGTACCTGCGCTGTTGCGAGTGCGCCGCCTGTTTCGGTTTCATCGCGGTGATCGCCGGTTGGACCACGACGGAAGTCGGCCGTCAGCCGTGGACCATTTACGGGCTGTTACGCACAGCGAATTCCGTCTCGCCGTCTTTGACCGGCTACGACGTGTCGATTTCGCTGCTGCTCTATATCGCTGTCTATCTTATCATCTATCCCGTCGGGCTTTATCTGATGCTGAAGATTGTCTGGAGGGGGCCGTCGGAGATCGAGAAGCACGGGCCTATCGAGGCAGGCCACCCAAAAGGCCCTGTCGAGGCCCTGCCGACTACGGAGGCGATCTGATGGCTGCCTTCAGCCTTGTTCCGATTTGGACTGCGATCCTCGGGATCGGCGTCTTTCTGTACGTCGCCCTGGACGGTTTCGATTTGGGCGTCGGGATGCTCTACAGTTTCGCACGAAGCCGTGACGACCGCAATTTCGTGATGAACTCAATCGCCCCGATCTGGGACGGAAACGAGACGTGGCTCATCCTAGGCGCCATCGGGTTGTTCGCGGCCTTTCCCGTCGCCTTCGCGATCATCATACCTGCGGTTTATTTCCCGGTCCTGCTGATGCTGCTGTCGCTGATCTTCCGCGGGCTGGCTTTTGAGTTCCGTTTCCGCGACGCGGAGCACCGCACCTTTTGGGACCATGGTTTTTCGGTTGGCTCCGCCCTCGCCGCGTTCTCGCAGGGGGTGATCCTCGGCGACCTGATTCAAGGATTCAAGATCGACGGCCGGCTTTTCGTCGGCGGCTCCCGCGACTGTTTCACGCTGTTTTCGGTCGCAACGGGACTGGGGTTGATGTCGGGATATGCGTTGCTCGGCGCCGGATGGCTGATCATAAAGACGGACGGGCGGTTGCAAGATTGGGCGCGGGCGTTGGGTCGTCGTTTCCTCATCGCGACCGCAATCGCCATTGTCGTCGTCAGCGCGTGGACGCCCGCCATCGATGGGGGCGTCGCATTACGATGGTTCAGCTGGCCGGATATCGCTTATCTCGCGCCGGTTCCGATCGTCACCGCCCTCCTGGTCTGGTACGCGTGGCGATCGCTTTCGAACCACTCGACATACGCGCCTTTCTTTGGCGCTCTCGGGCTGTTCCTGATGTCTTATCTCGGCATCGCCATCAGCCGATTCCCGATGATTGTCCCAGGGCATTTCACGCTGGAGCAAGCCGCGGCGTCGCCGAGTACGCAAGCCTTCCTCCTCATCGGGACGCTTTTTCTGTTGCCCATTATCCTGACCTATACGGCGTGGTCTTACTGGGTGTTCCGCGGCATGGTGACGGCGGATGTCGGATATCAATAGGCTCGGCAGGCTAGCCCGTCGCGGCGCGCGTAGACGCCTGGATGCGCGACTTGGCGATAGTTTTGCCGTCACCTTCCCAATCACGAGCGCGGCGCCGTCCATTCGTGGAGCAAACCTGCGGGGTCCCCGGGTTGTCTGCGATTTGGACTCTTTGGAGCCAACTTCAGAAGGAGGCAAAATGCCGAAGATGTTCGTGCACACGTCCAAAGGCACGTTCGACGCACCGAATCGCGAGAAGGTTGCGGCCGTGCTGACGGAGTTGGGTTTGAAGTGCGAGCGATTGCCGGACCCGCCCTTCGTTAGGAGCGGCGTCTGGATCTACTTCAGCGAACACGAACGCAGCGAGGTGTACAATGGCGGCAGGGAGGCTGCGGCCGGGATCATGAGTTTGGTTATATTCGCGCTTGAGGGCGGTCTTGACTCGAGTGGTAAGCAAGAATTGATCTCGGGCGCACCGAGATTCTCGGCAGGCATTCGGGCGCGGTCGGACCCATCCCCGCGTTCGTCGTCGTTCGCGAGACGCCCGAAAGCGACTGGGGCATGTTTGGTGAACCCGGCGGCATAGAATAGTTACGCAATGCGCCGAAGGATGCTCCCCCAATCTGATCGATGAGAGGACCTCTCGGCGTTGTCATAAGGGGCGTCGGCTATTGGATTGCGCCGGGAGCGGTATCATTCCTCAGAGTTCCGGCGATCCTCGTTGCTGCGGCTGCGGGCAAAGGGTTTGGGCCGCTCCGATAAATATCGCATTGCGGGACAGCGGGGTACTCGTCGACACCGGCAGCTTAGACTAAAAGCTTGGCCGCCGGCGTCGACCCCGCCGACTTGAGCAGTCCCGAGCCTCATGCGCGGGTCCGGCCGTCGAGTAACTTGTCCGCGCGTCGCCCGGGCTGTTCGTGATTAGATCTGTTGGGAGTTCGATTTGCCTTCTGCTGTCTTCCAGACCGTCACCGCGCGATCACAGGCCGTCGACGCGCGGTTGACCCGCGCCGCTATCTTTCTGGTCGTCAGCGTTGGCGAAGAGGCGGGAGCGGAGACCACAGTGCGAGGGCTGTGCGCGGACCTGTCGTCGTTGGTGCGAGGAGTCGGATTTCGCGCCGCCGACGGCGGGCTCTCCTGCATCATGGGGATCGGTTCGGAAGCCTGGGGCCGGCTGTTCGGAGCGCCGCGTCCGAAGGAACTGCATCCTTTCCGCGAGATTCGCGGCGCGCATTACGCCCCGTCCACCCCTGGGGACCTGTTGTTTCATATTCGCGCCGCGCGGATGGACCTTTGCTTCGAGCTTGCGGCGCAGATCATGACGCGCTTGGCCGGGGCCGCGTCCGTGGCGGACGAGGTGCATGGTTTCCGTTACTTCGATGATCGTGATCTGTTGGGCTTCGTGGACGGAACGGAGAACCCCGTCGCCCAAGCCGCGCTCGACGCCACCGTAATCGGGCCAGAAGACTCCGCTTTCGCCGGCGGCAGCTATGTAATCACGCAGAAGTACTTACACGACATAAAAAAGTGGAACGCGATCCCGGTCGAGCAGCAGGAGAAGGTCGTCGGGCGCGGGAAGCTCTCTGACATCGAACTGGCCGAAGCGGACAAGCCGAGCTTTGCACATAACGTCCTCACCAACATCGAAGAAGACGGCAAGCAGTTGCAGATTCTGCGCGACAATATGCCATTCGGCGACGTCGGGACCGGTGAGTTCGGCACCTACTTCATCGGCTATGCGCGCTCGCCGAGCCGAATTGAGCGGATGCTCGACAACATGTTTATCGGCCAGCCGCCAGGCAACTATGACCGCCTGCTCGACGTCAGCCGGGCGGTGACCGGCTCACTGTTCTTCGTTCCGTCGGCGGACTTTTTGGATGGCGTCGCGCCGGAACCGGCGGCGGGGGAAGAAACGTCCGCCATTGGCGATGAACCCACGCGGGACGACCAATCAGCTTCCGCGCCGAAACGGTCATCGTCGAACGGCTCGCTCGGCATCGGATCCCTGAAGAACGAGGCAGGTCATGAATAATCTCCACCGCGAACTCGCGCCCATCTCCGACGCCGCCTGGGAACAGATCGACGAGGAGGCGTCACGCACCCTCAAACGCTACCTTGCGGCTCGCCGCATCGTCGATGTGTCCGATCCCAAGGGAACGAGCTTCGCCGCCGTCGGCGACGGCCACTTCGAAGCTATTGAAGGGCCGGAGCAGGGGATTTCCGCCGTGCGCCGCACCGCCAAGGCCGTTGTCGAGCTTCGCGCGCCGTTCACCCTGACGCGACAGGCAATCGACGCCGTAGAGCGTGGCGCAAAGGATTCCGACTGGTCGCCGGTGAAGGAGGCCGCGCGCAAAATCGCCTATGCCGAGGACCGGGCTGTGTTCGACGGCTTTCCCGCCGCAGGAATTGGCGGCATCCGCCCAGGCGCCAGCAATCCCGCCGTGGCGCTTCCTTCGGCCGCCGTGGGCTATCCGGCCGCCATCGCCGAGGCCGTCAACCAACTGCGTCTCGCGGGCTGCAACGGGCCGTACCGGTTGGTGCTTGGCGCCGAACCGTTCGCCGCCGTCAGCGGCGGCAGCGAAGAGGGTTATCCGGTCCTACAGCATATCCAACGCCTCGTAGAGGGCGAGATCATCTGGGCGCCCGCCATCGAAGGCGGCCTGGTTCTCACCACCCGCGGCGGCGACTTTGAACTGGACCTCGGACAGGACCTCTCCATCGGCTACCTCAGCCACACCGACAAGCTCGTTGAACTTTACATCCAGGAGAGCTTCACCTTCCGGCTGTTGACCGCTGAAGCCGCCGTCGCTTTGAGTGGCTTGCAACGCTAGGCCGAGCGAGAACGTAGCTCCGGAACAGGGCTTGCCCTGACGCACGTTCGGTCCATGCGACGCCAACGTGGCGGCCTCGAAATCAGGAAAGCGTTGAAGCCATCGCCGTATTGGATTCGGTGCGGCGTCGGTCGCGACGGTCTGGCCAGATGCAACAGATTTGGCCGGGGTCTCGGAGCAGGGCGAAGGCACAGAAGGGGTCGCCAGGGAACCTGAGAGCTCCCGTCGTCGCCCGTACGGAAAGACCCGGACCCAGGAGCGCCGGGTGAACAAAGCTCCCGGCCCGGCGATGGGTTCCAACGTCGCCGGGACCGCGCTAGCGGATACGAAACCTCCGCGTCCCGACGGAACCCCGGGGCGAAGACACCAGCCGACGGGCATGCGCAGCGGGACGTTGTAGCGACTTCATAGCACCACAGAAGGCGGATGACGAACCCGCCGGAGAGAAGGAGGCCGCCGCGCGATCAATTTTCAGTCGAGACCCCAAGCGGGTCGACTACATATGGGAAACTGCAAGTCACGTTGGAAGGATACAAAGAGACTGCAAAAGCGGCTCCGGCGTGCTGGGCGACCGGCGCTGCGCGGCGGCGAGCAACTGACGAAAAGTTCGTTTTGCTAATGCTTTACCAAATTTTACTCGCATCGCCGACGACGCCTTGTGCATAAACGCGCAGGCTGGCGGCAGTGTTGGAATAGAATTTGAACAAGGAACAGAGGGCTGAATTTGCGACCCAACTCGCTGTGGCGTCCGCCCCCGATGGGTTTGGAATGAGGCAAAAGCTCTTTACGCCCATGAACTTTGGCGCTTTCGATCTGCGACACCGTCTCGTTGTTGATTGGGGCCGCTCAGTCGCCGACGAGATCGCGGGCGCCGGGCGGGCGCCAGTAGCGATCTCCGCCGGCGAACTCTCCGGCGGCTTCGTCATTCACGATCCCGGCGCCTTCGCTTGTTCAGATGCGTCGACCTCGCCCTCGGCGCCAAACGCGCCGGGAGAGCGGATTTGGTGCGTCGTCATCGAGGCGGCGCAATTGGCCCGGCAAGTGACCGTGGCGCGCCTCGCCGCTCCGCGACGGGGAAACGGCGCGCACGACAGTTTCGAGCGCATCCTGGCCAACCACGTTGTCGCCGCGCGGCGCGCTCGATCTTCCGGCTTCGATAGGATCGAACTCGACGCCGGCGCGGGAAGCGTGATGGACCGGTCGTCGCGCCGCCGCGAAGCGTCTGCGGTTCTCTCCGCCGACGACTTCGATTTCTTTGACGACCTCTTGCAGGCGCTCCTCGGCGCTTGCGGGCGGGAGCGTGTCGGAGTCCGGTTTGCGCCGTTCCGGCGTGGCGGGAGCTTGGCGCGGGGACCCGTCCTCGACCAGGCCGTTCGTTCGGCGCATGAGCGCGAGATCGCCTACGTGCAAATCGTCGAGGCCAAGCCTGCCGCGCGAGGCGATGCCAGAGCTATTCGATTACCTCTTACAGCTCAGGCGTTGCGTCGCGCCCTTCCCGGAGCCTTCATCGCCAGCGGCGGCTCCGAGTTCGCACGCGCGACCGCCCTTGTCGAAAATCGCTGGGTGGACGCCTACTGTTTTCAAACTGATCTTCTACAGTTGGAGAGGGGTCGCCTCGCGTAACGTGCTGATATCATTGGGCTGTGTTTCGAAATTTCCGCACGACCTTTCGTGAAATCCGCAGCTCGCGGCAGATCTCCTTGATCGTTTTCTTCTCCGAAATATCTGCTCGGCGTATCTTGGCGATCGTCTCCACAATCAGCATCCCAATCGAAGCCTCCAACTGTGTCGGAGCCCATTCTGGACCCATCGCCACGGGGTCCCGATTGGACGCAAATCGGCCCCATTATACCAACCCTCATTGATCAGAACTCATGCGCCCACCTGCGCATGCCGAGCGAGATGATGCGCCATGGCCTGTCGATAAGGGTGTTCCAGGCGTAGCAGCGGTGATCGAGGATGTCCTCGTAGGATCTGAAGACACGGTTCGACAGCCAATTGTCGCGCA
>Ga0181528_10000112_pt1 | contig 75854 bp, 54 predicted proteins | sample PEATcosm2014_Bin_47_FD_119742 | JGI IMG/M metagenome (GOLD analysis project Ga0181528, IMG submission 119742) | Peatland microbial communities from MTU Mesocosm Facility, Houghton, MI, USA - PEATcosm2014_Bin10_10_metaG | ecosystem: Environmental > Terrestrial > Soil > Wetlands > Peat | place...
ACGGCCACCTCGCGATCACCGCCGCAAAACTCGGGGTCAGGATGGTTCGCTATTCCTTTCCTGTGGGGCTCTTGCATCCCCTACAACATGCCGGTTTATCCCGGCGCACATCTTATTGATTCTCAGGCTTGATCGTTGAATGCCTTGGGTTTGCTGTGCTCGTTGCTCCATGGCGTCGCGGGCTGCTTGGTACCGCACAGGACCAAAGCACTATTCCTGCGCTCCAACACTCGTGGTTAACTCGGCTCCATTGGGGTGTGAGCTGGTGGAAGTATGTTCCTGGCTGGAGGAGGGTTCACACCCTGTTCGCTCGCTTTTTCCCCTGGCGTCATCCCCTGTCCGACACTCCGGATTGCCCGCTGCGATTACCGCGCGCAATAAAATATACCTTTTCGTTTGTTTAGACTTGAAATAGGACTCTCATATCCTGTACCCTGCAATCAAACAGGCCGTAGCAGTGACCTGCCACAGAAGGCTTGGCGGTTTCTCACTTCCTCCTCCTCCTCCGGAACCGCCAAGCCGACCTAAAAGCCATCGGGCAGCTCAACTCAGTCTCCGAGTCTGCTATCGGTGATTACTTCGCCATCCCCTGCAACTTGAAGTCGAATTTGATTCAAATCGGGATCTGACCGAGTTACGACCGGAATAGCTTACTCCAACCCGGATCGACGGCGCCTCATCTGAGAGCCAACCCAGAAGTGCCATCCGAGCGAGCTGGTGTCCGTCGGAGAGCCTGTGCCGGCGCGGCGTGCGTCGCACGAGGTTTGCAGCGCGAACGCGCACCTGTAAACTCGTGAGGCCGACTTCGGTCTTAAGGAATCTGTCGCCGCGATTTGGGCAACGGAAAAGGCAGGAACCGTGAAACGGAGAAGTTGCCGGCATTTCGCCTTAAGCCGCTACTCCGCCCAGGAATCGGGTAACTCCCTACTGCCGATGTTTGCTGGCCGTAGGGTGGTTGCTCTTGCGGTGCTTCGGCCGGGAAGGCTTCCGGCGCTTTGCTACCTTATTGCGATGGGCGACTTTCGTAATGGAGGCAGAGGGACGAATCCCGGTCGCCAGAGTGGAAGAGCCCGCCAAGGCAACGTTTTCTGAAGCGACTCCGCACAGCATCAAGAGGCTGAGGATGTAGCCAGAGGTTCTCATCATCGTGTCCTCCAGTCTCCTCGATAGCGGCCCCGGAATCAAGCCAGGCCGTACTATCCCTGTGGGAATCGCTTCGCTGTTTTGCTTCGCGGCAGAGTCGTCTAAACTGGTTACCACTATGGCAGACTCACGCCGTCTCACCGACCTTCGTGGCGTTGGACCGTCCATTGCCGCGGACTTACGCCAGTTGGGCATCTTCACCGTCGAGCAACTCGCCTCCAGCGACGGGCGCGACCTCTACGATCGGCTCTCCGCTCTCACTGGCGTTCGGCAGGACCCCTGTGTTGAAGATACTTTCGTCTGCGCGGTCGCCCAGGCGCGTGATTCCGATCTGCCGGCTGAACAGCGGGACTGGTGGTTTTGGTCCCGGTTGCGCAAACGCGGCGCAACGCAGCCGGAAGTGAAGCCCGCCTGAGAACCATAAGAGAACTTTCTCAAGGCCTCTATTGCTCAGCGCCAAGCTGCCGATTAATAGGAGGGAAGGCGCTCCAACTTGGCAAACCCGTCAACTCACCGTGCTTGGTCAATCACGAAGCGGCTGTTCGTCTGCCTCGTGATTCTCACCCCTTTCGCTGATGCGCTGGCGGTCGTAGGAGTTGAATCAGCCCGGCGGAAGTTCACACGCCGGGCTGAGATCCTCCGAGCCCCGGAAGGAGAGCCCGCTATGGCCGGCCACCGAGAGACTCCTCGAGGACAGCGGCGATGCGGTCGGGGTCGTTCGGAACCACTTGCGGCGCATTGCCGAAGTTCGACTGGATCGCGACGCCCGACGGCGTCTTGAGCTGATTGGTGTGGTAGCGATAGACGTAGTCGGGGTCCTTCAAAACGTGCCCGGTCAGCACCGCGACCACATCCTCTCCGGGCTTGACGATGCCCGCGGCTAGCAGTTTCCTGAGTCCCGCGAGGGTCGCGGCGGAAGCCGGCTCACAGCCGATTCCGCAACGTCCGATGACGGCCTTAGCGTCGGCGATCTCCTGCTCCGTAACTCGCTCGACGGTGCCACCAGAGTTCTCAATCTCAAAAAGCGCCTTAGGCCAGGAGACGGGATCGCCAATCCGGATGGCGGTGGCCAGGGTCTCGGGATTGACCACGGGGCGGAATTCGCCGCGCCCGGCGGAGTGGAAATAGTCGTGAAGAGGGGCGGACCCGTCCGCCTGGACCACCGCCAATTTCGGCAACCGGTCGATGAAACCCAAAGCAAGCAGTTCGCGCAGCCCCTTGCCGAAAGCCGAGACGTTGCCTAAATTCCCGCCCGGGACGATCACCCAGTCCGGCACGCGCCAGTCGCGCTGATCGAGCATCTCCACCATGATGGTCTTTTGTCCTTCGAGCCGGAACGGATTCATGGAGTTCAGCAGGTAGATGCCGGTTCGTTCAGCCAGAACGCGCACCAGCGCCAGAATCTGGTCAAAATTCGCTTCGACCTGCAAAGTCAGTGCGCCATATTCCAGGGCCTGCGCCAGTTTGCCAAAACTGATATTGCCGTACGGCAGGAAGATGATCGGCGTCATGCCGGCGACGGCGGCGTAGGCGGCCATTGACGCGGATGTATTGCCCGTGGAGACGCAGGCCGCGCGGCTCATTCCGAGGCGCCGCCCCTGGCTGGCGCCGCAGGTCATACCGTTGTCCTTAAACGATCCCGTCGGATTATAGCCCTGGTGTTTGAAGACCAGTGCGTCCATCCCGGCGTAGCGGGCGGCCTTCGGCGCCGGCAGCAGCGGCGTGTTGCCCTCGCGCAGGGTGGCCACGGAATCCGTTTCGAAATCAAGAAACGGGAGCAGCTCCCGATAACGCCACACGCCGGACTGATCTAGTGGGAGGTTGGACATCCGGCGTTCCCGCCAGAGCCGCTTCACACTAATGGGGTCAAGCTTCAACCCGGGATAGCTGGCCTCCAGCAGGCCGCCGCAGCGCGGGCAGGTGTACAGAACGTCGTCGATGGAGTAGGTCGCGCCGCAGGCGCCCCGGATGCATTTGAGTTGTGCTTGCACGAAACTGTCATTCTATCAAGAGACCCGCGCGACACTCGGCGTCCGGCGGGGCCGAGGAGCATATGATTTCCGTCCACATCGAAAACGGCGCGGTCTCACTCCGCCGCGCTGCTGTGCCAAGACCGAAACCGGGGTCGGCTTTGATCCGCCTGCGAACCGGTGGAATCTGCAACACGGATATTGAACTCCTGCGCGGCTACTATGGTTTTCGCGGCCGTCCCGGTCACGAATTCGTCGGCGAAGTCGTGGGGCCAGCCAACTCCGCATGGTTGGGCAAACGCGTCGTTGGGGAGATCAATCTATCCTGCGGCGCGTGCGAATGGTGTGCTCGCGGTCTCGGCCGCCACTGCCCGGCGCGAACCGTGCTAGGCATCGTCCGGCACCCTGGTGCATTCGCCGAATTCCTCACTCTCCCTGAATCCAACTTGCACGAAATTCCCCGGCAGGTCCCCGACGAACACGCCGTCTTCACGGAGCCGATCGCCGCGGCGTGCGAGATCCTCGACCAGACCAGGATCGGTAAGGGCTCGGATGTCGCCGTGCTGGGGGACGGAAAACTTGGGTTGCTGGTGGCACAGGTCCTGGCGTGCCACGGAGCGCGTGTGCGTCTGTACGGCCACCATCCGGAAAAGCTACGCATCGCCGCACGCGCCGGTTGTGAAACCACGGCCAGTGGCAAACTGCCCCGGTCACGCTTCGATTTCACGGTGGAGGCGACCGGCACGGCGGACGGCCTGGGCTCGGCCATCTTGATGACTCGTCCTCGCGGTACGGTCATCATGAAAACGACCGTTCACGAACCCGTATTGCTGAATACTGCTCAAGCGGTCGTGAACGAGATTACGCTCGTCGGTTCGCGTTGTGGCCGGTTCGAACCGGCGCTTCGCCTTTTAAGTTCGAACCGATTGCGACTGGATGAGATGATAACTGCGCAGTACGCGCTGGAACAGGCTCCCGAGGCCTTCGCCAGAGCACAGGAAAAGGGCGCGCTGAAGGTGTTAATTCGACCCGGAGCCTGACCCAATAACGGTTCCGGAGACCGCTTGGTCCGTGCTCGACGCTCCCGCAACGGGCTTCAGTGAAGACTCTCGCATGTTCTTCCAGTAGAGTCCGATCACCTTCTCCACATAGCCTTGGGTCTCCCGGTAGGGAGGGACACCGCCATACCTCTCCACCGCGCCTTCTCCGGCGTTGTAAGCCGCCAGGGCGCGGCGGACGCCATTGTCCGCGCCCTCGTAGCGCAGGAGAAGCTCGCGCAGCAAGCGCGTACCCGCATCAATGTTCTGGACTGGATTCATTGGGTCCGCGTCGAGTTTTCGGGCGGTCTCCGGCATCAATTGCATGATGCCCATCGCGCCCTTGGGAGAGACAGCCGAGGCACGATAGGCCGACTCAGCCTGCGCCACGCCGTGGACGAGTTCGGGCGGGAGACCATAGCGGAGAGCCGCTTCGGTCACAAGTTCGTGCACCGACTTCTCTGCAACCTGCGGGACTGCGGGTGGAGGAGATTTGACCTCTGCTGGCGGGTCTTCGATGTGTTCAATGGACGCCAGCCGCGCGGCGGCGATCTCTATCCGGCCGCCGTCTGACGTGTGGAGGACGACGCGATCGCCGTCCCGCTCAACGCGCTGGGCTTGAAATCGCATGCCATTGTCGAGGACGGCCACGTCCGCCGCCGTAGCGAAAAGCGCAAACGCCAAACACAGGGGGAGAGCAGTAAGAGCCGAAAATCGCATGAGCTATTAAGGTTAGACGCTCGTGTTCGCTCCCGCGTGCAGCCCGATCACGGTTTCGGGTCCGGCGCGATCAGCAAATAGAACCCCGTCATGGCGCCCGCCGGGTTGCCTTTCGTACTGCCATCCGTCACTGGGAAACTGGTCGCTGTCGTAAATCCGCCGACCAGAATCTTGCCTGCGGCGTCCTTTGCAAGACTCACGACCGAGTTCTGACCAATACCTCCGAATGTCGTTGAAAACACGACCCCGGCGTTGCCGCTCAAGGTCGGATCGAAGGTCGCCAGGAAGGCAGGCAACACCGACGATGTCCCGGAAATCGAAAGCGGCAAAATGGAGGGCAAATCCAGGCAGTTCGTATAGCCTCCGATCATGGGGCGGCCCTGCGAATCCAGAACGATTGCATAGGGAATCGTCATCGTGAAATCGCCGTACGATGACAAGGACCCATTGAACAGCGAGGAGTAAGTCAACGAATTCGGGGCCGGCTGTGTCAGATCCAGATGAGAGAGCCACGCATCGGCGTACCCGGTAAATGTGGTCTGGGCCGCATTCTGAGTGACCGGAAAGTCGCTCGACAGAGTATAGCCCGTCAGCCAGACGCCGCCGCTTCCGTCCAACACGAAGTCTGTCACGGCATCCAGACTGCCCCCACCCAGGTAAGTGCTGTAAACCAATTGGTCCGGGGCATCCTGCGTCTCATCCAGAACCGCGAAGAATCCGTCAGATAACCCCTGTAGGAAGGTCCCGTACGAGGAGCCGGCCAAGGGGAAGGTAGCCGAAGTTGTATAACCACCAACATAGATCAGTCCGTTGGCGTCGACGGCGACAGCAATGGGAATATCCGTCAGGTTGCCGCCCAAAAACGAGGAGTACAGCAGCGTGTCCGTCGTGCTCGCGCCGCTCGGTACTACAGTCAGGATAAAAGTGTCGATTCCACCCGCATTAACGCTCTGATAGCTGGGGTTGATCCCATCTACTGGAAGGGTGCTGTTGTCGGTTGAACCAACCACCACGATGTTCCCGCTCGGATCGAAAGCGACGGCCGCGCCGTGGTCGCTGCCTGTACCGCCGAAGAAGGAGGAAAACAGCATCGCCGCGGTACCACCTTGCAACGGATCGAACTCAATCACGAAGGCGTCTGAGCCTCCGCCGATGGTCGTTTGGAATGCGTAAGTAGTCGTCGGGAAAGCAGTAGAACTGGTGGTGCCAGTGAGCGCAATCAGGCCGCCGGGCGAAATCGCAATCCCGGCCGGAATATCGTCGCTCGCACCGCCGATATAGGTGAAATAGGTCAAGGCCGGCGTTCCGTCCGAATTCAGCCGGATCTGGGCCAGAAAAATGTCGAGGAAGCCCGCTCTGGCAGTCAGATAAGCGGTTGTCCCAGTCACGGTTGGGATGGTCGATCCCGTCGTTCCCGTAAGCCAGTAACTGCCGTCGGCGCCGACCGCAACGGCGTTCACCTGGTCGACGTTTTCGCCGCCGAAGAACCCGGAAAAGTTGAGCACGGGGTCAATCACAAGGGCACTCGATGGATCGTAGGCACTCACTTCAAATCCAACCGAACCGTCTCCGGCCAGACGGAACCGCGACGAGACTTCAACGCGCATGCCGTCCCGCTCCTGCCAGGCGATCGGCTTTTCCTGCCGGATTGTGGCCACGCCATCGGTGATCTCCAGATCGCCGCCATCCTGAACACTGGCACGCCAGCCCTTGCCGAACTGCATGCGAATCTTTCGTGTATCGGCTCCCGGAGCGAGAACGAAATCGTATTCGAGACGCTTCTGACGACCATAAACGACCAGATCAACGCCCTTCCAAACCGCCGCGGCCTTAACGCTGGCAAACTGCGGCACGTCCCCACGCCATTGCGAGCGATCGGCGCCGATGAAGTAGCTCGTCTTGCCAGGCAGCCTTTTTTCGCCGTTCCATTGGAGCCGGTTGGCGCCGCGCAAGGAAATGGGAAGAATACGCCCGAGTTCGCCACTGCCCGAGCCGGCGGCCAGGTTCATGCCGCTCGGCGTCAGGGCAACGTCACCCGCATGCCCGCGAGAAACAAATTCGCCCCTCGAAGCAGGCTCGAACCACCCCGGAATCGCCGAAAAAGCACGCTCGGCCTGTGCTTTTTGATCCGAATTTCCTGGCCCGCCGGGAGGAAGGACTGCGCCCGATAAGCAATTCCCGGCGCAAAAAAGGGCCGGCAGTACGATTCCAAGGGTATGTTTTGACAGCATCAGATTTCATTCCGGACACAGGCCCGAATCATTCATTATACGTGCGCGAACTGCCTCACGTTTCCCGCTTGGCAGGATTGGCGTCTGCGACACCCAAGGGATGATTGATCGCGGGTTGGACTGAGATCGCCGTATTCCTGGCGGACATGGCGGGTTGGCCATTCCCCGAACCCATCACCAGCGTGGAAGGCGGCCAGATCCCGCCGCCGCGGCGGTTTCCTGCCCTCAAGGACTTGCGCCCCAACATGGTCGCGGCCATGCCGCGGCGCCGGGCGAAAATCCGCTTTTCCATGTGATCATCCGGAGCATCCACGATTTCCGCAAGCCCGTTGATGCGCAAGCTGGGGACAAGATTGCGCAAGCATCGTTCGCCACTCCGGCACCCCCGCTGAAGGCTGATCACGGGTGTGCCGCATGCCCTCGCATCCAACCCATCGGCGCCGGGTTGGTCGCGCTCAACGCAAGGCTCTGCTCTCGCCAACACGGCCAACCCTTTCGAGCGCGCCTGCGATCGGATCCGCCATGCGAAGTCCCTGAGGCTAGCGAACTCATGTATGATCGGGGCGCTCCGCAAAACAGTCATAATTCCGCTTAGCGGTGCGAAGAGTGGCCCCCGCCACTGTGAGACCCGCCGCCACCGCCACTGGACCTTGAGGGCGCTGGAGCGCTCTGACGCGAAGCCCCACCACTGGAGGAACCTGAGGAGTAATGGGGCGCTGAGCTTTGCGCGGGCGCCGAGTACCCGGGGGACGAGCCGCCACGCGACGGAGATTCGTACCGGCCATAGCCGTTTCCGCCGCCCGTGCTACCGCCCGTGCTCCATCCGCCTGAACCAGCAGTCGAGCCACGGGCAGGGGTCTCACTTTGGCCATAGACGCGCACGCCACCGGTGCTGCCACCGGTACTCCATGCGCCTCGGCTGGGTTGAGTATTGCTGGACGTGCCGCGTTCCGGCGAACCGAAGGAGGTCCAACCGCCGCGCTGACTTGCCGTGGAGCTCTGTCCCGAGCTTCTAGTTGAAGCAGCGTTGTCGCCAGATGTGTTCCTTGCGCCGGACGGGGTCCCGAACGAACCCCATCCGCCCCGAGCCGGGCTCGAGGAGGACTGAGATGACCCGGAACCGGCGGTCGCCGGACTTCGCCCGCTGCTCGTACCGGCCTGGTTGCCCACGCGAGTCCAGCCTCCCTGCGGCGTAGAGCGCGCGACGCTGCCCGTTGCACCCTGGCCTGCGCCACGCGCCGCCGAGCTTTGAGCTGTACCGGCGCGGTTGGGTCCGGCCACGTTCCCGGAGTTCGCTGAGGACTGAATTCCACCCGCACGCGATTCAAACGGAGTGCGAGTTGACTGTGGGACAGACCGCGAGGCGATAAACCGGCCGTTGCCCGATTGAGCGGCTCTCGCGGCGAGAGCGCCGCTCACCGGACGATCGCTCATCCGCAAGTTCTCCCGGCTAGGGCTGACCGGCAGGGCGCCGCGCATCACACTGGCGCGCGTCAATTCGCCTGCGCCGACCGGCACCGCGCGCACCGCCCCGCCGCGACCGAAGTCCCGCGTGTTGACGCCGCTGACCCCATTCCCGACACGGGCGTTACGGTAAGTGTTGGTGATGTTAACGTTGTTGATTATGCCGCGATTGAACCCGCGGTAGCCGCCACGGCCATACCATGGGTGGAAGGTTTCAAACGGCGCCAATGGCACCCATCCAAGGCCTCCAAAGCCAATCCCAACGCCGAATCCGCCATACCCGAAGAAGGCAACCAGGCCTGGCCGCCAATAGTGACGCCCCCCAAACACGCCGGGATACCAGAACCAGGAACCTCCGCTGCAGAACCAGCGGCCATAGTGGTACGGCGCCCAGCCCCAGGGGTCATAACTGATCCAAGTCCAGCCGTAAGAGTCGTCAGCCCAATCCCAACGGCCCTCCCGGTAAGGAGCCCAGCCAGGGGCTACGTACGGGCGCCAACTCCAACCGTACGGCGCCTCGTCAACCCATTCGCCCGAATTGTCGAGATCTTCCGCCCCATAAACATCCCGGCTGACATACTGATAGGACTTGACGCGCTGCAAGTCCTGGTCGCGCCGCTCGCTGAATTCGTCGAATGCGTCGTGAGGCACTTCGTAGGACACCTGGAACTCGGGAACGTTGTCTGACGAAAGATGCACGCGCATGGTGCTCCCGGGAGTCAGCCGCCGGGTGCCATGTGGCGTATAGATCTCGGCTTCACCTCGCCGGACCGTGAACTCAGCGGTGCCGTCTTCCATCACGGTCATCCGGTAAGCACCGGCCGCGAGCGGCCGCAAGGACGCCGCCGGCGTCGAGAATTCGATTTGATCATCCGTACCCGGCAACGCTGAGAAGATGACCGTTCCGTGAGACACCTGCACCAGATACTTGCGCCACTCCAACCCCGGAAACCGCACCTCTGTGTCGCTGCCCAGACGAATCCTGTCGTAATAATCGAGCTGGACTTCGGCGCGAGCACCTACTCCGGATAAAACGCGATCATCCGCCAGGAGTGGCCCGTTTACCGCTGCCGTTATCCAATCGCCCGAGTCACCGCGCCGGACCGAGACATCTCCGTTGAGGAGACTGATCCGCGCCACGCCGCGACCGGGGCCGTCTTCCTCCTGATCCGCCGTTTGCCCAAGTGCAATCGCAGCAGGCACAAGAGCCTGCGCAATAATGAAGGCGGCCGTCAAAAGTGAGCGACACATCCGCACGATATTCTGGCGCTTCATAGTCTGGGCCTCCGGGCCTCGACCACTTTGATGCAACCCATCTGCCAAACGGCAAGGCTATGTATTTGTATGAGTTATGGCCATATGACGTCCTTCCGGTGGCTTGGTTGCACCGAGGTGGTGGTTTTCGGCCACCGAATGAATCCTCCGAGCAACCCCAATTCGCTTGTGAAAGTGTCCAAATCGCAATCAAGACGCTGAATTCTCTGGCCAATCCGGAAGCCGTCGCGATGGTTCTCGTCTCGATCTATTCCCGTTCCTGTCGTATCGATCCAGCCTGAAGAGACCGCTGGAAATGGCTTCCGCGATGATGTTTTTGACGGTTCGCGGCGAGTCGTTCCCGCTGAGGGCTGGGCCTACCCATCGCGTCCGGGCAGAAAGTCTACTTGGTGCTTACTCCAAAACGATGGGCGACCACGACCTCGGGCTGAACTGGGCTCGGTTTGAGCCGGTCAGTACTAGCTGTCATCTCCGTCCGCTGCGCGGCAAAAGCCGCTGGTGTGGACACGCAATGGTCAAATCACCTTGGTGGGACGGGGCAGCACGCCAGCCTCGCATCGTGATCGCCCATGGACTGTTCATCGATTGTCAGTATGGCTTGCCTCCTGTAATTCGAAGTTCGCACTCAATATATCGGCGCATCCTGGCCAACGATTAGACCAATCGAAGGTGTTTTTTCGCTGTGATAGGTCCCCTTCTAAACCAAGCTGCGCCTTCAGGCCCGCTTGGGTTAGCAGCGGCTCGCCAGACAGGCCCTAGCGCTCCTCGACATGCCGGTTAAAGCAATCGCCCTGAGCTTGGCCTGGAAAGGCGTGCAGCCAGCCGCGCCTCACGTTTTTCAAGTTCCGGAGTGCGCGCAATCGCCAGCGCGGCGAGCGTGAATTCCAGAGCCAGTGCAGCGTTCTTTTCGCGCCGCTCATAATGCATGGCGAGCCGTTCCAAAGCCTGCGCCTGGTATGGGTTCGCGGCCGTTGAGAGTTCGCTCCAACCGGCCAGAGCCGCATCGTGCCGCCCGAGCTTGCGTTCGATATCTGCAAGCTGCCAGAGCGTCTCCCATACCAGCTCATCGCACATCGGCTTCTTCAGCGCCAGCCGCATGAGCGACGCAGCTTCTTCCAGGCGATCCTCGTTGCGGAACCAGCGCGCCAGCCCGGCGAGCTCTTCGCCGTGTTTCAGCCTTTCGGGCTGCCGGATGGCTTGTGGAATGATTGCGGTCAGGCAAGCCAGCGAGAGGATGTCGATGGCGTTGTGGAACAGGACAGGTTCCAGCGGAGCCGCGTCCCCGTTTCTCAGGTAGTCGAAGTATAGATTCGGGATGAACCCTCCGCCCACGTCGCCCACACGCTCGTGACCCAGAATCCGCTTTTCGAGCTCCTGCAAGCGGCAGCTTTCCAATTTGAGACGCCATAGCCGCCGCGCCCCATACAGCAGATCCACGTGCTTCAGACGCGTGAATGGCGCCTTTCGGCGGTTCATGGTGAAGCGCGTTTCGAGTAGCGGCACGTCGAAGCTCTTGCCGTTATACGTGACCAGAACGTCGAACCGCGCGAGGTCGTTCGCCAGCGCTGCCAGCATGGAGGCCTCTTCGGCCGGCTCCCGCAGAAAATACTGCTTCAGGTCGAAGCCGCCAGACGAAATCACACCGACGCCGACCAGGAAGGCGACCGTCCCCGAGCCTCCCGCGAGACCGGTAGTTTCAGTGTCCAGGAACGCCCAACGTTCCGGCGGCGCGTCGATCGATTCGTCACCGCCAAGCGCGGAGAAGATGTCCGGCGGGATTTCGCTGAGAGCGCCCACGTCGGACAGGCCGTGATTGTAATGGGCCGGCCAGGATCGCTCCAGTTCCCAATGCTGGCCGAACTCGGTTGAAACTTCCCTGCCCTGCGCCGGATTCCGGCTCGCCGGGTCGGCGCGGCGTGCGAACAACAACGAGCCCGCCATCGCTACACCGGAAGCCGGAGTTGCCTGCCCTTCCTGCTCCCGTTCGCGATGCTCTATGCGCGAGATTCTCTGACGAAGTTCATCGAGCTGTTTTGAGAGATCTGACATTCGCCCTTTATTTGCCTGAATAGCGGTCCCTTGCCGCGATCACAAGCCCGCGGAGGCTGGCCTCAACAGTCAGTGCGCATCGGTCATGCGACGTTCGAGCAAGGCGATCTGCTTCTTCACATTAGCGGCATCCGCGGCATTGGGCGCGTATTCCAGGTATTGGTTCAAATGCTCGATCGCGCCTTTCCAGTCACCCCGGTTTGCCAGAATGGACCCCAACAGACTCTCGGCGCGCGGAACCTCGTGCAAGCGATCGTGCTCGATGGCCTGGAGAACGCTCTTTTCCGCCGCGTCCATCTGCTTCAGATTGAAATGGGCAACGGCGTTGAAGAAGTAGATGCCGGGGAATTCGATCGGGTTCTGTTCAAGCGCCCGATTTGTCGTTTCGAGCGCATCTTGCGTGCGGCCCTCTTCCAAAGCCAGCCGGGACGCCTGCAAATAGGTCTTCAGGTATTTGGGGTCCGCTTCCATCGCCTTTTCCCATGCGGCGCGCGCTTCCTTGCCCTGCGCCTGAGCGTGCAGGGCCTCGCCCAGGTCGCACCACGCCTGCGCATACTGCGGGTACAATTCGACCGCTTTCTCAAAGCTCTTTTGGGCGGCGGCCCACTTGCTCTCCGACATGGCCGCCGCGCCCTTCTCGTAGGCCTTCCTGGCTTCTCTGGGCGCGTTCAGCGACGTCAAGGAGACCATCGATCCTTCGTGGTCGCCGATCCGCTTCAGAACAATAACGGCGCCACTGTGCAACGTCGCGTCCATCGTCCGGTACCCGGCCAGCTTGATGGTTACCGGACATGAGTCCGCATCGTGCATGTCATAATCGCGGGAGCGCCAATTGATAACATACTGCACCGTGCCGTTGCCGAACACATCCAGCCTGCACATCGCGACCAGGCGGTTCGATAGCTTTGCGATCACTGTCGGAGCCGAGGGAGTCGGGGTGTCGCCCTCGACCACGACCTTGGCCGTATAAATCTGGCCTGAAGCCGCCACGGCTCCCAGCAACACAAACGTGGCGATTCGAAGTGGCGGCCGAAACGCACCAGTTTGTCGCATACGATGAATCCGTTCCGGCGCGAGCCGAGCATTGGCCCGCATCCCGCCCCATGCGCCCATCCTACGCGATGACGCGACGGAGCGCGCTGCGGTTTCGAGACCTGCTGGACGATTGAGAAGCGGAGCGCAAGGAGTGGGTAGGCGGGCGTGCCGTCCCGCGTAAGAGCCGGCAATCGGCGCGAGAGCGCGATACAGGGCGTCCGCGCCAATCCGGGGTTGGCGCCCTCAGGTTAAGTTCCGTTTGGCTAGGGTCACCCACAGGAATACTGCGACGCAAAGGGCCTGGGAAAGCCGCCGCGGACTATACTGAGTGCAATCTGGTTCCCAAATGAGGATTGTGGTGAACAGATAGGAGGGCTTGGGGCTATGCCCGAATTCAGGCCGCCTACCCCGCGGGACTGGATCAAACTGGTTGCCGTGGTCACAGTTGCCGTCGGCATGCTGATCCTCGTGGTCACGCAGTTCGCACCCCGTGGAAGACTGGTGCCGATTGCCGCCATCGGATGCGTCACCGGCGTGTTGGTCGTTCTGGTGCGATGGCACGCCGCGAAAACAGGCTATTGTTGTGCCAACTGTGGTCGCGAATTCCAACTGACGGCCTGGCAGGATTTCTTGACGCCCAATCTGGTTGACTCGAAGTATGCGCGCTGTCCGCATTGCGGCCGATGGGGCTCGCATCAGGCGCTTGTTCGCGCCAGCCGGGCCTGACCCGTTCATCCCGCAAACTACAGCGGCGGCTTGCGGTTCCAGATACCATGGCATCATTGTCGCCCCTGGACCTGCTTTGAGGCTTAGCCTACGATTCGCTCCGTTTTGTGCGTTGCCCTTCAGGTTTACTGACGTGACTAAAAGGAGAGTATCGGAATGAAGGGATGGCTCATTGGTTTTATCTGTGGCTTGCTCGTGCTGCCACTGATCGGCTTTCTGTATCTGCGCCTCGGTTATGCTCCCGTGGCCACATCGGCTCCTCCGCTGCCCTTTGAGCGGTACATCACTCAAACTGCTCTTCACGCCAGAATCGACAAGGAAATGCCCAGGAATGCACCGTTGGACGCGACCGAGGCGAACTTCCTGGCTGGAGCCAAGACCTACCGTGAGCATTGCGCGGTCTGCCATGGTCTGCCGGGGCAGCCGCAGTCCGCAATCGCGAAGGGCATGTTTCCGCCGCCTCCGCATTTGTTCGAAGGCCACGGCGTGACGGACGACCCCGCGGGCGAGACTTATTGGAAGGTCAAGAACGGGATTCGCCTGACAGGCATGCCCAGCTTCGAGAAATCGCTTTCCGACCAGCAGATCTGGCAAGTCAGCGAGTTCCTGGCGAAAGCCGATAAAGTGCCCGAGAGCGTTCTCAAGGTACTCAAAGACGAGCAACCGGGCAGGAAGTAGGCTGCGGGCCGCTACTTCGCGTCGCGCCAGTTGGCGCCGGTTCCCGTCTCCACGAGCAGCGGCACCTTCAGCGCCACCACGTCTTCCATGCGGCGCTTTACGAGTTTCGAAGCCACCTCAAGCTCCTCAGGCGGACATTCCAGCACGAGTTCGTCGTGGACCTGGAGCAACATCCGGGTCTTCATATTTCCCTGCTGTAGATCGGCGTCGATCTGAATCATCGCGAGTTTGATCAGGTCCGAAGCCGTGCCTTGCAGTGGCGTGTTCACAGCCGTGCGTTCCGCGAAATTGCGGGCGTTCACGTTTGTGGACTGAATATCGGGGATGGGCCTGCGGCGGCCGTGCAGCGTGAGCGTGTAGCCGCGCTGGCGCACTTCGGCGACGGTGCGGTCGATCCACTTCTTCACGCCGGCATAACGCTCGAAGTAGCCCTTGATATAGCGCTCCGCTTCGTCGCGCGGGATGCCCAATTGTCCGGCCAGCCCGAACGAGGTCTGGCCGTAAACGATGCCGAAGTTCACAGCCTTTGCGTTGCGCCGCATCTCGGGCGTCACCATCAGCGGCGCCACGCCGAATACTTCCGACGCCGTGCGCGTGTGAATATCTTCGTTGTGCCGGAAGGCGTCCATCAGCACCGGGTCGCCCGAAAAGTGGGCCAGCAGGCGCAACTCGATCTGCGAGTAGTCGGCGGCCAGCAGCATCCAGCCCGGCTCCGGCACGAACGCTGCACGGATGTCGCGCCCGAGATCCGTGCGGATGGGGATGTTTTGCAGATTCGGGTTGGACGACGAAAGCCGTCCGGTGGCCGCGCCGGCGGGATTGAACGTCGTGTGAACGCGTCCGTGCGAGTCCATCAGGAGCGGCAGCGCATCAACGTAGGTACCCTTGAGCTTCGTGATCTGTCGATAGTCCAGAACAATCTGTGCGATGGCGTGAAAAGGCGCGAGAGCTTCCAGCACATCGGCCGCGGTGGAGTAGCTCTTCGTCTTGCCTGTCTTGCCCTGCACGGGCAGCCCGAGTTCCTCGAACAGCACCTTCCCGAGTTGCTGCGGAGAGTTGATGTTGAAAGTGTGGCGAGCCTCTTTGAAGATCGTCGCGCTGAGGCCATCCACGGCGGTCTCCATGGATTGAGACAACGCCGCCAGCATCTGGCGGTCGACGCGAATCCCCGTGCGCTCCATGCGCGCGAGTACCGGCGCGAGCGGCAGATCGATGGACTCGTAGATCCGCCGGTAATCGTCGTTCAGTTCCGGACGCAGCTTCTCAGCGACATCGTGAATAGCCGCGGTTCGTGAGATCAGATCGGATGGCGGGGGGCCGCTCAGCAACCGCATGCAGAGCGAGGCGAACTCGCACGACGACGGTTCGGCATAAATCAGAAACGCGTTCAACAACAAGTCTTCGACCGGAGCCCGGCGTTCACTCAACGTACCCGAAGTGAGCAGGCTCTTGTAGTCATAAACGGTGAGGGGCCGATTCCCGATCGCCGAAAGCAGATCGGGCAAAAGGGAAGCAGCAATACCGGCCATCCCGCGCGCTGTCGCCACCGCAGCCTGAAAACTCGGGGAGAGGAGGCTGCCGCTCCCCGACGGCCTAGGCTCAGGTTCCGGCCCGAGTTCGCGCTGTGCCGCTGGCGCGGCGGACTCAGGCGTAGGCGTCAGAGGCGCGGCAAACGCGACGGCGACCGGCTCGGATTCTGGAACGCCCAAGAAGAACTGAGCCAGCTCTTCCGCGGAATCACACGAGATCGCCTCGCGCGCACTAGGCGCTGCCGCGGAGGGCGAGACAGCTTCGAGGTCCTTCAGGAAGCTGAGAAACTCGTACTCCCGGTAGAAGGCTTCCAGCGTCTCGCGATCCGGAGGCCGGACCGCGAGCGAAGCGAGATCCAATTCGAGAGGTACGTCACACTCAATCGTTGCCAGGCTCTTGCTGAGCAGGATCTGGTCGCGATGGTTGAGCAAGCTCTCGCGGTAGGCCTTTCTCTGAACCTCCGACGCCCGTTCCAACAACGCGTCCAGCGAGCCAAATTCTTCAAGTAACTGGACCGCGCCTTTGTCGCCGATGCCGGGCGCTCCGGGAATGTTGTCCACCGGGTCTCCGCACAACGCGAGCAGATCGGCGATCCGCTCCGGCGGTACGCCCTTGAACTCTTTCACTTTGCCGGGATCGTAGAGCGTATCGTTCTTCATCATGTCGAGCATCGACACGCCCTCTCCGACCAGTTGGAGCATGTCCTTGTCGCTCGAAACGATGATGACCTCGTAGCCGGACGCCGCCGCGCGCCGGGCCACTGTACCAATGATGTCGTCGGCCTCGTAACCGGGGAACTTCAGCACCGGGACGTGCATGGCCGCGAGCATTCGTTCGATGGCGGGAAACTGTTCTTTCAGTTCCGGAGGCGTTTCCGCGCGGTTCGCCTTATAGGCCTCAAACGCCTGGTCGCGCAACGTGGGACCTTCGCTCTCGTACGCCGCGGCCAGCGCATCCGGACTGAACTGGCGCTGGATGCGCCGGATCATATTGTGAAAGATGTAGATCGCCTCGGTGGAGCTTCCGCGCGATGTGCGCATCGGCGGAGCGCCCATCCGCTGTCGGGCATGATAGGCGCGAAAGATCAGGTTGAAAGCATCAACCACGTAGAGACGCGGGCGAGGCGGCATCATCCAACAGAATAGCCTCAGAATCTCCGCATAGCTCTGCTGTTGATGGTCAGCCCCCTGGTCCCGGGCGATCCTGGGCCGCTTCCCGGACGCTCCCTATCCAAAGAGTGACGTTCCAAAACTGCCGATTCCGCCTCCAGCGCCTGAAAAGAACGATTCTGCGACGGAGGGCGAAATCTCGCTGAAACAACGATTTAGCCCAAAGTGGTGGTTGGAGTGACTACGAACGAATAGCGAAATGTGGCAACATAACCACATATGAAAAATTGTAAGCTATAGGAAACAAGTAACTTTTAAAGCGCTGCCACGCCTGTTAGTATGTGAATTCGGTTGGCCGCAGGTCACAAATTTTGGAGCTTTGAGTGCGATTTGAAACAACGGTGATGCGCGCGGTCGAGACGCGAGGCGTCGGACTGCACAGCGGCGTTCCGGTCAATTTAAGAATTACGCCCGCACCCGCCTCTACAGGAATTGTCTTCCGCCGGACGGATTTGGACAATTTCGAGATCCCGGCAAGCTGGCGATACGTGCAGAAGGTGAGTTACGCAACCAGCCTCATGCGGCAAGGCGTACTCATTTCGACCACGGAGCACCTGCTGAGCACGTTCTACAGCATGGGCATCGACAACGCCTACGTGGAGATCGACAACCTGGAAGTTCCTATTCTCGACGGCAGCGGACTGCCATTCGTGAAGTTGCTGGAAGAGGCAGGTTTGAAGCAGACGCGCCGCCGGCGGCGTTATCTGCGGGTTCTGCAACCGGTGACCCTGCAAGGCAACGGCAAGAAGATCGCGATTTATCCAGCCGATTCCTTTGCGCTGACCTGCAAGGTGTTCTTCGCTCACCCGCTTGTCCGCGAGCTGGTTCTGGACATGCAGGTGACGCCCGCAAGTTATGCACGCGAACTGGCTCCGGCGCGGACCTTCGGGTTTGAGTGGGAGTTGGATCAGATGCGGAACATGGGACTGATCCGCGGCGCGAGCATGGAAAACGCGGTCTGCTTCACCGCCGACAAGGTGATGAACCCGGAGGGATTGCGGTTTGAAGACGAGCCGTGCCGTCACAAGGCGCTCGACCTGATTGGAGATCTGGCGCTGATCGGCAGGCCTTTGCTGGGTCACATCGTCGCCGAGCGGGCTGGTCACGCAATGCACGTCGCGCTGGTAGCACGCATCATGTCGGATCCGTCGTTGTATGAAGTGATCACCTTCGACGAACTGGCGAACCGGGTCACTGCGACCGTCACCGCGTAAACTTCCCTGGGATCGCCGATCTCCAGATCGGCATCGCTGTGTGGGGCGGCTCTCCAGAGCCGCGCGGACGCTCCAGCGTCCGCAAGTTTGTGTCTGTCTCTGACACACTCTCCCCGCTTTCCGGCTGCCCTGCTTCACGCGTAGCGTGATAGCCTGAGGCACATGCCCGTCTGGTTGACGCCGCCCAACATTCTCAGTGGTTTACGGATTCTGATTTCGCCCTGGCTCGGGTACCAGTTGGCGCACGGCAACTTTCGCATCGCGCTTCCGGTGCTCTTCCTGACCGGCATCAGCGACGGGCTGGACGGCTACCTGGCGCGGCGCTACGGCTGGCAGAGCCCGCTGGGCGAGAAGCTGGATCCCATTGCGGATAAGGTCCTTGTCGCCACGCTCTATCTCTGTTTCGCGTGGCAGGGTTTGCTGCCATGGGGCGTCTCGGCGCTCGTTCTCGGCCGGGATGCCCTCATCCTCTGCTTTGCCGCCGTGGCCCTCGGACTGGACCGCGTTCGCAGGTTCCCGCCGAGCATCTGGGGCAAGTTGTCGACAGCGCTTCAGTTGTTGCTGGCCGGAGCGTGCGTGTGGCGAGCCGGTTGGCCGGGCCAGCCCCCGGAACCGGTCTTTCTGCCGGTCCTGTGGCTGGCGGTAGCCGCAACGGTTTGGAGCGGAGCGACCTACTTGCGGACGGCGGTAGGAATGATAGGCCGTAATGGTGATTGACGCTCGGTAATCAGCGCGGATAGCCTGGAGGTAGAGGGATTCCGCGAATGGTCCGATTTTCACCATCAAGAGTCTATTCGCTGTCAGCTCTGGCCGGAGCCGTCTTCGCCGGATTCTCTGTCTGGTGCGCGCTGCGCTGGTGGCCCGCGTGGATTCCCGCCGGAATCCTGCTGGCTGGCGTCGCAGGCGCCGTCTGGATTGCGTTGCGCCCGCCGCTGGAGGTCAACAGCAGCCACCTCGTCATCGGGCGCCGGACGATCGATTGGGAAGACATCCGCCGCGTCGACCAAACCAATTGGGTTACGCCGATGGTGGTCCAATTGACCCTGCGGGAGGGACCGCGGCTGCAGGTCATCTATCCGGGACGCGCCGACCAATGCGGTCTGCTGCTGCGATTGATCCAGCAACGCGCCGCCCAGGCTCTCATCAATGGAGTGCCCCACCGCCGCATCTTCGGCGACCCGCCGCAGCTACGGCCGGAGAGATCGGGGCCGCCCCGGCCGCGCTTCCTGAGCGATCGGGACGAGGCTGACGTCGAGCGAATGCTCCAGATCCTGAAGACCGCGGGCCGGCTGGACGGCGAAGACCAGTGAACTTGAAAAGCCTTGCCAGCACTGGAAGATGACTCAGCCGTGCCCCGTTCCTCGGTGGCAGTCATGATAAAGATGAAGCGAGCGCGCCCCTGGGAACGCCGATCTCCAGATCGGCTGTGTCCGGCTCACACTTCTACCGTCGGCAATCACCGGCAGGCTTCAGGGAGCGCGAATGTGCATTGGAGTTGCCGCTCACGCGCACCGTTCGGAGCCGATCTGGAGATCGGCGGTCCCAGGGGCCGCGACCGTGAAGGAGCCGGGGTGACCCTGAATCCCATGGGCCTGTGACTTCTGACCGGGCGGTACGTGCAGAGAACGCCCTTCCCGAATTGAAACGGATGCTCCACCGATGATCGCCGCTCTCAAGACAGTCTGGCCGTACATGCGGCGCTACCGCCTGGCCCTGGTGCTCGGGCTGATCGCCCTGGTCCTGAAGGACCTGGCCGGCGCCATCATACCGCTCATCCTCCGCAAAGGCGTCGATACGGTGACGCGCGGCGAGCCGCTCGTCGCACTCTGGTGGGTCTGTGTGGCGATTCTCGGCGCGGCGCTGTTCAAGGGCGTTTTCATGTACTGGATGCGCGTCATCCTGGTCGGACTGTCGCGCGATGTCGAATACGACATCCGCAACGATCTGTTCGCCAAACTCGCTACGCTCGGCCACGACTACTACGGCCGCTCGCGAACCGGCGACCTGATGGCGCGCGCGACCAACGACCTGAACGCAGTTCGCATGATGTTGGGTCCGGCCATGATGTATTGGGCCGAGACCTCCCTCACGTTCGTGCTCGCGGTGGGGATCATGGGCGCGGTGGACTGGCGCCTGACCCTATGGGCGCTCTCGCCGACCCCACTGGTCTCTGTCGTGGTCGTTCTCTTCGGCAGGCGGATCCATGCCCGGTTTGAGCGCATCCAGGCGCTATTCTCCGACATCAGCAGCCGGGTACAAGAGAACCTGAACGGCGCGCGCGTGCTCCGGGCCTACGTTCAGGACCAGGCCGAACTCGAACGCTTCGCCACGCTCAACCGGGAGTACATCGCGCAGAACATGCGCCTCGCGAAACTCTCGAGCGCCTTCATGCCGCTCCTCCAGGCGTTGATCGGGATGACGTTCCTCATCGTGCTCTTCGAAGGCGGGCGGCGCCTGATCGCCGGCTCCCTGTCCCTCGGAAGCTTCGTCATGTTCAACACTTACATGGGGACGCTGATCTGGCCCATGATCGCCTTCGGCTGGGTCGTCAACCTGATGGAGCGCGGGACCGCCTCGCTGGGCCGGATTGAGGAGATTCTCCGGGAACAGCCGTCCATCCAGGCTCCGCCCAATCCCCTGCCGCCCGCCTCCCGCTTCGACCTCTCGTTTGAAAACGTGGCGATGGATTTTCCGTCCGAAGGCGGCGCGCGCAGGGCGCTGGAGGACATCAATCTGGACTTGCCGGAGGGCTCGGTGATCGCCATCGTCGGGCGCACGGGTTGCGGCAAGAGCACACTGGTGAACCTGATCCCACGCCTGTACGACCCGACCGAAGGGCGCGTGACTCTGGACGGAGCGGACTTGCGGGAATACGATCCGGCCAACGTGCGGCGCATCATCGGTCACGTGCCGCAGGAGACCTTCCTCTTCAGCGCTACGCTCGCCGAGAACATCGCCTTCGGTGTTCCGGACGCCAGCGAAGAGCAGATCCGCCAAGCGGCTGAGATGGCTGGATTAGGACCGGAGCTGAAGACCTTTCCCAAAGGCCTCCAGACGGAAGTCGGCGAGCGCGGGCTGACGCTTTCGGGCGGCCAGAAGCAGCGCGCGGCCATTGCGCGGGCCGTGGTCCGCGATCCGCGAGTGCTGATCCTCGACGACGCTCTCTCCGCGGTCGACACGATTACCGAGGAGAAGATCCTCAACAGCCTGCTCGAATTCATGCGCGGGCGCACCACCATCCTGATCTCGCATCGCATCTCCACCGTGCGCCTGGCTGAGCGGATCTACGTCTTGGACGAGGGACGAATTGTCGAAGCCGGCTCGCACGAAGAACTGCTGGCCTCCGGCGGCTACTACGCCGATCTGAACCAGAAGCAACTGCTGGAAGCCGAACTGGAATCGATCTGACCCTTCCCTGCCCGTACGCCAATTCGCAAGGTTGGCGCAGAAGAGCAATTTACACCCACGGACAACCGCTCCCTTGCGGTCGCGGCTCCTTGCTGGGTACGTTCCGAGGACATAGGTTACAAAACGTTCTGAGGACATAGGTAACAGTGGGTGCAGGAGCTCGGATGTTTGAAGGGCAGGCCAGCATAGAGGCATGCCCTGGAAAGAGATCCGAGTGCAAGAGCAACGACTGTTGGTGGTCCGAGAGCATTTGGAGGGGGCGTCGATTTCGGAACTTTCCGAGGTCTACGAGGTCTCCCGCAAGACGATTTACAAGTGGCTGGAACGTTACGAGCAGCAGGGGCCGGGCGGGTTGGCTGACCTGAGCCGGCGGCCGCTGCACTCGCCTCACCAGGTGAGCGCGGAGGTCGAGCAGGCCAGTGTCGAGGCGCGCGGGCGTTGGAAGTGGGGCGCGAGCAAGCTGCGGGTGAAGCTGTGCGAGAGCGACCCGGCGCGGCAGTGGCCGGCGGTGAGTACGATCGCCGCGGTGCTGCAGGCCAAGGGCCTGGTGGTGAGCCGCCGGCGCCGGTCGCGCCCGCCCGTCCAGCGTCCTTCCTACGCCAGCCCGGAGCAGCCCAACGACGTCTGGTGCGCCGATTTCAAAGGCTGGTTTCGGACCGGCGACGGTAGGCGGGTGGACCCGTTGACCATCACCGACGCCTGTAGCCGGTATCTTCTGCGTTGCCAGATCGTGGCGCGGAGCAACTACGAATTTGCGCGGGCGGTGTTTGAAACATCATTTCGCGAATTTGGTTTACCGGCGGTGATCCACACCGACAATGGCGTGCCGTTTGCGTCGGTGGCGCCGGGCGGGCTGAGCCGGTTGTCGATGTGGTTTGTGAAGCTGGGCATCGTGCCGGAGCGCAGCCGGCCGGGCTCGCCGCAGGACAATGGCCGGCACGAGCGCATGCACCGCACGCTGAAGCAGGCCACCGCGCAACCGCCGGGCGCGACGCTGCGCTTGCAGCAGAAGGCCTTTCACGAGTTTCAACGCGAGTACAACCAGCAGCGGCCGCACGCGGCGCTGGGCAACCTGACGCCGCAGGCCTGCTATGCGGCCAGTCCGCGCTGCTACCCGCGGCGCGTGCCGAGCCTGGAGTATGGCGATGCAATGGAAGTACGGCGCGTCTCGCAACAAGGCAGCGTGAAATGGAAGGGCGAGCGAACGTTCATCAGCGAGGTTTTCGGCCATGAGGATTTGGGGCTAAAGCCGGCCAGCCAGGATTGGCTGGAAGTCTACTACGGGCCGATCCGGATCGGCTGGCTCGACGGCCGGCGGCAGCAGTTCAGCCGCAAGATCCCGAAGATTCTGAAGAAAGAACACGACGCGGACTGAGCCTGTGGAAATGACGTGGGAGGAAAACGCGGCGTTTTCCACGCCACTTGGAAATCGCCGGGCGATTCCCACATTCCCACAGTCCCGAATCCGAATACATACAATGAGGAACAGACCATGAGCTCCAAACCCAATCAACTGTTACCCATGTCCTCGGAATAAACTGTTACCTATGTCCCCGAACGGACCGCTGGGGGGCGGTCGATTCTCATAATTGGGGGTGACGGGCCTTGAGCTGTTCTGTTGTTGCTACTGCTATGGCGGGCAGTCAGAGCCGGGACGCGGCCTTGGCTTTTTCCATCTGGCCGAACCGGTCCTTGGTGGGGCCGGCGTACCGAAGATAAAGGTCATAGAGCCGGCGCGCCTCCGCGGCATCTCCTCGCGTAGCGGCGGCCTCGGCGCGCACGAAGAGCAGATTGGGATACACCAGGAAATCGAACAGCAGCCGGTCGTCGGCATCGAGCAGGGGCCAGCCGCCCCGCACCAAACTGGCCGCTTCGGAGTTCCTGCCCGCCCGCAACAGGCACCAGGCTTTCATCTCCAGCGCAAACGTGTCGTTGGCGCCACGCGGAGTCCGGAGCGGCTCGTCCCAGGCCGCCGCCGCTGGCGCGAAGTCGCCGCGCAGCGTGAGGCGCACCGCCACCAGTTCTGAACGCAGAGCCGGATCCGTCACGGCGTTCGCGTCGCCATCGGCCAGTGCTGCCGCTATGCGGCCGAGGAATAGGTCTCTCTGCCGCGGCGTCAGTTTCTCCACGGCTTGAGCCCACTTTTTTGCCGCCGGGACATCGTTGTCGCGCAGGGCTGCCAGCATCAGGCGCGAGGCCGCGAGGGGAGCGTCAGGCCCGGCGCCTTGGACGAGAGTTTCGAGCAGTGCTTCCGCACCCGCGGAATCGCCCCAAAGAAACTGCCACCGTGCGCGGTGATAAGCTGCGAGAACGTCGCCGGCACGGTCCCGGTCGGACAGGTACTTGGTTGCGAGTTCTTCCGCCCCGTGCGCATCTCCCGCCAGGTACCGGGACAGCGCCGCTTTTTCCAGCGCCACACCGTTGTTGAAACCGGCGTCCCGGCGGTACGATTCCAAAAACCACTTCGAGGCTTCGGCGAGGTTTCCTGCCATCCACTCGATCTCGCCTCGCGAATCCGGCGGATTCGGCCCTGTTGGCGCCAGCCGGTCGTACTCCGTCAGACTCTTGCGAGCCTCGTCGAAGTGGTCCTGCCCCGCTTGGGCGTACGCCAGCAAATTCCATGTTTCGGGCTGATTGCCATTGCGCCGCAGCGCGGTTCGGTAGAGAGTCTCCGCCTGCGGGAATCGGCGGTTGGCCATGAGCGCGGAAGCCAGTTCCGCAAGTGCGCCCGGGTTGGAAGGGTCGGCCTGGACCAGCCTTTCGAGCGCCGCCATTCGCATAGCTTCATCGCCCCGAATGGACGCCTCCAGCAAATCCAGCCGGGCTCGCGCATAGGCCGGGAGCCGCTTGCCCTGCACCCGTCCGCGCGCCAGGATCGAGAGCGCCTGTTCTTTGTTGCCCACCTCGAAGGTCGCGGTTGCCCAACGCTCCCAGCACCAGAACGCCTGAGGATCCGCGCCGGTGCATTCAGCGTATTTCTGCGTCGAGAAAAACTCGAGCGCCTGGTCGTTATCCACTCCAGCCGGCCGGATGGACTGCACACCGGCTTCCGGCGCGATGAGCGCGGCAAGAGCGGACGTCGCCTTCAAAACGGGCCCGCTGTCCCTGACACGGCGCACGACCGCATGCCGCGCAACCTCTTCCATTGAGAAGCTGTAGGTGATCCAGGCAGGATGCGCCACCGGGCCTTTACCTGCCGCCCCGGCCCACCCCGGCTCAAGCCGGCCATACACCAGATGAGTCGCCTGCCGGGCCGCGGCGTCCCCGGCATCGCGAACCAGAAACACAGTTGTCTGCTCGCCCGGCCGCGGCTGTTGCCCTAACTCAAGCAGCGTCCCTTCACGGATCGCCCCGTCCGCCCAGTTCAGGCCCTGATCGCCAGTTTGATTGTCGATCGCGAGAATGGCGATACGACGCACCTGCATTGGCGCAGGGCGCGCGAACCGCCACAAGCGCCACGTCAACCCTAGCGCCAGAACCAGGAGCCCGGCACCCGCCAGGAGCAGGCCCAGCCCGCGCCTAGAGGACACGCGGCTCCAGCTTCATCAGGTCGTCGAAGTCCGGCAACTTGCGGAGTTCCGTGAAGTCCTCTTCCTCATAAAACTTCTTCTTGTCCTTGAAGCCGCCTTCGAGCGCCTTGCGGATGTACTGGAGCGCCAATTCGTTCATGCCTTTCTTAGCATAAACGCGCGCCATGTAATAGTTGAACTTCGCGCGTTCCAGGACATCGCGCTGTTCCAGCATCACCCCCCGGTTTCCGTGCCGTTCAAACACGTCGGGATCTATGGCCAGAGCCTGCTCATAGCACCGTGAGGCTTCCTTGTAGTTGCGCCGGGCGAACCAGGCGGTGCCGATGTTGGAATAGATCGAGGCTGAGCGCGGCTGAATCGCGAGGGCTCTCTTGTAGAACTTGGTAGCGCGCCTGTAGTTCTTGCTAGCGTACTCTACAGTCCCAATATTGTTGATGGCTTCGGCGTATCCAGGTTGGAGTTTGATGGCGCGCTCGTAGTATTTTTTCGCCGACTCCGGGTCATTCTGCTGCTGGCAGGCGATCCCAATCTTATTCAGGACGACTGCCGTGACGGGCGTGACCTGCTTGTAGGCCTCAATGGCTTCGCGGTACATCTTGCGCGCGCCATAAATGTCGCCGCGCTCTTCAAAGGAGAGGAGTTTCGCTGGGGGGGCAGGATCCTGTGAGGCCAGCCCAGCGGCCCATGCAGATCCGCCGATGAGCACCAAAGCCCCCCCCAAAAGCCCGTTGAGCCGGCGAGAAGACACCATATCCGCCTCCCGATGCCATAGGGCTAGCGGGCGAATCGCAGACATTGCGCCTGAAGTTCCCGGCGGCCCTTAATCCTACTTAAATATAGACCTGATTTTGTCCCAGAAACCTGGCTTCTTCGGCGGTTTTGCGCTCTGAGCGGGTGTTGACTTGTTAACTTCTTGCGAAGTCTGCTGCCGTTGTGCCCGGCGCGTGCCAGGAGCGGCCGAAGCATCCCCGCCGGCGCCTCTGGCGGAGGCATCGGCGTCTGGCGTGTCCCAGCCGGCGATCATCGTCTTGCCCGAACCGCCGTGCAGCGGGCAGTACTCCAGCGGTTGCGTACCGGCGATGAAAACCTCCGGATGCGAACTCGGGCACGCCGGGGTTGCAAGTTTGCCGCTGAGCGGGTCGATGTCCGCCGTTACGATCCCATCGGGAGCGGGAAACTCGGAGACATTCTTGTACTCGCGGTACTTGTGCGCACGCTTCATGAACTCAGTCCAGATCGGCAGCGCAGCCTGGAAGCCCTGAAGCGGCAGTTCCGTATTGTCGTCGAAACCCACCCAGACCACGCACAGCAGCCGCGTGGTGAAGCCGGCGAACCAGGCATCGTGCGACGTGCCCGTCTTGCCCGCCGCGGGAAGCACAAACCCTCTGCTTCGTGAACTGGCGCCCGTACCGCTGCGAACCACTTCCTCCATCAGGTTTGTCACGATGTAGGCGACTCGCGGATCCAGGATCTCCCGGGAAACCGGCTTGTAGTTCCAAATGGTCTTGTCCGTCTGATCCCGGACTTCCCGAATGCCATTGTGCTGCATCCAGACTCCGCCGTTGGAGAACGTCGTATAAGCGCTGGCGATCTCCAGCGGGGAAGCCTCATAGGTTCCCAGCGCTTCAGCCGGCGTGCCTCGCGTGTTCTCGAGGCCGGCATCGCGGGCCAGTTCCGCAACGGCGCCATAGCCAGCCAGCTCCGCGAATTTCACGGTGGGGATGTTCATGGAATGCGCCAGCGCATAGCGCATGCTGACGTTGCCCTTCCACTCTTCGTGCATGTTCCCGGGCTCGTAGGTTCTGCCGTCGTATTCGAAGGTCGTCGGCTCGTCCACCACCATCGAGACGGGTGTGAGAACGTTCGGGCCGCCGGTGAGCCCGGTCCGCAGCGCGGCCGCGTAGACGAACGGTTTGAACGAAGACCCCGGCTGGCGCTTGGCCAGGGCCCGGTTTAGCTGGCTGGCGCCATAGTTGCGCCCCCCGAGCAGGGCCTTCACTTCACCCGTATGGGGATCCATCACGACCATCGCGACCTGTGCCTCGGGAAAGCTCTTCTTCCGCTTGGCCAGCAGGTCGTCCACTTCCTTCATGCCGATCCGCGCTGCCTCCACCGCGTCGCGTTGGAGCTTCATGTCCAGCGTCGTGTAAATGCGATATTGCGTGGTCTGAAAATCGACGTCGGAAAAACGGTCCTGCAATTCCTCATTCACCAGGTCGACGAAGTAGGGTGCGTCCGTGGACTCGATGCCGCCCTCGGCCAGTTGGATCGGCGCCTTGACCGCCTCGACGTACTGCATGTCCGTGAGGTATCCGTTCTCGTGCATCAGGTTGAGCACCAGGTTGCGGCGGTGCAGCGCGCGATCTTCATGCCGGTAAGGGTTGTAAAAATTCGGCAGTTGGATCATGCCTGCCAGGAGTGCGGCCTCCTCCACTTTCAAGTCGCGGATATCCTTGCCAAAGGTCACTCGTGCCGCCTCGCCAAAGCCGCGCACCGCAAAGCTGCGGCGTTGGCCCAGATCGACCTGGTTGGCGTAGTACTCGAAGATCTGCTCCTTGGTCAGCTTCTGTTCCAGTTGAAGCGTGATGATGGCCTCCGCAACCTTGCGGCTCCAAGTCTTCTCCTGACCGAGCAGCAGCATGCGCGCGCACTGCATGCTCAACGTCGATGCGCCCTGTGCTTTGCGTCCCTCGCGCACGTCCTCAAACGTCGCCTTGATAATGCGCAGCGGGTCGAAGCCCACGTGCTGGAAGAACCGCTTGTCTTCGACCGATGTGACCGCGTCGACGAGAACTTTCGGAATATCGGCGTAGTGCACCACGCGGCGCTTCTGACGCTGCCGGTCGAAGAGGTTGCTGATTAACTCGGGCTCCAGTTCGTAGACGGTGCGATCCGTGTTGTCGCGGTTCGAGACGATCCTCGTCACGATGCCGTTCTGGAGGAAGATGACCCCCGGTTCGCTCTCAGGCGACGCGTCGACGCCCGGGAAGATCTCTACGCCGTCTTCGCGGACCTTGTACCAGCCCAGGCGATTGGAGCGATTGTCCGTGTAACCCCTGTGCCGGAGCATGTCGCAAAGCTCCGCCGCGGTCAGGGCGTCGCCCCGGCTGACCGGCTCCGGAGCGGCGAAAATCTCGGCCGTCTGCCCGAACGGGCCTTGCCGCAACCGCTCGTCGACCAGATTAGAGTAGTGGATCCAGGTCCAGGTTGCCACGCCCACAAATAACAGAACCAGGATTGTGACGGTAGCGGCGAAAAAACGCCCGAAGGGTCCAGAGAAAAAGCGTCTCCCAAATGGTTTGTTGGCGGTCAGTTTGCTCACCTTAAAAAGCTCTCATTTGTCATTGTCGCATGAGGCATAGAGCGCGCCCTGACGCATTGGTACCATCCAAAACGGTCCAGGCGCGACCACCAAAGGCAGATGGCTGTGGGGCGGCGCTCCGCGTGGTGGGGCGGCGCTCCGCGTGGTGGGGCGGCTCTCCAGAGCCGCGTGGGCTCTCCAGAGCCCACCCGTTTTCATAGTGGGGCGGCGTTCCAGCACCGCGTGGGCTCTCTAGGCCCCGCCCGCACCCCCCACGCTGGAGCATCCGGGCGGCTCTGGAGTGCTGCCCCACATCCCCGCCCGGGTGTGCGACATAGAAGTTGGAACCGCTGCCGGCGCCGTGGGGCAGGCTGGCAGCCTGCGCGGCGGTTGCCTGCCGCCGCCGTCTCGCTCCAACGCGCCAGTTGGCCGATTGCCAATCGGCCGCAGCTTGCCAAGCTGCCCCACAACAGCGCCCTGTGCCTGGCGTGCCCGTACGCTCGGCTTCCCGGCACTTTGCCAGCGAATCCCGCCGGTGTCCACTTTTGTGTCGCACACCCTCCCCGCCCTGCCGGGTCGCGACCGGATGACGCCGCGTGATAGCGTGGGTCTCTGAACTCCCATGGCCGAATGGCGTAACGTTTACGAACAGAAGAAGACGACCGCGGAAGCGGCTCTCGGTGTGCTCCAGAGCGGGCAGCGCGTGTTCATCCACATGGCGGCCGGAGCCCCGCAGGCCCTGATTGAGGCGCTCTGTCAGCGCGTATTGCTGCTGAGCGGCGTGGAGATCCTGCACTGCATCAACCTCGGCCCGGCACCGTACTGCGAACCCGAATACGCCTCGCACTGCCGGCACAACGCCATTTTTATCGCCGCCAACACGCGAAGCGCGGTGCAGGCAGGACGCGCCGACTCCATCCCTGTCTTCCTCCACGAGGTTGAAAGTCTCTTCACCAACGGCGTTTTGCCGTTGGACGTAGCGCTGATCCAGGTCTCGCCGCCCGATCGCAGCGGCCATATGAGCCTCGGCGCGGCGGTGGATATTTCGCTCAGCGCGGCGCGCGCCGCCCGGCACGTCATCGCACAGGTGAACCCGCGCGTTCCACGGACCCTCGGCGATACTTTTCTGACCACGCGCGACGTGGAAGCCATCGTGGAGGAGGAGCGGCCTTTACCCGGGTTCTTCCAAGGCGAGATCACTCCGACGCACATTGAAATCGCCCGTCACGTGGCGGCTCTCATCCCGGACGAGGCGACGCTGCAGATCGGCGTCGGCGGCATTCCCGACGCGGTCCTCGCGCAACTGAAGGGAAGGCGCGACCTGGGCGTGCATACGGAGATGTTCTCCGATGGCTTGATCTCGCTGATTGAGTGCGGCGCCATCACGAACGCGAAGAAGACCCTACATCCCCACAAGATCGTCGCAGCCTTCGCCATGGGTTCGCCCGCACTGTACGAGTACATCGACGACAACCCGATCTTCGAGTTCCTGCCCAACCAGTACGTGAACTCGCCCGCCGTCATCGCCGCGAACCGGCGCATGGTGGCCGTCAACTCGGCCATCGAGATCGACCTGGGCGGCCAGGTCTGCGCGGACTCCATCGGCTCGCTGCCCTTCAGCGGCATCGGCGGGCAGGTGGATTTCGTACGGGGCGCGGCACACTCCCAGGAAGGCGTAGCCGTGATTGCGCTGCCTTCGACCGCGAAGGATGGAACCGTGTCCCGCATCGTGCCCCGCTTGAAGCCCGGAGCGGGCATAGTGACTTCGCGCGGGGACGTGCGCTGGGTGGCCACCGAGTTCGGTGCGGTAAACCTCTTCGGCAGAAGTCTGCGGCAACGCGCGGAACTGCTCATCACCATCGCGCACCCGGCCTTTCGAGGCGAACTGGAACACGCGGCGGCGAAGCTCTGGGTCCACGGCTGACGCCCCCGGACGGAGCCACGCCCCTGGGACCGTCGATCTCCAGATCGGCTCCGAACGCTCGCGTGAGCCGCCATGGCCCGGCTCACGCCGTGGCTTTTGAAAGAGAGTGGCCAACCGCCGTTTCCTGTGCGAGTTGCGACCGTGTTGAAAGAACACCGTTCACAAGAAGTTTGAGCACACCCAAGCGGAATTGCCGCTCAATTTCGGAGAAGTCACTCCGCATAGTTCCAAATCCGTGCGATCCGGTGTAGAGTTTGTGCGGAGGTCCCATTTGCCTCTTCGCAAGATCCTCGTCCCCGTCGATTTCTCCGAGCGTTGCAGGGGTGCGGCATGCTATGCCGGGGCACTCCACAATGTGTTTGGCAGCGACATCGCATTGCTGCACGTGCTGGCGCCCCTCCACTATGAGTTCAGCGCGATGGAGGTGGCTGGATCGCTGCTCGAAGAACAGTACCGCTTCCGCGCCGAACAGGCCGAGCAGGACCTGCAAGCCTTCATGGCCGAAGAGTTGCCCGCGCCGCACACGGAGCGCATCCTGCGCGAAGGCGATCCCGCCGGCGCCATCGTGTCAGTCGCCCATGAAACGGGCGCGGGACTGATTGTGATGCCGACCCACGGTTATGGCCCATTCCGGCGCTTCATCCTGGGCTCCGTCACCGCCAAGGTGTTGCACGATGCGGAATGTCCGGTCTGGACTGGCGTCCACCTGGAGGCATCTTCCACGCAGACGGTCCACTTCCGGCAGGTGACCGTCGCCCTCGATCTCGGCCCCCAAAGCGAGCGCACGCTGATGTGGGCGTCCCGCTTCGCCAAGGATTCTGGCGCGAAACTGGCGCTGGTGCATGCCATGCCGGCCTTCGACGGCCAGGCCGGCGAATACTTCGACCCGGAGACGCAGCGCCGGGTCGATGCCTCGGTCAGGGAGGAGATCGGCCAGTTACAAAAGCGACTGAACATCGACGCCCCCTTGCACATTGAAAGCGGCGAGACTTCCCGGACCGTCTGCGATGTCGCCGCCGAACTGGAGACCGACCTGCTCGTGATCGGGCGGGGATCCGCCGCCGGAGTCTTCGGGCGTCTGCGGGCCAACGCCTATTCGATTATCCGTGAGAGCCGGAGCCCGGTAGTCAGCGTGTGAGATCGCACTGCTGCATCCGGCACGCAGTTTGCGGGATTAAGCCTGGGCGTCTCCACCGATAGGCCATGGAGGGCCGGCAGCCCTTCGCAGAAGCTCAAAAGACCGTGTCTGCGGAAACCTCAACCGGGTAGTCGTCTTCTGTGTCCGGAGCGGAGGACCCGTTTCAAATTAAAGTCTCAAGGTGGGGAAGAGCGCTCTCGATAAGGACGTTATGGGTGACGTGTCGGATCCCGTCAGCGTAGGTCGCGCGTCGGCAGCGGCCCCATTGGCGAATACACCGTCCCTGTCTGAACTGGCACAACCGGATCATGTGGGCGGCTGGACGGGACCGCCGTACAGGGCTCCAAACCAGGCGGTCCCACCGGACGCTCCAATCCCCCTGACGATTGAACCCCGGATGCAGGCGCTCGTGCCGCTCCAAGCTCAGTCTGTCCCCCAAAGGGCGGCCGGCGTTGCCCCAAAGCCACGATCCAGGGAGTTGTCGCCGCAGGCCGGAATCAACACGAAGTCCACGGGCGGCGCTGCGACGAAAACCATGGCCGCCCGGCAGTTCCAGCGTGTCCGGCGGCTATATGCCGGAGCGGATGAGCCGCCCCCGCTGATCTCTATTATTGGCTGAGTCGCCGATCCCCGCGGTGTCTAGTTCGACCCGCCGGCCGCCGGAGCCAGACCCAGCTCCGTCAGGATCTTGGGCGACTCCTCGTCTTCCGCCAGCTTCTTATGGCACGTGTCGCAGTCCATTGGGACGGTCTTGCCACCCTTGTCGCCGGCGCGCTCATCGTGACATCGGAAGCAGCCCGGGTAGTCCGTGTGCCCTATGTTGTTGGCGTACACGCCCCATTTCACGCGCATTTCGGGGAACACGTTGCCGGCGTAGGCCGCCATGACGGCCCTGGCCGTACGTTCGACATCCGCCCGTTTGGCTTGCCAGACGGCCGGGTAGGCCTTCTGGTAATACTCCATAAAGCGTTTCGGAATCTCACGCTCGCTGTCGGCCGTGGTCTGGTAATCGACCTTGATCACCTGCAGCGCAATCTTGCGGACGTACGGCAATGAGGCGTCCATCTGCCCTTTCGCGAGCGACTCGTCGATGGCGCGCTCGGGCAATTTGTAGCTGTGCGACGGCCGCGTGTGGCAGTCGATGCAATCCATCGTGCGCATCTGCAGCTTGCCGAAATCGCTGTCCTTGAAACCGTCCGCCTTGAAAACGGTCTTGTCGCCATTGCGCGAGTATTGGACCCATGGAATGACCTGCCGCTTTTCGTCGGAGTGGCCGTAGGTGACCTCAACGCCGGGGCCCATATGCGCGCCGTGGATCCCCTCGTAGCCCCCGCCGCCGCCAATCTTCAGCAGCAGGACAGTCTTCAGATGCTTGGCCTGCTCGTCGTCGGTGAACTTGTCGATGATGTGCACGCGATTGCCCGCGAACTTCTGCGGCCAGTGGCAGACTTCACAGGTTTCGCGAGCCGGCCGCAACGCCTTCACGGGGGTTGGGATCGGGCGCTCATAGAGGTTGAACGTTACTGCGATCACCTGCCAGGTGCCGGAGAGCTTGCTCTTCACAAACCAGTTTGCCCCCGGTCCGATATGGCAGTTCACGCACGCCACGCGGGCGTGAGGCGAGTTCTGATAGGCGGTGTACTCCGGCTTCATCACTGTGTGGCAGGTCTGCCCGCAGAACGTCGCGGACTCCATATAGGTCACGGCCCGGTAGGAAAGCTGCGCTCCGATGATCAGGTTCAGTATCGTCGTCACGCCGACGAACACCAGCAACCGCCGGAACCGCTCATTCTGCAGATCGATATCGGGAAAAACCGGCGGCAGTTCGTTGCGGTGGCTGACGCGGTAGAAGTGTATGCCCAACGGAATCAGTGCCAGGCCGGCGAAGAACAAGGCCGGAAGCATCATGAATTCGAGAATGCCCGTGTAGGCATTGCCCGGTTCGCCATTTATGAAGCTCGGCAGTAAAGCAAGCCACAGCACCGTCGCCGTGGTAACCAGCACAACGCCAATCAGGCTCGTGATGTTGCTCGAAAGGTAAACGAGTGGAGCGACAAACTCCTTCAAACGGCGCATCCAGTACCCTCCCCAGACTCGAATCGTCGTGCTCTGGCTTCAATCGCTCGAACGCGTGCTCTCATGACCCGCGTCGTGCGCCTCGCCGCTCGCGGGCCGGGGACTGTATCCGGTCCACCACCCCGGATCCATCGGATAGACGTCGGGGTCGAAAATGACGGTATACATGTGCCAGATCACGATGGCAGCCGTAGCCAGAACGGCTTCATAGTAATGAATCGATCGCGTAACGTCCATCCAAACCTTGGGCATCCTGCTCAGCGTCCAGTTGTTGAACCAGAGCAGGGCGCCGGTCAGAGCCATGACGGCCGTGCCCCAAACCAAAGCCCAATACTCAATCTTCTCGATGTAGCCATGCGAAGAGTAATACGGCTTCTCCGCTTTCAGTCCCAGCCGCCACATCAAGCCTTCCATCATCTCCCGGACATCGGAGACCTTCGGCAGGAACTCTGTCCAGTGCGACCTGAGTTTCCGGCTGAACAGGATCGTCAGCACGTGGAACAGGGCCGTCGCCACGAGGATGGTGCCGGCGGTACGGTGTACCACGCCGCGGATCGGATAGGTGCTCTCGAAACGCAAGAGCGGATGCGCCCACCAGCCATCGGGATAATGCAGAGCGAAGCCGGTGTAGGCCAGCACGATGAAGCTCACCGTCAGCAAGCCGTGCTCGATTCGCTCCAGCAGGTAGACTCTATGCGTAAATGTGACGGGCCGCATCATGCGGGACGGAACGCTCCTGCCTTGGAAACGGAGCTGCGTCAACTTCCGCAGGAAGTCGCCGGCGTGGTGAACCGCCATGAATGCGAGCGTTCCCGGAATCACCAGCATGTAAAACCACTGCACCCATTGAAGTGGCAGCGGAGCTTTTGTGCCTTCCAATGTGTGGATCGAACTGATCGCAAATCGGCTTCCCGCGCCCGGATGACACGCGCCGCAAGTGTGCGCCAGATTCTTGGGGTTTGTGCGAGACCGCGGATCCGTAGACGGAAGAATGCCATGGAAACCGTGGCAGGAGGCGCAATCGGCCACGGTCTGAGAACCGGACTTCAACGCCAGCCCATGAAAGCTCGAATTGAAGGTAGTAATCCGGTCCGAGGGGATGCCAAAACGGCTCATCAGGCGGACATCGCCGTGGCAGCGTCCGCAGGTCTCGGGCACCTTGTTGGAAAACACGCTCGATTCCGGATTCTTCGGACGCATGATCGAGTGACTCGTATGGCAATCGGTACAGACGGGCGCGGCCGTCACGCCCCGCTCCACCGCTTTGCCGTGCACACTCGACTTGTATTCGGCCAGTTCCTTGTCGTGACACATGCCGCAGGTGTCGGGACTCGCCTTCTTCCACTCCTCCGTCTTGGTGGATGTCACTTCGTGGGCGGCGCCGTGGCAGGTGTCGCAATTCGGCGCCGCCGCGTTCCCATTCTTGATCTCACCGCCATGCACGCTTTGCCAGAAGTTCTGGACTTCGCTGGGATGGCAATTCGCGCAGGACGGCTTCGGCAGGTTCTCCGGATGCGGATACTCTTCGTGCTTGACGTGGCACGAGGTGCAGGCCACGGCGGAGTGGGCCGACTTTTTGAGTTTCGCCTCGACGTCGTGGCACTCGGCGCATTTTGAGTTGGGGACCGTCGCCACGGGCGCGCTCTGCCCCCAGGCAACAGGAACCAGGAACAACAGAAGGAACGGGACGATGAGATGGAGTTTCGGCACAAAGATATCCTGACGGGCCATGACCTTGGATTTTCCTTGGCCTGCCTGCATCACAACCTGAGCTTGAACGGCGTGTGAGGCGAACGGGGCAGACGCCGCGGCGCCCGGCCCGGCCCGCTCACTTCGCGAACATATCGTTGCTGTTGAATAGCGCCCAGCCGTATAGTACGGCGATGACCAATCCGCTGACTACCAGGAGCACCGTGAGCGTCTTGCCTATGGTTTCGACCGTGGAGAGCTTCTTCGCGACAGTCTCCTGCATGGAAATCGCAGCTACCTCACCGTCGCTGAGTTTCAGCGTATCGTCTTCCGCGGCCGCCACCTTGTGACGGACAATCGCCAGAATGACCACAACGATGAGCAAAACGCCCCAGGCAATCGCGTACGGCAAAAACTTCAATTCCGTCATCTTTAGTTCTCCTACCCTAATCCGACAATTCGCTTGCGGATCTCATCGTGAATCCGGAGAATCTCACAATGGCCGTCCGGGGGCATGTCGTGGACTCGCCGAGCCGCTTCGCAGACATGCCGAGAGAATTGCGAGAACTACCGTGTTGGGTGGATCCTGCTCGCTGACTACCGAATTCACCCCTGCCTCCCATGCGTCTTTCAGATGGTTGGCGTCGTTTTGCGTGATCAGCACCACCCGTTCCGGAAACGCCAGAGGCGATGGCATCATCCGCAGATGAGGCGGATCCACCACCACGACACAGGCTTCCTCGATGCAGGGCAATTCCACGCAGCGGACCGGCAGTTGTGTGCTACGGCACAGCAGACTGCGCAGCAGATCTGATTTCGCCGTATTACTCAATGCCAACTGAATGCAACTCATACAGTGGTCCTTCTGCCGTTTCCGCTCCGGCAACGAGGCCTGTGGCCGACAGTGCGCATTCTCCTTGCCGGTGCGGTATCGACCGAACCGCGCCGATGAATCCAGAACTCTCCAACCAGCGGGCAATCGCCCGCCGGCCAAGCTCTGGCATTCGATTAAGCAATCCAAGGGCCAGAGGGAATCTTACTGAGATGACAAGGGAATATGAGTCTTTCCGCTCTATCCTTGGCGCATCGAGGGACCTATTCCCCATTCGCTCCGCATGAAATTGCGTGAATTGCCCCATTCCGTACTCGCGTGTCTGCTTCTTCCAAGCTACAATCAGGCATACCATGGGGTCTTCCGAACGTATGGCGAAGCTCACGACCGGCTGGCAGAATTCGAAGATACTGGGACACGTCTTCGACCAGCTCTCCGACGCCCTGGTTCTTTACGACGCGAACCACGTCATCACTGGCGTCAACGCGGCGGCCGAGCGTATGTTCAGCATCAGCGCGGAAGACATTGTGGGCAGGGACTGCCGCGAGATGTTCCGTTGCCAGATGTGCGATCCCGGTTGCGGCATGCAAGCGGGTCTGGTACAGGGTAAGGGTCACAACGCCACCGTGCGGCTCCATACCGAGGCCGGCCTGGAGCGGCTGGTCCTCATTCACACCTCGCAGTTGTTCGCGGAAAACGGGATGCTGGAAGGCGCCGTCGCCACTATTAAGGATGTCACCGCCGAGGTGGAGCCGCAAAAGCGTGAAATCGTCTCTGAATCGCCCGGCATGCGCGATGTGCTGAACTTCGTCCGCCGTGTGGCCATCAGCGAAGCGACCACGGTCCTGATCGAGGGCGAAAACGGCACGGGTAAGGATTTGATTGCCAAGTCCTTGCACTACCAGAGCACCCGCCAGGCGGAACCCTTTATCGCCATCAACTGCGCGGCCATTCCCGAGACTCTGCTCGAAAGTGAGCTGTTCGGATACGAAAAGGGCGCTTTTACCGACGCCCGCTCTCAAAAACGGGGCATTTTCGAGCTCGCCGATAAAGGAACTCTGTTCCTGGATGAAATCGGCGAAATCCCGCTGATGCTCCAGGCCAAACTGCTGCGGGTACTCGAGGAGCAGGAGTTCCGCCGGCTGGGCGGGTTGAAGGACATCAAGGTCGATCTCCGGGTCGTCGCCGCGACGAACAAGAACCTGCGGGAGGCCGTGAAAGAGGGCGCATTCCGGCAGGACCTGTACTTCCGGTTGAACGTCATCCACATCACGATTCCTCCACTGCGGGAACGCCAGGAGGATATCCCTCCGCTCGCCACCTTCTTCGTTCAGCACTACAACAAGAAGTTCAAGCGGCAGATTCTCGGCCTCACGCCGGAGACGATGGACCTGCTGGTCCACTACGACTGGCCCGGCAACGTCCGGGAACTCCGCAACGCCATCGAACGCGCGATGATCCTCGAGGATTCCAGCTATATCGGAACCACCAGCCTTCCGATCACGGTCAGCGAGGATGCCTCCATTCACGTCGCTCAACCCGGGGACGCCGCGGTTGCCTCGCATTACCCTCCCCGAATCCCGGACGAAGGGTTGTCGCTCGAAGAGAACGAGCGCCGGCTGCTGGTGGGCGCCCTGGAGAAGACCGGAGGCAACCAGACCCAGGCGGCCCGGCTGCTGCGGATTACGCGCGATACCCTGCGTTATAAGATGAAGAAGTTCAATCTGCGTTAGGAACGCCAGCGGTTTCGTGGACCCTGGTTTGTCATTCCACACGTTCATGTGGGCCGCAACATCCCGTTGACCATCGATCCGTGAGTGAGGTCGGGCTGCTGCTCTCCGGAGAGGCGTTCAATCGCGTCTGGAGCTCCGGTTTCCGCGGCGTTCAAAGTACCGGGTACTCGCCATCGCATTGCTTATTCCCACCGCGGGCGTCCGCCGTGGCATGCTGTAAGGGTGCCACTGGCGCAACTCTTTCCTTCGTATCGCAAGCTGGTGAGGGAGCATGAACTCCTGCGGCAGGAAGCCGATATAGCCAGGGTTCTGGCTCGTTCCCTGGAGAACGAGCGGAATGGACTGCTGGCCCAGGCGCGCCGTCTCGAAAAGGAGAGCCAGGAACTCAAGCAACGCGAGGCCAAGTTGCAGGATGAGGCCGGGCAGGCGAACGCCTTGAAGTTCGAGCGTGACGAACTCCGCGTGCTTTATGATCGGCTGGCCGCGGAGAAGATTGTGCTGGATGAGGAGCTGCCCCAGTTGCGCAGCGAACTGGGCATGCAGCGCGAACGGCTGTGGGCGCCGCCCGGCCATCCAACCTCGCCGGTCACGGACCCCAACGATCCATTTGTGCGCGAGACGGAAATTAGCAATCTCCAGGCACTGGATGACCGCCCCGATCTGCTCATCGACGAACAAGCTCAATTGAGGCTTCTCGACTGGCTGGGTGAACACGCATCCCGGTTTCCGTTCCACAGCGTTCCCGAGCCGGAATGGCATTTCTGCACGGAGAACGGTCACTTCGGGCGCGCCGATGCGGCACTCATGTTTGCGATGCTGCTGGAGTACAAGCCCTCGCGCCTCATCGAGCTTGGCTGCGGCTTCTCATCCTTGCTGGTGATGGACGTGAACGACCACTTCCTCGACCACAATCTGGACGTCACCTTTGTCGATCCGCGCCCCGATGGCGTGCTGTGCCTGCTGACGCCTCTCGATCCTTATCGGGAGTGCGTGCATGGCCGGCGCTCGCAGGAGATACCCGCCGGGACCTTTCAGCAGTTGCAGCGCGGAGACATCCTCAGCCTGGAGACATCGCACGTCGCCAAGACCGGCAGCGACGTTTGCGACATTCTCTTCCGCATCCTGCCCTCGCTCGCGCCCGGCGTACTCGTGCACGTTCACGACGTCTTTTACCCCTTCGAGTACCCCGAAGCGTGGGTCGTTCAAGACAATCGCTCTTGGAACGAGGCCTATTTCCTGCGGGCGTTTCTGCAGTACAACAACGCGTTTCGAGTGTTGTTTTTCAACGACCTGATGGCTCGCAAGTATCCCTCCCGGATGAGCGCCGCGTTCCCCGGCTCGGAAGACACGCACCCGAGCAGCCTCTGGTTAGAGAAGCTGGGTTAAGCCCAATACTATTCACTTACAAGGCAATTATGGTGGGGCAGACGATCAGTTTGTGTCGTCTGCCGGGTTCCGGACGCGACAGACCACGCAAGGCGAGGGTCTGCCCCACAAAGTGAACAGTATTGGGGTGAAGCCCGGCCATTTGGAGCGGTTTCACATCGTTTGTGAACTGCGGCCCGTTTGCGCTTATCGACAGCCGGCGACCGCGAGTGAAAGCAGCGGTCCTCTATCGAGCCTCCGGCGCGCCTGCCTCTTCGCATGGAACACGGGATTTCCCCGTAAGCTCGCGCAGTCGAAGGAATGCCGTAACGGCCGCCCTTTTCGTCGCCAACTCGAAGCTGCACCTGCCGCGAAGAGACCCGCCTCGACTTGCTGCATTGCAGCGACATCCACACCGGCAACGCCGGGGCGTAGCACGACGCCACGGAGCTGAGACAGAACTCTTAGCAGATCGCGATGACCCAGTTCCCCAAAAGGTCCCAGCGCCGCCGGGGTGACACAAGCCCCTTCAGCCACATCCAGTTAGACGGATTGGCGCATACCTGCGAAGTTCCCGGAAGTTCGTTGCGACACGCTTCGTGACGAGGCATGAGGCATTTCCCAGCGCACAGATCTTCCCGGCCCTGTTTCCCCGAGGGGTCAGAGTGACCCAACCGAAACGGTGCAGCCTTCACAAAACACCTGATCAGCCTCAACAGCGCTGTAGCACAACACCCGTCCAGCGGGTCAGGGACTCAGGACTCCATCTCATTGTTGGCGGGATGCATAGCCCGCAGTGAAGCGCCACCGTCGCCACGCCTGCCACTCTCCACCGAAAATCTGCGCTACGGAACACATTAGCGTGCTAGAATCCGCTCAACGGAGGGCGGCTATGCAGTACTACATCGGGATTGTGACAGGTGCGATCCTTTTGCTCGGCGCGCTGGGAATCCTCGGCTTCGGGAAGCGAATGTACGATGTGGCGACACGCGAGGTCATTCAACTCGACGTCCCTATATTCGGCAGGATCAGGACCAGTTCGCCGTTCATTATCTTCGCCTTCATTGGCTTCACGCTAATCATTGTTTGTACCGGCCGCGTTCCGGCAGAGCAGTTCATCAACATCGATGGAAGCATATCTACTCAAAAACCCGTCGACATATACTTCGTCGCTGTCCCGTTATCCCAATACCACCAAGATTTTTCCGGCTCGTTCCATACGAGAGTTCCAAAAATCAACGACGCCCAATACAGAGCAAAATTTGTTATAGACAAAGAGGTTGTCGATGATAAGGAACTGAATGTTGTGAAAGGCCAAGCAACTCTTCCCTTGTTCAGAAATCAGCTCTCAAACTCTACCGGTAGTCTAACTGTGCTTCCAGACATCAGGACGACCGATGAACAAGCAAAGGCATTTCTCCGTTGACTTTTGCACTACGATCATAATCGCTTTGCTCACGGTAAACGCCGCATCCGGGCAACAACTAGAAGGAACAGTCACAGCAGGCGGGGCACAACCTTTGGCCAACATGCTGGTCAAAGCTCAGGCGAAAGGTGGTGTTCAGACAGTTGTCACAAAAACAGACAGCTCAGGTCACTTCGTACTGTCAGACTTGAAGACTTCTGCCGTTTTATTGTCGATTGAACGAGACGGAAAGCTCGTATTCCGGACTATCGTTTCTCTCCCGGCGCAATCTCCCCTCAATATTAGCCTCGCAACCCCAATCAGCAAATCGCAGAATTGGCGCCCGGCGGATCTTGCGGCTGACGAGGGGCCAGGCGTCTTCGTGCTCGATACAAGAAATAGCGTGTCAAGGATCACTGTTAGCTCCGACGGAACACATCTGGAACCTGTGTTCTCGGTTCCGCCAGTATTTGATGTTGGCTCAATCGCGGCCTCCCAGCAATTCGTATTTGCCACCGCGAACAACCGCTTGGGCTGTTCGATCTTTCGGTACTCGCTCGCAACCAAGTCAATCTCTGCCAAAGCAATTATTAATCAAGGATTTTGCACGGGAATCGCCGTGGAGGGCGAAACGTTGTGCGTCGTGTTCAGTGGGCAAAATGGAGCCAAGCACGAAGTAAAATATTGGAAATCTTGGGCTGCGAATTCTCATCAAGCGTGGTCATTGGATAGTATGCAAAGCCCAGGACCGCTGTTCCTTGATAGGGTTAGTCATCAGCTCTTGCTGGCGGACACATCCAACGGAGCGCTGTACTCATTATCCATCGCTGATGGCAAACTAAAAAAGCTAGTAGATAACATCGGATCAGCCAACCAGCTCACAGCCGACTCAAGGCATGTCATCATTGCCTCTGGAAAGAAGCTTCTCGTCGTTTCTCGCGCCAACTATCGCGGAGAGTCTCCCCCAATCAACTTACAGTCTTTGACCGGCGGAAACATTTCGGGGGTTGCTATTGACGGGACCGGGCGGCTCTGGTATGCAGACTTGGACAATCATCTCGTGCAAGGACCTTTGTCCATAGACTAGTAATGCCAATCTGGAGTCATGCGGCAACCGATGCACTCTGAGATTTGGCAGATCACTTGGGGCTGCGCGGAGATTTCGATACCATTTTAGGCCCGATTAGCATCAGCAGAAGCTCGGTCTCCAACGGGCACGGTCACATCACGCTTTCGACGTTCCCAACGCCAGAATCTCACCCGATTTCCGGCGCTGCATTTCGTGCCCGCGGAAAGGCAAATGGAAACTCCAGTTTCCATTTGGCTGAAATTACACTTTTAGAATCAGTCGCTTAGAAAACAAAATGGAACCTGCGGGTGCCATTCCGCCGTTCTCGCCCTGACTGTACGTGCTGCCGGTCCGGGCCGTCTCAGGCGTGGCTCAGGCCGATGCGGCAGACGTGATCCGCGAGCACCTTCTGTTCCATGTCGCGGTAGGCCCGGTTGCGGCGCGCGAGCTCGTCGAAGTCCACCAGGTGGGCGTCGAACTCGGGTCCGTCCACGCAGGCGAACTTGATCTTGCCGCCTACCGTGACGCGGCAGCCTCCGCACATGCCGGTGCCGTCGATCATGATCGGGTTCAGGCTCGCGTACAGCTTCATGCCCCAGTCGCGCGTCGCGTTGGCGACGGCCTTCATCATCGGGATGGGACCGATGACATGGCCGATGTCGAAGTCGCCCGGCTTGGCGATGCTCTGCAGGAGTTGCAGCACGTTGCCGTGGAAGCCGAACGTGCCGTCGTCGGTGGCCCACTTAAGGTCGTCCACCGAAGTCTGCAACTCGGCGTCGAGGATGCGCAGCGAGTCCGAGCGCGCGCCGCACAGCGCGGTGACGTGGTTGCCCGCCTCGCGGAAAGCCGTCGCCACCGGGAGGACTTCGGCCACGCCGACGCCGCCCGCCATGCAGACCACGCGCTGGCCTTCGCACATCGACGCAGGCTCGCCCAACGGCCCGACGACGTCGGCCATGAAGTCGCCCGGCTCTTTCTCCACGGCCTCGCGGGTCGTGTTGCCGATGGCCTGGATCACGATGGTGATCGACTGGCGCGCGGCATCCGATTGAACCAGCGTCAAAGGGATGCGCTCGCTGTCGGAGTTCGGGCGGATGATGATGAACTGGCCGGCCTTCCAGCGCTTCTGGATGCGCGGGGCTTCGAGCTCCAACTGGAAGACCTCGGGGCCAAGCTGTTTCTTCGCGAGAATCCGGTTCATCCCTGCACCTCCACCTGCTCCGGCGTCTCATCCGATGGCTCGGTGCTCAGCGCCTTGTCGATGGCTTCCGCCGCGGCCCGGCCGTCGCGCATCGCGAGAATCACCGTGGAGCCGCCGCGCACCACGTCGCCGCCCGCGTAGACCAGCGGCATGGAAGTCGCGCCGGTTTCGTCGACGACGATCTTGCCGCGCTTGGTAATGAGTTGCGGCGTCACTTTCTGGAGCGTCGGATTCGGGGCTTGTCCGATGGCCGCGACGACAGTTTCCACTTCCAGGCGGAACTCGCTTCCGGGGATGGGCACGGGCGAGGGACGACCCGAGGAATCCACTTCACCGAGCCGCATTTCGATGCACTCGATCTCGCGCACGTATCCATTTTCGTCGCCAAACAGCGCGACGGGCGCGGCGAGGAAATGGAACTGGATCCCCTCCTCCTCGGCGTGTTCGATCTCTTCCAGGCGCGCGCGCATCTCGGCGCGCCCGCGGCGGAACAGCACGATGGTCTCGCTGCCGAGCCGCTTGGCCCAGCGCGCGGCGTCCATGGCGGAATTGCCACCGCCCACCACGATGGTCCGCTTGCCGACGCGCACGGGCGTGATCGCGTGCGGCTTGTAAGCCTCCATCAGATTGATGCGCGTCAGGAACTCGTTGGCCGTGTAGACGCCGATCAGGTTCTCACCGGGAACGCCCAGCAGGAAGGGCAGGCCCGCGCCGGTCCCGATGAAGACCGCCTCGTAACCCTCTTCGAAAAGCTCTTCGAGACTGGCCGTCTTACCGACGATGAAATCGGGGACGAACTCGACGCCCATATTCTGCAGACGGGCGATCTCCTCGTGCAGGATCTCGCGCGGCAGGCGGAAGTTCGGGATGCCGTAGGCCAGCACGCCGCCCAGTTTGTGTAGCGCCTCGAAAATCGTCACGCGGTAGTTCTTGCGCACTAGGTCGAAGGCCGCGATCAGCGACGCGGGGCCGCTGCCGACCAGCGCCACCTTCTTGCCCGTCGGCGCGGCGAACGCGCCCGGCGTGAGCGTCTTCTTGGCGAGGCGCGCGTGATCGGCGGCGAAGCGCTCCAGCGAGCCGATGGCAACGGGGCCAAACTTCTTGCCGATCAGGCAGGCGTCTTCGCAGAACAGCTCATGCTGGCAGACACGCCCGCAGACGCCCGGAAACGGGCTCTGTTCGCTGATGACGTCCACCGCGCCTTCGGGGTCGCCTTGCGCCAGACGGCCGATGAAACGCTTGATGTCGATGTGCAGCGGGCAGGCGTTGATGCAGGCCGGTTTCGGGCATTGCAGGCAGCGCTGGGCTTCCACGCTCACCTCGGCCTCGGCGAAGCCGAGCGCCACTTCGTCGGCCGACTTGGCTCGCACCTCCGGTTGAAGAACGGGCAATACCCGTCGGGGAAGTTTGGGGTTGGGCTTGTAGGGAAGCGCCTTAGCGTCCATAGGCTGAGTTTACATGCAAATTGGAGGCCCTAATCCCGAGGCTCGCGGGACGAGGCAGTGGTGGGGCAGACTTCAGTCTGTGCGGGGCTTCAGCCCCGCCGCGTTGCCATCCAACTTGGACCGGCTGAAGCCGATCCGCGGACTGAAGTCCGCCCCACGACGGTCCGGCCGCTTTCATTCCCATGAGCGGCTGACAACAGACCGGATCAGTTCGTCACCTTCAGTGTGACCGGCACCGATTGCTTCAAGAGGCCGGCGCCAGGCGCGCTCGGAGCAGTGCCGACGATGACCACGGAGTAACTCGTTTTCGGCGTTCGCGCCGTGGTTGCGACGGTCATGACGACGGTCGTGCTCCCTGGTTGCTGGGCGAATGTGGTGGTCGAGTAGGGAGGCAGCCCGCTGACCTGCAAAGCAATCGTGCCTGTGAAATTGCCGGTCAGGACCGGAGTGATCTGGAAGCTCGCGGAGCCGCCGGCTGAAACGCTCGCCGCCGCGGGCGTCGCCGTCAGTTTGAAGTTCGGCGGCGCGCTCACCGTCACCGCTACGACGACCGAATAGTTCGACTGCCCGCTCACCCCTTTCAGCGTGAAGGAGTACGTGCCCGCTACCGCCGAGGGCAAAGCCGTGACCTTGAGTGTCGCCGTTGCCCCCGGCGTGACGGCCGGCGGCGTGATGGAAGCGCTCAACCCGCCGGGCAAGCCGGTGATCGACAGCCCGATGCTGCTCGTAAACCCTCCGACGCCGGACGCCGTGGTCGTTGCGGAAGCGGATGCCCCGCCGATGGTCAGCGCGAACGCAGCCGGCGCGCTCAGCGTAAAGCCTGGCGCGACGGGCGGAGGCGTCTTCGCGGGCGGCGCCGAACTGCCGGTGGCGCAAGCTGTCACCGCTTTGTAGACATTCAATCGCCCCCCGGATGCGGTTTTGGCGGCCAACGATCCGACGGCGTCGACATTGTTGACGAGCGTCGCGTGCAGCGTGGGCGTGTCGAGCGAAGCACACGCCGCCAGCACTAAAGCCGCCGCGCCGGCCACGTGCGGAGTCGCCATCGACGTGCCGCTCATTGAGGCGTAGCCCGAGTTGGGATAGGTGGATACGATGTTCACTCCCGGTGCGCCAAGATCCACCGTCGTGCTCCCGTAGTTGGAGAAAGAAGCCAGCGTGTCCGTGTTGTCCGTGGCCGCAACGGAGATCACGTTCGCCACCCGGTAGGCGCCGGGGTAAGAGGGCGTGGCGTCCATATTTGCGCCGTCGTTGCCCGCCGCCGCCACGAAGAGGATGCCGGCGGCGTTCGCCTGGTTGATCGCGTCCAGCAGCGCTTGTGAGTTGCCCGAACCGCCCCAACTGTTGGATAACACGCGGATGCCGGCCGAGTTGGGTAGCGCCGCTTTGGCCTGGATGGCGAATTGTATGGCCCGGATCGCGTTCGCCACGGTGCCCTTGCCCGTCGCATCCATGAAACGCAGGCCCATCATGCTCACGGCCCAGTTCACCCCGGCCACGCCCGCGCTATTGTTGCCGGCCGCGCCAATGGTGCCCGAGACGTGCGTGCCGTGTCCGTTCTGGTCCATCGGATCGCAAATGTTGTTGATCGCGTCATAGCCGTGTGTTCCGGCGGCACAAGTGATTTTGTCATTGGGCCCGAACTGAACGGTGAACGCCGCGGGAGCCGACCAGACGTTCACCTTCAGATCGGGGTGGTTGTAATCGATGCCCGTGTCCACGACGCCCACCACCACCGAACGCGTTCCCGTGGTGACGCTCCAGGCCGGCACGGCCTCGATGTCGGCGTTGGGCAGACCGCCGTTCTGTCCGGTGTTCTTCAGCCCCCACAACAGGGAAAACATCGGATCGTTGGGCGTGGCTGGCACGGGCGCAGACTGCGTCTCAACAATGTAGTTGGGTTCGGCGTACTCGACGTCAGGATCCGCCGAGAGTTCCTTCACCAGTTGCGCCACCGGCTTGGAGCCGGAGCTGAAATGCGTGAGCCCCGTGTCGTCCAACTCGCGTGGCTGCCGCAGTTCGTGCATCCGGACGACATAGCTGCCGGCGTCAGCGCGAACGCCCGGGCGGAACTTGACCAGAACTTCATGAGGCACGGCCTTGCGGCCGTCGACGATTTCGAAGGACTGAGCCCACACGGGGGCGCTCAAGAAGAGTGCGGCGAGCGCGATGGAACTTCCAGCAGCGTTTGTCATGCCGATCAGGCTCCCGGGCAAAGGACTGTTCGAAGAGGCAGCTCTTCGAGAGTTATGGATTTGGCTTCGAGCGTCTCATCGGCGGGCCGCGGCTAACCTTGAGTAGAAAAGTAACTTGAGATCGCAAAAGAGATACGACGCGGAGCGGCCTGCTGCGCTGCAATCGAGGACGCGCACGCGTGAATCGCCGGTACGGCGGCGCGATGGCGCCCCTGGCAAATCCTCGGGAGACTGCCCCAGCCAAGCGCCATCGCACGCCTCAAAGCCACGAAAAAGTGCAGCGCTGCGAAGTGTTTACAGCGCCCTCCGATTTTGCGGGGTCTCCGCTATATCCCCGCTTGATTTGGAAGTATACTCGGCCTATGCTGACGCAATTCTCGAGGATGTTGCGCTACTCCGGGCTGTTCCTTCTGCCCATCACATTTCTATTCACAGCCGCCGCCCAGGAAGCCGGCCTGTCCGTCGATGACATCGTGCAAAAGAGTATCGACGCGCGCGGCGGACAGGACAAGATCAAAGCCATCCAGAGCGTCAAGATGACCGGCAAGATGGTCATGGGCGGGGGCCAGATGGAAGCGCCCATCACGCTGCAAATGAAGCGTCCGTCGTCGATGCGAATGGACATGGAGTTCCAGGGGCAAAGTGTGGTGCAAGGTTATGACGGCACGACCGCCTGGATGATCAATCCCTTTACCGGTGGCGCGGACGCCCAGAAGATGAGTGGCGACGAGGCCGAGGGCATGACGGAAGGCTCGGACATGGACGGCACGCTGGTCGGCTACAAAGAGAAGGGCCACAAAATCACGCTAGTGGGAAAAGAGGATCTGGCCGGCAAACCCGTCTACAAACTGAAGGTGGACAAGAAGAACGGCAAGACGGAGACCATCTACATCGACGCGACGAGTTTCCTGGAAATCAAGAGCGTGGCCATGCGCAAGCTGATGGGCAACGACATGGAACTGGAAACGTACGTTTCCGACTTCAGGCCCGTAGGCGGCGTTCTGATGCCATACATCATCGACAGCAAATCCGACGGGAACTCGGTGATGACGATCACTCTTGAAAAAGCCGAAGCGAACGCCGCAATGGACGACGCCATCTTCAAGATGCCCGCCGCGAAGTAGAAGCCGGCCGCATCCATGCCGGATTGGCACAGCGCGGGCGGCCCACGGAAGCAAGGAGTCCAGTTGATGAAGCGTCCAGGCACGGTCCTGACCATCGCGATCCTCGCAATCGCAGCAGCGCGAGGCGCCGAAGATACGCCGCTCCTGAAGGCGGTTGAGGGTCGTCAGGCGGCAGAGGTCCGCAAGCTGCTGGAGAACGGAGCGGACCCGAACGCGGCAGGCGCGACGGGCGAAACGCCTCTGCTGGCGGCCTCGCGGCTGGGCGCGACGGATCTCGTGCATCTCCTGCTCAACCGCGGCGCCAAGGCTACAACGCGTCTGCCGAATGGGGAGACGGTCCTGCACCTGGCAGTGATGTCGGGAAGCGCCGAGACGGTTCGGCTGCTGCTGAATGAGGGGCTCAACGCCAACGCGACGGAGGATGCGCGCGGGCAATCGCCGCTGCACTACGCCGCGGCCGAAGGGCGGACGGAGATCGTTCAAGCGCTGATTGAGGGCGGTGCGGTAGCCGACCTTGCTTCAACGGCCGGCGTCACGGCGCTCTGGCTGGCGGCGGAGGCTGGCCACTTCGACACCGTGCGAGCCTTGCTGGCTCTCGATGCGGATGCCGACTCGACCGGCCCGGAGCAGGTCCGGCCGATTCACATGGCGGCGCGGGCGGGCGATGTCGAGACGCTGAAGGCTCTGATCGACGCCGAAGCCGAGGTCGATTCGAAAACTTCGGATGGAAGTACGCCCCTGCACCTGGCGGTGAGTGAAAACCGCGAAGCGGCCGTGAAACTGCTGCTCGCCAGGGGTGCGAACCGGGATATCAAGAACGCCAAGGGCGAGACGCCGCTCGACGTCGCGAAACGGCTGCAGTTCGCCTCGCTGATTACGCTGCTCTCTGCTCCGAACCCGAAGAACTAGGGCCTCTTCTTTGATTAAACTCCCAGGAAGTGGGGCGGGCTCTCCAGAGCCCGCTGCGGACAAACTTGCGGGGCCTGGAGGCCCCACGCGGCGCTGGAGCGCCGCCCCACACTACGCCAGCCAGTCGATCAGATCACCGCGTTCGTCGAATTCCAGCGCGCGGGCCTCGCCGAGGATCTCGATGCGCGGATTCATCTCCAGTTCGCTTCTCAGATTCGCGGTGCAGGCCATCAGCCCCAGGTCGAGCGTATTCGCGATCCAGCCCAAGGTGACATCCGCCGGATCGTGCCGGCCCACCGTGCCACATATGGCCCGCAGGCACTCCCGGTCCGTGGGGAAGTGGATCGGCGTCCGGATCGAGGCCGGCTGCGACGAGGTCAGCGCGTTGACGTAGGTCGGCTGGCGGCGAATCTTCTTGAGGATCCGACGGTGCACAACATCGGCCAGGCCGATACCCGTCGCGTTGCCGTAGCTCAGCGGCGAGAGATCGCGAACGAAGACGCGGCCGACGCGCGGCGCCCCGGGCCAGGGGTTGACGTCGCCCCAGACCGCGCGGTTGATCACCTTCGTATCCAGCCCCGACCCCGAGAAGTTCTTCCCCATCGCGTTCACGATCAGGACGTCCAACGGAGTTGGGAGACGCGGCATCCAGGTCTTCGCGAGCGCCAGGAGTTGCTCTTCGCGCCGCTCCATGCTGGCGGCGGGAACGGCTTCGACATGCGCCGTGCTGTGATTGGAATCCTCCAGGATGGCGAGGCCGCCCAGGATATGCCCGGAGGCGAGTACCTGGCGACCGACGCCGCGGATCATCCTCTCCAGACCCGGGGCTCCCGGTGCTGGGGCTTCCAATCCCGCGGCTTCCAGGCCCATGCGATTGGCGAACGTGTGATAGGTCTTGGCGCCGGAGACCTTGCCCAGGCCGATGGCCATCATCTTGAACAGGCCGCTTTCGAGAGCACCTGAAAAATCGGTGTGCCACTTCACGCGTCCGCAGAGCATGACGCCAGCGGCGCGGTAAGCCGTGCGATCCATCACCACCGGTATGCCCTCGGGCGTAACGCCGAGCTCCATTACGGCGAGCGAACTGCGCACGGGACAGCCCATGGAAGCTTCGGTGATGCCGTACTTCGCCAGGACGGCGGCTTGGCCGGCCGAGGTTGCCGCTCCGTGACTGCCCATCGCGGGGAACAGGAAAGGCCGCATTCCCCGCCCTTTCCACCAGGCGACCGCGGCGGCGACAATCGTGTCGATGTTGGCGATGCCGCGGCTGCCGACGCCGATGGCGACCTCGGAACCAGATTTCAGGCGGCCCGCCATCCCGGACGCGGAGAGCGTCCGGTGAACGGAGTCCGGAATGTTGCTCAATTCGTAGCTGTCGAAGTGTTGCCGGACGAGGAGGAACGGGGAAAAATCGACGGCATGCGGCATGAGCCAATTCTACTGCCAGGACGCGCCGGTGACGCATTTGGAGCCTGGGACCGCCGATCTCCAGATCGGCTCTGAATGCCCATGAGCAGTCGCTGACGGTCGGGGGGTGAGCCGAACAAAGCCGATCTGGAGATCGGCGATCCCGGGACGAGCCATCCACCGGACGCCGGGGATTGCTACGATAGCGACTGTCATGAAAGTTGCTGTTGTCGGCCTCGGTTTTATGGGCTTAACCCACCTCAAGGGATGGCGAAATACACCCGGAGTGGAGATCGCCGCCGTGTCCTCGGACGATCCGAAGGCGTTGTCGGGGGATCTGTCCGGGATTCAGGGAAATCTGGATGTGGGCGGGGAGACCTTCGATTTCTCCTCCGTCGAGAAGTATTCGGACGCCTTCGAGTGCGTCCGGAAAGCCGGCGTCGACGCGGTGGATCTGTGCCTGCCGACACGGTTGCACGCCCCCGTAGCACTGGCTGCGCTGGAGGCGGGCAAGCATGTTCTGGTGGAGAAGCCGATGGGCCTGGACGGCGCCGACTGCGACCGCATGATCGAGGCGGCGGACAAGGCTGGGCGGATTCTGATGTCGGCGCACGTGCTGCGTTTCTCCCCGGTCTATCAACCGCTGCTCGAAGGCCTCGCTTCCGGACGACTTGGACAGGTGCATAGCGCACTTTTCCGGCGGCGCTGCGCGGCACCAGGATGGTCACTGTGGATGGGTGACCGCGCGCAAAGCGGCGGCGGCGTGTTCGACCTGCTGATCCACGATTTCGACATCGCTATCGCCGCCTTCGGCCTGCCCGAAGCGATCTCGGCCTGGGGCGTCGAAGAGCTGAACCGCGGACTGGATGTGCTCACCGCACAGTTGTACTATCCCGAAATCGCCAGTGTGACCGTAACCGGCGGCTGGCACCATCCGAAGTCCTATCCGTTTTCGATGGAATACACGGTTTCGGGAGAAAACGGGACGTTGGATTTCAGCTCGGCCGGACGCCCGCCGAAGCTTTACTTCGCCGATGGTTCCGAAGCGTTGGAACCACAGGTGGAGATCGATGGCTACCAGGCCGAAATCGCGTACTTCGCCGAGTGCTGCCGGACCAACACCCAACCGGCGCGGTGCGCACCGGAAAGTTCCGCGGCGGCCGTGCGTTTGACGAGATTGGCCCAACAATCGCGGGCTCGCAAAGGAGAGATTCTGCCATGCAAGTTCTAAGAGACCTGACGGTTGGCGTCTTCTATTGGATCGGCGACGATGCAAAGGCGACGGTCGCCGAAATAGTGGATCTGGGCGTCGAGGCCTGCCAGCTCGCTGTGACGGGCGAGCGGAAACTGACTCCGGAACTCGTCGAGGCGTACCGCATAGCGCTGGCCGACGCCAACCTGAGCGTCGCCACGGTATTCGCCGCGTACGAGGGCGAGCGTTACGACGACATTCCAACGGTCGTACGAACGGTGGGTTTCATGCCACGGGCGACGCGGACGGCGCGTGAACTGCGCACTCGCGAAGTGATCGACTTCGGCGCGGCGCTCGGGGTCGGGAGCTTCGGCTGTCACGTCGGATTCGTCCCCGAGGACCGCAATGCGCCGGACTACCTGGAGGTACGGGACGTGGTGCGGCGGATTGCGGACTATGCGGCCAGCCACTGGATGACGTTCAGCCTGGAGACGGGCCAGGAGCCGGCGGAGCTGTTGCTGCAGTTCTTCCGCGACGTGAACCGTCCGAACGTGAAGATCAATTTCGACCCGGCGAACATGGTTCTGTACGGAAGCGGCGAACCGATTCAAGCTTACAAACTGCTCGCGCCCCACGTCGTTTCCATCCACGCTAAGGATGGCGATTGGCCTGACCCCTCGACGCCCGGCGCGCTGGGGATTGAACAGCCGTTAGGCTCGGGATCGGTGAACATCGCGAAGTTCGTGCATACGGTCCGGGCGAGTGGATTCGTGGGCACGATCAACGTCGAGTCGGGCGTGCACGGCGACGAGCCGCACGCGGTGACGCTGAAGAATGCCGTTTCGCTGCTGAAGCATCTCCGCGACTCCTGAGACGCGACGGCGCGCGGCGCTCCGGACACGCAATCGCGCTGAGATTGCCGCAAGATGACCGCCCGTTCGCCGATATGATCCACAAGGGTCATGAGCGAGCGAAACGGAAAAGCAGAGAAACCAGGCGAACTGGTGCTGATCGGGGACTATCTGCGAGATCTCGCAGAGGCTGCCCCGGGGGGCGATGGCCCGCGTATACTGCCGGCGCTGCTCGACGCAATTGTCCGGTATGCGCTCTATCCGGAGCAGCCCGGCTTGGCGCGATTCGCTGAAGATCTGAGGCGGCTGGCGGGACAACTGGAAGGCCAGCCGCCTCCCGCATCGGCCGGATCGGTGATCGAAGCGACGATCGGCTTGCTGGGCGCACACCGGAGAGCCAAGGACGAACTCGACGAGAAGCAGGTCCACGAAATCCAAGCGATGGTAGTGATGTTCCAGCGCTCCGTAGCCGCGCTGACACAGGGCAGCCATCGAAGCGTGGACCGGCTGTTGACGCTCGAAAAGGACCTGCGCCAGGCTTCCGGCTTGAGCGATCTCGTGGCTCTACGCGGGCGGCTGGGAAACGTGTTGGAATTCGTCCGCAAAGAACGCGAGGAGGAACGCTCGCGCTCGACACAAGTCATCGAGGTGCTGCAACAGGACTTCCGGCAGGCTCAATCGGCGTTGATGGAATGTGGGGTCGGGATGCCGGGGCGGGAGCAGGCGATTGCGACTCTGAAGCGCGTCTGGCGGGAGGGTTCAGTGGGCGCGATGCTGCGTTTGGACCAGATGGCGCAGGTCTCCGAGAGGCACGGGAATGAGACCGCGCAAAGCCTGCTGCTGGCATTGCTGGAGGCGATTTCGCATCAGATCCCGCTGCCCTATTCGACTTTTCGCTGGAGCCCGAGTGCTGTGCTTTTGTTGTTGGAGCGGACCGGAGATCGAGATCAGGCCCGCCGCCTCGTCCGGCAGAAAGCGGCGCTGATTCCGGCTGCTTTCATGATCGAGGTTTCTGCGCGTAAGACCCTCTTCCGCTGCCCCCACAATTGGTTTGTCCTGGGCTCCGATCAGGAAGAGAGCGAAGCGGCGGCCATCTCCCGTTTCGAGGTTTTCCTGCGATCGACACCTGACGGAGGCCTCGCTTGAAGTTCTTCGGATGGCAGCCTGGGTAGCGATTATGGCACTTGCGAGCGAGAACTCTCCGATGATCCAGGCCGGCCACTCCGCGGGCCCGTCAAGACTAATCCACTTCCAGGCGGCGCTAGCGGAGATCATAGCCGAATGGCAGCCGCTCGAAACCACGGTGGCGCGCACTCTGGAAGCGCTGACCACCGGCATGCCGGGCTGCATGCCCGCCTTCTTCCGCTTCAGCAGCGGCCGGTTCGTCTGCCTGTCGGCGCTTAGGGCGCCTGTCAGCCTGCTGGAGTCGTTGCAGGGCTTGAGAGTGCCGGAGCGGGGCATCTGCGACGCGGGCGAAGCGCCGTTCTGGTCGTGTGAGCCGAAGGCGTCAGATATCCGGACGGATGGCGTCTGGACCTGGCTGCGTCCGTCGCTCTGCCAGTATGGCCTGGCAGGCTGCTGGTCGTGGCCGGTGTTCAGCCCGAGCGGAGAGGCGTTGGGTGTCTTGACTATTCTCAGGACAGAGGCCCTGCCTCCTGGAAACGACGAAACGGATCTGCTCAACTGCGCCGTCCGGATCCTGGCTCTAATCATCGAACAGCGTCTGCTGATGGATGACCTGCGTTATCAGGCGGAGCATGACGCCTTGACGGGGGCGGTCAATTCGGTTGCGTTTCAGAAACTGCTCGATCACGAAAACTCCAAAGCAGAGCAGAACAAAAACTTGGTCAGCCTGGTGTGTCTGAACGTGGACCGGATACGAACGGTCAACGATCTCCTGGGCCGGAATGTGGGAGACAGGCTGTTGCGGGATCTCGCCTCACGGGTGATATCGACGCTCGATCCCGAGGATACGCTGGCGCGGACGGACGGCAGCGAGTTCGTCGTGCTGCTGCGCAGCCAGGCGTCGCAGATGGGTGCGCTGGAAATAGCGGCCCGCATCGGCGATCTGCTGCAACCGCCGTTTCTTCTCGGAGAGAGCGAAATCCAGCTTCGCGCCAGCATCGGTCTGGCGTCGTATCCGGAACATGCCACCAACCTGCGGTCGCTGCTGCAAGCCGCACAAGCAACGGTTCGCCGGATTCGAAACTCAGGACGGAACCGGGTTGAGATCTGCGACCCGCGAGTGGACTATGCCGACGTCAACCGGGCGCGCCTGGAGTCGGCGCTACAGAGGGCGGTGGAGCGCGGCGAACTGCTGCTGTACTACCAGCCGAAGGTCCGGCTGCGGACAGGACTCCTGGATAGCGCGGAGGCGCTGATGCGGTGGGGATCGGCAGAGCTTGGGTTGATCTCGCCGTCGTTGTTTATTCCGTTGGCGGAAGAGACCGGGGAGATCGTGAACCTGGGCCGCTGGGCGATTGCGGAAACGTGCCGGCAGGCTGCGCTGTGGGACGCGGTAACAGGCAGACCGCAGTGCATAGCGGTCAACGTGAGCCCTGTGCAACTCTCCCAATCGGACCTGGTGGCTCAGCTACAGGCCGCTATCAAGGCCTCGGGGGTGGATCCGTTGAAGATTGAAGTCGAGATCACGGAAAGCGGTTTTTCCGGGGACTTCTCCATGGTGCGCAAGAGTCTTCAGACCCTGCGGGAATTGGGAGTGCGGATCGCCCTGGACGATTTCGGAACGGGATACTCCTCGTTATCGGTCTTGCGCGAACTTCCCTTCGATACGTTGAAGATTGACAAATCATTTCTGGACGCCGCGAACGCCGGAGTGGCGCCCGCATCCGCGATGCCCAGGCGGATGCTGGCGCGGATGATCGACTTGGGTCACGATCTGGGGAAAACCGTCGTAGTCGAGGGTGTAGAGACGCAGGCTCAGGTAGATCTTCTCACTGAGTTGCACTGCGACATCGCTCAGGGCTATTTCTTCGGCCGGCCGATTCCGGCAGCCGATTGGGACAGCCGGGCCGGCCTGACCGGCTGACACTCACAGAACAGGTTCGTCAAAACTGCCCATGGCGGGACTCGCATGACATGGCTGCGGCCGGCGTGGGCAGGCAGAAGCGTGCCACGGACTGCGCCCTCTCAATGCACGGTCGCCGTGCCCATTTCAGGTGTCAGAATGCTTGAAAGGCAACGCCATCCTTCCCGGAACGCGCTGCCCGCTGCACACAATTGCGGCGCCAGACTCCCGAATTCAGTAGCCAAATACTACAAGATTCAGCATTTCCGCAGAAACTAATCGATGCAGCGCGGCGAAAACGCCGCAAATGCGCGGTTTGGATAAGTGAGAAGGTTTGGTACCCAGCTTGCTAAGCTGAATGCAAGGGGAGAGGTGTGTGTACTTCCCCAGGTGAATGAGCCGGCCTGGCATGAGAGACCTGAAAGCCCAAATCGGTAGCGCGCTGCTGGTCATCCTGACCGCGACGCTTGTGGTTTGCGCGGTCATCAATTACCAGCAACAGGACCTGTTCCGCCTACCGGACGACGGAGTAGCCTGGATCGACCACCTCGATGCGTCCTCCCCGGACAAGTCCATCAGCGTCATCGCCATGGACATCAAGCCCGGAGGCCCCGCCGACCAGGCGGGAATCCATCTGGGCGACGAATTGATCCGGATAGGCGGCAAGTTCAACAGGCCTGGGGTCCTGATCCGGCAAGCCACCGATGTCCCCCGCGTTTTGAAGCCGGTGGGCGCATGGGGCGCGGCCGAATACGTGCTCAACCGCGATGGCGTGGAGATCACGGCGAAGGTGATCGTTTCGGACGCATCCGCGGACCAGGCCTTGTTGTATCAATACGCCGTGGGCGCGGCCTATCTGATCATCGGCTTGTTCCTGCTTATCCGGCGCAACCGGGCGCCTCATTCGCTGCACTTCTATCTGCTGTGCCTGTCCAGTTTCGTCGTTCACACGTTCCACTACACGAGGAAACTGGACGGCTTCGACACTTTCATTTATTTGGGCAATGTAGCGGCTGGCATGATCGCTCCCGCTTTGTTTCTGCATTTCTGCCTGACTTTCCCCGAACCCCGGCCCGGTTGGACACGCTGGAAGGCGATCTCGGTCTATCTACCCGCGGTTTCATTGATCGCTCTGCAGTTGGGTGTGAGTTCGGAGCTGGTGCGAACGGCGTTGCCGGACGTCACGCTGCAGTGGCTGATGGATCGCGTCTGGCTGTTGATTTACTGCGGGTCGTACTGCCTGGGAGCGGTGCTTTTGCATCTCAGCTACCGGCGTACCGACGATCCGATCATCCGCCAACAGATCAAGTGGCTGCGCAACGGCACGCTGGCGGGCATGGGCCCGTTCATCGTGTTCTATGCCGGGCCGTATATCGCCGGGATTGTGCCGACTCCGGAGATGCGGTTGGCCGTTCTGTGCCTGGTCCTGATCCCGGTGACCTGGGCCTATGCGATATTGCGTTACCGGCTGATGGACGTAGACATTATTTTCCAGCAGGGCTATGTGTACATGCTGTCCACGCTGGCCGTGCTCGGCGTGGTGAGCATGCTGGTTTACGCCCTGGCCCAGCAGGGCAACGGACTGGGGCCGACCGCGGTGATCCTGCTGGTGCTGGTGGCAGCATTCATTTTCGAACCTCTGCGAGGCTGGATCCAGCAACATTTCGACAGGTATGTGTTTTACAAGGACCGCTGGGACTACCGCCAGACGCTGATCGGTTTTGCGCGGGAGTTGAGCACGGAGATGGATCTGGACCGGACGCTGGCCAGCGTGGGCGAGCGGCTGATCGACACACTCTCCGTGCGGCAGGTGGCATTCTTCCTGGCGAGCGAATCGAACGCAGACGAGTTCGAGTTGCACAGCCGCTACACGGCACAGGGCCAGAGCGAGTTACCCAAAGAGCGGCTGGATCTCAGCTTTCTGGAAGTGGAGCCGTCCACCCCGTACCTGTTTTTCGAAAGAACAAGGCACACTTTCGACGCGGTGACGCGGGAGATGCCAGCCAGTGTTCGCGCTACGATCGCGGACCTCGACCTGACCTACTACATTCCGTGTACCTACCGCGGACGAACGCTGTCCTGGTTCGGCTTGAGCCGCACCAAAGACGGCGACTTTCTATCGAGCGACGACATCGACCTGCTTTCCACGCTTTCCGGCTACGTGGGAATGGCCGTCGAGAACGCCGGGCTCTACCGCTCTCTGGCCGACAAGATGCAGCAGTACGAGCGGCTCAAGGAATTCAGCGAGAACATCGTCGAGTCCATCAACGTGGGCGTACTGGCGGCAGGTCTAAACGATCGGGTGGAGAGCTGGAATTCGAAGATGGAGCGGCTGACCGGCATCCCGCGCGACGAGGCGCTGGGCCGTACGCTTTCCGAGTTGTTCCCCAGCGAATTAGCGAGTCACTTCGAAGCGTTGCAAGGCAGCCTGGACGTCCACCAGCTTTACAGGATCCCTCTGCGGCCAGCCGATATCATACGGATCGACCGGACCGGCGACGCGGCGCCGCCGGTGAACGGGAACGGCAATGGCGCATATGGCGCATTGGCCCAGACCAATCCGGACGAAGATGGCGCAGCGTCGCGGGAGGAGTCACGGCGCGCGGTGACGGTGAATGTGGCCATCGCGCCGCTGGTCGCGCGGGATGGATCCTGCATTGGACGGCTGGTGATTCTCGACGACATCACGGAGCGGCAAGAACTGGAACGCAAGCTCGTGCAGGCGGACAAGCTGTCCTCAATCGGGCTTCTCGCGGCCGGTGTGGCGCACGAGGTGAACACGCCGCTCGCGGTCATCTCCACGTACGCCCAGATGCTGGCCAAGCAGGTCGCCGGCGACGAGCAGAAGTCGAAACTGCTTGACAAGATCGCGCGGCAGACCTTCCGCGCCAGCGAGATCGTGAACTCGCTGCTGAACTTCTCGCGCACGTCGTCAACGGCCTTTGAAGATATCGATCTGAACCGTGTGGTGCGGGAGACGCTGACGCTCCTGGAGCACCAGTTCCAGAAGGCTGGGATCAACGTCGAGTCCGAATTGGAAGAGGCCCTGCCCGTGATCCGCGGCAACGCCGGCAAGTTGCAGCAGGTGTTCCTCAATCTGTTCATCAACGCACGCGACGCGATGGAATCCGGTGGCACGCTGAGAGTGACGACGAAGCCCGACGCAGTGGGAGTCCGGGTGGAAGTAAGCGACAGCGGGCCGGGCATCCCGCGCGAGAATCTGGCCCGCATCTTCGATCCTTTTTTCACGACCAAGGGCGCCCGCAAGGGCACCGGCCTCGGACTGTCCGTGAGCTATGGCATCGTGGAAGAACATGGCGGCGTGATCGAGGTTGAATCGAGACCTGGCGAGGGCACGGTATTCCGGCTGGAGTTTCCCGCCGTCAAGAAAGCAGTGAATGTCTGAGCAACCCATTGAATCTCAAGAAGTGACGGCTGCCGAGAGACCGACGCGGGGGCGGATTCTCGTCATTGACGACGAGGCCGACATCCGGGAGGGCCTGGAGGCGCTGCTGGAACTAGAAGGATATACGGTCCAGCTCGCGGATTGCGCGATGGACGGACTGCGCAAGCTGGAAGCCGGGATCTTCGACCTGGTCCTGCTCGATCTGATGATGCCGGACCGCTCGGGAATCGACCTGCTGGGCGACATTCGCGCGCGCGATATCGAAACACCGGTGTTCCTGATTACCGCCTTTGGCTCGATTGACGTCGCGGTGCAGGCCCTGAAGGCGGGGGCGAACGACTATTTTTCCAAGCCCTGGGACAACGACAAACTGGTGTTCGAAATCGACCGGCAGATCGCCGGAGCCCGGCTGGAACGCGAGAATCGCGAGTTGCGCCGAGCGCTTAAGCAACGCTACGCGTTCCCAAATATCGTTGGAAAATCGGAGCGGATGCAGAGGGTGCTCGATCTGGTGAGCCAGGTCGCGCCGTCCAAGTCGAACATTCTGATCACGGGCGAAACCGGCACCGGCAAAGAGCTGATCGCCAAGGCAATCCACGCCAACTCGCCGCGCGCCGACCGGCCCTTTGTGGGAGTCAACTCCGGCTCCCTGCCCCCCGATCTGCTGGAGAGCACGCTCTTCGGGCACGTGAAGGGCGCCTTCACCGGCGCGGTGGCTAACCGCAAGGGATACTTCGAGACCGCGAATCGCGGGACGATCTTCTTCGATGAGATCGGCACTCTCTCGGCCGACATGCAAGTGAAGCTGCTACGCGTGTTGCAGGAGCGGGAATTCATGCCGGTGGGATCGGCCGACGTAATTAAGGTGGATGTCCGCGTCATCGCCGCAACCAACGCCGACCTGTCGCGCATGGTGGACGAGGGAAGGTTCCGCCAGGACCTGTATTACCGGCTGAACGTCATCAACATCCCGCTGCCTCCGCTGAGGGATCGCAAGGAAGATGTGCCTCGCCTGGTCGAGCACTTCTTCGACGTGTACTGTAGGGAGAACGAAAAGTACCTGGCGCCGGACGGGCGGTCGCAGTTGCACTTCGAGCCCGAGGCCACACATATCCTGATGGACTACACCTGGCCGGGGAACGTCCGCGAACTGGAGAACGCGATCGAGCGCGCCGTGGTCCTGGCGACGAGCGAAGAGGTTCCGGCGAGCGTGCTGCCGGAGCAGGTATTGCACTCCACGGGAGTCCGTACCGCGCCGGGACCGGACGGTAAGCTTCCAGCCGGTGCGTCGCTGTTCGAAACCGTCGCCGACTACGAACGCAAGATCATCATCGAAGCGTTGGAAGAATGCGGCTACTCGCAGACGGAGGCCGCAACCCAATTACGGATTCCGCTGTCGACCCTGAACCAGAAGATCAAGCGCCTGGATATTCCCTTAAAGCGCAAGTCGTCGGGTAACTGAGCACACGCCCGCCCGGCGTGCGCCATAACTCGGGCCACATCCATTTGCAACATGAGTTTGGGAGGATTGCCGAAGATGTCCGAACTGACCCGCCGCTCGTTCCTGCTCGCCTCCGCCGCACCCGCCCTCTTGCACGGCGCGACGATGACTCCCAAGGAGCGCATCGAAGCCGCGCTGCGGGATGCAAGTGCTGACCGTCCGCCCTTTTCCCTGTGGCATCACTTCGGGTTGGAGAAACAGGGCGCCGAGGCGCACGCCAAGGTAACGCTCCAGTTCCACCGTGACTACCGCACCGACCTGGTGAAGGTGATGAGCGATTTCCCTTACCCCAGACCCGCCGGAGCCTGGTACGAGTTGAAGCCGGTGGATAGCCCGTTTCCTGAGCAATTGAAGGCTTTGGAACTGATTCGGGATGGGCTGAAACAGGACGGCAGGAACGCGTCGTACTTCGTCGAGACGCTCTTCAATCCGTGGAATGTCGCCGAGAAGCTCAGTTCTCCCGCAGAGGTCCAGAAGTTGCGCAAGGAACAGCCGCAGAAGCTTCTCGACGCGCTTCATGCGATTACAAAGTCTGAGATCAACCACGCGAGGGCAGCGATGAAACGGGGCGCGGCCGGCATCTTCCTGGCTGTCGCGAATGCTCAGGAAGGCATCCTGACGCGCGAGGAATACGCGAAATTCAGCGAGCCGTTCGACAAGCAGATCTTCCAGGCCGTGGCCGAGGCGCCGCTGAACATCATCCACCTGCACGGTCCGAAGGTCTACGTGGATTACTTCGCGAAGGCGACCGGCTGGAAGATCTCCGGCTTCAATTATTCTATGCACGAGACGGGCTACTCGCTGCGATTGGCGCGCCACAACTGGCACACCATTCGCGGAGCGATCGTCGGAGGTCTGGACCATCGCGAGTACCGGAACCGCACGGTAGAGGAACTGCGCGAGGACATTCGCCTGGCTGTCGCCGACGCGGGAAAGCGGCTGATTGTCACTCCGGGTTGCTCGGTGCCGAACGATTGCACGCCCGAGGAACTGCGCCGCCTGGGCGAAGCGCTCGGGGCATTCCAAGTCTGATTGGGCAGAAACCTTGCGAGTTGGAGAAGTTTTCGTTGGATGCGGCACTCCTCCATTGAAGGGATTGCCGTGCTGACTTCCTTTGCCGCCCCACTCCGCCATGCTCCGGCATCCGCCCACAGCGCTGCCTGCGGCAGCCGGCTCCAGTTGCAAGAGTATATCAACCGGTTTCCGCAATGCCTGAACGCGGAGATTGAGCGGCTGTTGCCGGTAAAGGCGCGGCCGGTTGGGCAACACGTGAAATGGCTCTCACCGCTGGATTCGGTCAGATATCGAATCTCCCCGGGTGTCGACTTTCTCCGCGCGGCCGGGCTCTCGGATCAGCCTAGCCTGCTGGAGAATCGCTGGTCGCGGCTTGGTCCTTGTTGGGATGGAGTCGGCCTGTTTTCGCACGTGAGGGGCGGCCCGCAGGGAGTGCTGCTTGTCGAGGCGAAGAGCCGGCTTGAGGAGCTCGAGGGCTCACGTTGCCGCGTGCCGGCCGGCTCGATGCCTGTGATTATGGAAACGTTCCGCGAGACCAGGCAGTGGCTCGGAGCATTGGAGACGCAGGCTTGGACCGGACCGTTGTCCCGAATGGCGAACCGCCTGGCCCACCTGCACCTTCTGAGAAACCACCTGGACGTGCCCGCCTGGCTGGTCCAGATCTATTTCCTCAACGATCCGGCCGGACCCGCTTCGCGCGCCGACTGGCTCCCGGCGATCGCCGGGGCACAGGCGCGGCTTGGCCTTTGCCAGCGACCGCCGTTCACTCTGGATGTGTTTCTGCCAGCTCTGCACCAGAGGTGAGCCGGAGCTTTACCAGTTAGCTAAAGTCCCGTCGGGCAGACGCATCTCCTCGTCCTTCCAGCTTTCGCCCGTGCCGTCGGCTTTCAGGACCTCGTCCCAATCGATGCGCACGCCGAGCCCCGGGGTATTCGTCACTGGAAGGTGGCCGTCGGCGTCGACTTCGAATCGCGCCCAGTCGTCCCGATGGATGAAACGCAACCAGGGATCGACCGTGCCCGTGGCGCCGTGGGCATTGTAGTGAATGCCCTTGGCCCATTCGAGGATCCACCCGGCGCGCGATTGCACCACCACCTGGAGGCAGGCCATGAATGCGATGGGCGAGAGCGGGCAGTGCGGAGCGATGGAGACCGCGTTCGCCTCGCACATGCCGGCGATTTCCGCGGTATTTGAAATGCCGCCGACATGCACGACGTCGGGCTGCAGAACGTGCGCCGCGCGCGCGGCGAGCACGTCGCTGAATTCGGCAACCGTCGTCATGCGTTCGCCGACGGCGATCGGCACGTGCGTGATCTCCGCAATATCCTTGAGCCAGCGATTGTACTCGGGGCGAACCGGCTCTTCATAAAAAAGCGGATTGGAGAATTCGAGTTCCTTGGCCAGACGCCGCGCCATCGGCACATTCGCGCGGCCATGGAAATCGTAAGCGATATCGACGTCGGGGCCGACCGCGTCGCGAACGGCCCGTGCGCGCGCCACGGCGGCTCGAATCCCGCCGTAGGTGTCGATGGCGGCGAGCGGGGGGCAGGCGTTCATCTTGATGGCCCGGGCGCCTTCGCTGACGACGCGAGCGGCCTCTTCCGCCGCTGCCTGGGGCGCATTATTGTTGCCGCCGGCCCAGCGGTAGACCTTCACCCGGTCGCGCACGCGGCCCCCGAGCAAGCGGTGGACGGGAAGTCCCGCCGCCTTGCCGGCTATATCCCAGAGGGCAATCTCGATGCCCGCCAGCGCGCTCATGAACACGCCGCCGCCATGATAGAAACTGCGGTCGAAGAAGCCGCGCACCAGCCCCTTGAAGTCGTCTGTAGGCTTGCCCGTGAACCACTCGGCCATGGCGTGAACGTCGGCGCGCGTGCTTTCCAGATGGCCTTCGAGCGTGAATTCGCCGAAGCCCTCAATGCCGTCCGAAGTCAACATGCGCACCAGACCCCAGCGGGGCGCCACGCACGCGGTCTCTATCTTCTCAATACGTCTAGTGCTCATCGTGTTCCACCAGTTCCAGGCCACGACGGAACGCGTCGAGGTTCTCTTTCAGATGTTCTGCCGACCGGGTGCCCGTGAGGATCCAGCCCTGGAATTTCACTTTCAATACATGGGCAAAAAGCGCCGCGCGATCGACGCGTGTCGAATCGTAGAGCCGCGCACCCGACTGATACGGCCGGTTGATCAGCAGTTCGATGCCACGGGACGCCGCTTCGCGAAAGGCCGGTCCCATGTCTTCGCGAGTCACGTTGTAAGGCATCTGCATCACTCCGTAACCGAGCTCAAGAGCAAGCGCGGCCGGCTCCGGGGTGCTGGCGCTGACGCCGATCTTCTTGACGCCCGCTTTCAACGCGAACTCCCAAGCCTTGGCGAGATCCGCGCTGCGCAATACGTCAACAGTTGTTCGATGGAGCTGCAGCAGGTCGATGCTGCCCAAGCGGCGCAGGCTTTGCTCCACGCTGCGGCAGAGCGCATCGTAGGAATGATCGGCAAAGGCCACGCCCTTCTCGCTGTCCCAGTGCTCACCGAACTTCGTCGCTACCGTGACGATGCCGCGTTCCTCGCGATTGAGTGTTTTCAGAAAGAGTCCGAGTTTCACCTCGCTGGTGTCGCCGTACGACGGAGCGGTGTCGAACAAGCGGAATCCGAGTCCGTACGCCGCTTCGATAAACCCCACGGCCTCGGCTTCGTCCGGCACCGGCACGGGCCGGGCACCCCATTGCATGCCGATATCGATCAGGCCGAGGCCCAGTTGAACGTTTCGTGCCGTCATGGTCTCCAGCGCGCTACCACTTCAATTTCAGATCCGCGTGGAGGCGCTCCTTCGATTTCATCATTTCTTCCCAGGTAATGACACGCTGCTGGTAAGCCGCCATGCGTCCGAGGACCGCCGTGAGAGTGCTCTCGGACGCCTGGTCGCCGTTGTTGATGGCCTTGCCTTCGCGGATGCTGGCGATGAAAGCCTTCACGTTGTTGATGGCCCCCTGCTTGAACGTGTCGTCCTTCTCCACGCCTTTCCAGGCGTTCTCACCGGTGATCCGCAGCGACCCGCCGTAGTGTGTGTCCGCGCAGCCCTTGATGCCGAAAACGCGCACGCAGAGGTCGGAGAAGCTGTTGGTCAACTGGTTCGAACTGAAGTCGGCCTGCAGGTCGTTGCCGTACCAGTAGGTCACCTGGAAGTGATCCCAGGCGTCGCCGGCATCGTATCCGGTCCCGCTCCAGTCGGCGCGGCCGCCGGTGCCCGTGGCCTTGGTGGGATGGCCCTGGAGGAACCAGTTGGCCACGTCGATAACGTGGATGTTCTGCTCGACGATGATGTCGCCGCCGAGGACCTTGTCCATGTAGAAATTGAGCGTGCGGCGCTGGCCGGGATCCATACCCGGAGAGCCTTTGTCCTTCGACGGACGGCCGGCATAGTAGAAGACCTGGGCGAAAGCCGGCTTACCGATGTCGCCCTGATGGACACGCTTGGCCGCTTCCTGGTAAACCTCCTGCGCGCGAGTCTGGAAGTCCGCCCAGAACGTCAGCTTCTTCTCTGCCGCTTGTTTGCCGGTGGCGGCATAGCTCTGGCAGCCGGGCACGTCCACGCCAATGGGCTTGGCGCAATACACATGCTTGCCGGCCTTGACCGCTTCCGCCGCCTGCTCGGGGTGGAAGAGCGGCGGCGTCTCGATGATGACGCCGTCGAGTTTCGAATTCGCCAGTTCCTTGTAGGCGTCAGGTCCGTAATAGGTGCGCGAGGCATCCACCTTGAACTTGTCGCGAGTGGAATCCAGATGGTCCTGCATCACGTCGGCGAGAGCGACGATGCGGGCGCCGGTGTATTCCGGGAAGAAGGGACTGATCCAGTTGCCGCGTCCGCCGCAGCCGATGAGGCCCACTTCCACCGCCGAGTTCGCCTGAGAGCCGAACACGGTCTCCGGTCTGAGGATGAGAAGACCTGCCGCCGCGGCCGTCTTGACGAATTCGCGACGTCCTTGCCCGGCTTCTTTGCCGAATGCCTCGTTGCCCATAAACGCCTCCATGCAGTGAGTGAATGCTTCGCGATTGCAATCTATCACAGAGACATACAGCAATGTGTGAGTGTAACGGGAGTTGCCATCCAATGCCCTCGCGGATTGGCAGCGCGCGAGGACTACACTGGGAGACGTGCCACGTGAGTTAGATCCCAGCCGCTTTTTGGACCGGTCGCCTGATAGCTTCAGCCCCTCGGAATGGCGCGCTGTCCATGGCCTTTGGGCTGCATTTGAGATTTACAGCCCCCAGACGACGCCGCTGCGCAGGATCCAGGCGCTCGGGACATCTGCTTCCGATTGCATGGGGACAATAGCTGCGCAAGGCCTGGCCGCGACCAATTTCGAATATGTGCCACTGCGCAGCCCGCTACCCCTCTGAGCGCCCAGGCCAGTCGCTCGCCGCGCGCTCGGGTTGCAATGGGGTGTGCGACATAAGAAGTGGAATACCGCCGGCGCCGTGGGGCAGGCTGGTAGCCTGCGCGGCGGTTGCCTACCGCCGCCGTCTTGCGTGAGCGCGCCAGTTGGCCGATTGCCAATCGGCCGCAGCTTGCCAAGCTGCCCCACCACAGCACGCTCGCCCATGCGCTCGGCTTCCGGCCACTTTGCGGGCGAATCGCGCCGGCGTCCACTTCTATGTCGCGCACCCGTTGCAATGAGGAGGATTGTGCGTTACTTGACAACATGGTACAATCCCCGTACCCTTTATGCCCCACTTCCAGAACTCGATTGAGTCCGCACGACGTTCTTACGCCCCACGGCTTGTAACGAAGCGTCCGCGCGGATTCGATTTCAGCCGCTATATGAAAGCGGAATGGATTTGTCTGCTCCTGGCTCTTGCCAACGTGGGATTCGGCGCTACCGCGCCCAAGCCCTTGCCGGAAAAGAAGCCCCAGGCAGAGCTTCTGAGCCTGCCGTTGAGCTTTGAGGCCAACCAGGGCCAGACGGACCGGGCTGTGAAGTTTCTGTCGCGAGGCGATGGATACGCTCTCTTCCTGACTGCGGACAGCGCCGTGTTTAAGCTCCGCTCGTTCAGTGAGAACTCGCCTCCCGCAGTGGTGCGGATGAAGCTGGCCGGGGTCAATTCCGCCGCGAAGATCAGCGGCGCGCAAGCTCATCCCGGGACCGTGAATTATTTCATGGGCAACAAACCCGACCAGTGGACCACCGGCATCGGGACCTTCGGCAAGGTGAGCTTTCAGCAGATTTATCGCGGAATCGACCTGGTGTATTACGGAACGCAGCGCCAGCTCGAATACGATTTCATCGTGGCGCCGGACGCCGATCCCAGCCAGATCGCGTTGGAGTTTTCCGGCGCCAAGCCCTCGCTCGGCGCAGACGGCGATTTGGTGTTGACGCTGGACGGCGCACCGCTCAGCTTTCGCACGCCGGTGGTCTATCAAATGAATGAGAAGGGCGGCAAGGATACTGTCGCGGCGGGCTACAAGGTGGATGGAGACCGCGTGCAATTTACCCTCGGCCAATATGACCCTGGCCGGGCTCTGGTGATCGATCCGGTCCTGGACTACCTGACCTACCTGGGTGGGAGCAACACTGACGTAATTGGGAACACTACCTATGGCGGGAATACGACGCAGGGCGTGGCTGTCGATGCGACGGGGAATGTGTATGTGACGGGCTACACGCAGTCCACTGATTTCCCGGTGCAAAACGCGTTCCAACCGGTGAGCACTGCCACCGCGGGGACCGGTTACGTCACCAAGTTAAACCCGGCGGGCTCGCAACTGATCTACTCCACCTATCTTGGCGGAGGTGTTTTCAACGACGACACGATCACCAAGCCTTACGCCATTGCCGTCGACGGCTCTGGCAGCGCCTACGTCACTGGATCTACCAGCGCGCCCCAATTTCCGGTTACCGCGGGAGCGTACCAGACGTATTGTGGAACGCTGGTCAATAACGTAACCAACTGCCCGAGCGCCCAGAGCGCCTTCCTCGCCAAGCTCAGTCCGGACGGCACGAGCCTCGCGTATTCGACCTTCCTCGGACATAACACCGACATCGCGTTTGCGGTCGCCGTCGACTCTCACGGCCAGGCTTATGTCGCCGGAGATTCTGGCGACCAATGCTCCACCGGCGGTCCAAATAACTGCTTCCCGACGACAGCGGGCGCGGTGCTGCCGGGATCGGCATTCAACACCACGATCAACCCGAACAACTTCAACCAGGGCTCGGCATTTATCGCGGTGCTCGATGCGGCGGGCGCTCACCTGCTGTACGCCAGCCTGTTCGGCGGCGACGGCTCGCCGGCAGGCAACAATCATCCCACCTTTGGCTCTGGCGTGGCCGTGGATGCGTCCGGATACTTCTACCTGGTGGGAACCACCCAAAGCAATCAGATCCCTGCGACTCCGGGTGCGTTTCAGACTACCTTTGCCGGCAATCCCCAAGCGGGATACGGCGAGCCCTCGCGCGGGTTTGTCGCCAAATTCAAACCAGTGAACGCCAGCGCCGCGTTGCTCTACGCCACCTACCTCGGCGGGGTCGACAAGACGCAGGTCAGCTACCAGGACGTCGTTGCAGGGATTGCAGCCGACGCGGCCGGCAATGCGTATGTCAGCGGCAACGCCGCCTACGACTTCCCCGCTACGGCGGGCGCGAACGACTCGACTCCCTGCCCTGCCGCCAATAGCTGCGAAAACCGCGGCTTTCTGGCCAAGCTCAATCCGGCTGGAAGCGCACTGGTCTGGGCCACCTTCGTCGGGACCGGAACCCTTGGTCCGACCCTCAGCTCCGCCAATACAATCAGCCCCCCACGCCTCGACACGGTTGGCAATGTGTACGTCAGCGGGATTGCGGGTAGCAACCTCGAGTATCCGCTCCTGAATCCGTTGCAGCCCTCGAACAATTTCAGTGGTGTGTACGTGACGGTGTACGATCCCACCGGAAGCACGATGTACTTTTCCACGGTCATCTACGACCCGGCGGCGAATGGCCAGATATTCAGCGGCGGTGTGGATGTCGATTCACAAGGCAACATGTACGTTGCAGGCTACACCGCTCTACCCGGCCTGCCGACAACTCCCGGCGCATTCCAGAAGACCCTCAACAACACCTGCTGCTGGGACGGCTTCATCGCCAAAATCAGCGCGGTGCCGGAAGCCACCGGCAGCGGCTCGCCGGTTATCTCGCTTTCGGCCTCGCAACTGCAGTTCGCCTACACCGAGGGTGGAACGGCGCCGGCGCCGCAGGTGATCACGGTCGCCAACTCCGGCGGTGGCACCCTCACCTGGACCGCCACTACCGCTACGCCGTGGATCGCGCTCTCGCAGACCGCCACGGCACTCACGGTTTCCGTCAATCCGGCGGGACTGCCGACGGGCGCGAACGATGGAACCATCGTCATCACCGCGGCCGGCGCCGCCAACAGTCCCCAGTCCATAACGGTCACGCTGACCGTCGCTCCGAATGCGCCGCCGGTGATCTCGAAAGCGATGCAATTTACGCCCGTGACCCCCTGCCGTGTCGCCGATACCCGGAACGCAGCCGGTCCCTTCGGCGGACCACTCGTCGCCGCCGGCACGGCGCGCAATTTCGTAGTTCCAAACAGCGCCTGCGGCATCCCGTCGGGCGCCGGCGCATATTCGCTGAACGTCGCCGTGGTGCCGAAGAAGAAACTGGGATACGTAACGGTATGGCCCACCGGACAAACCCAGCCTGAGGTGGCCACCTTGACCTCGGTCGATGGCCGGATTCGCTCCAACGCGGCGATCGTTGCCGCCGGCGCCAGTGGCGGCATCAGCGTGTTCGCTACCGACGACGTCGACGTCATTCTGGATATCAACGGCTACTTCGATGTGACCAGCACCGCGGGCGCGAGTGCGTTCTATCCTCTCACGCCCTGCCGCATCGCGGACACGCGCAATGCCACGGCCCCGTTAGGTGGGCCGAAGCTGTCGGCCGGCAGCACGCGTTCCTTCCCGATCCCTCAAAGCACTTGCCAGGTCCCGGCAGGGGCGACCGCTTACTCGCTGAACTTCGCCGCTGTGCCGAAAGGCCCACTGGGATACCTCACGGCCTGGCCAACCGGCCAGCCCCAGCCCGTGGTCGCCTCGTTGAACGCGGTGACAGGTACCGTCACGGCCAATGCGGTGATCGTACCCTCCGGCGCCGCGGGCGCGGTAGACGTGTATGCCACTAATGACACGGATCTGGTGATCGACATCAACGGTTATTTCGCGGCGCCCGCGTCAGGCGGGCTGTCCCTCTACGCCATGACGCCGTGCCGCGTGCTGGATTCGCGCAACCCGCAGGGAGCGAAGCCACTCAGTGCGGCTACAAATGTAAATGTGACGGCCTCGTCATGCGGTGTGCCCGCCGCTGCACGGGCGTTTGTGTTCAACGCAAGCGTGGTGCCGCCCGGGCCGTTCGGTTACCTGACCCTATGGCCCGCAGGAGAACCGCAACCGCTGGCGGCGACCCTGAATGCAGTGGACGGCGCCATCACTTCGAACATGGCGATTGTGCCCACGACAAATGGCTCCATCACGGCGTACCCCTCGAATCCGACTTACCTGATACTCGACATATTCGGCTTTTTCGCGCCGTAAACTTGTGCCCACCCGGCCATCTCGGAGTTGGACAATGTGGCCGGGGCGTGTGAGCGGAACAGGACGGTGAGCACAAACGTCCCTCAGGGCGCCTTGCCGGGAAGAGAGTGAAGACTCAGGATGCGGCTGATAGAACGAGTCAGCAGCAATCCGGGTTTCCCGCGAGAGCGCGAAGACTTAGTTGAGTACGAACTGGATGAAATGAAGGTTCCGGACGCCGGCGCGGAAGAGTCGTTCGAGGAAGTCCGGCCCGCTTACTCCCGGCAAGCCGGCTTCGGTCCAGTAATTCGAGCCGAGGATGCCGCCCGAATGCCTGGCGTTCGACGCGTAGAAGTGGATTCACAATTCCGGGCGGATCGTCACCAATCCGGAAGCAATCCACGTGAGAGATAAGTCGCCAAATCGGATATCTGCCAGGATTTTCGCTACGTCAGGCGATGCCCCATCCACTTGGCGCCGTCAAAAATCAGAAGTGGCGCCGCCGCCGCCCGAATCTCCCCCACCGAAACGGAACTCGGGACTACCTGACTGCGGGCTTGGCGTTATTGAGTGAGGCGATATCAGGCCGAATACGGCGGACCCTGCGTTCATCCATTGTTTGTCCTTTCCCGAGAGGCGCTGGGCGGTAAACCCGTGGCGAGTTCCGCCCGGCCCACTGGCAAACCAGCGGCGGATGAAGAGCGCAACACCGATCAACAATGCGCCCAGCAGCATGGGGTCCCACGTGTGCCGCTGCCAGCCGAGATAAGGCTTATTGGTGACGAAGGTCAGGATGGCGACGATCGCGCCCACTGCGATGACGAACCGGTCCTTGCGGCGCACGCCACGCGCAAGTACGGTGGGTGGCAGGCACCAAATGAGCACCCAGGTGGCCCAGTAGAATGACCTTGAGAATTCAGTGAGTGCCCGGGGGGCAACCCACCACTCCCCGATAAAGTTCAACGACGAAAGCTGGAGGTTGATCGACAGGTAGATGCCGAGCCAGAGGAACGCTTCGACGAGCGAATAGCCATCATTGAGGTACTCGAAGCGGTGGCGGGAGCGTACCGCGGCCACGCTTGTCAAGCCGGCTGCGTAGAACGCAGCGACGATCAGATGCTGCGCCGAATGGGACGACGTCCAGTAGCCTGGCAGAAAGACGACGAAGATCATTGCGGCGAGAAATGCATAGGGGAACCCGAAGCGACGCCATATCCAGAGCGAAGCGATGGCTCCGGCGGCGGGAACCAGGAACTCGGCCGCGTCCGGCGTTGGCGAATAGTGGCTGCCGCTGAAGAAAGCGAACTGCATTCCCACGCAGAGAAAGCCAACCGAGCAAGCGGCGAGAGCTTCCTCGATGCCGTAGCGATAGAGCCGGGCCTGGGAAACGGCGAATTCGGCAGCCCCATACGAGATGGCGCCGAAGATGAGCAGGAAGACGCCTGAGGTTTGCGCCGACGGGCGCGAGAGAAAAACCACGAAGAACAGCCCGACCGCGGCGCCCACGATGATCAGGGTGAAGAGGAACAAGACGAGCCGCAGGAAAATGTTGGTGCGGCGGAGATCACAGACGGTTTCTTGCTCCATGCGCTGGTACTGCGCTGCGGTGAGGAAACCTTCGCTGGCCCACTCCTTCAGGAGATTGCGAGCACGCAGAGCTTCTTCGCTGGATGCACTGTAGACTCTCACGCTTCCCTCCTGAAGCGGCGCGCGATTTGGACCAGCACGATGAGCATGGCGATGCCGCTAACGACGAAATAGCTCAGGACGGCGGTCTCCCCGGTGACGTCGCGGAGGAAGATCGAACTGACGCCGACGTAGCCGTAGACGGCGGCATAGGCGACGAAGGCAAACTGCCGGCGCGCCAGGCCCCAGGCGAGAGATGCGCCACAGGCGGCAAGGAGAGCGAGAAACCATACGCCGTAACTCTGCTGATTGAAGACCCCGGAGAGCACTGCCCAAAAGAGAACGTTGGCCGCAATGTTCAGATAAGTGCCGAAGAAATGCGATTTCAGGCCGCGGTGCTTGAGAAATACGCCAGCGACGCCGACGATCAAGCCGTACAGAATTGCATATTGACGGTACGCTGCGTCCTGATGTGACGGCCAGTGCGAGATGGTGAGCCCGAACCATCCGGCGAGCGAGGACAAAGCGAGCGACAGCACGAAGCGATTGTCGAAACGATAAGCGAGGAGGAAGAAGAGGCCGGCAGTCGCCAATAGATAGAGGTCCCATTGTCCGGAGAGCACACGAAAACGGTTCTCGAGATAAACGAGATCTACGGACCAGGTGAGACTGCCGAGGTAAAGCACATAGTCGAAGATCAGACTCGGTGACGTGGTTTCCGCAGGAGACCAGGCAGGCGCGCGGTAGAAGCAGTACCAGAAACAGGCGGCGAGGATTGCGGAGAGGATGGTCAGGACGAGAACGTCACCCAGTTGCCTCGACCAGGTGCTAACGGTCCAGCCGAGGCCGGCAATGAACGCCAGAACACCAGCGAAGAGGAGAACGTTCAGCTCGAGAAAAAGGGAGCAGGGTTCTCCACGGGTGAGGTCTGCCAAATGCGCATGTTGCTCCGGCGAGATAATGCCCTGCTCCTTCCATTGCTCCAATCGAGTGAGTATGGTCATAAAGTCTCCGTTCGCCGGAAGGGGGCAGTGCGTCAGCACTCTGGCCGGCGATCAGGGCGCCACGTGTTCGGCCCATGAGTTCACTTATCATACATTCCATGAGGTTCGCCGCGCTGGAAATGCGGTAGAGAAAGCCAGGCCGATTGCTAAATCAAAAAAGGCCCCAATGGAATTCCTGGTGATCGAAAGCGCGGGAAAAGTAGCGGCCGGGAACCAGGCCGATGAATCACTTGGACGAATGGTCGCATGTCGCTGAACTGCCACTGCCGGAGTCGTCCTCGGAAATCGGCATCACTACTGGAATCCGGAGCCCGTCAGGCGTCAACTCGGAGCCGGGGGCTTTGCGCGCTTCCCGTTCTCGATCGGCGTGAACCACTCCGGAACGCCGCGAACTATGAATGCCAGGTGGCCCACTCTGACCTCCCTTTGACGGGCAGTGGCTGCCCGGCCATTCGGGTAAAGGAACAACAGCGGTTCCGGCCTGGGCGCTTACTGGACCCTCTTTGCCAGCACGCTCGAGCCGTTCTGATGCAGCGTCAGGCTGGTCGCGCGCCCCGTGGCGCCGGTGTCGAAAGTCACCTGAGCGTCCACGACCTTCAGAAAGAAATCGTGGCTGCCCTCGGGATAAAGAGGGAACTTGGGTTGGCCGGTGGCTTGGGCAAAGAGTTGATCGGCATCGCGGGTGATCGTCAGGATGAACTTAGGCGCGAGTTCATATTGACCTACGTATCCGTCGAACAGCTTCGGATCGAGGGCCACTTCTTTGTGTTCCTTGGGCGGCGCGAGCAGCGGCACATGCGAGTCGAGCAGATGCATTCCGATGTCATCCACACCCGCGGCGGTGAAGGTATTCGACAGCACGACCACCCCAACTCGCCGTTTCGCGTTGTAGCCGATGAAGGACCTATACCCGCCCGTCCCGCCGTTGTGCCAGACGAGTTCATCGCCGGCCGGCTTCGTCACCAGCCAACCAAGTGCGATGTCACCGGACCCTGGCGCGCCCATCGGCCGGCGGACCGAAAGCATCGCGGCCATCGCAGGAGCCAGAGGAGACTTCACATACGCGAGGTTCGCCGCGAGAAAGGTGAGCAGGTCGCTGGCGGTTGAGCGCAGCGCGCCAGCGCCGGCCAGCGCGGGGAAGTCCCAATTCGAAACGGTCGCCAACTGGCCGTCGTGTCCCACGGCGAGCCGGGCTTTCATCTCAGGCGACAGCACGACGCCAGTACTGTTCATGCCCAAAGGTTCGGTGACGTGTGAGCGAACCAGCGCCGCGTAGTCCATGCCGGCGCGACGGGCCAGCACATGGCCCAGCAGACCGCCGCCGAGATTCGAGTATTCGAACTGCGAGCCGATGTCGCGGGTCAGTTCGCAGCTCGCGAGGAACTGATAGAGCTGTTCCACCGTATAGTCGGCGTAAGGGTTCGTAGCGTCCTTGGGATGGAAATTATTGGGCATTCGCGGCAGGCCCGAAGTGTGCGTGGAGAGGTCCACCAGCGCGATCGAGCGTCCTCCGCGCTCGGGCACTTTCACGCCCTCCTGCAGATATTTCGACATGGGATCTTTGAGCGCGACCTCACCGCGCTGGACCATATCTTCCAAGAGCAGTGAGGTGAAGACCTTCGTGACCGACCCGATTTCGAACACGGTATCGCCGTTGAGCGGACGAGCATCGTCCTTATCCAGCTTGCCGTACGAAATCACCCGCCGCCCTTGCGGCTCGATGATCCCGACCACGATACCGACGCTTTGATGTTGGGCATCAATGCGGTCGACGAGTGTCCTCCGGATCTCAGCGTCCGATGGAACCTGAGAATCGGGTACGGCGGGCGGCGCAGCCTTCAAAGCCGCTGCCAATAGGGCAGGCAGGAATAGAACAAACAGATGAGCAATTGTCTTATGTGTCACGGTCAGGCTCCTCGCTTCATTCCGCTTCGCCGCGAAGCCTGTCCAACTCGTCGATGCGCTTCTGGATCTTGCGCGCAGCCCGCGTGTTCATCCACCAGACGCCGGCGAACACGAGCGCCATGAAGACGCAATAGCTCCCAAAGATCCAGCCGAAGTGCTTCACGTGTCCGGGGTTGGCGCGCCCGACGGCTACCATCAAAACTACCAGGCCAGGAATCATTGGCCCCAGGTACCAGCGCGGGACGCTGCGCACCAGATCGCGCTGGCGTACAAGTTCTTCGCGGTGGAATTCGATGCTGCTCGACAATCCGAGAGTCCCTGGCAGGCGCCGCCCCGAGCCTTTCGCATACAAATGCCAGGCTATGTAGATCGAGCCGGCAATGATCAAGCCACTGCCCACGCGCATCAGCAGGTCAGTCGTGTGCGTGGATTGGAGCCCGAAAAAGCCGACCACGAACAGCACGCCGATGTACTCGCGCACATTGCGCCAAGCAATCTTGCTCCGGTACTTGCCGGCTTTCAAGCGAATCGCATCTACTGACATTTGAACTTCTTCCCCTCGCTGGTTTTGCCAGACGTCGCGCACATCCTGATTTCGCGCGGGTTCATTCGCCATCGGGCACTCCTTCCTGAAAGCGGCGCGCCAGCAGCAGCTTGGTTCGATGGATCTTTGTCGCCACATTCCGGCTGGAAATTCCGGTGATCTCGGCGATGGAGGCCGCGTCCATGCCTTCGAGGTACGCGAGCATGACCTGGCGGTCCAGCGGCTTGAGACGGTGAATCAGTTCCAGCAGTCGCTCCACTAAGTGGCGGCGATCGGCGTCCGACTCGCTATCGCTCTGGTCCGCAATGTCCGCCAATTCGTCCAAGCCCACCAGCGTCTCCGCCTTGGTCCGCCGCTGGCGCGTGACGTGGGACGCAGCGGCGTTGTGTGCCACCCGGTAAACCCACGTTCGCAGCGAGCAGCGGCCATCGAACCCCGCGAAGCTACGCCACAAGGCGATGTGGATCTCCTGCAAGAGGTCGCGGCGCGATTCCGGATCGATCTCGTACGCGCGTGCCAGTCTTTCCAGGGCAGCGCCGTAAACGGCCGCGGCTTCCGCATAGAGGTCGTCCGGGCTGGACTCACAGGCTGTCATGGACTCAACTTGTTCCACAACTAAGGTAGTCTGTATAGCGACGGTTTTCTTACAAGCCGTGGTTCAGGTAGCATACGCTGACTCCGGTCAGGGATGGGTGCCGGGAAGTCGGCATCGCAACTGGAATGCGGGGGCAGCAGGTCACAGCCTGGTGCGAGGCGGCATGCGCGTTTCTCGTTCCTAATCCTTGGTCAAGACCTCCGATCGCGTCAGTTTAGCGGTCGTCGCGTTTGCCGGCTAACCTGCCCGGCTCAAGTCTGATAGTTAGAAAGCGATGGAGTTCACTGCAGATCGAGTTGAGGGAGCGCTATTCCGCCTCGGAACCATGGAGAAACTGTGCGCCGCCGTCTTCGTCGATTCGGTCGCCGGGTCCACTTCACGGTCGTTTCGTTTTCGAGTGGCTGGTGCGGAGCGAGGGACACACTCTGCCGCGAACATACGTGGCGAGTTCAAAACAGTTGCGAATCTGGGCAAATTCGCGACAATAGTCAGATCTGGGGCTGGCCTTAACAGGATGCTGAAAAACTCGCCGAAACGCGATACCGCAAAGATGTTCTGAACGTCTAATAGGTATGCGTGGAAACGACCTGCAGCAGAGCGGCATCTTCAGCTACGTTTCGCCCGAAGAGC